>Ga0181570_10000046_pt1 | contig 109864 bp, 102 predicted proteins | sample 101ome_18_FD_148667 | JGI IMG/M metagenome (GOLD analysis project Ga0181570, IMG submission 148667) | Coastal salt marsh microbial communities from the Groves Creek Marsh, Skidaway Island, Georgia - 101406AT metaG (spades assembly) | ecosystem: Environmental > Aquatic > Marine > Intertidal...
GCTCTCTTGCCTCTATGTAGGACATTTCGCCCCTGCCTTTGCATAGGTATAGAATTTCTCTTGTGAAGTTTTCTGGGCCTAGTGCTTCAACATCAGCGTTGAGTCTATCAGATGATCCCCAATAGTCTTTCCAATCGCTTTCTTTGTAGCCTCTGCGTTTGTTCTTTTTGCCTTTTAGTGGTGGCTTTGTGGTTTTAAACTTTGCTAGTTTCTTGCCTACGTATTTCTGCCCAGTCTTTAGATTGGTTATGAGATAAACAAATCCTTCGTATTCTTCTGGTATTACATTGATTTGTTTACCTTGATATGTCCAATCCATATGTTATGTATTTTTTTTTAATTTAGTCTTTGCCTTTTCTGGTTTTCCTTGTAGAATTGTGATATTCGTGTATTTCTTCAGAACGATCTTTTGCTAGTTGTCTGATATTCCGCAAACACTTCCGTACATAACGATGTGTTCGGACACTATTTTGTCTTTCAAACGTTTCGTTGGCTCTAAAGTATTCTAAATATGCTTCAACTAATTGATCGTGTGTGTCACTTTCCATTATTCTACAACTTCTATATCATTCTCGTAATTAGTAAATCCGTTTTCTTTTATTACTTTGAGTACGTGATTAACTCTGCCTACTAGTTCATCCTTGTGACTGATTAGGTAAATGTTTTTATCTCGCTCTCTGCCTATTTTTTTAAGTATGCTTAGTGAGTTTTCAACACCTGCTGTATCCATACCACTATCAATAAGCTCGTCGATAAACAATAGATTAATGTGCTGATACAAACTTTCCCAAACATCACGGAATGCAAAACTTAACCCGAGTATCAAGCGGTTACGTTCGCCACGTGACAGGTTATCAAAGTCTAAGTCCTGACCAAGTTGTGTAATTTCAACATTTAAGTCATTTTGAAATACAACTTGATGTGGTAATCCTAGTTTGTCTAAATAATATGTAAGTCTGTTGTTTAGGTACGCAAGATTTTGATCGATAATTTTTTTCCGTATAAACGAGTCTTTATTAGTTAATAGCTTTAACAAAAATTCTTGGTGTTCTTTAAAACTAGTTAAGTCGTTAACAACATCCCAATTTATTTCTTGTATTGCAGATGTGTTTAGTTCGTCAATTTGATCTTGATAAGGATCAATTTCCTGCTGCTTATTTGTAAGTGCTTGTTTTAAATTATCAACATTGCTTCTATGATCATATGCTTCTTTTGCAGTTTCATAAAATGTTTTAGGTTTGCCGTTAATATTTCCAATCTCGTTTAGATTGTCAAGAGCACTTTGTAATTTATTTGCAACTTCAGTTTGATATGCAAGTGCGTCACTATATTCTTTCTGTTTTCTGTTTTCAATTTCTTCTTTTTTATCGTCGTGTAATGCTTGACCGCAAGTATAACAAGTAGCATCTTCAAGATTTGCGATATCTTTTTCTGCCTTCTCAACGCTCTTAGTGGCACGTAATAGTGCGCTCTCAAGTGTGCTTTTTTCTTTATTAAGAGCCGTAATTGCGTTATTTAACTCAGTCCAATTTTGTAATTTTTCGTGAGCATCTAGTTCGTTATCAATGTCAACTTGTTCTAGTTCTTGGATACCTTTTTCTAATTTTTCAATATCGGTTTTTTGTTTAGCTTGCCACGCACGTTGATTTTTTTGCAAACTTTCGATTGTACTTTCAATTTTGCTGTTAGCAGTTTGTATTGCTTCTATTTTTAGTGTTTCAGATGTAATAGTATCTTTTGTTTCTTTAATTTTTTCTTTTAAAACATCTGCTTTTTCAGTTAATAGTGTAATACCAAGTAATTGTTCAATAATAGCACGTTGATCGTTTGCTCTCATTGATAAAAATGGTTCTGAATATGTATTAAGTGCAACAATATGTTTGAACATATCGTGACTCATACCGAGCAAGTTGTTGATATCTTCTTGTGTTTTTCGACTATCGCCTTGCGACTCGTCAATTAAATCTTGCTCTTGATCGTTAATATAAAATTTTAAAACATTTGGAGAACGTCCTCTTTCAATTCTAAAATCTTGACCATTTTTTTCAAAGTGTAGGGTGACCAACATCCCCTTACTATTAGTTTTATTAATAAGGTTATTACGTTTGATGTTGGTCAGTGCTTGACCGTACAAGGCGTAGGATAATGCATTGATTATCGTGGTTTTGCCTGTACCGTTGCGTGATCCGGAATCGTCACCTCCTTGGTCTAAGTTTTCGCCAAGCACTAAAGTAAGTTGTTCTTTGTTGAAGTCTACTGCTTGAGTTTGGTTTCCCACACTCATAAAGTTTTTAACTGTAAGATCTTTTATTCGAATCATTAATGTTCTAGTCCGTTATAAATGTCTAGCAAGAGTCCTTTGTTATAATTTTCTGTATCTAACTCTGCTATTTCTCCTGCTACAATTTGATCTACACTTTCAAATTGTGCAATATCTAGATCAGTTGTAATTTCTTCAATTTGTTTTTGAGGAATAAGTGTAATCTCTCTACACTTATATTGTGAAATGAAAGTTTCTTTGATAAAGTTTGCTTCTTCGTAACTAATAGGTAAATCGAGTGTAACTCTAAGATACATTTTATTTTTAACAAGAGTATCAGTTTCGTCTAAAAGTTGAGAAAGTTTAACAGTTCGATATTTAGGACAATTTGGCCAGTTGATATACTTTGGTTCTGCATCGTTTTCTCGATCCAGTATCATCATTCCGCGATCGTCGTCCCACGCATCTGCATAGTTGTGCGGAAATGCATTTCCGATATAATGTATAGCACCTTGCTTTTGACGTTTGTGAAAATGTCCTGAAAAAACATATTTTTGATTTTTAAAATGCTCTGCTCTTAAATCTCCGTGATCAGGCATTTGTACCATTGCATTCATATAAAAACTAGGAAGTTCAAAATGACCAAAAACATATTTGCTTTTAAGTTTACTCATTTGTTTCCATTCATCGCTTACTAGCCAAGGAACAAGTGTAACATCTTCTATTGTAGTAATTTCATCAACAAAGGTAATGCCTGGAATATATCTACTGAATGCAGTTGAGTTAATGTCTCTTTTGTCTTTATAGTAAAGATCGTGGTTGCCGTCAAAAAAGAAAAATTGTTCAAAAGAGTCGCCAAGCTTTTCCAAACTACGAATAGTACTATCCATAGTGGTTAAGTTTAATGAGTTACGATTATGATGCCAGTCACCGCAGAAAATGCCTGTTTCGCATCCATTTTCTTTTGCGGTTGCAATAAACCAATCAATAAATTCTTCACAATCTTCGTTGTGAACACGACTGTTACCTTTTAGGCCAAAATGGATGTCTGTAAACACCGCAGCTTTCTTAAACAAAGAAAATCCTCCATATATACTTGTTAAAGTATACTATGTAATTATACACTTGTCAACCTTAATCTTTAGAATGTGGCGACATTGATGCTTCTTCGTTTCTTTTTACGCTTGCTTCCCATTCACCTTGGTGCTGTCTTGTATAGCTTGGTGTCAAATCGTTCATTTCGAGGATGTCGTCTCTAATGTTTTGATTGCGTTTTTCAATGTTGATAACACGTACAAATGAGTTAGTGACTGCCGCTGTGTAGTAGGCAAATGGGTTACTGCTTTTAGATTCATCAAATTGTAGACCGATTTGAGCAAGTTGTAGTATTGCTTGTCCTCGCATTTCGTCATTATAGGTGTATCCTCTCACATTGCCACGAGTTGCATAGCGATCACACAATTTCATCCACATAAGTGCAAGTTTGTCTGTTGCTTTGCCGTGGTCTTTTGAAAAATATCCGTTTTCCATACCACCTACCCAATGACTTTTACCTACACATACAAGCTCTCCGGCATCGTTAAATTTGTAGTGCTGAAAAGGCGGAAAATTTAGTTTTGTTTTGTGATCTGCAACTGTTTTAGGATTCTTTTTGCGTCCTGGTTCATCCGGAATGTGTTCGAATGTCATTACACGAAAAATTAATTCTTCTTTAGTTATAGATTTATAATCTACTTCGCACTCTGCTTGTTTTACTTTTTCACCGGCTGCTTTACGTTTATCGTATTCTTCTATACTAAGTCTCTTTGCTTTGTTACGTTTTGCTTCTGCAATAGTTCTAATATTGATTTTTCCTACACTTTCTAATATAATGTCATATGCAGCATTAGACTTGTCAACATAGCTATTAAATGTATTTTTTGATTTGTGTATTTCTTTTAGAATATCTTTATTGTTTAGGTAGTTCTTAGGTCTCATAAACGGCTCCAGGTTAATATTATTTATTATAATATACTCTGATAACTTTGTCAACTAAATACTAATGGAGACTATAATCTATGGGACTTTTTAGTGCATTTAACAATCTTACAACTAAAGTAAACAATGCGTTTAGCAATGTAAACTCTGTATCTAGAACAATAAACAATGTTAATTCTAATTTTAACAGGGCTTCTAGCAGCATACGTAATTTTAGCACAGCAGGCGGACTTGTAAACACTCTTAATCAAGTTGGAAATATTGCTAATAATTTACGGAGTACAGTTGGCGCCGTTGATAATTTAATTAACAGGGGCGGCAGTTTAGCAAATGTAGGTGCAGCAATTCGTATGATTGGAAATGCTACTCAAGGTGTTGGATATAATGCTGCACCTAGAGCAAGAGAATTAACAAGGGCAATACTTTCTAGTAATATTTCATCTGCAGACGAAACTGATTGGAGAGTAAGTATCAGTGTTCCAGAAATTTTAATGACCGGAAATATACTTTTACCTTTGGCTGGAACTGGAAACAGAATGATTTTCCCCTTCACTCCTACGGTGTTGATAGGTCATAGTGCTAATTATAGTCAAATTACACCTACACATTCTAATTTTCCATACAATGCATATGAAAACAGCCAAGTAGATAATTATACTATCACTGGCGAATTTATTAACGAAACCACAACAGATGCTCAATACTTTATCGCAGCATTGCATTTTTTACGAAGTGCTACAAAAATGTTTTACGGTGGCGAAGGAGACTTAGTTGGCCAACCTCCTGTTGTTTGTAGATTAAATGGTTATGGCAAACACGTATTGAATAATATACCTGTGCTTATAACTAATTTTACAACAGATTTACCTGCAGATGTAGATTATATTCAAACTACTGTAGGAACAGAAACAAACTATGTGCCTGCAGCAGCTACAATTACTGTAACGTGTACACCACAATACGCAAGGAGATCACAAGCAAGGTTTAGTCTTACTGATTTTGCAAAAGGCGGATTTGTCGGAAAACCTGAGGGCTTTGTATAATGGCTGGCAATAATTTTGGTCCATATGGAAGAACAAAAGTAAATTCAAATGGTTATTTAGACATTTTTGTACCTCGTCCTGTTCCTGTAGCAGGCGATGATACACTTTACGAAATACTACCTGCATATAATTTTAGACCAGATTTGTTAGCAAATGATTTATATGGTAAAAAAGAATTATGGTGGATATTTGCACAGCGTAATCCGGATGTTTTAAAAGATCCTGTATTTGATTTTGTTGCAGGAACAAAAATTTATCTACCACAGGGCAAAAATTTACAATCAGTGTTAGGCGTTTAATATGGCTTTAAATTTTTCTAAAATTGTAAAATCAGTCTCGCAAGCTTCTCAAGCTGTGTCTAGTGTTAATTCTATTACTAGAGCGGCTATTCCAAGTGCATTACCGGGCAAGGTCGGCGAAGTCACGCAAGCTTCATTAAACATTAGAGAAGCAGTAGGAGATTTATCAAATGGACTTCCTAATAATTCACAAAATCTTATTTCAAAAGGAGTAGGTTCTCTTGATGCAGCATCTGCATTTAGCCAAGCAAAAAGTTTTGCACAAAGAGGACAATTAGATGTTTTTAGTCCCGGCAAACTTGATAGCTTAGTAAGCTCTCCAGGACAAGCAGGAAATGTAGCCGCAGCAGCAGGATTGATTGCTGATTCTATTGCAGGTGTTTCCCAAAGGGGCAGCATTGATTTTAATTCGGAATTAAGTGCAGGCTTCAGCAAAGGACAATCCTTGGCACAAAGTGGATTAGGTGATCTAGCAAGTGTGTCTGGAACACTAAGCAAAGTTAGCGGTCAATTTGGATCTGATGTTACTTCTATACAAAGTAAAGTATCTGTACTAAGCGGATTTGATATTGCAGGATTAAACACTCTTGTAGGAAGCTTTGGAGATTTTTCAAGCCTGGTTAAAAATGTTGTAACTGTTATACCTAAAGATATTGGAGAAATAGTAGGTGCTGTAGGCGGCGAGTTTGATAGATTACGTCAACTTGCAACTGAGTTTGCTAGTACAACTCCTTTTGATAATTTTCTTAATTTAAATTACAGTACTCCTTGGGATCCTGCACTTGTGTCAGGGTCAGGAGTAACAAGTCCGTCTAATTCAGGAAAGGCAGCTAGTAAACTACCAAATCCATTGAGAGAAGCAATAAGTTGGAATTATATTATAACACTAGGAATCTTAGATGATAATGAATTTAATTTTCCTTCAAGTTATAGAAATGGAGATTTTACAAAAAAATATATTCTCAAATCCGCCGGTGGAAATCTTACTAAAAGATATAAAACATATCTTGAGGGCGACGAAGATGCAGAGTATTATATAGAAAACTTAGAATTAGATGCTGTAATTGCACCGAATAAAAAAACAAATGTGTCTTTAGGCACGACATTGAGTTTTGAAGTTGTAGAACCCTATTCAATGGGGCAATTTATAGAAGCAGTTATAGGCATAAGCGCAGAAACAGGATACGCAAATTATACTGATGCACCTTTTTGTTTGAAAATTGATTTTGTAGGTTGGGACGAATATGGCACAGCAGCCGGAAGTTTTACACAACCAATTTATATACCTATATTAATAACAAAAATTGATTTTACTGTAACAGGAAAAGGAGCAGTATATTCAGTTAATGCAGTTCCTATGAGCGAAACAGGCCTTGACGACAAGATTCAAGAATCCAAAGCAACTATTAATGCTGTAGGACAAAAAGTACACGAAATATTAAATGGTGATGAAAAAAGCGTACAGGCAGTGTTTAATGAACGTGTGCAAGAATTAGAGCAAGCAGGTTCTGTTATTGCAGAAGATAGGTATATAATTGCATTTCCAAAAACTCCTGATGCATTAGTAAATGTAGTTAATGCAGGTTCGGCTGGTGGAGGCGGATCACTTACAATTGATGCTCCTGAGCAACAACGCAGAGAAAAAGGTATTGCTAGTCCAGAAACTGACAGAAGCACAGAAATAAAACAAGAAGGTATCGAGGATAATAGTGTGCAATCTTCTAGCCAACTTTTTAATACAATTAAAGCGTTTGCAAGCGATACCGGAAGTATGAATGATATCGGATTAAGTGATCTTGTAATAGATACAACTGCACCCGGAGATCAACCTCAAGCAGAAAACGAAGCCTCATATCAAGACGAACTAGATATTGTAGATATTGCATCTAATGAAGCAAAACCTGCAGAAAAGGGCAGAAGCTATCAATTTGAACAAGGCAAAAAAATAGAAGATATTATAACCTCTGTTTTACTTGATAGCGAGTATTGTAAAGAAAGAGCAACAGAAGAAAGCGAAAATGGAACTAGGAAATGGTTCAAAATAGACACCCAGGTTTTTATTGATAAAAATCCATCAGCAACAGCACAAAGAGGAAGAGCACCTAAAATTTACGTCTATAGTGTCTTGCCTTATTATACAGACGAAGCAAAGTTTTTAGGCGCAACGCAAAGTCCGAAAAATACACAAGGCCTAAAAGATCTTGCGCCTAAAGAATACAATTATTTTTATACTGGTAAAAATGAAGATGTACTTAACTTTGATATAACTTTTAATAATGCATTTTTCTTAAGTGCTTTTGCTAACTACGGTCAAAATAGCGCAACAACTGCACTTGACGGAGCAAATAGAACCACTTTACAAAATACAGATACAATAAGAGGAAGTGAAGTTGAAGTGGAAGGCGGTGCAAAAAGAGAACCAGGTGCACAAATTTCAGAAACAAATGCATTTAGACATAACGGTAACGGAATAGGCGGCGATATCAAACAACGTATTGCAGTACAATTCCACAACACATTAATAAATTCTCCTGCAGATATGGTTACAGCTGAAATGGAAATTTGGGGAGATCCGTTCTTCCTGCCACAACAAACAGGAAACTTTTTAGGGACTGCAACAGATAATCCAAATGTACTTGCAGAACAAACAATGAACTATGCTCAAAATGAAGTGTTTTGTGTTGTAAATTTCAAAACGCCATTTGACTATCAGGTTGAAGGCGCAACTATGGAATTTCCACAAAATGTGCCTCAATTTAGCGGATTATACAGTATATGGGCTGTTACAAATACATTTTCTAATGGACAATTTAGACAATTACTTAAAATGATTAGGCGTAGAGGACAAGATGACGAGCCATCAGGCGGAAGCAATCCTATTACACCGAGCGAAGAGAAAAATATCAAAGAAACAACAGATGAAACTTTAGGGGCATCCGGTAGCGGCAGCGGTGCAGCCGCAAATAACTCAGTAAACAGTACCTCTGGAGCATCGGATCCTTGTCAAACAACAGAACCTGTTGATTTAGCAGGTGCTGTTGCAGCATTGTCAAGAGTACCAACTACACAAGAAGATCAGGCTTTGATAGCAATGGGTATTTTTAATGATAAATCTACCACGGCAGGAGATGATGTTGTGTTTAGTCAACCTGTAGTGCAAGTAGGAGACTTTGCTTGGACACCTAATCAGAATGTTTTTGGTAGTGCTCCTAAGTCATCTAAAATGAGCGATGATTTTTCTGGAGGAGAAACAGTGAGTGTAGGCCCAATAGGACTTGCTGCACAGCGTAGAGCAGAACAAAGAAATCAAGCAGAAGACAAAATTGTAGTACAAAATAGACCTTCAGGCCCTGGCGGCAACGGAGGAGTATAAATGCCAGTTGTTTCTATAACTAATCAAGAAAAATTATTATTAGATTTAATAGCAAAAGGAGAAGCAGTTGCTGGAGCAGATCCCTACACAAGTTTATGGCCAGGATCAACAGAACCGTTATTAGTACAAATGACCTGCGCAGAAGTACAACGTTTTCAACAGCAAAGGATAGATACCGGATTTAGGTCAAGTGCTTGCGGTAGATATCAATTTATTAAAAGGACTTTAAGGGGTGCGATTGATATATTAGGAATAGATCCTCTTACAACACGCTATACACCTGATGTACAAGATGCATTAATTATAGGTATCTTAAAAAGATATAGAAAATTAGAGGAATGGCTTGCTGGTACATATTCTACTGATAGATTTATGATCAAACTTGCACAAGAATTTGCAAGTATGCCTGTACCTTATAGATTACAAGGCCAATCTAGAATTGTTGAAAAAGGACAAAGTTATTATGCTGGCGACGGACTCAATCGTGCTAATCACGATCCTGATTCATTGTTTCAAGAATTAGAAGAAATAAGAACAGGCGAGCCTGGCGAAACTACACAAGTTGATGTAAATTCAGACGGACCTAGCGGTGCCTTACCTGAAACTGGAACAAGTGCAAGAACGCAAGTTGGCAGAGCAGCAGCTGGGACAAGTGTAGGTGCTGTATCAGGACAAGGTAGGCCGGGATCACAGCCTATGCCTGCATCAGAATTACCAACTGCAAGTGTTGTATATGTCTATGAACCTACAGATCCACTAGATGATAGATATGATTTTAGAACAGGAACAAAAGTAAAAGATTTATTAGTCCACGGCACAGGAGCAGCAGCAGCTACTCCGCATACAGAGACTAATATTGGGCAGTCAAATGTTGGTGGTACTAACGAAGGAGTAGTACCACCCGGCACAGATCCTGATGCTACAGATCCTAGAGGTAGGAATCAATTACCAGGAACTACTCCGAGTGATACAACAGAATCTACTGACCAATTCAACGCAGGTGCCGAGGGTGAAGTTATAGAAGGTAATACACCTACTGCTGAAACACAGGCACTAGAAGGGAATGCTCCGCCACCTCCACCACCTGCGCCCACTCAAACGCCGTGTCCTGAACCTGTGTCGGTAACTACAGTTGTCAACCTACCAGAAGGAAATACAAACGGAGAGGAAAAGAGTTGGTCTACAAGTACTTTTAGTAAAAAATACTCTAATAGAAAACTTGCATTGAATGCAGCTAAAATATACAAAAAAACCAAAGATCCAAACGCTAGACTCGATGTAGAACAGCAAGGAAATCAATGGGTCGTAATTAAGAGAGATTGATGTCAGGAAATTATACAAGAACTTCAAATGAATTTACAGGTGTTTATGATAGTGGACCATATGAAGCTATTGTAACAAATCACCTTGACACCAAATATATGGGCACACTTGAAGTAGAATTAATACGCTATACAGGTGCCGGCGGAACTCCCCAAAGAAGTGGACAATTACTTAACGTAAAATATCTCTCACCTTTTTACGGAGTAACACCTGTATTCGGTTTAAAAGAAGAAGACGGATATCAAAACACACAAAAAAGTTACGGGTGGTGGGCAGTCCCACCAGATATCGGAACAAGAGTTTTGGTTATATTTGCTGAAGGCAATGCAAACTTTGGGTATTGGATTGGTTGTATACAAGACGATTATATGAATTTTATGGTTCCTGATGGAAGAGCGTCTACAACCCTTACAACTGAAGTTACACCACAGCCGTTGAAAGGTGCAAAATTACCAGTAGGTGAATACAATAAAAAAATAGAAACAGGCGAACTTATAGATCCTACATTATTTAATAAACCTTATAACAAAGATTTCTCAAATATATTAGAAATACAAGGACTTATTTTTGATGAAACAAGAGGAACAACGTCTACTAGTGCAAGGAGAGAAATACCGAGTGGTGTTTTCGGTATTAGCACACCAGGACCCCAAGATAAAAGACAAGGTGCTCCTAGAGTAGATGTAGGACCTACAGGTAAAAAATCAAATGTACCATACAGCAGATTAGGTGGTTCTAGTTTTGTAATGGATGACGGCAATGATAAACTAGTACGAGCAACCCACGCTGAAGACGGCCCGCCACTGTATTATAACAGATTAAATGGTGAAAAAGGCGGCGACGAAACTATTCCCCATAACGAATTACTACGGTTTAGAACACGCACCGGACATCAAATACTATTACACAATTCAGAAGATTTAATCTATATTGCAAACAGCAGAGGCACTGCCTGGATTGAATTAACATCCGATGGTAAAATTGATATTCACGCACAGGATAGTATAAGTGTAATGTCTGATAATGACATTAACTTTACAGCAGAAAGAGACTTCAATATCGAAGCTGGCAGAAATATTAATATGAAAGCAACTGCAAGATGGAGCGATGAGCAGCAATATTTTGATTCTAAAGAAAGTGGCAGAATACATCTTGAAAGTATGTTTGACACAAAAATTCACGTTGGAAAAGATTATAGACTTACAGTTACCGGAGAATCGGACACAACTGTAGGATTAGGAAAGAAAACTACAGTAAAAGGTGATTACGGTTTACATAGTAATAGAAATATTAGAATAAAAGCTGACGCTACAATGCACCAAAAAAGTGGCGCAAGTACATTTCGTTATGCTGGCGTTAATATGCACGATTTAACTGTTGGTATAAGATATGATAAATCTGCTAGTTATAATCTATCAACTACTGGTGAAGGAGTGGATAGTGGAGATTGTAGATTCCGTATTAATGGTAATATGGATGGTGTAATTACAGGATGGGATCATAAAGTTATTGAAGGAGATTTAAGTTTAAAAGTAACAGGTAATTTTGTTAACGAAACCGAAGCTCGTATGACTTTAATAAGTGCAGCTGAAATGTTCCAAGAAGCAGGAACTGCACACAACTTAATTGCTGGAACAGATACTTTTCACAATGCATTAGGCGGCACAGTAAACATACAAGGTGCTACAAGAATAACAGGAGATGCTACTGACATACATTGGAACAGTGGAAATAGTTCGTCTGCAACCGAAGGTGACGATCATATAATTGCATTAACAGCATTAAATGCAACTCTTGCAAGCGATCCTGTAGATGCATTATCAATAGAACCGTTAACTACAATCACGCTTCCTTATATGTTTCCTGGCGCTCAACAACCTGTTCCTTACGAAAGTATTCTTACAAGGTCTCCCCAACACGAGCCTTATATGCACCACGAGAATACAAATCCACAGGCATTCAAAAAAGAACAAACAGATAGAGAAATGCCAGGTACACTAGTGCCTGCAGAAAGATACGAAAGTCCTGATACATTTAATAAAAACACAGCACGAAGTAATAGTTCAAGATCTGTAACAGGTTCAGCAGGATCAAGTGCTGATTTTAGTGGAGGAACAGGTGACGGACAAGTAAACAATGATCCAAATTCGACACCACCTAGTGATGCACAATTTGATCCTAACGGACAAGGTAAACTTGTTACAGTATATGCTAGAAGAGCAGGACTAAGTTGTCAAGTTGCAGAAGTTTTCCAAAAGAATTTTCAAGATTTTCTTGATGAGTTTGAAGCTACAGGTTATGAAATTAAAAAACTTGGCGGCTATGCATATAGATCTGTTAGAGCAGGAAGAAGTTGGAGTTGTCACGCCAGCGGCGCCGCTATAGATATCAACTGGCCAGATCCGGTTGACGGCGGCGTAAATGGATTTTTTAGACCTCGTCCGCCAAATGCTCCTATTACAGATATGCCTGCTAACACACTTGAGATTGCAAACAAGCACGGATTAGGATGGGGCGGAGCCTGGACTAGCTTAGACGATGCTATGCACTTCAGTGCCCATACACAAGAAGGAGGAGCCTTTACATTCCCAAGGAACGGAACTATACCGGCAGGACCGTCGAATGGAGACGAAACAGAATATCCTCATCCTGACGAAGAACAAGGAAACGATCTAGAGGATCCAGTAGTACAGCCAGAAGATCAACAAAACTTACCAGGACCACAAAATGCTGATGGTACTCCTAATGCAGATGGAGTCGATGATGACAATGATCCGGGGTCAGCTGAATAGGTTAAATACAGTATGAGCGAATTAGAAAAAAATCTATATAAAAGAGTTAGTGTTAAAACTCCTAATAGAACTGCAAAACAAGGCAGAGCTTACAGGGGCTTTAGCACTTTGGCTACAGACAACAAAAGTTTTAGTCTATACGATTTTGAGCTTATCAAACAAGATCTAATCAATCACTTTCATATACGACAAGGTGAAAAATTATCCGATCCGACATTTGGATGCATTATTTGGGATTTATTGTATGAACCTTTTACTCCCGCAATACAAGAAGCTATACAAGAAAATGTCACAAATATTGTAAATTATGATGAAAGACTTCAAGCAAATCAAATTATAGTTGATACTTACGAACAAGGCATTAGCGTTGAATGCGAAGTAACTTTTATACCCTATGACATATCTGAATCCTTAAAATTTAAGTTTGATCAAGCTAACGGATTGCTGTAAAAATTATATACGCACTTTTTTAGATCAGATAAATATTTTTAATAAACAAGGAAAAAGCTATGTCTTCAAGCGAAAGACAGTCTAGGTTACTTGTAGCTGAAGACTGGAAAAAAATATACCAAAGTTTTAGGAATGCAGATTTCCAAAGCTATGATTTCGATAACCTACGCAGGACAATGATTAACTATCTGCGTCAAAACTATCCAGAAGATTTTAATGATTATATTGAGTCAAGTGAATATCTTGCACTAATTGATATGATTGCTTTCCTTGGGCAAAACTTATCATTCCGTGTAGACCTAAATGCTAGAGAAAATTTCCTTGAAACTGCAGAAAGACGTGAAAGTATACTAAGATTAGCACGTATGCTTTCTTACAATCCTAGAAGAAATCAACCAGCCAGGGGTTTATTGAAAATTACTACAGTTAAAACTAGTGAAAATTTAACTGATAGTGCAGGTTCACAACTGTCAGGCAGAGTAATAAAATGGAACGATCAGACTAATGAAAACTATTTTGAACAATTTATAAAAATCTTAAATGCTGCATTACCTGCTAACAATGCAATTGGCAACCCCTTGAAGGCTCAAAATATTGACGGTGTGCAAACGCAAAAATATAGAATAAATGCAACTAATACAGACAGTGCAATCTTTCCTTTTTCTAAAAACATAGAAGGCGTTTCAACAAGATTTGAAGTTGTTAGTACAGATATACAAGGTGATGTTATTGTAGAAGAACCTCCTGTACCTGGAACCAGTCCTGCATTTTTGTTTAGAGATGACGGTCAAGGAGCAGGTAGTATAAACACTGGATTTTTTATGCACTTTAGGCAAGGAAATCTTGATACAGGTACATTCAATGTAACAAATCCTACACCTAATCAGATAATTGCAATTGATGCCGAAAATATTAATAACGATGACATTTGGTTGTACAATACAGATTCAAATGGGTTTGAAACAACTCCTTGGACAAGATTAGATAATGTTGAAGGTAATAATGTAATTTACAATAGTTTGTTTGAAGGTATTAGAAACGTATTTGCTGTTACAACTAGAGTAGGTGATAGAATAAATTTAGTTTTTAGTGACGGTGTATTTGGAAATTTACCTGCAGGCAATTTTAAAGTTTTTTATAGAACAAGTGCAAATAAAAATATGGTTGTTACACCCAATGGTATAGGTAATGTCAACATTGAAATACCTTATCAAGGGCGAGCCGGAAATTTAGAAAAATTAACAATTGGCCTAAGACTAAATTATACTGTTTCTAACAGTACAACGACAGAAACTAATACAAGTATAAAACAAAATGCTCCTGCAACTTATTATACGCAAAACAGATTAATTACAGCTGAAGATTATAATATAGGGCCTTTAGCAATAAGCCAAGATATTATTAAAACAAAAAGTGTGAACAGGATATCTAGTGGTATAAGCAGATATTTTGATTTAATAGATGCAAGTGGCAAATATTCTAACACAAGCCTATTTGCTGATGATGGTGTTATTTACAAAGAATATTATGATTCAACTTCCACGTTTACGTTTAATACACAAACTGATATTGAAGGTGTAATATATAATACAATAGAAGGTATTATACAATCTACAAATTTGCGTAATTTTTATTATAGTGAATTTCCTCAAATCGATACTATTGATTTGTCTGCAATTTGGAAAAACGAGTATCAAGCAATAAATGAAAACACAGGCAATTTAGTATCACAAAATGATACAACAAATAGATTTAAAGTATCTTCCTTTACAAGTAATAATCTTAGATTTTTAGAAACAGGGTCTATGTTGAAATTCAAAGCACCTATGCAAGGACAAACACAACAATACTTTTTACCAAATGGCACATTAACAACAAATGCTGAACAATTTGGTGCTTCGTTATATAAATGGACAAAAGTTTCTGTTGTTAATAATGAAGGCGATAGCGTGGTGAATACTATAGGAGATATTAGTCTTACAGACGTAGTTAATGATAACAGCCAATTAGTTTCAATTGTAGCAAAATTTTCTAAAGTTTTAAGTGATGATTTAAAAATACAAATAATAGATCAAACGTTTTCTTATAAAGATTTTGCTTTAAGATATGATACAACTACTAGAGAGTGGAAACTTGTATTGGCAGAAAATGTTAATTCGGTAAATGATTTTGCTTTAGGTAAATCGGGAGATACTACGGCTGCTAATTTAGATTCAAGTTGGCTACTAAATTTCACAAATGACGGAGAAAAGTATACTATCACTAACAGAAATCAAAGATATATTTTTGAAAGTGCAAACGAAATTAGATTTTTCTTTGATGCAGCAGATAAAATTTACGATCCTAAAACAGGAAAAATTATTAGAGACCAAATTAAAATTTTAAGTATAAACAGACAAGCTGCAAGTGGCGAACCATATTCAAAAGATTATGTATGGAGCATTAGTGATGCCTACAGAGATGCCGAAGGCTATGTTGACACTAGAAAAATACAAGTGCAGTTTTTTGATTTAGATGATGACGGAGCAGTAGATAATTTAGATATTTTCAATGATTTAGTTGATGAGAATAACAATTTAATTGATATTGCAAATAAATTGGTATTTCAAAAAAAATATACAACAAGTGATGGTGTAGAAGATTTTAAATTTTTTGCGAATGAAATAACTACAGCCGGAACCCAAGAAGTAAAAATTGTAACAAATGAAAATGCAATCGGTTCGTACTCTACACACGTAGAAGGTCAAGTATTTTATTTGGTAGAAGAACAAGTATTTAAAAAATTAAATAAAGCCGCAGGAAATTTGACTCTTTCTACTGATTATAAAGCGTTTACTGGAAGATCCAATTTAAAATTCCATTACATCCACGTTGCAGACGATAATTATAGAATCGATCCGAGCGCAAGCAATATAATAGATACATATCTACTTACAAAAAATTATGATGTAGAAATGCGTAAATTTATAAAAGGTGCAATCGATGTAATGCCTTTACCTACAAGTAATGATGTGTTGACAAGATCTTACGGATCTTCTATAAATGCAATTAAGTCAATAAGTGATGAAATAGTATATCATCCTGTTAAGTATAAAATATTGTTTGGTAGCAAGGCAAAAGAAGATTTGCAGGTTAATTTTAAAATTGTGCGTAACAAAAATTTAGTCATAAATGAAAACGAATTAAAAGCAGATATTATCTCTGCTGTAGACAAATTTTTTGAATTAGAAAATTGGGACTTTGGAGAAACTTTCTATTTCCAAGAACTAAGTGCATACATAATGAACACGTTAAGTCCTAAGTTACAAAGTATTTTAATTGTTCCAAAAAAAGAAACTCAAAGTTTTGGATCACTATTTGAAATAAAATCAGAATTTGATGAAATTTTTATTAGTGCAGCGCAAGTTTCTGATATACAAATCATAGATGAGATTACAGCTACAGAATTACAAGCAAGCGGAAGTGTAGTCACAAGTGTTTCTACTTCTACAACAAGTGGAATTGCAAGTGCAAATGCAACAAGCTCAACTAGTAGTACAACTTCGACCAGTAGTACAACTTCGACCAGTAGTACAACTTCGACCAGTAGTACAACTTACACAAGCTCATCTAACAGCGGAGGATCTAGTTACTAATGTCTTACAACGACGAACAGAATGAAAGTGCATTGCCAGCTGACGGAGAACAAAACCGTACTGCTAGTGATTTTATTCCTAAATTTTTCCGCAGTGTTACAAATAAAAAATTCTTACAAGGAACAATAGATCAACTTATACAGCCCGGCGTTGCTGAAAAATTAAATGATTATGTAGGACGTAAAACTGCAAAGTCATTTAACCCCTCTGATAATTATTTGAATGATGTAAACGATTCTAGAGAAGCATATCAGCTCGAACCTGCAACTGTAATAAAAGACGAGTCTAATAATGTTACTTTTTATAAAGATTATAATGACTATATTGGCACATTAAATTATTTTGGTGCTAATACAAAAAACCACAGTAGATTAAACAGTTCAGAATATTATAGTTGGAACCCGCATATTGATTGGGATAAGTTTGTTAATTTTAGAGAATACTATTGGGCACCTACTGGTCCTTTATCTGTGCCAGTACGAGGACAAAGTCAAGAAGTTACAAGCACATACACTGTAACAACGTCAGATCAAGGCGATAATACAACGTATATATTTAATGACGGTTTTGTAAGTAACCCCTCTATAAAACTTTATAGAGGTCAAACTTATAGATTTGAAATAGATGCGCCAGGACATCCTATGGCTATTGCTATTAGTAGATCATTTACTCCCGGAACTGCTGTTATAACCGCAGGCACTGAAGGACTTAGAGACAACGGCTTGTTTGATGGCAGTTTGTATGATGCAAATAATTTAAGTTACGATACAGGTGAGTTTATTGTTTTACCTGATAGTGGTAGCATTGAATTCGAAGAAGGAGAAAATGTAAGCACTCTTTATCCTGATGGTATAAGAAAATTAGGCGAAGACGGAGAAGAAGTAGCAACAGCATACATTGAAAGAGGCACCATTGAATTTACAATACCTTTTAGTGCACCAGATAGATTATATTATGTTTCAAAAAATGACCAAGATACAAGCGGTGTTATTAGAATATATGATATAGAAGAAAATACATTTTTAGATGTTGGCAACGAAGTTTTAGGTAAAAAACAATATACTAGTGCAAACGGTGTTGAATTATCAAACGGAATGAAAATTAAATTTCAAGGCAATATTACACCTAAAAAATACGAAGAAGACTTGTGGTATGTAGAAGGTGTAGGAGACAAAATTGTCTTAATAAATGAAAAGGATCTATTGATTCCGGCTGTTTACAATCAAGATGTTTTAGTACCTTATGACAGCGATGCATTTGATGTTTTACCATTTTCAAATGCAAGCTCGTATGCGCAAGACAAAGATTATATTATTATAAATCGTGCAGCTAAAGATAAAAACTCTTGGTCTAGGTATAATAAGTGGTTTCATAAAGATGTAATAGAAAAAAGTTATACATATAATAATTTACCTATTAATATAGATGAAAATTTTAGAGCTAAAAGACCGATAATTGAATTTAATGCAGGGCTGAAACTTTACGATTATGGTGTTGAAGCCAAACAAGACGTTGATCTTATAGATACGTTTACACGTGATGTATTTTCTACTATCGAAGGAACTATTGGATATAATGTAGACGGTATTGAACTTGCAGAAGGTATGCGAGTATTGTTTGCTGCTGATACAGATTTAATAGTTAGAGGTAAAATTTACGAAGTTAAGTTTATAACAATCAACAATAGGCGTCAAATATCTTTAGTAGAAACTGAAGACACTACGCCTTTATCTTTAGAAAATGTTTTAGTAAAACAAGGTAATAAAAACAGCGGACAAATTTATCATTATCATAACAATGAATGGGCACTTGCACAAGTAAAAAATAAGATTAATCAATCTCCTATGTTTGATTTGTGTTGTCCTCAAGGTAACCCCTATGGCGATTTAGATGTGTTTAATTCTTCTACGTTTAAGGGAACAAAAATATTTTCTTACAAACAAGGCCAAGGAACAGAAGACGACGAATTAGGATTTCCGCTAACTTACAGATCATTAGAAAACTCAGGTGACATTGTTTTTGAATTTAATCTGCAAAATGATTCATTTACTATACAGGAAAATGAACAAATTGTAACAGTGAACACTGACATTGCATTTTTACGCAAATACAAAACTAGAACAGAATTTGATTATGTCAATGGCTGGTCATCGCAGCCTATTCAAAGTAAACAATGGGTGATTGATCAAAGAATTGTAGACATATCACAAGTAAATGATTTTGCTGTGAGAGTATATAATAATGCAGGCGATTTAAATGACTTACGATTAATTGTATATGTAAATAACAAATTACAATATAAGAATGTTGATTACACAATAAACAGGATTAACCAGAGAGCGTTGATACGATTTACATCTAATTTATCTGTAAATGATGTTTTGCTTGTAAAATCAGATAGTAAATCGCAAAAAAATAATAATGGATACTACGAAGTTCCTATCAACTTAGATAGAAATCCGTTAAACGAAGACATATCAGAATTTACATTGGGCGAAGTTATTGACCACGTTGATAGTATGGTCGGTGAAATCAATGACTTTAAAGGAGTATTTCCTGGTAGAGGAAATATCAGAGACCTTGGTAATATAAACAAATACGGAAAACGATTTGTTAAACACGCTGCGCCTATCAATCTGCCGTTATATCATATAACAAATAAAAAATACAATTTGATTAAAGCAATTAAATATGCAAATACTGAATACAACAGATTCAAAAGAGTGTTTTTAGATACTGCAACAACTTTAGGATTTGATGGAGAAACAAAACAACACGTTGATAAAATACTTGCAGCTATCAATAAAGATAAAGTAAAATCTCAACCCTTCTATTTTTCAGATATGTTAGGTTATGGACCTTACAACAAAATAGATTATCGGGTATTAGATTCAAGAATCACACAGTATGCACTTACAAATTCGTTTGGGTTAGAAGAATTATCATCTAAGTCTGTATACATATATCTAAACGGAAAACAACTTACTTTTGAAAAAGACTATACTTTTGACAATCAAGGGTATGTTATTATCAGTGCAGGCCAAATAGAAAATGATTTAATTGAAATATACGAATATGAAACTACTGACGGATCATACATTTCACCGACACCAAGTAAACTAGGGTTATATCCAAAATACTATCCTGAACTTACATTAGACGACACTTATCAAACAGAAAGTTCTGTAGATGGTAAGGAGTATAAAATATACGGCGAAGTTTCTGAAGGATTTAAGAATGCAGGAATTAGGGGATGGTTCTACCCTGTGTTTACTACACAACAAGCAGCTATTGATAAAGACGTAGAAAACGGCGGCACAGGATCGTTCCATATACATCAAATTAAAGGTCATAACAGGAACTTGTATATGCCTGATACTGGTGGCTTCCACGGTGTAAATGACAACATAGAAATAGATGCGTATCCTGTAGGCATACCTATGATTAGAGGACACGACGGCAGTTATGTTAGAGCATATTTGGATTTTAGAGATGAATTATTATTAGAACTAGAAAAACGTATCTTCAACAATATCAAAGTTGACTATGATAAAACCGGTATAGATATAGATGCATTTGAAGGCAACGATAAAGGTGATAATGAATTTGATAGGTCAGAAGTAAATGGTTCATTACTACAGTTTTTCAAAAAATGGCTAACATTTGTTGATGCTGATTATACTGATAATTTTTTCTACGATAGAACAAATCCGTTTACATACAATTATTCATCTGCATTAGATCCTAATGGTAAGCTTTTGCCTGGATTCTGGAGAGGCGTTTACAAAAGAGCTTTTGGCACAGATCGTCCACATTCTCATCCTTGGGAAATACTTGGCATCAAAAGAAAACCTAAATGGTGGGATACTGTGTATGGTCCTGCTCCTTACACATCTGATAATTTAATTTTATGGAGAGATATCGAAGTAGGAAAAATTGCAGAACCGGGGAATGTAAGATACACTGAGAAATATGCTAAACCTAATATCACAAGTCACATTCCTGTTGATACAAAAGGGTTTGTAAAAGCACCACAAAGAAGTGGTTATGTGAATCAGTTTGTTCAAAGACAAAGTACAAATAATTTTAGTTTTGGCGACGAATCTCCTGTAGAAACTGCCTGGAGAAGAAGTTCGGATTATCCATTCGCTATTATTACCAGCTTAATTTTAAACAAGCCTTCAGATACATTAGGAAAAGGCTTTGATGTATCGAGAACAATTACTAACCTTGCAGGTCAACAGGTTTATAAAGAAACAGGAAAAAATTTAACAACAAATAAAATAATTTTTCCTAATACCTTTGCAGATAATTTACGGATTTCAACGTCCGGACTTGTTAATTACATCTACAATTTAGTAGCAAGTGATATTCTTACAGTATACAATGATTATCAACAAGAAGTTTTGTCAATTACAAATCAATTAGGATTTAAACTAGGAAGCTTTAGTGATAAAACAAAGCTGAACTTAATTCTAGATAGCAGAAGTCCTCAACAACAATTAGAAGATGGAGGTATTTACATACCTCCAGAAAACTATGAAATATTCTTTAACACAAGTTCTCCTCAGTTTGTAGCATCTTATAGCGGAGTAGTTGTAGAAAAGAGAGCCAGCGGATTTACGATACGTGGATATAATAACGAAAATCCGTTTTTTAACTACTATGCACCTATTATAGGTAGTAAAGCAGTTCCAGTGTCAGTTGGCGGAGTATCTGAAGCGACTACAGATTGGGAAGCAGAAAAACTATATGTAAAAGATACAATAGTAGAATACGTGAATAATTTTTACAGAGTTACAAAAACTCACACAACAGGTGAATCTTTCACTACAACTAATTTAGTAAAATTACCTGAAGTTCCAACAGTTGGCGGCAAGACAGCTTTGTTCAAACGTAATTTTGATAAAAATGAAACCTTATCTATTCCTTACGGGCAAACACTTAAAAATTCACAAGAAGTAGTAGACTTTTTGTTAGGTTATGGTGAATATCTCAAAGAGATAGGATTTGATTTCAACTTTGTAGAAGGCGAAGGCATTGTAAACGATTGGGATCAAATTTGTAAAGAATTTTTGTTCTGGACAACACAAGGCTGGGCGTCCGGAACAGTTATAACATTGTCGCCTGCTGCTAATAGATTTAATTTCCAAAAAGATTATCTTGTTGTTGATAACATAAATGATGATTTTTATCCTTACTCTATTTTACAAGCAAATGGAGAACCATTGTCTAGAGAATTTACAAGTTTACTGAGAGATAAAAATAGCTTCGGTATACAAACTAATAATGAGACTGAAGGTTTGTATAGTGCTGTGTTGCCTTTGGTACATAAAGAACACGTTGTATTGATTGATAACAACACAGTTTTTAATGATATTATTTTCCAACCTTCAACTGGGTATAGACAAGAGCGAATTAAAGTTACAGGTTATAGAGCTGCAGATTGGAATGGTAGTTTAAACATACCGGGATTTGTTTTTGATGATGCAAAAGTTACAGATTGGACAACTTGGAAAGATTATGATATAGGTACTTTAGTAAAGTACAAGCAATTCTATTATGTGGCAACAAAAAATGTTCCAGGTTCTAGTACATTTAATAGTAACGATTGGTATAGATTATCAGAAAAGCCCGAGTCAGAATTAATAACAAATTTTGATTATAGAATTAACCAGTTTACAGATTTTTACAGTTTAGACACGCAAGGGTTTGATATAAATTTACAACAAATGGCAAAGCAATTGACAGGATTTCAAAAACGTCAATATCTTGCAAATATTATTCCTGATGATGTAAGTCAGTATAAATTTTATCAAGGATATATCCAAGATAAAGGGACACAAAATGCTTTAGATAAGCTTTTCAAATCTCTCGGTACAGCAGGAGAAAATACTTTAGAATTCTACGAAGAATGGGCTTTACAAGTAGGAAGATATGGTAATGTTGATAATAAAAAACAAATAGAAATAAACTTCAAAGAAGATAAAATACAGGAGTCTCCTCAGGCTATAGAACTTGTGCAATCTTTACCTGATACAAATTTTGACAGACACTATAGAATATTACCTTTTCAAATGTACGACACTCCGTTGGAATATAATCATAAACCATTTCCTACAAAGATTTTAACAGAAGAGATTATTAAATCAGGAGGTTTTGTTAACGAAGAAGATGTTACATTTGTAGCAGGCACCGAAAGCGAGTTGCCCGATGGAGATGTAAATCAATTAGCTATTGGAGACTACATTTGGGTAGTAGAAACAGGAAATAATCCTTGGGCAGTGTATCAACATATTGAAGCCGACGTGTACGGTCAAGAATTAACCGAGACGTTGACTGCAAATGATGACGGAGATCCTATATGGGAATTAAAAGTAGATCGCTGGGCCGGTGGTAATGTAAAAGAAGGCGACTTTATAGGTGTTAAAGGTGCAGATGAATTTAACCTAACTGGATTTTACAAAGTTGAAAGTATAAAGCTAGATAAAATACGTTTTAGCACCATTTCGGGTAACCAACCAGAAACCTTTACAGGAAAAAATTACATTGTTACTAAGTTAAGAAATGTTAGGACAGAAAATGTAGAAACAGCAAATCTACTAGCACAATCAAAAATATATGATAAACAAAAATTCTGGATTGAGGATTATGAAAATGGTGACTGGAAAGTAATTGAAAATAACCCTGCATACAAACTTCATCAATCTATTATTAACATAAGTGATTATGATGATGAAGATCAAGGATTTTCTGATAGTATGGCTGTAACTGGCGATAATAAAAATTTCTTTGTATCTTCCGGCAAAGATAAAAACGGCAAAGTAGATTATTATAGAAGAGGAAGTGACAGTAATTTACTACAAGTTGATCAAAGTATATTTCCGCCTGATAGAATCAGACCTTGGTTACCTAATACTTTATATCGAAGAAACACTATTGTTGTTTACGATATAGATAGTACACGCACATATTGGAAATCTGTCCAATCTCATACTAGTGGCAATGTGTTTAGCGATGCAGAAATAGCTGAATATTGGGTACAGGAAGATAATCCGTTTGCATATTTTGATCCAATATACAGTAATTTTGGACAATCAATAGATGTATCCATTGACGGAGAATATCTAGCAATAGGCGCCCCAAATGCTAGTTATGTAAAGACAAGATACAAGGGAGATTTCGATCCTGACACATCATATGTAAAAGGTGATATAGTAAGATATAGAGAATCTCTATGGAGGGCAAATAGAAATATTTTACCTCGTATTGAAGATCAACCATTTTCAACTTTTGATTCTTACATTGATATTACCGAAGAAGCAGATGCTGATAGTACAAGTCTAACATTACTTGTAGCAGGTGATCCCGGATTGCCTAATAATATTGTTGACCACTTCTTAGTTAGAGCACCAGCTGATATGTATAATGGTACTGATGTAGGTGACGGCGTAAGTTTAGCGTGGAATATAAGAAGTTTTACGTATCCTACACTTGACAATTATTATCCATTTAACAACCAAATAACTGAAATTACTCCTGAATTTTTAAGACAAGAACATATTATCAATGAAAAAGTTGATCATATTTTTTACATTGATGCTTTTGTTACTTTACCGACTATCGGTGATAGGGTAGTTACAGACACAGGCGCAGGTGAAGTATATTATACTGCTAAAAATGAAGATAGTGCAGTAATTTACATAATAAATGCTAATGGTACATTTAGCGTAACAGGAGAATTATATACAAGTAACGACGACTTTGTAGGATTTTATACTGAAGAAAACACCTATGCGACTACAGACGCTGTGGGCGGATATTGGTTATTCAAAACGTACAGGACTTCAGAAGCACCTACAAGTGGTTATACTACAACTACATTTGCTGGTGAAGAATTTACATATAGAAATAATTCAACTTATTATGATGTGGGCAGAGGTTTAGTTTATGTTGATGTAAGATTAGCAAGCGAAATTGTAGAGCAACATCCTATTAATTTGTATAGCAATATACAAGATGCAATAGGTACGATAGGGCCTTATATAAATCGTAAAAACCAAGCTAGTTTTATTTCTCATTTAGCCTATACAGGCGATAATGGCGGTACAGAGCTTGCCCGTCCTAGCACCAAACTGGTTATAAGGGCTGCTAAAGAATATTCAGACGAACTGTATGCAAGATTTTTACAAGATCCAAATCAAACTTTTGGAATGAAATTTTTTGATAATCCTGACTATGATATTACAACAAGTGGTATTAGTATTAATGACTTGACGAAAAATCAACTAGTCGAAGATATATGGGACGGATTCATTGATTTTGAGTTTACAGAATTTGACTTCCAAGGCGATGTGTTCGAACCAGAAATTGGAGATATACTAGTCGATGTCCAAACTCCGAGAGACGGCTTTGGCGGCCTTGCACTTACAAGTAACACAACTAGTGCAGCAGAAGTAGTATTTTATCAAAGAAACTTTAATAGAGTAAGAGTATATGTTAAAGTAAGGACAGATTTACAACCCGGCAATTTTGAACAACAGACTAATATAGGTAGATACCAAATAAAACGTTTAAGTAATCCTTCACTAAGAGGTGCAGGAGATCCTGATCAAGTAATAGGCACAGTAGATAGTGTTGATGACGACATTGCAATTGGAAACTCTATAATAGGAAAATTATTATTAATAGATGCTGGTAGGAATTTTCCTGTTAGCAAAAATTGGAATGATGTAATACCTATAATTGATCAAGAATATTTCTTTTTTAATGAAGATACACTTAGTGGAATTGATAGATTACAGAATGCTCCGTACAGTCTTAACAAAGATTATACACAGGTTTTTAATATACCGGCTGATAGATTCGGAACTGGCGGATACGAGAATCAGGGTGTAGTTTCAATTTATAGAAGAGACAATACAGGACTTTATCAGTTCCAGATTGCAATAGCATCAGAATATGCCGGTAAAGATAAGCGTTTTGGATCAAAAGTAAAAATTAGTAAAAATAATGAGTTATACACACTGTTTATATCTAACGAGCCTTCGGGTGATTCGCGTAATGATCCATATGAATGGCGCACAAATCCTGGAGCAATAGAAATATATAATCAAGGTGTTGATACTACTGTTAATTTGACAGGAGGATATAAATTAGATGCGGCGTATACAAAAGGTGATGTAGTAATATTCAAAGATGATTATTTCCGTGCAAACAAAGATATTGCTTCGTCAGCTGAAGAAGATATACGAAATCCTGTATTATGGAACAATATTTCTTGGAGAAGAGGCAAAGACGAACAGTACAGAGGACAATTTAATGATTTGTATTCTTATGCAGAAAACAATATTGTCTTACAAGACGGTACATTCTGGAAAGCTCTTACAAATATTAGTGCAGGAGCAGATGCGCCTAGTTTAACAAATACTTCTTGGGAATCGCAGATTGATAGTATTGATTACCTAGGTTATCTTCCAAATCTTACAGGTTTCGCAACACTATTTGAACAAGTGTATGATCCAATTGAAAATATTGAACAATTTGCAGATGCATTTGATGTAAGCGAAAACGGCGAAACTTTAATTGTAAAAACAAAACAAATGTTATCTGATAGCACATTTGAATCAGCAATTGCTGTTTATAATTTAGAACAAAAGAAATATAATTTAAAACAAATTATAAAGGCACCAAGTAGTAGTTATGTACTGAAAGATCACGACAATGATTCGGAAACACCTGATGTATATGTTGATCAAAATTTATGGGCAAATTCAATATCTTTGAAACCCGACGGGAGCTCGATAGCAGTAAGTGTTCCTTATGATGATGCGAATAAGATAGACCAAGGAGCTGTTTGGATTTACAGTTACGATTATAATGCAAACAAATTTGGTATAGAAGATAACGGAGTTACAGCACCTACATTTACTTTACAATCTCCTAATAATGAAGAAGTAGAAAGATTTGGATATAGCTTAGATTATAGCAATGAAAATTTAGCTATTTCTAGTTTAAATGGTGATATGGTAATTCCTACTAGATTTGACACTTATGTCAATAGGTTAAATGAAATTAACTATATTTTGGATACTGATAGTGAAGAAAGAGATGCTACTACTTTTGATAAAAACTTTACAACTTTTGCTAATAGGAAAGTAGACAAAGGCACTGTTTACATTTTTGAAGATATCGGTAATGGTTTGATATATTCGGAACAATTACTGTATCCTAATCAAAGAGAGAATTTTGGTGATAATATTTTATCACAAGGAAATCATATATACGTAGGATTACCTTATGCACAAAATGTTATAGGCAATGAACGCGGCTTTGTTATAGACTATAGAAAAGTAAAAAATACAAAGAGTTGGACGTCACTTAGATCTAGCCGACTTCCTGTAGACCTTGATAAAATAGACGGTATGTTTGTTTACAATAAAAGATCAAATGAAATAATATCTTATATTGATTATATTGATCCAATACAAGGTAAAATTGCAGGTATAGTAGACCAAGAATTAACATACAAACTAAATTATGATCCTGCAAAATACAATGTAGGTCCAATTGCAGATAAAGACGTTGATCCTAAATTATTCTGGGGTGCTAGTTATGTTGGACAAGTTTGGTGGAATGTTAGCACTGCAAGATTTAGTTTCCCATACCAAGGATCTACTACCTTCCAAAGAAATGAATGGAATAGATTATTACCTGGAGCAACAATTGACATATATGAGTGGGTTGAAAGTGACTATTTGCCTAGCCAATGGAATCAATTAGCAGATACAGATAATGGCCTTTCTCTAGGAATAAGCGGCACAGCAATTTATGGAGATACAAAGTATAGTGCAAAACTAGAATATGATCAAGTCAGTCAAACTTTTAGTACAAAATATTATTTCTGGGTAGAAAACAAACAAACTGTACCAAATTTGCCTAATAGAAAATTAAATCTTAGAAATATGGTCCAATTAATTGCAAGACCTAGACAATCAGGTTATAGATATGTTAGTTTAATTGCAGAAAACAAGCTTGTTATTAATAATCTAGATAAGATTATTACTTCGGATGACATTGTGTTAAACATCAAGTATAAAGAAGAAGTTGGCAAAGAACAAAATGAACATACACAATACCAGATAATTTCGGAGAATTTAAGCTCAAGCAAGCCTAATAAAGATATAGAACTTAAATGGTTTGATAGCTTAATAGGTGTTGACAGTACTTTGCGTCCTGTACCTGATCCAAAAATTTCCCCTGCAAAAAGGATTGGCATTCAAAATAAACCAAGACAAAGTATTTTTGTTAATAGGATAGAAGCATTAAAGCAAACAGTAGAAAGAATTAACTTTGTTTGTTCACAATCTCCTATTGTAGATGAAAAAAATATAAACAATCTTTTGCAAAAAGAAAATGCTCCAAGCACATTTACAGGCCGATATGATCTTGCAATTGATACCTTTGACGAATTAGAATTTGTAAGCACAAATAGAGTCACTCCTGCCAAACTTACACCTATAGTTGTAAACGGAAAAATTTTACGTGTCGAAATTACAGATCCCGGCAGAGGATATAAAATTGAACCTAGTTATCAAATAGAAGGTGACGGATCAGGTGCTGTTTTTGAAATATCTATTAATAACCTTGGACAAATTACAAATGTTGATGTTGTTTCACAAGGAGTCGGATATAATGATAATGTAGCCATAAAGTTAAGAAAATTTAGTGTCCTTGTAAATGCAGATAGCACAGCATTTAATAAATGGACGATATATGAATATAACGAAGTACAAAAAAATTGGCTAAGAACAGCAATACAATCTTATGATGTAAGTTTATATTGGAATTATGTAGATTATTATGCTGAGGGATATAATCAATTTACAGATATAGATTATGCTGTCCAAAATTCTTATCAATTAGCGGCGTTAGATGATACGATAGGAGATGTTGTCAAAATAGAAAATGTAGGATCTGGCGGTTGGATCCTATTAGAAAAAATATCTAATGAAAATACTGAAGACTATACAATAAACTATAAGACCATCGGCAGACAAAATGGAACTATAGAGCTTGCATCGAGCTTGTATGATTTTGCAAATAATGACATAGGTTATGATAACAAAAGTTTTGATAGTGCATTTTATGATACAAATCCTGTTAGAGAATTAAGAATTATTCTAGAAACAATTAGAGATGATATATTCATTGGTGATATTGAAATTGAATATAATCAGCTATTCTTTGCAAGTTTAAGATATATCCTGTCTGAACAAACTAATGTAGATTGGTTTTTCAAAACAAGTTTCATATCAGCTACACATAAATTAGGTATGTTAGAAATGACACCCACATTTAAGTATAGTAATCTTGAAGACTATGAAGAATATGTCAAAGAAGTTAAACCCTATAGCACTAATATAAGGAAATTTGTTGATAGTTATGATCACGTAGAACCTACTGGAAGTGTTTTAACTGATTTTGACCTTTCACCTTATTATGATACTACTTCAGGAAATATAAGGTCTAGTAATACTACACTTGTAACAAATAATTTAGTTGGAGATGAAACTAATACTTTGGTCTATCCAAGAAAGCATTGGAGAGATAATTTTGGCTATCAAATTAAAGATATTGAAATAGCTGACAGCGGCTCTGAATATACATTTACTCCGGTAGTAAAAATTTCCGGCGGAGGTGGCGCTGGTGCAACAGCAAAAGCAGTTTTGGGTTATGGAAAGATTACAAAAATAATTGTTACAAATCCTGGTAATGGATATACAAGTTTGCCAACTGTAACAATTGAAGGGTCAAAAGACGAAAATGGCACAGATGCAAAAGCAGTTGCAGTCTTAGGTAACGGTGTTGTAAGATCTCCGCATATAGTTGTAAAGTTTGATAGATTATTAGGAGACTATTTCTTCCAGACTATACAAAAGAGTGAAACTTTTGAAGGAACAAACAATAAAACTGTATTTGATCTACCATTTCCAATAGAACTAGATAATTCAAAAGTAAAAGTTTTTGTAAATGAAATAGAGCAATTAAGAAGCAAGTATACATACGAAAATATTATAGATAACTCAAAATCATATACACGTTCAAGAGGTAAGATAATATTTACAACTCCTCCTGCACTAGGAGATACTATTACAGTACAGTATCAAATACCGTTAAGTATGTTAGGAGCAGAAGATAGAATACAATTTGCATATAATCCGTTATCTGATATGTATGGTAAGGATCTGGCACAACTTATGACAGGCGTAGACTATGGCGGTGTAGAAGTTAGAAGTTATGCATTTGTTGGAATATCTGGCTGGGATAGAAAAGGTTGGTATACGGACCTATGGGACGAGTTCGACGATCAATTTGAAGACGAAGTTTTCACAGCAGATCAGTCTACAATTGCAGTTCAATTAACCAAGCCACTAGAAAATGGTGTAGAGTATAATGTTTATAGAAGATCTTACAGCTCACAGGAACCTAACCCTAATCCTTTTGTAAGATTAGACGATCCAAATTTTGGAACTACACTTCCTGTAACAAACACAAATGCAATTATACAAAGTATTACAGGAGACGGCACAACAGATATTATAAATTTACAAGATCTTGGTGTTGTATTATTAGACGGTGATACTTTAATAGTTAGAAAAACAACAAGCGACGGTAGTATTTTACCTGACACTAATAGTTATGATACACAATTATCAGGCGGCGATTTAGCCTACACTACTGCAACTGGGATAAATGCTGAAGATATCATTACTGATGGTGACGGATTTATTAGTGAAGCTGCACAAGCAGGTCCAGAAGAATTAGTGCCTGGACAGGTGTTTGATACGTTAGATATTAAGGTTTACACAAGAGATGGCAGCGGCCAAGGTAAAATATTTTTACAAAATTATAGAATTGTAGAATCACAAAACGTTTATAATTTAGGTGTAGCTCCCGGAACAGTAGATAGTGTATTTGTAAAAATAGATAATACTATTTTAACACAAGGTGAAGATTACGATATAGATTGGAATAATAATGTTGTAGTCATTAGATCTGTTGTAACAGATATAGAAATATGGCAAGAAGGCGCAGCGTTGAACATTGTTACAATGTCACAAGCAGGACAAAGTATTCTAGACTATAATTCATATTTTGGTGACGGTGTCAACAGACATTTTGCAACTAATGTTAGACTACAAGAAGATATCTCTGTGTATGCAAGTATAGATGGTGTAAAACAAGAAGTTACATTTGGAGAAGATAGTTCTAATAGTAATTTAGTTGTAGATTTTGATACAGCACCTCCAGAAGATAGTTTAGTATATATTGCAATATTTGCTGGAAATTCTATTGTAAATTATAGTCAATTGAAGAAAGATACATTCTTAGGAGATGGTACAGAGACTAATTTTGAATTAAGTTCAGCACCGTTTTATAGTAAACCGACTCAATATAACTTAATTGTTAAAGTAGATAATAATATTTTATCACCTGGATATAATATTCAATATACAATACCAGAAAATAGACAACGTGAATTTGCCCTTGAAGTCTTCCAACAGCCTTCAGGATCGCTACTTACAACTGATATTGTAGTATTTTTAAACGGATCTTTAATAACTGTAGAAGAATTACAATGGCGATTTGATATTGCTAATAGTAGTGTTGTACTAGCAGATGATGTAGGAAATCCAGGAGACTCCTTAGAAATTTACGTTATTACTGACGGAGAATACACACTAACAAGTCCAACTACAGTAACATTAACAAATCCACCTGCTGATGAAAGCGAAATAGAAATATATCAATTCAGCAATCACGATATATTAGAAATAGAAAGAATGAATTATGATGTAGTTTCTAGAACAACATTAAATGTTGATAGTAATGATTATATTACATACAATAGGCTTACAGTAGGTGAGATAGAACTTCGCAAGCCAGCAATTGATTCTAAATATGTATGGGTAATAAAAAATGGCACATTATTGTCGGCTGAAGTTGATTATACACTCAACGAAGTTAAAGATAAAGTAATATTAAAAGAAATTCCACAACCCGATGATGTTTTAGATATTATGCACTTTACAGCTGAAGCAAGTGAAAGCAAATTTGCTTATAGACAATTTAAAGATATTTTAAATAGAACACATTTTAAAAGATTAGATGCTGCTGCAACAACACTTGCAGCTCCATTAAATCAATATGATTTACGCATTGAATTAGTAAGTGGAGAAAATCTTTCTGAACCGAATAAGTCCCAAAATTTACCAGGTATAATTTTTATAGACGGTGAAAGAATAGAATACTTTGTCAAGGAAAACAATATACTTAGACAATTGCGCAGAGGCACACTTGGAACAGGAATAAAAGACGTTTACAATATAGGTACAAAAGTTTACGATCAAAACATAAGTAAAACAGTTCCTTATAGAGACACTTCGATAGTTCAAAACTTTACAAGTGATGGATTAAGTAGAGTCTATCAAATTACAGATCCGACTGCATTCATTGACGAAATTGAGGTTTTTGTAGGCGGCAAACGTATGGACAAACAAGAACAGAAAAGATATCTACCAATATTTGAACAAGATAGTCCAGAAGGTGATGTGACAATTGATCCTGACGTAAAATTTGACCCTATAAGCCAAAGTATTGTTTTACGTGAAATTCCAATTGAAGGAACTGTAATAAGCATTGTTAAAAAGCAAGGTAAATTATGGACACAAAACAACGAAACATTAGGAGAGTCGGACAATAGTATAAGTAGATTCTTACGTGCAGGAACATCTGAACTGCCTGAATAAATACAGTATAGGAAAATCAAATGAGCGATAAAATGCAAGACAACAGCGGAATACTAGTGCAAGGACATATAAAAATATATGATCCTGAAACACAACAGGTTTATATTAATAAACGTAATGCAATTCATTATGAAAATATGAGTATTGCATTAGCAGAGAGTTTAGCTAACCAGGGCCAAGGATTTATAAATGAAATGGCCTTTGGAAATGGCGGAACTAGTGTTGATCCTACTGGTATAATTACATATTTGACACCAAATAGCACTGGTTCAAACGCTACGTTATATAATCAAACATACAAAAAAGTTGTAGATGAACGTAGTGTTAACAATACTGATCCTGTACGCAACAAGACCGAAGTAAGACATTTAAGCGGTGTAAACTATACAGACATTTTAGTAAGTTGCTTGTTAGATTACGGCGAACCAGACGGCCAAGATGCATTTGATACAGCATCAAGCCAAAATAACGCCTATGTATTTGACGAGTTAGGCCTTAGAAGTTATTCTGCAGACGGCGAAGGCAGACTTTTGACACACGTAATTTTCCATCCTGTACAAAAATCTCTTAATAGGCTTATACAAATTGATTATACGGTACGTGTACAGAGTTTGGCAGGGTAAGGAGTAGATAATGGCATACGAAATTAGATACACCGATAGTGTTAACAAAGGAAGTATTGTTATTGAAGACAATTCATTGAACCAAGAAACATCTTTATCTTATCCAGGCAAAGGATATACAGGATATGGCGCATCTATAAATGAAAACTTCTTACATCTATTAGAAAACTTTGCAAATGAAAATGCACCAGAAAGGCCTGTCGAAGGGCAATTATGGTATGATATTAGCGACGGGGTTAATCAACTTAAATTATATGATGGCACAACTTGGGTTGCAGCTAATGGTGTAAAAAAAGCAACAAATGAACCAGATGTAGCAAACTCAACAAGGGGCGATCTTTGGGTTAATACAGAAACACAGCAGTTATATTTGTTTACAGGAGCAGGCTGGATCTTAGTTGGTCCGGACTTTAGTGATGGATTACTTACTGGCGGCCAAACAGAATCGATTGTGGGCATCGATGATGTTACGTATAGTGTTTTTGTTATCAAAGTAAGAAATAATAATGCAATAATAATTAGTAGTCAAGCATTCACACCAAAAACATCAATACCGGGATTTGCGACTATAGGTGCTGGTATAAATCTAAGCTCTAGTCCGTTAGTTGGCACAGAAGATTTAAAATATTTTGGCGTAGCAGAAAAAGCAGATGCCCTTGTTATAGGCGGCCAAACTATACCTGCAAGTAATTTTTTACGTGCTGATTCTGAAACGTCATCTAATTTTAAACTTAATGTAAGAAATGATGATGGTGTTTCTATAGGTTCTAGTGGACAATTAAGTTTGCAAGTTGAAAACCAAAGTGCAGTAATACAACAAAATAGTAGTGGTGCATCTTTAGACGTAAGAATGTTAAATGGAACTACATATTCAAATGTTTTAAGAGTAGATGCAAGAGGATTAATTGGTATTAACACTGCTGCACCTGAAGAAGAGCTAGATCTAAAAGGTACGTTAAAAGTTAATTCAAGAACAGGTGATCCTACTACAGGGCAAATATTAATAGACACGACATTTCAAGCAAATGATCTCAATACAGGAACACTTGTTACAAAAGGTGGCGCAGCAATTGGTAGAAACTTATTTGTTGGCGGCGACTTATCAATGGGAACTGGAGACGGTGCAGGAGTAATTACTTCCGGCAATATTGTTCCTGATGGCAGCGGTACACGTAATATCGGTAGTAGCACTTCGAAATATGAAGAAATACACGCCACAACTTTCTTTGGAAATATACAAGGTAACGTCAGTGGCACAGTTAGTGGTAGAGCAGGATCTGCAGATAGATTAGCAACAGCAACTACATTTCAAGCTACAGGAGATGTAGAAAATGTAAGTTTCGAGTTTGATGGACAAACAGGAGGAACTAACAAGACATTCAATTTAAGTATATCAAACAGTTTTATTTCTAATAAAGATTCATTACCTTTTTCAAGCAATGAAGACGAAATACTAATCAATAAATTAAATACTAGTGGCGGTTACACATCCGGCGTTTATAAAGTTAAGAAAAGTACTTTTCTAAACACAATTCCTTTAGTTCCTGCAGGTGTAATTGTACCATTCGGAGGTATAGCATTACCTAATGGTTGGTTATTTTGTGACGGAGCAGTAGTTAATATTGCAGATTATAGCATACTATTTGAAGCTATTGGCTATTCATTTAAGGATAGAACTTTACTTGCAAATAATGGTGCAACAACTTTCGGCTTACCTGATTTTAGAGGTAGATTTGCACTAGGTTTAGATAATATGAATGATATATCTGCTAACAGAGTAACATCTCAGGCAGCAGATCAAATTGGCGGAAATGCAGGGGCAGAAGAAATAACAATTAGAGATACTAATTTGCCTGAGCACGAACACGATTTAGAAGGACCTAGCGGTAACCAATACTATGCAATTAGAGAAGCAGCAGGAGAACCTTCTGATGATAATGCAATTACATTAACAGTAGAACCAGGATTAGGCGGCACACAGGGTCTTTCATCTAGCGGCGGCGTAGACGGAGGTGGTGTCACAGGAACAGGTGACTTTAGAAATTTAGGTACAGAGGAAAATCCGGAATTTGTAGGTGCACCATTGAATATTATGAATCCTTATCTAGCTGTCAATTATATAATTTATACTGGACAATAAAATGAGCTATCAACTTAATAAAACAGACGGAACTATACTTACAGACTTAGTAGATGGTCAAATAGATAACACTACTACAAATTTAACGTTGGTAGGAAAAAATTATACTGGTTACGGCGAAGCATTTAACGAAAATTTTATAAGGTTGTTAGAAAGTTTTTCAAGTACGTCTGCACCAAGTAATCCGTTAGAAGGGCAAGTATGGTGGGATAAAAGTGATAAAAGGCTTAAAGTTTACGACGGACAACAGTGGAAAGCATCTGGTGGCCCATTTGTTCAAGACGAATCGCCTACTATGGTTGCAGGAGATTTATGGATAGACAATCTTAATAATCAATTTTATGCTTATGACGGTAACGATTTAATATTAGTAGGTCCTGGATATACAGCTACACAACAAGAAACAGGATTCAAAGTAGAAAGTATTCTTGATACTCAAAGCAGATCGAGAACTATTGCAAGTCTTTATGTAGGAGGGATAATAGTCGCTGTGGTTAGTGAGCTAGAATTTACTCCTACTTATAGTCAAAGAATTACAGGATTAATTACTGATGCAAATCCTGATGGTATTATCTACAAAGGGTTTAATATTGTAGATAAAGACAATTTTAAATACAGAGGTATTGCTGAGTCTGCTAATGCTCTAGTAACAGCAGGTGGTGTTGTTAGAACAGCAGACTCATTTTTACCTTCAACGTCAAATGGCACAACTACTGGAACACTGACTGTATCAAATAATGGTGGTATTACATTAGGTTTATCACAAAACGTTGTGCAGCGTATAGTTGGTCCTAGATTTTATATAGAAAATCAAATTACAGACGAAGATATTAGTTTACGTGTTAAGTCTAGTCAAGCAGGAAGTGTTACAGTAGATGCAATTTATATTGATGCAAGTACAGAACGTGTAGGTATTTTTACAAAAGATGCAACAGGTACTTCGTCTAGATTGCCTGAGTATACTTTAGATGTAGACGGTGACTTAAGAGTAACAGGAAACTTGTTAGTTGAAGGTGAAACTACAAGTATAGACGTTGCTACATTAAGAGTAGAAGATAAAAATATCGAACTTGCTAAAACATCAGACGGAAACGTTGTGACAGGGGCTAATGCAGATGACGGCGGTTTGATACTATCTACTTCTGATATGGGCGATAAAAATTGGACTTGGATAAATGCTACAAATTCTTGGACATCAAATGTAAATGCTGATTTGAGCGATAATACTAGGGCCTATAAAATAGGCGGCCAGGATAAACTTACTAATGACAGTTTATCTAATATACTGTATGCAGATGATTTAGTTAGAATAGGAACATTAGTAGAGTTAAATGTTGACGATATAAATTTAGATGGCGCTACTATAACAGCATCTCCCTCTGCAGGAACATTTGCCATTGTTTCAAATAATGGCATAAACATCACAGCAGCAGGTGATATTGCAGTTCAAGATTCACAAAAAATTACAGGAATAGCTGATCCAACAGATCTTCAAGACGCGGCAACGAAAAACTATGTAGATAGTTCAATTGCCGAAGAGCCTATTGTGTTTAGTATGGATATTACAGGTTTAGGAACAGGAGCAACATTGGAAAATAATGTTGCTACTATTATACAATCTATGTATCCTGCACACACTATTAACATAGGAAAAAATGCAAAAGTTCACGCTACATCTTATGCTGGAGCAATAGTAGAAGGTATAGACGTTAGTGTAACTTTATCACCAGATACGTCTGGTGTACTAACAAAGTCTGCACTAGATGTAGACTCAAATGGAACACAAAATGAATCAGTTGTACAAGATATTGTAGCATCTAATACAGCAAGTGGTAGTGTTATACTTACACCAACAAGGACACTTATGACTTTCTCATCAAATGGAACAACTTGGGATCACGTAAGTACAACATCACCTTATTCATTTTAAACGAATAAATAACATATAGCACTAGGGGTTAACAAGAATGGCTTACCAAATAGATAGATTTAACAATACTATATTAACCAATGTAGAGGATGGTACTTTAGATCAAACAACAGATCTTAAGTTTATAGGTAAAAATTATGCCGGGTACGGAGAAATACAAAATGAAAACTTTTTGTATCTTTTAGAAAACTTTTCAGGTACAGTTGCTCCGCCAAGACCATTAAGCGGACAAATTTGGTATGACAGTGCTGCTACAAAATTAAAATTCTATGATGGTAATACTTGGAAAACATCCGGAGGTGCTAATGCAGCTGATTCTCAACCCACTGGTTCAACTGTTGGCGATTTTTGGTGGGATTCAGGTAATGATCAATTATATGTGTATAATGGTGCAGTTTATGTACTGATTGGTCCTCAAAACGCAGGCGAAGGACTTACACAAATGGTCAGCCTTGATATTTTAGGACTTGATGGCGAAACATATACTTGTATAGCTTCTACTGTAGAAGATGAGGTTGTCACTATCATAAGTTCAAAAGAATTTTCTATTGATCCTAGTAATGCTATTGCCGGTTTTGACACTGTTAGAAAAGGTGTAACTTTGAAATGGACACAATTAGTTGATAATGGTGTGACAAATAGTGCAGGAATTCCTGATAGAGAGTATGAATTCCACGGTACTGCTTCTAATGCAGCTAAATTAGATGGAAAAGCAGTAACCGAATTTTTATTAAGAGATGGCGCAACATTTACTGGTGTAACAAATTTTCCTAACGATGGTATAACAATAGGAAATAATAATGAATTTAGAATGTATGTTGCAGATAACAATGGAATATTAGAAAATACTTTACCTACACAAAGTATAATTTGGAGAGTAACTAATAACCTAGGAACTACAGAAGAAATTGGGCGTGTTGATTCTATAGGAATTAAACCTGGTTCTGATAATTCTTTTGATATAGGTACTGCTGATCTTAGATGGAACGAAGTATATGCAACAAATTTAAGAGGAACAGCAGACAACGCAGATAAATTAAAATATGCAACAGGCCAATATGCAACAGGAAGTCAATTGCTTTCTAATAATACTGTTGCTGTGCGTACAGCAGACGGAAATATTGTTGCTAATTTGTTTCAAGGTACAGCTACACAGGCTAGATATGCCGACTTAGCAGAAAAATATACCACCTGTTGTGAATGTCCTGTAGGAACAGCAATGGCAGTAGGCGGAGATGAAGAAACAAGGCCTGCAAAAACTAGCGATTTGTGCATAGGTGTTATTTCAGAAAAGCCTGCATATTTGATGAATTCAGAAGCAGACGGCCAAGCTATTGCTTTGAAAGGGAGAGTTCCGGTAAGGATAAAAGGCCCAGTATCCAAAGGTCAAGCTGTGTATGCTTGGGATGAAGGAGTTTGTACTACTATACAATCAAATGCTTTAGTCGGAATTGCATTGGAAACAAATAACGATGAAGATGAAAAATTAGTAGAATGTGTTCTAAAAGTATAAGGAATTGTTATGGCTAATATCCAAGCAGCTGATATTAATAACCTGCAAAATAGGATTGCGTTAGTATATGGAGAAGGATCGGGCCAAAATGGCTACGGACAAACATTAGCCAGTTCTCAAGTTAATGCCACAGACGGTATTATTAGAGCTTCTGATATAAACAACATTTATACAGATATTTTAAATGCAAGGGTGCACCAAGTAGGACCAGGCGATTTAAGTATTGCAAGGGTTACAGCCAATTTAAATACAATTGCTGAAGACACAAGCCAATTTGTTAATGATGATGGTTTAGTTTCTACAGATCCTGAGGGTGAGTTAAAAGGATTTGAAGATTTTGAAGATTTAATATCCCAAGTAGAATCAGATAAATTTAATATTCATCCTTCACAGGCTGAGCAAAAATTAGAGTTAACAGATAATAGATCTGCAAGATGGAATGATGTAATATCACACATTTTTACAGTCACTTTTGATGATGCTAATCATAGAAGACATTTTTTTAATACAGGCGGACAAATACGTTTTTCTACTGCAAATGTTGGAGCAAGAAATGCAAAAGGATTAGACTGGGCTGATTTGTGTAATGATGTAGGCACTGTATCTTTTGGATATACAACAACTACTGTAGGCAACGTTCCGCAGACATACATTGGTAATTATGACTTAACAACTAGCTTCCAGACAATCTTTCAAAAAAGTGGCCGCGGAACTTATAGTAGTCTTTATGCATCTAATAACTATTCTATAAAAGCTAGACAAGTAGATGATAAAAAGATTGAATTCAAAGTAGATTTCAATGATTCGTCTACAGGATCTAATTATGACAACAACGTTGACGGAAAGTTAGAAAGCAACATACAAGTTTATAGAGCAGTAGGTAACTATGTTAGTGTTAAGTCTCCTTCATTATACACTGAAACATCACTATCAGGTTATGAGATTCCCCCCGAAGTGAATAAGAATCCAGAATATTCTTTCGGTATTACTACAGCAAGAGATCAGTATGAAATTGGAAATGTTGCTAATGGACAATATTCTAGTGTAGATTACATAGTACAGGCAGTAAATGTAGATTTTCCTGTGACACTATATTGGGACACACAAATATTAAGTGGCAATATTACAGCAGCAGATTTTGAGGATAATACACTGCAAGGTAGTGTTACAATTACATCTTCATATACACAGGCTGAAAGAACAGTAAATAGAAACATAAGAGCAGATGCAATTACCGAAGGTAGTGAATCTTTCCGTTTGAGATTATTTACAAACATAGAAAGAACTACCCAGGTTGCCCAAACAGGTGCAATTACAATCATAGATGATAGTTTAGGTACTGTAGAAGCTCCAGATCCTACTTATGCAGTTAGTGCAAATACAAATGTTGTTGACGAAGATAATGCAACAGTATTATATACTGTCACTACTACCAATCTCGATGATGGAACAGAATTATTTTACACAGTATTCCAGGCTGAAGGTAACATAAGCGAAGATGATTTTGCAGAAACACCTAGCGGTTCATTTACAATTAATAACAATACTGGATCATTTATTTTAATAACTAGACCTGACAATTTACTAGAAGGACCTGAAGCGTTTGATGTACAAATAAGAACAGGTAGTATTAACGGTACAATTGTGCTTAACAAACCACCAGAAGCAAGGACTAGGATCACTGATAGCTCATTCCCAACAAATGTGCGTACAGAAATACCAAATACTAGCCCTAGTGTAACTAGAGGACCTGGTAGCTATTATTATAGAGTTCCTGGAAATCTCGAAACCTTAACAGTCAAAGTTATTGGCGGTGGCGGTTCTGGTCAAAATAACGGCGCCGGCGGTGGCGGTGGTGGCGGCTATGCCGAATATACATATACTCGACCTACTGCTGGATTGGAATTTAATGTAGATGTTGGTGCAGGCGGAGCCGCAGGTGGCGCAGGCGAATCTACTTGGTGGAGTTCCAGCAGTTTTCTTAGAGCCTCAGGCGGAGGCGCAGGCGGCAAAATTTTAGATAACACAGTTTTATCGTCTGGCGGAACTCCTGGAGGATTTGTATCTCCTGGATCAGCAGGCGGCAACGGTGGTCGAGGTGGAAGCGGCTATTATTCCTATGGTGGAGGCGGCGGCGGTGGCGCCGGAGGACTTAATGCCAACGGCGGAGACGGAGGTAACGGTGGCCGCAGCATTTCAGGTATACTAGCAACTAACGGCAGCAACGGCGGCGCAGGTGCCGGCGGTGGTGGTGGTGGCTCAGGATCATCAAGTCCTAGCCTTGATGCTGGAGGTGGCGGCGGTGTTGGTTTTAACCAACAACTTGACAGCACGGGCACTTTTGGTGCAGCAGGGCAATCAGGTTCACCAGGCGGCGGCAGTGCTGGAGGAAACTCTGGATCTGGGGCAACTGGCGGAACATATGGCGGCGGTGGCGGCGCAAGCGGCGGATCGTCTACAGGATTTAACAGCGGCGGCGACGGCGCAATTCAAATTTCATATGTTGAAATAGAAGTAGAGCCACCAGAAACTCCAGAACTTAAAGTAGCACCTGCAAGTACAAACCTTACTTTACCTCCTGGGGATACAGGATTTGCTACCATTGATATATATTCCATAGGTGGTAATGTTTCAGTAACCGATATTATACCCCAGTATCCTTCACAGGGCGCATTGACGGTATCAAACCCATCCAACAGTGAAATAAATTTTCCATTTTTAGTTACTCCCCTAGCTATGAAAAGAATTAAAATAGGTGCTATTATTAATAGCGATACACAGGTAAATATGAGTCTATTAATAAGACATACTGCAGGTACATCTATTAGCTATCCTGTAAGAGTCACTCCTGAAGTGGATACAACACCCACTTATGATATGTCAGCAGATAAGTCATCTATGACAGAAGGTGAAACAGTAACCTTTACTGTTACTACAACGAATGTAGCAAACGGTACAACTCTTTATTGGGCACACAAATCAGGGCAGGCTGTTCAAAGTGTTAACGGAAATGATTTTACTGACGGTGCAATGAATGGTTCGATTACAATACAAAACAACACAGCACAGTTTTCTAGAACCCTTGCTGACGACGGAATAGCAGATGCAGAAAGATTTGGCACTGTGTTGCGTACTACTCCAAACGGTAGTAATCTAAAAACAATTTATATTTCATATGAAGACGCAACAACTCCGCCTAGTGATGTGGTATGGACAGTTCCTGGTACAGTAACCGAAGATGTACCTTTCACTATAACAGCAACAGGCGGTCAACCTAATACAACGTGGACTATAAACGGATCTGGGTCAGGACTAATTAGTGGAACTTTTAATAATTTAGGCAATGCAAGTGTTCAAATTACAGAACCCGAACCTGGAGAAATTACCTATACTATATCATATAGCTATCCAGGAGTTAACACAGATACAAAATATGTTACAGTGGAACAACCACAAGTTGAAGACACTCCTCTTTATTTAAGTACCTCCAGTGAGACTATAACTATTCCTGCGACTGGAAGCCATACACCTTCAACAACTTTCAAATTATACAAGGATGAAGGCAGCTCTCCAAGGCAACTACCCCTTGATTGGTCAGCTTATGTAAGTGAAAAACCAACAGGCGTTTATGCTGCTGTTTCACCAACGAGCGGAACGCTACAATACGCTGCAAACTACAATACAGCAGATATAGGTGTAGCAGCAACGGTACCAGATGATGACAATACAACATATAGAGTGAAATATGCATTTGTTTCTCCTGGTTACAGCGGCAATTATCCAGAATTTACACTAACGATACAGCGTGAAGAAGCACCTGCACCTACCCCAACTTATATCATAACACCTGCAACACAAACTGTTCAGGAGGGACAATCTGCTACTTATGATCTAGCAACAACTGATGTTGCAGACGGAACATCTATATGGTGGAGTGTATATGATGCAAGTGGAGACGGAAGTCTCCTAGGACCAACTACAGTAAGTGGCAATGGTACTTCAATTAATATAACTGAATTATTGTCTACAGGCGAGTATCTTGTAAATGCACACGCAAATAGTCAAATAGGACCCGTGGTCGATAGTGCAGCACTAACAATAACTGAACAAGTTACTGGTAGTATATCAGTTGCAGCAGGTTCAGGAAATAATGAAGCAACATACTCCTGGAGCACAACTGGTGCAACTAGCATCTATGTACAGATAATAGGTCCAAATGGTGCATTAGTGCAAAGAGATAATCAGTTAGAAAATGTAGGCACAAGTGGCTCTAAATCTCGTACACTTCAAAACGGAACTGGAACCTATACATTCGAGTTGTTTGTGAATGGTAAATTTATTGCTGATGCAACGTATGAACTTGCAGAACAAGCTGCTACAGGATCTCTTACAGTTTTACCTGCTGTTGCATATAGTGATACAGATCTTACATATACTTGGTCAGTGCAAAATGCTCCAGGATCTCAAGTTTATTTAGAATTTGTAGATCCGGTAACTGGACCAATAGCACAGCTAATTGCTTTAACTAGTGCTGGAGGATCGTTTACAGTAAATGCTCCGGATACTCTTGGCGTGTGGAATTACAATTTGTATGATTCAATCACAAAAGAAGTATTGATAGATAGTACATCAGTAGAAGTTATTACTACACCTACACCAGATGGAACAATTACCTTTGGTAGTCCGCTGACTATTTATGGAGCAGGAGACCTTGTAGCTTGGAGCTATACAACCGGCGGTGGCACAAACTTTAGAGTCATTATACAAGATATGGTGGGTAATAACATATGGCTTGATCAAACTTTTACAACTTCGACAGGATCAGGAAGTATATATGTTCCGGGTTATGTAATGGGTGTAAACGACGGACAGCCGACTAGGCAAGTGAAAGCATCATTACAGGTAGACGGTACAACTGTATCACAAAGTGTTATAGTTGTTGAAACTGGCATTGATATAAGATAGTAAAAAATCGTTGAAGTTGCTTTTGAATAAATACACTAGCAACTAAGAGAAAGTTAATGGCAACAACTACAACGATTTTAGCGTCTCGCTTTAACAGCCTACAGGATAGGCTAGAAAAAGTACTAGGGACATCTTTAACAGCAGCACCCGACTTTGGGTATGGTGAAACACTTAATGCATCTCAAAATGTAGACGGAACAAGATCTGTTGCGCCTCCTTCTAGTGATAAAATCACTGCACAACAATACGAAGACTTATACATAGATTTAATTAGATGTAGAGCACACCAATTAGGTGCTGGAAATGTTTCAGTAAATGATTTTGTTGTAGGAGACTTTGTCAACAATCCCAATGACGCTGAGCTTGTAGAACTTACTTATATACAAAATTTAGAAAATTTAATGACTCAAATCGAAAATGATAGATTTGAGATAGATACAGTAGGACAAGCAAATGTTGCTGATTTGAATAATTCCAGTGGCAATCAAATTACCAGCACATATTTAAATTCTGTAAATGGTCAATGGACTAGTTTTATTAACCATATTTTTACGATTACTTTCCCTACAGACGAAACTCGCCGTCATTTTTTTAACGCAGGGGGTGAGGTAAGATTTAGTGCAAGTGTAAGTTATACAGGATCACAACAAAAAACTGTGGACTGGCAAACAGAAATGCAAAGTATGGGAGTTGTAAGTTTTAAAGGTGATAGAACTTTTAGCAATGCCGGCGTAGGTAATGGACAAAATGTTGGTGCAACTAACCTTAGTAGTAGCTACCAACTTTGCTACAGTAAAAATGCAGGAGGCACTTATAATTTAAGTCAATATGAATTGTATGCACTAGATGTAGATTCAAGGACTATACAATTTAAAGTAAATTTTGCTGATCCTAGTCCAGGCGGATTCAGTATAGATGAGCCTGTATTTGGTAATTGGACCAGTAGCGCACAATTACTTATACCAAACGGATCTGTAGATATTAACGGGCAGACTTATAACACAGTGGTATATGGATCAGCAGATGTACCTGTAGGAAGTAACATTGTTGAGCTAAGTGCATCGCAGCCGCCTGTTGCTACTTACAATTTGAGTAGGTCTGCAAGTAATGTAAACGAAGGCAGTAGCGCAAGCATAACATTGTCTACTAGTAACGTATCTAATGGTACAGTAATTCCTTATACTATTACAGGAACTTCACAGGCTGATTTAGGTATTCCGTTACAAGGATCTTTTGTTGTAGGTACAACTAATTCAGTTGTAATAAGTCCTGTAGCAGATCAAATTACAGAAGGGTCTGAAACACTTACTCTAAGTTTAGATAATGGAAAAGATAGCATTAGTATGACAATAAATGATACTAGTGTTGCGCCACCTCCGCCACCACCGCCACCACCGCCACCACCTCCTCCGCAAGTGTTTACATTTGATGTTTCACCTAGTTCATACTTAACACAATCAACAGCGTGGGATATAGGCGATGTGCAAATAGGAACAAGCTCTACTACTAATATTACTCTTACAAGCACAGGCAATGCAAGCGGAAATGTTACAGTACAAGAAACTGGCAGACCAACGGCTTGGGATGTTTCAGTAGACGGTATAAGTTCAACATCCGGATCTGCAACTAAAACGTATAGTTTAGGTGCAAGTCCTGCATCATTGACAGTTCCTATTAGTGTTATCCCTCAAAGTGTACTTGATTTTCGTGCTGTAAATAGAACTTTTGATTTTACTGCACTAAAAGCTGAAGGTGATGGTCAAAGTTATAAAATTTATTGGACGGGCGCAGGCGTTGACAATAACATACCCACAGTAAACAATGATTTATCTGTTGATACTGGTTACACATCACCGACTATTGGTAACGAAACTACATATAACACATACACATATACAGGTACAGTAAGTAATTGGTCATCATCAACAGGAAACGTAAGTTGGTCTAATGTAAATGCAACTAGTGGAACAAATGCTGTTGCAGCAGACTTTGTTGGCGGTGTAATGAGCGGCTCAGCAGCAGTTACAATAACTAATCTACCAAACACAGGCGACGGTACATACACATTTACTAGAACAACTGTTGCAGATTCCACAACTGAAGGATCAGAAATTTTCGGGACACGAGTAAGTGGACCTAATAATGTTTCAAATGCTAAATTTGCAACAATACAAGACACTTCAACAACGCCTGTTGCAAAAAGTATCACTCCTTCATTTACCCAGAATTCACAATCTATAACTAGCATCACAGAAGGCGGAGTATTTATTGCACAGATCGCTACTACTGGTTATAGTTCTGGTGATATTTTTGATTGGAGTATTAGTGGGGTTAATTCTAATGATTTTACATTTACATATGCAAGTTTGACAGGGAGCGAAACACAAAGCGGAGGAGTAAATAGTGGGTATGTTGGCATAGTTAAGCAGACTGAAGATGATAGCATAAATGACGGCAACAAAACTATCACATTTACTTGGACGCACAGAGACAGCGGAGACAGTGCTAGTGCCTCTTTAGATTTATTAGACAATGACAATCCTAATAATAGTATTACTATGCCTTCTACTATTAGAGCTAATACGCCATTTAACATTTCTGTTTCTGGAGATCCCTTCCAATCAGTTACTATAAACACTTCTCACACAAGTCCTTTGCTGATTAATCAGTCTAATACTATATCATTAAATTCAAGTGGTTTAGGAACTTGGTCACGTAACCACATTTCTCCTGGAACATATAATGCGGTAGCAACTTTTAGTACAGGAAATCCTTCAACAGCTAGTGCTTCACAGACTGTAACATCTAATCTTCAATTGGATAGAAATAATTTTACAATTACAACAGGTGCTACTGGAGCAAATAGAGAAGTTTCGTTGAGCGGTGGATTTCCTAATGGAAATTTTTATGCCAATGGTTTTAATTTAGGTAATTTTAACTCGTCAGGAGTTGCAGCAGGTATACAAGTACAAAGTTCTCCCGCAGGCAACTACAGTATTACATTTACAGATGACAATAGTGGTAGTGTTACGTTAAATTATACAGTTACTGATACGTATACAGTTTCGTTATCTGTATCTCCTACTAATCCTGTTACAGGCGATACAGTTACACTTAGCGCAACAGGTGGCAGACCAAACAGTTCATTTACCATATCAGGAAGCGACACCCTCGCAGACAATTTTGATGCCAACGGTAATTGGTCTCTATCTGCTGTTATTAATACACCGGGTACAAGAAATTATAACCTATCTCCTGCAAATTTCCTTGATACAGGAGCAAATATAAGTTTTACGGTTACAGCAGCAGTGAATGAAAATGTGCAAATGGTAGCCATAGATCCCGGAATAAACGGCGAAGTAGGAATATATGTGACTAATGCTACACCGTTTGATACATTTACTATTACAAATACTTCTGGTTTTTCACAAATTGTAGGTAGCGGAAATACAAATTCACTAGGTAATACAAGTTTAGTAGCTATAGCAACTTCTGTTTATCCTAATTGTGCTGCAACATTAAACTTTAGTTCTACAGGCAACACTAGGACAGCATCAGTATCAACAGCAGCACCTAGTTATTCGATTACAGGACCTGCGGGTAATGTAATTAGTGAAGGTAGTTCTGGAACATATACAGTTACAACATCAGGAATACCAAACGGAACTTCACTATATTGGCGTATAAATAACCTCACAACTTCAAGTGCAGATTTTAGTTCTACAAGTGGTTCATTTACTATTAATAATAATACAGGACAATTTTCAATATCTCCTACAGCTGATCAAACTACAGAAGGGCAAGAATCATTCCAGGTAGTAGTAAGTGCAACCAGCGGTGGAAGTGCAGTAGCTACAACATCAACAACAGTAGGAGATACAAGTACAACACCTGTAAATCCTAGCCCAAACACTCCTAGCATAAGCTGGTCACCAACTACAGGTACAGTTAATTCTACAAATTACACTATGAGTTGGGATGCAAATAATAACGAAACAATATTTGGTACAATCGTATCTGTTACTGACCCTAATGGCCAGCAGATCTATAATAGCACACAAAATAGTGGATCTGATTCTGGTACTGCTAGTGTCGTAGGAACATATACAGCATCTATAGCTGTTTTTAACAGAAATGATCCTAATTTAGCAACAGGTGCAGATGCAACAATGACAGCAAGTGCAGCAGTGGTTGTTCCGACGCCCTCTATAGCATTTGATGAACCATCGGGTATAATAGGCGACACGATAGCTGCTAATTTTTCTAGAGGAGGAGGAAACAGCTCTTATGCAGCAATTTATCCACCGAGCTCGAGCACTTCAGTTACAAATTCTACTGCTGCTAGTGGAACACTACTTCACGAAGTATTAAGCGGCACAGGCAATTGGAGAGCAAGTATTGCAACAGCTTACACAAACTCTAGTGGAACTACAAGTTATGCAACTGCATCAGATACTATTCCTATTGCAAATGCACCTGTAGCTGCACCAACACCGAGTGTAACTGTAACATCATCTGCACCTCATTATGTTGGCGACACAGGTACGTTCTATTACCAGCCTAATCTAGGATTTACTGGAAATAGTAGTTACACATATATTAGAAATCCTAGTGGATCAGTTACATCATCAAGCACAACTACAAGTGCTCATTCTCTTAGTGTCATATTAGCTCAAACAGGAACATATGTCGGCGGCGCATTTGTGACATATACAGACGAAAACGGCCAAAGCCAAAGTGTGTCAGTAACTGCAAATCTTTCAGTGGTGGCTGCACCTCCGCCACCGCCACCCCCACCGCCACCCCCACCGCCACCACCACCACCAGCTAGTGGAAGTTATGCTATTTCGCCTTCTAGTGGAGTTGTTAATAGTACTACATTTACTGCATCTTGGAGTTGGTCAAACGGAACAGATGTATATCTTGCATATTATAGAGACGGTAGTTATATAGGAGCGTTTGCACCAACACAAAATCCAGGTAGTTTACCACAAACATTTAGTTCTACTGGTAATTTTACAATATATTTGGTGAACGATTGGTTTGGATCAAAAACAACATTAGCATCGGACAGTATAACGGTGACGGCTTCGGTTCCACCACCACCACCTCCGCCACCTCCGCCACCTCCGCCACCACCACCTCCGCCACCACCACCGCCACCACCTCCACCGTCCTATCAGATTGGGATATCTGTATCCGTGGTTGGTACTACGGCTATTGCTAGTGTAACAGGAGGCATACCTAATACAAGTTATTCTTATGCTGTATACAGAAATGGTACTTTCTATACAAGTGGATCTAGAACTACTAATTCTAGTGGTAACGATTTTATAGACGCAACATTCCCAGTAGGAAGTTATTCAGTAGGTGTTGCACAAACAGGAGCCGGAAGTGCAAGCACAACCTTCACTATTACCGGGGGAGGTTTACCTTCGTTTTAGTCAAATTATATAAAATATCCTGCATATACTAATATATAATGTATGCAGGATATTTACATTGACAATAATTTTTTAGACGAACAAACTACCACTGATATTTGTAACTATGCAAAAACAACTTCCGATTGGGTTGTTACAAATGATCATTGGAGTGAAAAATTTATACACTACAACTTAATAACAAATCCAAATGTTTTAGCACAAATAAAAGATATCCAAGATCGTATTGTAAAATTGATAGAAGCAAATGAAAAACAAAAAAGTTTTGTAGAAACTTGTCAAATTGTTAGGTGGCGCAAAGGAGATAAACTAGATCCACCTCACGCAGATTGTGAAAATCTAGACGGATCTCCGCATCCGTATCCAAATAGACATTATAGTGTTTTGATCTATCTAAATAGCGATTACAAAGGCGGACAAATATTTTTTCCAAATCAAAACATTGAACCTAAGACTGTTCCGGGCACTCTTGTACAGTTCAAAGGAACAAAAGAGTATCTACACGGAGTCAGTGAAGTTACTAGTGGAGAAAGATATACAATAGTTTTATTTTTAACAAAAGATGATTAATGTACCTCAAAATAAAATACTGATAGTACCAGAAAATGATTTACATAAAAACGATTACTTAGAAATTGTAGAACCTCTCAAGGGCAAAAAAACTAGAAATTGGATCAATAAACACGTAGTACATTGTTTACCAGTAGTAATAGGCAATCAGTATGGATTTGCTATAAAAAGCACAACTAATTTTAGTGCGATTTGGAATGGCGGCGATGCTCCTAATGATGTAATTATAGATAGTGAAGGTACAGATAAACAACATATTAGTGCGCATTTTGGTAGTGGGTTGATTACGGTACAAAATAGATTCACTTTCAAAACACCCAAAGGCATAAATTTAATGGTGATTAATCCGCCTAATTATTTTACACCTAATCTTTCTAATATGACTGCTGTTGTAGAAACAGACAATCTACGCAGAGATTTTACATTTAATTTAAAAATATTAACTCCTAATGTAAAAGTAAATGTCAAGAAAGGTGATATAATCAGTGCAGTGTTACCAATACCTAGATATTTTGTAGACAATTTTGAAATTGATCTTGCTGAAAATTATAATGCAATTGAAGAAGTAAAAAACGAGCAACAAGAAATGATAAACGCAGGTAAAGAACGTGGCGGTCCTGACACGCAAAAACCTCACGGTGTAGGAAAAAGGTATTGGCGGGGCGAGGACACACAAGGTAACAAGTTTACTGATCACCAAAGAAATCTGTAGTCAGATCTTTCTTGACAAAAGCATTTTTTTGTTATATACTACTATAATCTTATAGGAGTGTCAATATGGACGAAAGATTAGAAAAAGCAATTGAATTTTCTAACTATATGGTTACATTAAATAACCAAAAGCGTTTACTGAAAGAGAAATATCTAGAAGATTTAATTTTCTTTTACAACGGATGTCAGTTTACTGTTACTAAAGAACTTATTAATTTTTGTAGTACTATGATAGCTTTTAAGCAAGATGAAATAATTTTAGTTGATGATAATAGTATACCTTTACAAATAGATAATATTGAAGAATTCAATTCTGAAATACTAGATACATATTTTAGCGCATCTAACAACTATTTTGTTGAATATCAAAATCTAAAAAAGAATAGATCTGTAGAAGGATTAGTGGGTTTAGAAATTGACTAAAGGGGCATTGTTAATTGCAAGAAATAATGATACTATTGATTATGTAAAACAGGCAGTTTTCCTTGCAAATAGAATTAAAAAATATCTTAATATACCTGTAAGTATTATTACAGACAGTGTCTTGTATCTTGAAGAACAGTTTCCTGAAGATACTTTTGATAATATTATAAAAATAGACTATCGAGACGATGGACCTAACAAACGTGATTATTATGATGGCACTCTTACTAGCAAAAAATTAAATTTTAAAAATAACTATAGAGTAGATGCATATGACTTATCTCCATATGAAGAAACTTTGTTGTTAGACACAGACTACATTATTTCTAATAGTCTACTTGCAAATTGTTTTGATTCACCAAATGATTTACAAATGTTTAGAAAATCCGATGACATAGCAAAAGTAAGAGATGAAAGAGAGTTTGATCATATAAGCGATTATAGTATAGATTTTTATTGGGCAACAGTTGTATTTTTTAGAAAAACTAAATTGAACAAAATATATTTTGATTTAATAAAACACATACAGGAAAATTGGAATCATTATTGTACAGTGTATCAACTAGCAAGCACATTATTTAGAAATGATTTTGCTTTTAGCATTGCTGGACATATAATGAACGGATTTTCTAAAGGTAGTTTTATTTCTGAACTTCCTGGTAGACATTTATATACAACAGACAGAGACATTTTATGGAAACTAAATGACACTGAATTTATTTTTTTAGTAGAAAAAGACAAATATGTTGGAGAATATACTCCTTTGCGTACTAAAGGACAAAGTATACACGTAATGAACAAATTTAGTCTTAATAGAATAATTGACGAGGTAGGCTATGACTAAAGGTATTGTTGTTCTTGCGCAAAACAACGAAAAAGTTGATTATGTTCAACAGGCTTGTTTATTAGCACTAAGTTTAAAAAAACATAATCCTAACGAGCTTATCAGTATAATTACAGATGATGCTGTACCTGCAAAATATGTAGATTTGTTCGACAATATTATTCCTATCATATGGAACGATGATGCAGTTGATTTTGAGTGGAAAATTCAAAATCGATGGAAAATTTACCATATGTCGCCCTACGATAAAACTATTGTTCTTGATACTGATATTTTAATATTACAAAACATATCTAGTTGGTGGAATTTTCTTGATAACTACGAAATGTTTTTTACAAACAAAGTGTATACATATAGAGGAACACTAATAGAAAATGATTATTATAGGAAAACTTTTACTTCTAATAATCTACCAAATTTATATAGTGGCTTTCATTACTTTGAAAAAGGAGATTTTGCACACAAATTTTATAAGTGGCTAGAATTTGTAGTTCAAAATTGGCAAAAATTTTACGAAATTTTTCTAAAAGATAACAGACCTTCTTGGTGTAGTATAGATGTTTGTAGTGCAATTGTAACTATAATCCTAGATTGTGAAGACAAAATTACAAATAAAGTTGCTAGTTTTCCTAATTTTGTGCATATGAAGTCTCAGATACAAGATTGGCTTAAACCAAAATCAAATTGGCAAGATTGTGTAGATGTATATATGAATCAAAAAGGACAGTTAAAAATTGGTAATTTCCAACAGACTGGTATTTTGCACTATACAGAAAAAGATTTTGTTAAACCTTATATGTTGAATACATATATGGAGAATATAAAATGATAAACAACCTACAAAAGTTTATTAAGAATTTAGAAGTATCAAAAAGTAATGTTGGTATGCACGTTTATTTTGATCCCGATAATGGTAAAATTATAAAAATATGCAATCAAGAAGAAGAAACTCCTGGTTATCATTCAATATATGTAAACTATGACGATGTTAAAGACATTCAAAAAGGCCTGCGTAGATTAGATGATTTTATAGTTACGTTTAATCCTATTGAAAATAGATTAGAAGTTACAGATCAAATCGAAAAAATAAAGATTCCTAATGTTAGAGATAGATTGTACAATATACCACAAAATGTTCCCGATGCTGATCTAACAATATCCAATTACAAAGATGAATGGTATATTTACTTAGACCAAGATAAAAGATTAGAACAGCTAGAATTAGAGAGCAAATTTGTATTTGATTTGGTTATGAATTTTAGTATTACAGACAAAAATGATCCTAATGTTCTACATAACACAATCAAGATTGGTTATCAATCTTTACTGTATGAAGAAAAGGTAAATGTTACAGATCAAGTAGATGGTAATATAAATCCAACTGACGTAAGCATTTATACCGCTAAGTATTTTGACAAGTATAATTTTGAAGTGAGACAATGACAAAATTCAAAGTATTAGACTATGATATCATATATCTTTCATATGATGAACCTAACGCAGAAAAAAACTATGCAGACTTGTGTAGTAAAGTTCCTTGGGCTAAACGTGTACACGGTGTAGAAGGTTCGGATGCAGCACATAAAGCGTGTGCAGAACTTAGTGAAACAGATAGGTTCATTACAGTTGACGGCGACAATATTGTTAGACAAGATTTTCTAAACCAAACAATAGATTTTGACGAAAACGAAGATTTATCAAACTGCGTTATTAGCTGGGCCGGAAATAATATGATAAATGGATTAATTTATGGAAATGGCGGTTTAAAATGTTGGCCTAAAGACTATGTACTTAGAATGAGAACACACGAAAATGCTGATCCTAGAAATCAACACGCACAAGTAGATTTTTGCTGGGATATAAAATATATACAAATGGAAGGAGTATATTGTGATGTACACAATAATGCAACTCCTCATCAAGCCTGGAGAGCAGGTTTTCGTGAAGGTGTTAAAATGGCACTGGACAGAGGTGTGCGTGTTTCTCCAGAAGACTTTTACAAAAATCATTGGAAGAACCTACACCGATTGTATATCTGGTTAATGGTAGGTGCTGACGTAGAAAACGGATTATGGGCAGTTTATGGTGCAAGAGAAGGGTTGTACAAAACAATGTGTACAGATTGGGATTATATAAATGTACGTGATTTTGAATATTTAAATGAGCATTGGGATAAAATTAGTAAAGACGTCACGGAAGAAAATATAAACGATGAAATAGAAAAATTAGGTGCCTTGCTTATAGATAAACTCGACATTCCTATAGCAGAAATACCACTAAGCGGTTCTCAGAGTAAATTTTTTAAAGAAATTTACCAAAATCCTATGAGAATGTCTGATAGATTTTTGGAAAAAGAATGAGCGATAACCAAAAAGGTGATAAGGTAAAAACAGATTCAACTAGTACTGCATACAAAAGTGTATATTTTGAAGATATTAAACTATTAGAAGATAAACTTAATAATATAAGTCCTAGCTTTTGTCTTGCTAAATGGTTTAATGTAAGCATACATATTCCTACTGGCCGCACACATAGTTGTTATCATCCGTTAAGTCACCATATACCTTTAACTGAATTGCAACAAGATCCAAGTGCTTTACATAATACAAAGCATAAAAAAGAACAACGTGCAAAGATGCTAAACGGAGAACGTCCTAAAGAATGTGAATTCTGTTGGGCATTAGAAGATCAAGGTAATATTAGTGATAGAGCTTATAGAAGTTTAGATGTAATTGAAGAAGGAATATTTGAAGAAGCATTAAAGGAAGGAGCCACAGGCAATCCTGTACCAAGATATGTTGAAGTAAACTTTAATCAGGCTTGTAATTTAAAATGTGCATATTGTAGCCCTTCGTTATCAACAGAATGGCTAAAAGAAACAAAAAAATATGGCGCATACAAATTATATGACAAAGAACACAATCATCCTTCTTATGTAGACAGTTTGAAAATAGATAACAGTCCGAATAATCCATATGTAGAAGCATTTTGGAAATGGTTTCCTGAAATATATTCTAAATTAAAAACATTTCGTATGACAGGCGGTGAACCTTTAATGGATAAAAATACATTTAAGGTGTTTGATTATGTAAAAAATAACCCACACAAACAATTACATTTAAGTATAACAAGTAATTGCTGCCCGCCAGGCGAACAATGGAGTAAGTTTTTAACTTCTCTAAAAGAAATTACTGATAAAGATGCTATTGAGCACTTTATGTTATATTGCAGTTTAGATAGTTGGGGAGAACAAGCAGAATACATTCGAAATGGAATGAATTTTAATACATTGTATAAAAATGTATGTGACTACCTTAATAAGAGTGATAAGCATAGTTTAACATTTATAGTTACTGCTAATATTTTAAGTTTGCCTAATTGGGAAGTATATATTCAAAATATATTAAAAATGAGGCAAGAATTTAATACTAATAGACAGTTAATATGGTTTGATACTCCTATGTTACACGATCCAAACTGGATGAGTATGAAGTTAGCATCAAAAGAGATGTTACAGCCTTTATTAAATAGCATAGAGTTTATGGAAGCAAATAAAGAAACTAAAGAAAATAGATATAAAGGTTTTAAAGATTTCGAAGTTGATAGAGTAAAACGTTTGTATGACTGGGCTTGTGATAAGATGCCGCCACCGTTAGAAGATATCGCTAAAAAGAATTTTTATCTATATTTTACAGAACACGACAAGAGAAGGAATACAAATATACAAGTAGTATTCCCTACATTTGAAAAATTTATAAATGAATGCAAGGAGTTAACGAATGAGTGACGGATATATGGATCACGTAAAGCGCACAAGGGACAAGCTAAATGAAGTAGGCCCTGGCTTCTGTGCAATGAAATGGTTAAACGAAACATTATACTTGCAAACAGGTGATAATCATAGTTGTTATCATCCGCGCCCTCATCATATTCCCCTTGAAGAAGTTTTAAATGATCCTAGTGCATTGCACAATACAAACTATAAGAAAATGCAGCGTAAGACAATGTTAGAAGGCGGCCGGCCTGAAGAATGTTATTACTGTTGGAATATTGAAGATTTACCAGGAGAACATTTTAGTGATAGAATGTTTCATAGTGCCAGTTCTTGGGTTAAGGACGATATTGATTTAATAAAAACAATGCCGTGGGATAAAAATATTAATCCTAGATTTTTAGAATTAAGTTTTGGTAACGGTTGTAATTTTAAATGCGGTTATTGTTGCCCTCAGGCTAGTAGTTTATGGGTAGACGAAATAAAAAAACACGGTAACTATGATTTAACATATAACCAGTATGGTATAGAATTTTTAGATAAAGAAGGACATTTTTATCAAAATGAGGAAGAAAATCCATATGTTACTGCATTTTGGGATTGGTGGCCTGATTTAAAAAATGATCTTAGAGTTTTGAGACTAACAGGCGGAGAACCTTTAATGAGTTCTAATATTTTTAAAATGTTAGACTTGTTAGATAGAGAACCTGCACCTGAATTAGAAATTAATATGAATAGTAATTTAGGAGTAACTCATAACAAAGTTAAAAGATTAAGCGAACGTGTAAAAAAACTCCTCGATGAAAATAAAATTAAATCATTTAGATTATATACAAGTATAGATAGTTGGGGCGAACAAGCAGAATATATGCGTCGAGGTCTTGATTGCAAACTTTGGGAGAAAAATTTAGATACCTTTATTACAACTACAAATTCTCCTGTAAGTATTATGATTACATATAATGTTCTTGCTGTTGCATATTTTAGACCTTTATTAGAAAAAATACTAGAGCTAAGACAAAAATACAATACAGAAAACGATCATAGACAAATGCTTGGTTTTGATACTCCTTACCTTAAAGAGCCGCCACATTGGATGATTAATATCTTACCTAATGAATTTGGAAAATATTTAGACGATGATTTACAGTTTATCAATAAAAATTTAAGAAGTGATGGTGGCGATACCTTTAAATTTAGCCAGCACGAATACGAAAAATTTAAAAGAGTAAGAGATTATTTTTATGACGGATCTCAAAAGATTACTTCAGATTTAATTAGTCGAGGCAGACGAGATTTTTATGTATTTTTTACAGATTATGATAAACGCAGTAATTTAAACTTTACAAATACGTTTCCTTTATATAAGAATTTTTTAGAGACTTGCAAAGAGGTATACAATGAGTTTAAAAGATAAACCATATTTTTGTGTATTACCTTGGATGCATTTACACGTAGAAACAGAAGGAACTGTTATACCTTGCTGTATGGCTAAAAAGTTTTCTAAAGAAGATAATTTTGTTAATGCAAAAGATACAAGTATAAATGAAGCATTAAACAATAAAGATTTTAAGCGTATTAGAAAAGATATGCTTGCAGATAAAAAAATAAAAAATTGCGAAAAATGCTATATTTTAGAAAAATATGGAAATCATAGTGCAAGGAAGCATAGCAATACAAAGTATCTTACTGCTGAACTAGAACAAAAAATAATTAGCAATACACAATCTGACGGATATTATGATGTAGATATATTGTATTTTGATGTTAGATTTAGTAACGTGTGCAATTATAAATGTAGAATGTGTGGTGCTGGAGCAAGTACTAAATGGTATGAAGATACAATTAATCCACCTCTCGATACATTAACTAGTATTCCAGATATTGTAAAATATTGCGATGATAATTATGAATATTTAAAAAACATAAAGTATGTGTATTTTGCTGGCGGAGAACCGCTAGTGCAAAAAGAACACTATGAATTTTTAGATTGGTGTATAAAAAATGATTTACATCCTGAATTATATTACCAAAGTAATGGCAGCATTATAAAATATGGAAAATATAATATAATTGATATGTGGAAAAACTTTTCTAGAGTAACATATAGCGTTAGTCTAGATGGTTTAGGGTCTTTGGGAGAATACATCAGATCTGGTTACAACGATGTTAAAGTAAAAAATAATTTAAATAAAATAGTAGAACATTTTGGCAGTAATAAAGAAGTTGTTGTAAACTCTACTTGGATGATTTATAATGCATTTTATATTACAGAATTTTTTGATGAAATTGACATCGAACCTTGGGTAATGACATCAAATGTTTACCCTCAATTATTAGTATATCCGGAATATTTGCAGCCTAAAGTTTTGCCACAAAAATTAAAAAAACAAGCAATTAAGAAAATTTTAAATAGTAAATGGTATGAAAAATATCCAGAAAAATTTGAAGCTTTATTAAATAATTTAAAAGAAAAGGGTTCTCCGGATTTATGGAACAAATTTGTTGAAAGAACAAAATGGTTAGATGATCGTAGAAACGAGTCTTTAACTGACATATTTCCGGAGATAAGAAAATACTTATGAATCAGTTAGAGTGCGTAAATTTAAAAAAAGGTTTAAGAATTAACACAGATGGGTCGTGTAAAGCCTGTTGTATGATGTCTGAAAATTATTTTGACGATAATGACAATCCGCTTAATGTAAAAGATAATACTTTTACTGAAATTGCTAATTCAAAAACTAGAAAAAAAATTATAAAAGCCTTTAATAAAGGTAAAAAACATCCTGCTTGCAAACACTGTTGGTCAGAAGAAGAAGCAGGCAAAAAAAGTAAAAGACTTAGAGACAATGAACGTCATACTGCAAATAAAATAGATGGTACTTTTCAGTTATTAGATATTAATATGGGTACTACTTGCAATATTAAGTGTCGTACTTGTGGACCTTTTAATAGTAGTTTCTGGAACAAAGAATGGTTCGATTTAAAATTCTTTAAAGGTAGTCAACCAGAATATAAAGAATGGTTAAAAAGATTTAATCACGCATTTGATGATGATAGTAAGTTTTGGAAAGAATTTGAAAATAATTTAGAACACGTTCTTCATATTGATTTTTATGGTGGTGAACCTTTCCTTGTTAAAAAACAATGGGAAATGTTGGAGTATGCAATAGAAAAAGACATAGCAAAAAACATTACATTACACTACAATACAAATGGAACTATTTGGGACGATGAAAAATATAATATCTTAAAACATTTTAAAGGTATAGATATTGATTTTAGTATTGACGGAGTAAAAGATAAGCTAAATTATGTTAGATATCCTGCAGATTGGGATACAGTAAAATCTAACTTACTGAAATTAATTAGTATTTCTAAAGAGATGCCAAAATTTAATGTAAGTATTTGTAATACGATTAGCACATTAAACGTTTATTATATAGATGAAATGTACAATGAATTTTTACCACATACTAGAAATATATATTTAAATTTAGTTTTTGGACCGCATCATTATTGTATTAAAAATTTACCGCCTGAAATTAAAAAGGCAGTCCAAACTAAACTTGAAACTATCAATGAAAAGTATTGGGTAAACAGTATTATAAATTTTATGAATTCTGAACCATATAAAGAAGAACATTGGGATAGATTTTTAGAAGTAACAAAAATGCAAGACGAATATAGAGGACAGTCATTTAGTAAAACCTTTCCAGAGTTTTATACCCTTATGAAAAAGAATGGATACAAAATATGAAAAATTTTGAGTGGAGTAAATCTACAGTAACACATATGCATATAGAACTTAGCAACTATTGTAATGCTGCTTGTCCTATGTGTCCTAGGTTTGTAGATTCTACTGCTAGGACAAGACCAGATTTGAAATTAGAATCGATTTCAATTGATCAATTTAAAACTTGGTTCCCACCCGAATTTATGAAAAATATGCTTAGAATACTATTTTGTGGTACTCACGGTGATCCAATGATGGCTAAAGATATTATAGAAATCACAGAATATATTCAAGAGACTGCTCCGCGCTGTACAATAGTATATCATACTAATGGAGGAATGAGAGATGCTAACTTTTGGAAAAGTTTTGGAGAAAAACTAGTTTCTAAAAACACTGATCATCGGGTTACATTTAGTATTGATGGACTAGAAGATACTAATCATTTATATAGACGAAATGTAAAGTGGTCTAAACTAATGGAAAATGTAAAAGCATATTTGTCAACGGGGGCAAGAGCACGGTGGGAATTTCTTGTGTTCGGTTATAATGAACATCAAATTGAAGAAGCAAAAGAATATAGTAAACTATTAGGCTTTAGAGATATTGAAATTAAAAGAGCATTAGGATTCGATACACTCAAAAATGGGGAATTAAAATCAAAAGGTGTCTATGATAGAGACGGAAATTTAGAATATATAATTGACCCTCCAACAAATTTAGATTTTTTAAACAGGACTGATTTTCAAAAAATTAACCGAGATGTTGAACCAAAAAAAGATTTAGGTTATTTGAAAGATATTAAAAAAGGTTACCATCCTAAAGTTGAGCATAGAGTTGATACTTTTGTTGAGGAAGAATTACCACACTGGAATACATATCTTCTTCAGTACCAAGATATGGAAATAAATTGTAAAAGTTGCTTGAAAGATCAAAGAAGTGAAATATATGTAAGTTGCAATGGTATTGTATTTCCTTGTTGTTATGTAGGTACAAGAGTAGATAGCTCTATTGATTTATATGAAGATACCCAATTACGTGTACATATACGTAAGTTTGGTATTGACAAGTTTGATCTTAAAAAGACTAATATAAACGAAATAATTAAAAATGGTTATTTAGATAAGGTATATACAGAAACTTGGACAAAAGAAAAATATTCTCAAGGAAAGTTATCTTATTGTGCAATGACTTGTGGCAGTAATAGCGAAATTGATAGGATATACTCGAGAAATGATAAATCTTGAAAATTATAATCGTATTGTTGCTTTTGGATGTAGTTGGACTGCCGGTGATGAATTAAACGATCATAAAATTTTAAATTTGAATTACGAAAAATGTAAAGAGTTAAAAATAAAAAATGGGCTCAGTGGTTTTTATAATTTGCGTAATGACGACAATATAACATATCAAGAACTAATAAAAGATCAGAAGCATAAAAATTTAAATTCTTCTTGGGCAGCTAAACTAGCAAAAAATTTAGATTTAGACTTTTTAAATTTAGCTAAAGGCGGCACAGGAATAGACGAACATTTTTTAGAAATGTTTAAATTTTTCCAAAAAGATTTTCGAAAAGGTGATTTAATATTATTAGGCCTTACACAATATACTCGTATACTTAAATGGCCGAGCAATGATACTTATACAACAGCATTAACAAATTTAAATTATTTAGGTAAAGTACCAAAAGAAGTAGTAAAATGGAATTTGGAATATTTATGGTCGTATAATAATTTTATTGTAAATTATTTAAAAACAGTTGAAAATATACTAAACTTAAATGATAATGTGTATGTACAGTTTATGCGTCCAATTTGTGATCCACAAAATGATTTTGATGACAATAATATACATTATATAGTAAAAGATTTGTATTATTACATAAAACAAAAACATAAAGATAAATTTTTATATAACGGTTATATTGAAATGCAACAAAATGATCATTGTGGCTTTGGACATCCTCCGGAAGAAAGACATACTGAGTTTGCAAACAGAATTACAAAAGAAATAGTAAGGTAGGTAAGAGATTGTTGAATTTTTTATATCTAGATAATGATTATGATTTTTCTAAATATAATGATTTGGAAACAACATTTACTCCTAGCAATCCTAGTGATTGTTGGAGTTTCGAATGGTTGTTAAAATCAGTTAATATAAGCTATAAGTATACTACAACGTATTCGTCAAAAAGTTTTATAAAATTTAATTTAATGTTTCCAACAGAATATTCTGATTTATATAGATTACCTGAAGAAATATGGTCTAAGATTAAAGATAATAACGATATCTTTTTGTTATTATATCAAGCAACCGAAGCAACACCATTTTATTTTTGGAAATATAGATGGAATAAGTTAAAAGATTTTTTACTAGAAAAAGATATTCCTCCTGAAAAAGTTTACTATATTTGCGGAGATCTTGATGCTGCTAATAATCATAAAAAATATAATGACGATTACTGGAGTAAGATTAATGTTTTAGGAATTGACATTTTTGAAATAATGCATTTGTTTAGGCATTTAAAAATAAGCGGAAATAATTATGATCAAATTATTAGTGAACACCAAAAAGCAGTAAAAAATAAAAATTTTTTAAATCTCAATAAAAGAATGAGGCCAAACAAACAAGCTCTTATATATTATATTCATAAACATAAATTATTAGATAATAATTTAGTAAGTAACCTTTGGCACGAATCAAATATACTATCTAAGGAAGATTTTGATTATTGGTATAATTACGATCAGTCTGAGTATAAATTAGTCAAAAAAGTTGTACCAAAAAAACTTTTATTACCTCTCGACGATCCGAATAACGATCAACATTCAGATAAAGATTTGTATTTAAAAACAAAATATAGTTTAGTAAGTGAAACATACACTGGTAACAAAATAAAATTTATTACTGAAAAAACATACAAACCTATATTAATGGGGCATCCATTTTTATTACACGGCACTAGCGGAACTCTTGAATATTTGAGAAGTTTAGGATACGAAACTTTTCCTGAACTATTTAATGAAAATTATGATGAACAAACGGATACAAAGCAACAATTGCGTATTGTTATAGAAAATTTAAAAAGAGACATAGATATAGATAAACACATTTTAGAAAAATGTAAACACAACCAAGATCTTTTTTTAAAACAGCCTACAAAAAATATTATTAAAGATAAACTGATAAAGTTTTTGTATTAATTTGTTTAAAATTTTTCTGTAAATATCTTAGGTGTTTGCCCTTTATGTTTCCGACAGGAAAATAACCTACTTTGCCGTTGTAATTAGATTGTTCTAGCCATTTAATAAATCTTTCGTCACTCCATATTCTTTTAAAGTCTCCAAATACATCTATACAAAATCCTATATATGTAATATGAAAATTTTGTATATCCCAAGCATTTGCTGTATCGTTATCAAAAAACGAAGTAATAAAGTCTTTACCAGTTATTTGTTTTATTGCATAAACATTATAATTTTGAGACGTATATTCAGGATAGTCGTCTACTTTTAACAAATTATCGTTGTTTTCAGGTGTTCCGATTAATTCTAACCAACGGACTGGTTTACTTTTGTATGCTTCTATAATCGAATTGCTGGTATACGTTTCAATTATATGCACCGAATCATTCAAGCCATTTATTAAATCGTATATTTCTTCATTCATATCGAAATGTTTATTGTCCCACGTTTTATGTGTACGTGCAGTTGTAAAGTATCTATGTAGTATATTAAGATAATAATTTGTATTATCAAATTTGTTAGGCAAATTATACTTTGGCGGTGTTTGTAGTATTTGGCAAAGTTTATAATAATACTCGTGTAAAATGGACCAGTTGTCGTTTACTACTTTGTCATTATATTCCTTTACTGTAGGACGAGATAAACTTTTTGCCCTCCAATCTTCAATGCTATTTAAATTATCTATTAGATGTTTTTTATAAGGAGTGTCACACAAATTAACAGGTATAACCATATCTCCGAAATCAATATATACATACATTATAAATACCTTATGCTATGCAGTATTTAAAGGAAAATATAACCAACTATAAAAATATTGGTATTGTAGTAATAGATGTAGGATTACCTAAAAATTCTTATAGGTATGACGAAGAAAAATATACAAATGATGCGTTTGTGTCTTATCTAAATCAGCGATTACACGATCTTAAAAAACAAGGTGCTAAAATTATAGAAATAAATTATGTTTCTCCAAATGACCCGCATCCTTTGTTAGATATAGATTTTGATTTGTCAACACTTAGTCCAACAGTACTAAAAAAGTATATCAAACGAAATAATATAGAACACTTAATTTATACTGGATTTCATTATCCAATATGTACAAACGATGCAAGAGAACTAAGCAGCTATAAATTAAGAAAAAATAAACATCTTAAAAAGGTCTCCATTGCTGTACAACTTACACGATCCAGAATAGATGAATATACAGTGCCATTGGCAGATACATATAAGTATGGAGTATGGCAGGTAATGTTATGAAGATATGTTTTATAGGATTAGGTAAATTAGGATTACCGTGTGCAGAAGTTATAGCAAGCAAAGGACACGATGTAACGGGTTATGATATTAAAAAGTGTAAGACTAACAATGTTGATCAGTTTCCTACTATAGCAGGAGCAGTAAATGGCAGAGACATTGTATTTGTTGCTGTTCCAACTCCTCACGATCCTGACTATGACGGCCGAGCTCCAACAGCGCATTTAGAACCAAAAGATTTTGACTATTCTATCGTCAAAGAAGTTCTTACTGAGTGTAACAAGCATATGAACAACGACCAATTGCTTGTTCTTATAAGCACTGTATTGCCAGGAACAGTCCGTAGAGAACTAGAACCATTAGTAACAAATACTCGATTTGTTTATAACCCTTATTTAATTGCAATGGGAACTGTTGCGTGGGATATGGTCAATCCAGAAATGATAATGATTGGTACTGAAGACGGTACAGAAACTGGCGATGCTAAACAACTTGTTGACTTTTATAAAACTATAATGGAAAACAACCCTCGTTATGTTATTGGCACCTGGGACGAATGCGAGTGCATAAAAGTGTTTTATAATACATTTATTAGCACTAAGATTGGATTAGTAAATATGATCCAAGACGTTGCAATACAACAAGGTAATATTAATGTAGATGTAGTAACTAATGCATTAAAGGATAGTACACAGCGTATTATGGGTCCTAGCTATATGAAGGCAGGAATGGGAGACGGTGGTGCTTGTCATCCACGAGATAATATTGCGCTACGTTATATGGCTGATCAGTTACATTTGGGATATGATATATTTGACAGTGTAATGAATGCACGAGAGCAGCAGGCTCGTAATATGGCTATTGAAATTCTCAAGTACGGAAATAAAATAAAGTTTAGTAGCGACAGTTACAAGCCTGGAGTAGAATATACAGACGGTAGTTATAGTTTGCTAGTGCAATATTATGTTAAAGAGCTAGGCGGTCGGATAGTAGAAGATAGTCCTATGGTAGTTGTAAGAGTACACGAAACTGATGATATAGAACCCGGTAATTATACAGTGTTTGATCCTTGGAGATCTTATGCTGGCCCAAACAGATTTGTCCATTACGGAAATACTAGACATAATGTATGATATTGTTTATATAGGCAACAATGACGATAACTGGAAAAAATTAAAGGAACGTTTTGTAACAGCCAAACGTACAGATTCTTTTGAAAAAGCTAAACGCAAAGTTTTTACAAAAATGTTTTGGGTAGTTTGGCAAGATACAATTCCACTAGAATCGTTTTTGTTTGATTATGAACCGGATGATTGGAGCAAAGAATATATTCACGTCTTTTTAAATGATATACATTATGATGGTATTTGCTTATTTCCGAAAAGTGTTAATGTAACTGATAAAGAATTTTCTACCCGAATTTTTCAAAATAAAAAAGAAGTAGATATTAAAGCTAGTACTCCTAAACCTTTTGATATATTTGAAATAGAAACTTATGAAGATTATTGTTATGCATTAGAAAATACTTCGACTGATTTATTTTGGATGAGTAGTCCAAATATAAATGTTGACAAAGAATTTACAAATAACTTTTATATAAATCATTTTGAAACAATAGATAGACAACAAAACCATAGTTTTTTACAAGAAGTTGAAGGAAATAATAGATTAGGAATATATTTGTGTAGTAAATTTGCTCCTGTAACAAAAAATGAAATCGAGTATAGACACTTCGTAAATAGAAAAGAATGGAATACTATTGCGTGTTATCCTAAAAAATATGACATTTATAAAGCAGATACATATGAAGAATACAAAGAAGTTTTAGAAAAATCTACTACTGAAATGTTTTGGATTATACCTTCACACGTTAATGTAGCAGAAGATTTCGATTTTGATTTGTATTTTACACACGATAACAAATATGATAGAGAAAGCAACCATATTTTTAAAAATGGTATTTATTTTGATGGTATAATTTTGTGCAGCAAACAATGTGAAATAAGTCAAAGAGAATGGGATTACGGATTTGTTGTTAATAAAAAAGAAAACGATATTATAGCTAGTACACCTAAGCCGTATGATATTGTTTTTATAAGTTACCAAGAACCTAATGCAGATGAAAATTATCAAAATTTATGTAAAAAGTATCCAAAAACAAAACGTGTACACGGAGTAAAAGGAATACACCAAGCACATATTGAGGCAGCAAAAATTTGTGATACACCAATGATTTGGATTGTAGACGGTGATGCACAAATGGTTGATACTTTTAAGTTTGATTATCAAGTTCCGTTATGGAAAAAAGATAATGTTTTTGTTTGGAGATCAAAAAATCCTATAAATGATCTTGTATACGGATACGGAGGTGTAAAATTATTTCCGAGAAAAGAAACACTGAATATGGACACTAGTAAACCTGATATGACTACAAGTATAAGTGGTAAGTTTAATGCAATACAAGAAATATCAAATATTACAGCATTTAATACAGATCCTTTTAACACTTGGAAAAGTGCATTTAGAGAGTGTGCAAAACTTAGTAGTAAAATAATTGATAGGCAGAAAAATGAAGAAACAGAACAAAGACTTGAAACGTGGTGTACAATTGGAGAAGACAGACCTTACGGTTCCTACGCTCTTGCCGGTGCTAGGGCTGGCCGCGAGTTTGGCCTTTCTAATAGCAATGATCTTCAGTTAATAAATAATTTCGACTGGTTAAAGGAGCAATTTGATGAGCAATACAGTTAATCTACTTAATGGATTAGAATATCTTTATCCTGAAAATAAAGTAGTTTCACAACTAAAGCGTACTCTTAATATGTTTCCTGAAAGTGAAACTGCTATGGTAGATGCTTTTAGTTTAGGACAATTAGAAAGTAAACTATGGCTTGTTGAAAATTTGCCATCTAATTTAGGTACTGTTTTTATATGTGCGGGTTGGTATGGTACACTTGCTAGTTTAATGTTTGAACGTGCAAAAGATAAATTTGAAAAAATACGTAGCTTTGATATTGATAGTAGTTGTGCATCTATAGCTGATAATATGAATAGACCTTGGGTAATGGATGGCTGGCAGTTTAAAGCAAGCACTATAGATATTCTTGATATGGAATATCCTACTACACACATTACCTACAGAGCCGATGGAAGTAGTTTGAATCTTACAGAAATGCCTGATACTATTATTAATACTAGTTGTGAACACATTGAAAATTTTAAACAATGGTATGAAAACATACCAACAGGAACAATTGTAATATTACAAACTAATAATTACTTCGATTTACCAGAACACATAAATTGTTGCATAGATCTAGACGATTTTAGTAGAACTACTCCTATGCAGAATGTATACTATCAAGGGGAACTTAAATTATCTAAGTATACAAGATTTATGAGGATTGGAGTAAAATGAAAGTATTAAACTTACATTTTGAAAAAAATATAGATAAAGAAGTATATAAAAATATTATTGAAATAAAATTATTTGAAAATTATTTTATTGATAAATGGTGTAAACAACTCCAAGAAGTTATTAATAATTCTAATTATGAATATCAGCTTACCTTAAGCGGATTTGAGTATGGCACTGAATTTAAAAAATTAAGCAACACAATTACACATATCAATAGTCATATACCTGATACAGTACCTTTTAAATATACAATAGATGCCGGAAAGGTCTCTTTCAGTATAAACGATCTTAGCGAATTACATTTTATATACGAATCTATTAGTGCTAATAATGATTGGATATCTAACGGTAATTTATCAAAAAAGGAAGCAACACGCCTCAGAGATAACTTTAATGATCATATACATCATTCTGAAAAATTAGCTGACGAACTTAGTAATAAATACTTAACACCGAGGGTAAGATTTAGAGTTGTAGATCCTATATCAAAAGTTCCTAATGTTAAAAAAATAGCGTTTGATGAAAAAGATTACAGTCTATATAGTCCTTATATAGAACCTTATGTAGTATATTTAAATTATAATGCATTGGGGGAAGATTTTTTAAAAACTATGAAAAGTGGGAGAACACCTAAAACTGCTGTAGTGTTGAAAGAATATAGTCCTAGTTTCTTTTTTCAATTACAAGCAAATACAATCTATAACCAAGAAAAAGAAATTAAAGCTTGTAAAAAATGGATGGTAGAAGGCGGGATTAATATTCACGATCCGAAAAACAGTATAGGACATATTCCATTAGGTATATTACAAAAAAACATATCAGAAGATTTTTTAAAAGTTATTTTACAAAGAAACTTAGTAAAGGTAGAAATAAAATAAAATTATGGCACTTGATATACTCTTTATGACAGTTCCTAAATTAGAAGTGCAAGGTCCAATTCTTGCAGTTGCTCAGCTCAATGGTTGTGTAAAATCTGCTGGGTATAAAAGTGAATTTTTAGATTTTAATGCTTGGTTTTATAAACAAACTATTGATACAAAAATGGGATATATTTGGAATGTATCTGACACTACATTAATAGACAAAGATCTTGTTTTAAAAATAGAAAGACAGTATACTAAAGAAATAAATCGGTACTATAAAAAATATATTGCTCCAAAAAAACCAAAGATAATAGGAATAACTGTTTTTTCATACTGGAGTTTTCCTAGTATTTTTTTAGTAACAAAGGTTATAAAAGAAAAGAATCCTAATGTTAAGATTGTTTTAGGAGGCCCAGCCTTGACTACATCTCACGACGGTGTAGTAGAAGTAATAGATAGATTAAAAAGAATGAAACGTATTGACGATTTTATATCAGGTGATGCCGAAATTTCTATTGTGAAGTATCTAGAAGGAGTTAAAGATTATCCTGGAATAAACAATTATGATTTTGATAATAATTTTGATCGAGAAACTATTCCTTATGCAGATTATACTGGAATAGATTTTAGCTTATACAAAAATAATCCTCTATTATATATAAGCGGATCAAGGGGATGTGTTAGAAACTGTGCATTTTGTAATGTACCTTTGTTATGGCGTAAATTTTTATGGAAATCAGGAGAACGAATAGCAAATGAAATGATTCATTTGTATCACCAACATAATATTAAAAGGTTTAGATTCACAGACAGTTTAATCAATGGTAATCAAAAAGAATTTGTAAAAATGTTAGAAGTAATAGCAAAGTTTACAGAAGAAACTGGAGTCGAATTTAAGTTCAACGGACAATTTATATTTAGAGAAATACGGCAAACAGATCCTACAATATTTTCTAAAATGATAGCAGCTGGGTTAAAGACAGTTAGTGTAGGGATAGAATCCGGAAGTGAAAAAATAAGAAAAGAAATAGGTAAGCCTTTTTCTAACGAAGCAGTTAGATTTCATTTAGAAGAAATGAAAAAAGTAGGTTTAAAATTTACTCCGTTAATGTTTGTCGGATTTCCAACAGAAACAGAAGAAGATTTTCAAGACACACTTAAAATATTAGAGATGTTTGCAGAATATCCTGAAGTTGTTCAAACTGTTGCTTCTGACCATCCTATGATTATGATTCCAGGTACACCGGTATATATCAATTCAGAAGATTATGACATACATAATATCACTAATTATTTTGAATGGGAAAGTAAAGAAAACGATTACAAAAAAAGAATAGAAAGACATTTTATATTTTTAAATAGAGCAATAGAGCTAGGTTTATATGAAAAACCAACTGTGAGCGGAAAATCTTTTAACATAGGACGTAAATATTTAGAAGAATATGAAGATCAAAATGAAGAAGTAGTAAAAATTATAAAAAGTTTTACTTTTTAAGATCGTTGTGAGAGCTTACTGATGTCTGCATTTGAAAGTTATTTTTATCTTTACAGGTCCTTGCACACTCGTATAAAACATTATTAGTATTCCAACTATCGCTTATACGTTTAAACAATCCGTTTTCTAACATTTTAGAAACAGAATTTTTTAACAAATTATTAAAATCTCTATCCTTGTCTCTAAACAAACTTTCAAATCCGCCTTTATTTTCCTTCCAGTCTGATCTAATATCGTCAAGGTGCATCCAGCAACACGGCCATAACCGCTGATCAGAACTTATGTATACTGACTCTAGCTTGTATATACTTTTTTCACCTATAACCTTACAATTTACATTACAGTTAGTTTCTACTAAAGGAACACGTTTATTGTATATTTTGTTTTTATATGCTTCAGGAGGTCTTGATTTGTAGTAAGGTAATTTACTTGCAAGATCTTGGAATTCTTTTGCAGGCTCGATACTGTATGCAAAATTGTAATTTTTATCTAAAATATCTAGTTTGCTTGACCACATCCACCTACTTGAAGGTCTGTAGTAAAACTGACTGAAGCCTAAATCTTTAGCTAATTCTCTGCATTCTTCAACCTGATGTTCATTGTGCTTAAATCCATTCATAGCCCATTTAGCTTTGCCTCCGGCATCGATATATGCTTTTGCATTTTTTATTACAATATCAAATCTTGTGTTACGTCTATACAAATGATGAGTATCTTCTAAACCGTCTATATCAAACTCAACTAGTGCTCTCTCGTACGAGCCTAACCATTTCCAAAATTCAGTATTTAATGCTCCGCCATTGGTATTGATATGCAATGCAATATTTCTTTTTATAATGACATTTAACAATTCTTTAGGGTGAGAATGGCTTACAATATCTCCATAGTTTCCATTTATATGTATAATTTTTACATCTTTAAAAAACGGATCATCTAAGATTTTATCTAGATCGTTGCTTTTCCACTCTGTGACTTTTAAGCAAGGGTGTGTTTCTAATGTAGTTTCATATGTGCGCTCGCACATTGGACATCTAGCGTTACATTCGCTAGTTGGCTCTAAGTGTATGTGTTCTACTTTATTATACATCTTTATATTTTTCTAACATAACTTCTTCTATTACTCCACAAAGCGGAGCATTACAGGTGGTAAATTTTTTGGAAAATAGATCTAAATTTTCATCATAGATATTTCCAAAAACTCCTTCGTTATTACATATACCATAGTGTAAATCACCATTTGGTTTAATAACCAGTTTTCGTTGTACAACACTACATTTCCAACCTTTAAAAATATTTTTTCCTTGCAAAACTATTTTATCTGCACTGTAATCTATATTATCGTTTATTTTTATTTTTAAGTAATCTGGCGGGTCAACATCTTCGTATTGTTTAAGTTTTTGTAATTCGTCTTTTGTAAAATAGTTTAGTTTTCCGTCGTCAGCTGTTTGGTAATAGTCTTTTAAGTTTCTGCTGCTACTGTTTATAGGGTTTACTTTATTTTCTTTTTTATTATATAACGGAAAAACAGGAAGTCTAATAAAATCTACATTTGTTTTAGATTCTAATTCATCAATCTTATCAAACATTTTATTTGCTAACATTGCACGTATTTCTACTTTTGCACCTAATTTTTGTATATTATTTGCCAGTGTTGCAAATTTATCTATGTCTGCAAATTCAGGATGAAAGCTCATTTTAAAAAGTAATTTTTTATTTGAAAAAACTTTTTTACACTTTTTGTAAGTTTCTTCATTTAGACTACTATTTGTAAATATCATTATATAAAAATTATTGTCTAACAAATATTCTAACCATAAGTGTATATCTTTGATTAAAAATGGCTCTCCACCCGTAATAACAACCATTGTTTCTTTGTCTTTAGGAATTGCGTTTCTAAGATTTTTTGCTGCTTTAATAAGATCATTAGCAGTAGGTATGCTTCGTTTTTCAATTGCTAAATGACTTGTCGGACTACAATAACTACAATCATAATTGCACATCATAATTGGACGCCATTGTACAGTGTAGTCTGTAAACCAGTTATTTTTTGAAATCGATTCTATAATCACAATTTATTTATATGTGTATATAACTCAATACGGCTAGTACTGACTGAAAAATACGATATATAATAGTATGCAACTCTATAACACCCTTGTAACTTATGGCAAAGTTAACCAATTAAAGTTTTATGCTCCTGGCCGCAAAATTGTAGATTGGACTGAAGAAAACTTTGAGTACGTACAGTATAACCCTAGACGTTTACCGAATAATAGGCAAGGACTGAGTATTACTAGTCTAGATGGCGGAATAAGTGGTATCCCTGATCTAGATAGTTTACACGAATATAATAAAGAAAATGGTACAACATACGAAGAAGAAGATTTTTGTGTCCCAACTCCGGTTTATGAAAATGAAGATTTGAAAAAAATATTAGATCCTTGGAAGGGAGATATATTTAGAACACACATTTTAAAATTAGGACCTGGCGGATTTTTTCCTAAACATAGAGATTTTAGAGGAACAAAGCTAGATAGTTTTAGATTAATATCTCCTTTAGTTAATCCGTGTAACTTTATTTTAGAAGGAAAGTTATTAAATTGGGAATCTGGAGGATTGTATTTTATTGATACTGCTAAAGAACACGAACTTTTTAATACAAAAAAAGACCCTAGTTATTGGTTAGTAATTAATGTAAAATTAAATGAACGTACTTTTTTAAATACTGTTCATAATTTTCAAGTACTATGATTAAGATAGAAAAAATACAAGATAAACATCTTGATATGTTACAAGTATTTTGTAATAAATGTAAAGATTTAGGATATGAAAATAACTCTAGCTTTCGTGCAATGAAATTAATTTGGTGTAAAACACAAGGAGAATATTGGTGTGCAATTAGAGATGAAGAAATTATAGCAGTTGCAGGATGTCATCCTTTACCTGAAGTTTCTAATGATGCTTGGAGAATACTTTTTAGAGGATGCGAATTACCTCATACAGATAGTTTTAAAGGTCTAGGTAAAGGAGATTGGAATAGTTTAACACAGAGAGAGTTTATACCTTTGTTTATAGATTGGTGTCCAAGTGATAATCTTTATATGACAACAAATCTATATAACGATCATTCTAACGGCAAAGCTGCTAGGAATCATCGATTAATGGGATTATTAGCAAAGCAAGGTATATTAGAAGACAAAGGAGAAATAGAATTATATTATACAAAACAAAATTTATGGAAATTAAATATTCAAGAATATAAAAAACGTAGAGAAAGGATACAGAACAAATATGTGGTTTAATTTTGCCCACCTTAAAGAAGCTAAGGCTAAAGCTGGTCGCGAAGACGCTGGCTATTGGTGGCATTTCCGTTTAGCGATAGGGGAATTTTTCTTTTTACTTTTTATAACAATAGGAAGTTTAATACACGCAATTTTTCCTTGGGTGTTAGATTTTAAACTCCTTGAATGGAGAATAAATCGTTTGAAAACACTGAAGCAAAAATTGCCTGACGATCCGCAATTACGAAAGGTACATTTTGATGAATGATGTTTTAGATTTAATTGCATATAAAAACGGTGAATACTTACCATTAAGAGATATAGGCCCTTCTATACTTGACTTTGGTTTTATACACTGTGATGCTACTTACGATGTTATGCCGGTCTATGACGGCAAAGCATTTTGTTATGATAGGCATTTAGGAAGATTTAAAGCCAGTGCAGAACGTTATGGACTAACTATACCTGATGTAGATCCTTTAGAAATTATAAAAGAACTTGCAAAGCGTAATCCTATTGACAATGCGTTTGTATGGTTTATTATCTGGAGAGGTTTTCCTCCCAGCGGAAATCCAAGAGATTTAGAAAATTGTCCTACACATTTTGCAATGTATATTAAACCTAGTTATCCTATTGCAAAAAATCCGCAAGTTAAATTATACTTAGATCAAGATACAAATCGTGTTAACGATGATTACTATGGTCAACAATATAAGAATATGGCCTGGATTGAACTTACAATGAGTCAGCGAAATAAACCAGAAGAGTACGACACTACAGTTTTAGTAGATACAAATGGATTTGTAACAGAAGGCCCTGGATTTAACGTTGGCATTGTCAAAGACGGAGTAATTAAAACAGCAAATAATAATGTTCTTAAAGGTATTACTATGAGTGTCGTTGAAGATATAGCAAAAGAAAATAATATAACTTTTAAACGTATGCCTATTACAACAACAATGTTTCATAATGCTGATGAAATTTTTATTACTAGTTCAAGCGGCGGCATTACAGAAACACAAAAAACTGGAGTAGTAACAAAGCTGTTACAAGAAAAATACGAAAATAAAAAGAAAGAATATGCTACAGAGTTATGATCCATATTATAAACAAGTACAATATGCTTTATCACAAGTAACAAGAGATTCGTTACTTGAGTATGCACTAGCCACAGATGCATTTGTAGACATAAGTTATAAAATAAGTTTTTTTAAACTACCTAGTACAATTCAGCATTTTAAACCTAAAGGTATAAATTGTGTGTGCCAATTATTACGTGTAACAGAAACAGGAAGTAAAATACATAAAGATCGTAATCGTTATAACGAATATGAAAATTTATATATGCCTAGGCAAACTGTAATTAATTTTCCATTAGCACCAACTGCAAGTAAAACTATGTTTTATGATGATAATGAAAATTTTGTTTGTAGTGTAGGATACCATAATTGCGGAGCAATATTAAATACTGGTGGGTGTTTTCATAACGTAGAATACAACGACAAAAGTCCTAGAATAGTTTTTCAGTTGTGTTTTGAAGAACCATACGAAGAAGTTTGCGAAATATATAATAAAAAATTAAAAGGATTAATCATATGATTCATAATCAATATGTAAAAGAGTTTAGTAAAAGTGATATTGATATAAATTTCTTTGTTGAATTAGGAACACAATGGATTACTCAAGACTGGATAGATGCTCCGGCACCACTAGCATTAAGGTATACAGATGAAAATGTATTACAAGTCAAAGACTATAAGTACCTACAAGATATAAGAGATAAACATCCTAAATTAAAAGATTTTATAAAACTTATGAAATTTGAACCAGGGCAATTACCGGCACATATTGATACACAAAGAGATTGTACATTTAACATTCCTGTATATAATTGTAATGAAGGAACGTTGACACGGTTTTTTAAAAATTATACTCCTGTAAAAGAAAAATACTTAGAAAGTTTCGGAGCACACGGTCCTAAAGTTTGGTACTCAAATGAATATATTACATATATTGACGGTGGAGAAGTTGATTTTGAATATTCATTAACCTCGCCAGTTTTAATGGATACACATACACCGCACGATATCGTAAACAACACAAACGATTATAGATTAATTTGGAGTTGGACATATGAAGGTTCGTTTGAAGAGGCATTACAGGACTTTAAAAATGGCATTTAATCAATATCCAGTTAATAAACAATTAAACGATTATGAAGTAAATATACCGACATTTTGGAATGATATTTACTCAAACGGCAATCCTGCCTGGGGGAAAACACCGGCTACAGTGTTAAACACGTTTATTGAGCATATTGATGGAAAGACTGTACTAGATTTAGGTTGCGGCGAAGGAAGAAATTCTTTATTTTTATCTAATATGGGATTTAAGGTAACAGGTATTGATATTTCGTCAAAAGCAATTGAGCTTGCAAAAAAACAAAAGAGTACAGCTACATTCTTATGTATGAATCTAGTTGACGACCCCTGGCCAGACGAGAAATATGATATTATTTTAGATTTTGGATTATTTCATTTTATACCATACGAATACAGACAAGACTACGTAAGCAACATTAAAAAACACTTAACGCAAAATGGTATTTACTGTAATCAATCTGGAAGACTTGTTCCCGAGTCTCCTATAGTAGGCAATGGATACACACCGCCACAACTAGAAGAAAACGAAATTATAGAAGCGTTTATTGATTTTGACTTTATTTTATTTGAAAAAGATAACCTTCCTCCTAATAATGGGTACGGAAAATATCCTTGTTGGAATTTTATAGTAAGAAAATGAAAACAGCAGTAATATTTAATGATAGTGGATCTAGTATTACTAGACGAACAATGGGCGCATACAAAATTGCAGGTATGATGCGTGATAAAGGCTGGAATGTAGAAGTAATTGACTGGATGACACGTTGGTCAAATGAACAACTAACACAGTATATTATAAAATTTGGTAAAGTTGATTTGTTTGCATTTGGTAACTTATGGATGGAAGACCAATTTGTAATAGATAAAATTAAGTTCCTTAAAAATAAATTTCCTGGAGCAAAATATCTACTAGGTGGCCCTAGACCATATCAACAAGATTTTGGTGCCGATGTGATGATATTTGGTTATGCAGAACACGCTTTGGAACCTGTACTAGATTATATGTTTAATAATGGACCAGCACCAGTTCATAAAATTCCATTATTTGCTCCTGAATCTATACTTATAGATGCTAATAAAGATTATAGAGCACTAGAAATACCAAATTATAGAGTTGATTATACTAGTAACGATTTTGTATTACCGACCGATGTACTTACATTAGAAATGACCAGAGGGTGTAGATTTAGATGTAAGTATTGCAGTTATGCTTTCTTAGGGGTAAAAGAAGATTATAGTCGGAGTGAAGAAAGTATCTATAACGAAATTATAAGCAATTATAAAAAATGGGGAACAACTAACTATATTATTGCAGATGATACATTTAATGATAGAGATAGCAAAATAGAAAGACTTGCAAATGTTGTTAAACGTTTACCATTCGAGCCTAACTTCACTGCTTTTATTAGATTAGATTTAGTTATTAGTAGGCCTCAGCAACTAGATTTGTTAATTAATGCAAGGGTATGGGGACATTTTTATGGTATAGAAACTTTGCATCCTGATGCTGCAAAAGCAATAGGCAAAGGTATGCATCCAGATAGAATTAAAAAGGGGCTGTTAGAAACTAAAGCAGCTTTTATGGACAAGTTAGGATTGTACAGAGGAACTTGCGGAATGATTGCAGGACTACCTTTTGAACCTGTAGACAGTTGGCATAAAAGTTTAGAATGGATGAATGAAAACTGGGATTGTTATTTATTTTGGGGATTGCATATAAGCACAGATCCAAATATGAATACCCACAGTGATTTTAGTATCGATGCTGCACGTTACGGATATGTTCCTACAAAAAATAAAGAAGTAATTAAATGGGCAGAAGATAAAGGATTGTTAGATATAAAATCTACAGTAACACATAAATTAGATAAGCATATTATGATATGGGAAGCAGAATGGGCAAATTTTAAACAAGCAACAGAATTTAGTGATTACTACAATAGTAATTATTTTAGCAAAATAAAAGTGCCTAATTTTGAACTTTTAAATTATTGTAGTAAAGATAATATATTAGATATTACTGCACAAGATGCATACATTGATAAAATATATAAAGCAGAAGAATTAGATATGATATCTAATTATATCGAAAAGAAAATAAATTCAGTATGAAAGTATTAGGAATTACATCATATAGATGTGGCAGCGGGTATTGTTTTGAAAGTATTAGTCAACTATTAGGAAACACATATCTTAATGAAATATTTTCACAAGCAGTTCCTCCTGAAACTTATACCTATACCAATGGAATAATTAAACTAAATTTTGAAGCACTAGAAAGTGATTATGACAGACTTTCTGTAAATTCAGATTTACAAGAATTATACAAACGAATAGATTGGTTAATAAATTCTAAAAATAATTGGGTTGCTAAAATACACATTGATCAATTATTAAAATTAGACACGGCAAGAATAAATCATTTGCTATCAAATGTAACTCCTGTATTGCTTTATAGAGAAAATACATACGAACGTATTCTTTCAATGATACTTGCTTTCGAAATGAATAAGTATCGTTTCGGTCAAGACGAAACTGTTCCTAACATTACAGTTGATTACAATTATGAAAAACACAAAGATATTATAAGCCGTATCATAGAGTCGGAACAACAGTTACTCGATATATATAATACACACTGTTGGTATAAGATATACACATACGAAAATTTAACACACGATCCTAATCAAGATTTTGCACTATTTGGAAATAAAAGCTCTATCAAAACTCCTAAGATTAGTTTTATTGATAAAGAACGCCGTGTTACTAATGCAGATAAATTAAGAGAAGATTTTAAATGGAAAAATTTAAAGATACTGAAGTAAAACTAGATTTTAACGATGTACTTATAGATCCTAGACCGAGTGAAATACCTCTTACACGTAAAAGTGTAAACATTGAAATAGATTGGCTTGATACAACTGCCTATCCTATTGTAGTGTCTAATATGATTAGTACAGGTACATATAAGATTGCTAAATTATTGACCCCAGAACGTGTGTTTACTTTTATACACAAGGAATACTCGTTAGATGAACATAGACAGTATTTAAGTGAAATGTCTGATAGAAGATATATTGCTATTACTAGCGGCGTACAGCCTTGGGATATCGAAAAGACAGACGCTGTAGTTTCAGAATTTCCTGATATCGGTATGATAAATGTAGACATTGCTAATGTATATGCTAATGTTGATGGTATGTTAAGTACAATACAGCATTATAGAAATAAGTTTCCTAATACTAAAATTTGTGCAGGTAATATTGCTAATAGAGTGTTAGCTTTGGGATTAGTACGTGCAGGAGCAGATTATATTAAAGTAGGTGTTGGTAGTGGTGCAGCCTGTAAAACAAGATCAGAAGTAGGTGTTGGTGTACCTCAAGTAAGTGCTGTAATGGATTGTTATGATGCAATAGATTACACTGGTGCAAAAATAATATCAGACGGTGGGTGTGTTACAGCAGGCGATGTATGTAAAGCAATAGCAGCAGGCGCTGAAATGGTTATGATTGCAGGTATGGTTTCTAAGTCTGAAGAATGTGATAATATTGTAGAAATAGATGGCAAGAAGTATGTTAATTTTTACGGTTTAGGTAGCGATAAGATGTATAGTGTTAATAAGCCTACAGAAGTAGAATATAGACCTAACGAAGGTAGAGACCTGTTAATACCTTGTAAAGGGTCTATTAAAAGCGTTATAAAGCAAATACAAGGCGGTTTACGCAGTGTTTGTACATATGTAGGTGCAGAACACATAAACGAGCTATATGAGCGTACACAGTTTATACGTGTAAATAATACTATTAATAAAAGTTTAGAGAAATATGAGAAATGACTGACTGGGCAGGTATTTTTAAAAGCGGAGTAACTATTAGATCTAGTGGAACAACAGGTGATCCTAAAGACATATATCGATCTCCAGATAATTTAAAAGCGTGTATAGACGTTGCTGTAAGCGCACAGAAGCTCACACAGCGCAGTAAAGTACTTACAGTAACTCGTATGACTCACGCAGGAGGATTACTTACACAGACGCTTCCTGCGTACTACATAGGTGCTGAATTTAAGATAAAACAGTTTAACGCATTTACATTCTTAAAAGATTTCGCGAATTATACACATACATTCTTAGCACCTGCACAAATGACAGCTCTAATGAATACTAAAGGATTTGCAAATTGCGATCTTACAGGCAAGCGTATACTAGGAGGCAGTGATCCTGTTACGTGGGAAATGATAGAAGCATTTGTAAGTAAAGGTGCTATTGTGCAACCTAACTGGGGTATGAGTGAAATAGGCCCAATTACTATTAATATTGAATTTGATAGTATAGATAAAGTACAATATGTAAAAGAACGTTGTCCAGATGATTATACAATTATGGGAGATACTTACTACTGTGATTGGAAAATAGTTGATCACGAGTTATACGTAAAAGGTCCTACCTGCATATATGATGATTGGTTTGCTACAGGAGATATTGTAGCATTGGATATGGGTAAACGTATGTATTATTTAGGAAGGAAAAATTAATGTACCCCTACTTTCAATACGTAGAAGGAATAAATTTTAAAATAGAAACACGAAATGCTCTTGCTGATAATATACTATCTAATGCAGAGAATTATAAAAGAAGTGCAAATTATAGAACAAACAAATACGGAAAATATGACTGGAATTGGTTTTGCCCAAGACATTTGATACCTACAGAACTTATGGATGAAGTAGGAAAACGTTTTTTAATTCCTGTTTCTTATGAAATATTAGGACAAACACCTTACACTGAAGGCAAAATTCATATAGATAGAAAAGTAGAAGGATTGCCGCCTAGGGTAACACTAATAAATTTTCCTATATATCCTTTTGATATGAACACGTATGGCCCTACTAATTTCTTTGAACTTACAGAAGGATCATATGCTGATTACGATAACGCAACTTTTACATTAAAAGCAAGTGTTGATTATAAAAAGAATCTTCCTGTAATTTTTAATTTACAAGAATATCATAATGCAGTAAACGACACAAATGATTTTAGATTTAATGCACAGTTTACGACTGGTTTAGAATTTGATGAAATACTTGAGTTGTATAATACTAATAAATTATTCGCTTAGTTTAAGTTAACCCAACTTGAACCGTCGTATCCTGTAAACTTAGCAACATCGGTAACAAAAACAACCATACCTGCTGCTGGAGCAGTGATAGCAGCATCTCTTGTGGCTGCATCTGCATACGAACCAAACTGTACATAGTTTTGAGCAACAACGCCGTGGTCTGCTTTTATTCTAAGCGATTCTGTGTAAGTTCCGATAGCGCCATTTCTATTTAAAATAGCAACATCTGTTGATATGTTTCCTGCAGAAATATCTGTTACTATACCACGAATTGTAGCACCAACTTGTGGAACTGATCCGTCAAATCCAGCATAACTAAACCCACCTAACATATCTCCAACTTGTACTGCTGTTTGAGCATCTGGAGTACCGCGTGTTTTATAAACACCTAATTCATTAGCAATATTTGTGTCACCTGTGTTTATTACATTTAGTGCAGTTTGTGCAAATCCTAAATGATCATTAGACCAAACATTTAATGAAGTAATAGCCCCAGAATTATATTTTCCAAATTGAGATACTCCGACACTAGAATCAACTGTTCCAGTAACTGTTCCAGTAATTGTTCCGCTAACACCGTCAACTAGTAGTGTTGAATCGTCAGCAAATACACTTCCTATAAGTTCGCCATCAACTACTCCACTAAACGATCCTGTATGGTTACCATTAGCATTACCAACAAGATCAGTGTTTATTGAACTAGGTAATTGTAATGTTGCGGGGGTTAAATCAAGTGTACCACTAAATCTACTTGTGCCTGTTGAAATAACGTCACCGGTTAAATCACCTATTACACCGCCTGATGCTCTAATTCTATTGTTGTCGATATCAACCATTATGCTAGAATCTTGACCAAACAAGTTAAATTTGTAATTGCCGCCTTCGACAATGCCGCCACCTCCGCCGCCAGCAAGTAAGTTATCTATATCAGTAAGTTCGTTTACATCAGATGGTATATTCAAAGGAGAAGGAGACCAAAGTGTTGTTGCACTATCCCAAGTGAGTATATCGCCATTGTTAGGAGTGTTAATTGGTTCACTAGTGTCTACGTCTAGCAAGTCGTCGATGCTAGAAGCATTTAATGTAGTAAGTCCAGTATCGACAGCAATACCACCGGCAGTGGCGCCATCGCCTACATATAATTTCTTTGTATCTGTTGTATAAAGTAGTTCACCTTCTGCAGGCAATAAGCCGTTTACACCGTCTAATTGCAGTCTTTCTGCATCAGTACCTCTTCTTAATCGCAACGCCATTTATATACTCCTGGAATATCTTATTAATAGTATTTATACAATTTTTCAATATTCCGATAATCTACTTTCTTTTTTTCATAAAGTTTTTGGTCCTAGAAGACACATCCTTAACCAATTTTGTAGTGTTAAGTCTAAAGTCTACGTGGTCGATTTCTTCGTCGTGCTGTGCTAAAAAAGTTTCTAAGCTACTTTCTATAGAATCTAGTGTTTGTTTGGATGCAACTTTTTGCTTATCCATTTCTATTTCCCATATTTTTCCATCCAGGAAATATACTCTCATACTATGTATGTATTCTATAGGAACTGCCTTGATTTCAATATCTTTAAAAACTTCCGGCCAGTGTTTTACGACTTCTGGAGGAAGTTTGTTCTTAGGCACTTTCTTCGGTCTTCGCTTTAGCTTTCTTTTTTGTAGGCACTAGCTCTTCTGCCTGTTCGCGAAGTCTTTTTGCTTCTTTGAACATAGCATCAGCTTGTGACCTATATTGAGCTGCTAGATCTGCATCAGACAAAACGCCATCATTAGATGATGCAACTCCGGCTGCAACTTGATCAGCAGTAAGTTCACTGTTGTCTTGTGCTGGTACAGTTACTCCTCCTGGACCTTTTTGTGCAAGATCTGCAACACTGACACCTCTTTGAGCTGCGATTGCTTCGTTAATCTCGCTTAATTTAATTGCAGTCTGTGTATTAGGAGTCATCTCTACTTCTGTTGTAGGTACTTTTGCCATTTTTCCTGTAGTATGGAATGCAGCTAACATATTTTTACCATCTGGTAAACGTGTACGCATCATTGCTTCGGCAAGATCCATAGACTCTTGTCCTGCTGAAGATTCAACTAGTTTCATTAGCGAATCGTGTTCATCTGCAGATAAATTTTCTGTAGTAACAACAACTGCACTATCAGGCTCACCCGGTACAACATTGTATGCAACTACAACCTTTCTTTGGTTTTTCGCCATTCGGCCTACGTGTTTTAACATTTTATGCTCCTTGTGCAGGTTGCTGTTTAGCTACTGCTTCTAAAAAAGTTTCTAATTTGTTGTATGCTTGGCCAACAGTTACCATTTCATTGGGTTTAAATGCACCACGTTGGCTTGCAACATCAATAATGCTTTTAAGTGCATTAAGGTCTTGTACAGTAAGATCTGGTCCTGACGCTTCTTGCGGTGCTGGCTGCGGTGCTGGTTGTGCATCAGTTGGCATCCCTTCTAATGCTGCTGTAGCATCAGCCTGCGAAACAGTCTTATCAGAAGTTTTTGTATCGCTCATATTTGTCTCCTTGTAATAGTATATATGCGCACTTTATTTATTTGTACTTCAAATGTGGACAAGCTAGAGTGAAATAACTCATTTCTTTTGGTTCTTCGAATCCAACTGTTAACACATTTGTAAGTTTATTTTTTGTATCTAAAGATACATTTTTTCCAACATAAAATCTATGTTTTAAATTTTTATCAACCCATTTTACAATTGACTGTTCTAGATTATAAGTCATAGGTATATTCATATACTCAAAGTGAGGCGGTGCAAATACACACTGCCTCACATCAAATACATTTAATGGATTAGGTTCTTTGTGTCTCACGCTGCCTCGTCATAGTGTGCTGTGATGCCAAAAGGTGCCTGTAATCCCTTATCACGGTTGCTGTGAATAATAAAAATTGTATCACAATAACTTTCATCTCCCCAGCTATCCCAAGCATAACCATCTGTGAACATAATGAACTTTTTAGGTTGAATATCGTTTTCTTTCATATATTCCCAATTGGCCATAAAGTCGGTGCCGCCACCTCCCATAATTTCGTAATCTAGCAAGTCACGACCGTCATCTGCACTAAAGTCATCTTCGTTGTATACTTTAGTATCAAAGCACCATAATTTAATTTTATAATCTTTGTATTCTTCCATAATGCCTTTAATCTCGCTAAGGAAGTCTCTGCCTTGTGCATCGCCAATAGAACCTGACATATCAATACTAATGCAAAGATCAATAGTTTCGTCAAAGTTCATACCAGGTAGCACTGCACCTGTATGCCAACCTTTACGATTTGGACGCATAAAAGTATAGTCACTTTTAATTGTTGATTGAATTTGCTGACGAAGTATCTGTCGCCAGTTCATTTTAGGTTCTGTAAGATCCTTTATCATTCGAGCAACACCTGCAGGAACATTACCAGCACCTGCGGCTTGTGCGCTAGACAAAACATTCTCTTTTATTTCGTCTTTGATCTTTTTAATTTCTTCTTTAGAGTACTTTGGTTTCTTCTTACTTACTCCATTACCGTTTTTATCTTGTTCTTCACCGTTGTCACTTGCGCCTTCACTATCGTCTCCATCCATATCAAGATGTTCGTCTAGCATCTCGCCCAACTGTTTTACAAATTCGTCACCGTTCTTTTTAGCTTGTTCGAACAACTCGTCATATACTTCTTCAGAAGTCCATTCTTCGTATTTGAAATCTTGGAAGCAGTCTACAATCTTAGGCTTCTCTCCAATACGATCGCGAACAAGAATATTATTTACAATGTAATCTGCGGCAATGTTATACAACAGAGGTATTCGATCACCTCTACGTCCTAAATGATCGAATACACAATGTAAAATTTCGTGTGCAATGACAAATTCGATCTCTTTGTTTGTCATTGCATTAAAGAACTGTGTGTTGTAGTAGAGGTTACGTCCGTCCACGGCAGCAGTAGGCAACCAATCATCGGCAGCCAAAATACGCAAACGTGTAGCCATATTACCAAAAAAGGGATGCCGAAGTAGCAAACCTACTCTTGCAACAATAATGCGATCATAAACCTCTACACGCATTACGTCTAATTCTTCTTCAGTAATATTTGGATCGGGTTGCCAGTTTTTGAGTTTACTCGCAGTATCTTTAGCTGACATCTGCAAAGTATTTTCTACGTGCGGTAAAAAGTCTAACATATTTCCCTCTACTTCTTTAGTTTCTATACATATAGTATAACAATATTTACGCTATTTGTCAACCAAAAAATAAAGAGTGGGCTCAAAAGAACCCACTCTTTTGACATTAATCAGCGGATTGTGCTGCCTTAATGTAGTGCCCGTAACGATCGTGGAACTCATCAAAGCACTCCACTTCGTCCGGATCAATGGGCAATTGATACTGTGTAAGAGCAAGTTTAATGCCCATCACAACTAGTTCTGTATCAAAGTTGTCCATTGCAAAGCGCAGGAAATTGTTGACTTTGTCATCAAACTTTTTATCATTTTTGTCTGATGCTTCTTTCAACTCATAGCAAAGTGATACAGTTAAGGAATACATAGCACTGATTTCTTTGTTCTGCAAATCCTTTACTTTACCTGCTAAGATATCAGTTGGATTAGGCATATCGGCAGCAACCTTGCGGTGAGCCATAAACTTGACAGCCAAACCTTCACCAACTGCACCACTAACCAAATCGGTAAGGGTGTTTTCGTCTAGATCGTCGTCAAGCAGTTCGCTCACAAACGACCAAGAACGCGGTGTTGCAAAAGAACGACTAGGTGATTTAGGATCAAAGTCATACAAGTCCTTCTTTGCAAAAGTTAAATAACCTACAACATCTTTGTGTTGATTGTTATCAACTGACCAAGCAAACCAGTCATCAAATGATACTGTAAGTTCTAAGTGGATAAAGCGGTTAGCCAACGGAGCAGGCATACGATACGTAACACCTTTGTCAGCTTCGCGGTTACCTGCCGCAACAATAATTACATTGTCTGGCAATTTGTATTGCCCTACACGACGATTAAGAATGAGCTGGTATGCTGCCGCTTGTACAGCTGGCGCTGCCGAGTTCATTTCGTCAAAGAACACAACAATATTGTCGTATTGTGCCGCAAAATCTTCATCTGGCAGTTCTGAAGGTGCGCCCCACACCATAGTGCCTGAATTGCTATCGAAATATGGAATACCTTTAATATCTGTAGGTTCCCAAAGTGATAGTCGAATATCGATCAAATGTGAATTAGGCAAGCTGTCTGTAACCTGTGCTACAATGTCTGACTTACCAATACCTGGAGGTCCCCACAAAAAGATAGGACGCTTTTTTGACATAGCGTGTTTGATGCTTGCTTTAGCCCCATTTGGACTAACTGTACGAGTTGCTGTATCCATAGTGTATTCCCTTGTGTTATCAGTGCTAATTTCTAACTATGTATATATAATAGCATCACTACAGAAAATGTCAACCATTATTTCAAAAAAGAAATACTGTAATATCAATAGGTTAGGATTTTTCTTGTCTTTTCATTGCTTTTACAAGCCCGTATTTACGTAAATCTCCTGAAAAAAGGCTAAGTTCGACTGCCTTTTTTTCGTTCGTTACAGTAATACTTCTCGTGCTAAGATAATAAGGACAATCAATGAATTGATCTAAAAAGATTATAACTTGTGTAGTAAGGGGCATATCCTTAGGATAGGGTATATCATATGTTGCTAGATCTATTTGTTTAAGTAGTTCATACCCTGTATCTGTAAGTCTGAGGCCGCCTTTGTCTTTATTCCGTAAATTCGACCACCACAACGGCATATATTCTTTAACTGTTGCTTCGTTTACACTTTTACCTAGTTCTTTAAGAAAGAGCTTAGTGTATGTCTCTTTCCAGTTCATTCTTCAACTTCTTCACCACTAGTAAGTTTATAAACACTAAAGTCGCTACACTTAAATAATTCATTAAGTTTTTTTGCAAGATTAAATGCGTGTCCTGGATTTGAGAAACTTGTTTTTTTATATTTAGGTCCAGGATAATTTGTAAGAGCATTTGAACTCTTTAAATTGAATGGTTTATTCTTATAGAAAACAGCCCAGATAGCCTCTGCCTCTAAAACTTGTTCGCTTTTATATGTTTTATTGTTTATATTTTCTAATAAAACATTTGGTTTTGGCCTACTCATATGCGTATCCTTCTATATTATATACGCATATATTTATCTCTTTTTTAGTTATCTACGTAGTTAAAAACCAGAACCTGCATCAAGATTTACTTCTATTACTTCGGTATTAGCATTAGCAGAGTCTTTTACAAGTTTTTCTAAATCACCGTGTAATCTGCTTTCTACAATACCAATTGTAAATGCTAAATTTTTTGCTTGTTCGATTGATAATTTAACTTCTCTAGCTCTACTATTTTCTGCACTTTTTACCTGTTGAATAAACTGCTGAAATGGTATTGTATTAATTGGTTCTATTGACACGGCTTAACTCCTGACGCATTTCTAATTCAGTTGTAAACGGTCCTTTTGTTTCGTATCGTTCACACGTAATAAGTTTAGGGCAAAAACTTTTCACCCATCCTTTGTCAAAGCGAATAATATAATAACCAGCACAATAACTGCTTTTAGATTTTTCGCTTTTTGTAAACAAAGGTAGTTTGCGCTTTACATCAAACATTGTGTTGAATGGTAAAACACTAGTAGGAAATCCGTGTACATCGTATGTTTGTTGTGTTTCCTGTTCTTCTATATCTGTCCAAACAATATCGACACCAAATTTCTTTTTCATTTGTCTTTTATTGTCAAAGAAACAAGTTTCAACAGAATTACTAAACATAAATCGATCATCGTTCCAAGATAGTGTACCAACCTTTTCGTTATCTTCTTCAACAATCCAAAATTTATCTTTTAAAACAGGCTTTGCTTTTAATGTCATACAGGATACCTCGCTTGTAATGGTTCGGAATATTGTGCTGCATTGTCTGCAATACGTTGCATATCCCATTTTGCACAGAATTTCATAAGGCGCATACCGACCTGTGATATGTTCTTAGGTTCTACTTCTGCAATAGTATTATTAATTATTTCTCTAATTTCTGCAGGTTGTGCTGTCAAATCACAAAGTGTTACATTGCGGTTGTAGTCGTCCAAAACACGGTGCTCAACACCATTATGATCAACCCAACGCTGTAACATAAGATTATTCCAGTTATAACCTTTCGTAGATTTATCTTCAAATGCTTCAATCAGTCCTACCTTATTCTTTGTGCCTTTCTTACGTACACCTGGATATGCACTAAACACATTGTCGCTAGTATCGCCACGCATACATTTTTCAAACAACATAAATGCAGGATCAGGCGCAGGCTTAACCTTACCAGTTTTCTTGTCTACAACAGGGTTACCTTTGTCATCAAAGTAACCTTCGTGTGTTATAGTGACGTTTTGTATACCATTATATTGTTTTACATTAGATGCAATTAACTGTGCAAAGTCACCGTCTGTACTAATAATAACGTGATCGTCATTAGGATGTGCTTGTACCCAACCTGCAATCAAATCATCTGCTTCTAGTTGCGGATGTCGCATCATTGTACAGTTAGTCTTTGTACCAATAAAGTCTTTGAACTCATCAAAGATTTCCCAAAACACAGTATCTTCTTCTGCTTGTGCAGGAGTTAGTGCATCACGTGCTTCTTGCCTGTTGCGCTTGTAAGGCTCATAAAAATCCTTACGCCAACTGCGACCTTCTAAGCAGAATACAATATGATCTGCGTTAAAGTCGTTCCAAGCTTTTTTAATACTGTTAAGGGTAATGTGCATTGCCATACCTACTTTCGTATCGATATCGCCACGAACAACGTGACGAGCTCTAAAGAAAGTATTAGCAGTGTCTACTAGTACATAAGTTGCCATTTGTTATTGCCTATCTTATTAGTTACAGTATACATTATTACATAATTTATGTAACTTGTCAACCATTAAGATACTTCACTTTTTCCTTTGTCGATAGGTACAACATTGATATATCCTGCACCTCTATCTGTACTATGGCCTTCAGCTTCTAACATATTGTAAACAATATCACGGAACCAACGATCCACAATTTCTTCTTCAGGATCGTTCTCTACACCGTAACCTGCTTCAACTAGTTGTGCAATAAAGTATTTGTTCCAATCAAGTTCAAAAAAACCGTTGCGAACATTGTCTTCGTTTACTTTTACATCAAGTACATTTACCCAAGGCTCTTTGCGTCTTGTAGCATATTCCTTAGGATCTTTCTTTTTAAGAAGAGCCATTTCCTGCTCTTCTAGTTCTTTTTCTTTTTTTGTGATGCCTGTTATGTCTTTGATAAATTTTTTCATAACTGCCTCCTTAATTTTTCATATTGTTCTTCAGTATGTACGCCTTTACTATATTTGGCAACCTTATCAAGTCCCCCAGGCATTTCCGAATAAGCTGATGTGGAGTCTTGGAGTGAATCGCCATCCTCGTTCCATACACGCTTCTGCGACTTCTTTGACGTTGAGATTGTATTCTTCGCTACGTCCGCCCAGCGGCATAAGATATACTGGACATTGTACCCCGGCACTTTTGTAAGCGTCCACAGCCCTGCCAACTTCATCAAAATCATCTTGACTAGCGACAACAAACTTGAGATAAATGTCACTGTGGTCAATATCGCTATACTGACGAGCGACATCAGGCAATATAGCAGTATCCCAAGGTTCTCCGCTAACACTAAGTTTTGGGGAACAAGACCACGTGACCTTAAATCTTGCACTATATTTGAGATAGTTGACAAAGTCTTCGTGTAACTTTTGTGTAGTGTTTGTTTCAAATGTAACATTTTTTAAGTCTCGCATACGTGGATGTTCAAAAAGATCAATATAGAGCTTTTGCCACGCTAACAAAGGCTCTCCACCTGTCATAATCAAATGGATGTCTTGACCATTGTCCATTGTCCACTTACCTTCCGGAGTAAGTGAAAGCAAATGTTCGACTACTTCGTCTACATCTGCAAGTTTGTTAAAGTGCTTAAATTCTGGATAGATACTTGCATACGTATCACACCCTGTGTGAATAATAGGCAAGTCTTCAAACTTTTCTGTTGTCTTATGTACATCATTTGCAATTAGTTCTGCAACCTCTGCATTGTAACGATTGCCTTCGGCGTGTTGTTCCCAACGATCTTTTTTAATGTCTGTACCAAAGTTCATACAACGGAAGTTACAACCAAATGTACGCAAGAACACACTAGGCACTCCTACAAACTTACCTTCGCCTTGTACACTATAAAATGCTTCTGAATATCTTAGTTTCATAGTGGTAACCTTTCTGTATAAAGTTCGATTCCTAAGCTGATCATACCCATTATAAACACTGCTATAATAAACACTTGTGCTATGCGCACTGCAATATAATCACCCATTAGCAGCTGAACTCCTGCTGTAGTTTAATATTGTCAAAGAACTCTTTCTTTGTACCAGGGTCGCTATAAAAAGAACCTTTTAATACAGTAGTTTGTGTAAGACTACTATGTGCCATAATGCCACGATTTTCACAGCAACCGTGTGTTGCTTGAATATACACACCTAAATGTTCTGCACCTGTTGCCTTTGCAATCTCACGTGCAATATCATTTGCAAGTTCTTCTTGTAATGTGCCACGTCTTGCACACCACTGTGCTATACGTGTGTATTTAGATAAGCCAATTAATTTGTCTGCGGCAATAATACCAATGTATGCAACACCTGCTACTGGCTGGTGATGATGTGAACACATACTTTTAAGTTCAGAACGCACTACAAGCATACCTTCGTAACGTTCATCTGAGTCGTTTGGAAATGCTGTTGCATCTGGTGCAGGATCGTAACGTCCTGCCATAATTTCATTAAAGTACATTTTAGCAAGACGTTTTGCTGTGCCTTTAGAGTTAGGATCGTTATGACGATCAATTAAAAGTGTGTCTAACACATTTTCAAATGCTTCGGTAGCTTCTTCAATTAGTTTTTCTTTATCGCCTTTTTGCATAACATACGAAATGTTATCTCCAGCCCAGTGTCGAATACCTTCTGTTTGAAGACGATGTAGTAGTGCTTTATGTAATGCCATTTATTTTATCTCCGAGTTATAGACGAGGATGTCTATTATTTTAATTATACACTTATTTAGGTTTTTGTCAACCATTAAAAATATTTCTTGAGCATAGCGATTTGGTCATCGTATTCTGCTACAATGTTTAATTCTTTTTCAACCGCTTCAAGTATATCTGGATGCTCTCCTACGCCAGCTGCATTGTGAAAGTAAACTTCTACATTTGCTTTGTGTTTTGCAATGTGTCCTTCTGCGTGTTTTATCATTGCTTCTATCATTAATGTTCTATCATAAGCCATTATCTTCTCCTTTTCTATAATTGCCTTTTTCTGGTATAACGTGTCTTACTCCGCCTCGTGGATCTTCCATATCGCCTTTGCGTCTTGGTATAAGATGAACGTGCGGATAATTTATTGTTTGTCCTGCTTCATTGCCAACATTCTGACCTATATTATAAGCATCGCAGTAACCTTTTTGTACCCAATCGTATCCCCAGGCATATGCTGCTTTATAGCATTTTTCTAAATATTCCCAAGTTTGATGTTTCGGCACAAAAAGAACGTGGCCTTCTGTTACAGGAAAGCCATCTCTAAATACAGTAAAATCTCTAGTATCAATTAGAACATCTGTCCAAGGCACTTCATTAAACTGCATAAAATTCTTCCTCAATATATCTTTGAAGTTCGTGATCGCCTACGTTATCAGGAACTTCGTTTTTATAAAATAATCTATAACTATCGCTACCATACTTTCCAATACCGTATAAGTCTGTAGCATCCTCACCATCCCATTCGAGATAATCTAAACTCATTTGACGCAGTCTTTTTTCTCTTACATTGACCATTCCTAATGGTTGAATAATAGTCTTAATTGTATCAGGCAGTGTGTTTACATAATGTACAGGTGTAGGACAAATACCAAACAGTTTAGGTAATACTGCTTTTACCTGCTTACGATTTGTTTGGTTAAGACAAATGACACCTACCATATGCTGCCATACAGTTTCAACCTGCTGTTGTACCATCAAATCGTCTCTCATTTCCCTACATTTTCCCAAGGATAAACTAACCAAACGTCTTCTTCTGCTTTATTAACTTCGTGAGTACTGTAGTCTACTTTGCCATTAAACTCGCTTGACAAGTTATCTGTAATAGTAGCAAAACGAACATTGCTGTGCCATACAGTATTCCATCCATCTGTTGCGTGAGGCAAACAGCTTGCCTGCCAATCTTGTTTGATCCAGTTGAATGTAGCACCAGTGTCGTTAATATCGTCTACAATAAGAATCTTTTTGCGTCTTGCAATATCCCAACGGCTTTTATAAATTTCTTGGTCATCTAGTGGAACATACCCAAAAGCATCCTCGCTCATCCAACAGTTAGATTCGCTAGACTCACCGTTGTAGTTATCACGTAAACTAACCTTTATTGCTTCGCCACGTACACCTAACATATTACTAAGGATAGTAGCAGGAACATTACCGCCGCGTGTAATACCTACAATGTAGTCAGGCATCCAGTTATCTTTAAACATTTGTAGAGCAATGTTTACGCAAGCGTCTTCTATATCATTCCAACTATAATAATGTTTTTTAATCATTCTTTTGCACCTCTTGCCAAATATTCTTTATTTCCTATCCACTTGTATCCTGTTGTTGCAAAACTATCACCGCGTATGAACGGAACAAATCCCCATTCTTTTTGTTTGCGACCCATAAAGAAAAGACTCCAACAAGGAATTTCATTTCCGTCTGCATCTTTTGCAAGTTCTAACCAGTGTAAATCGTCAGCATCTCGTCTACGGAAATGACCAGGTCCACGCCAGTGCTTTGTTGCTCCGCATACATTCCCTTCTTTGGAAAAAATAGGAACGTGTTCCCAATAACCACCTTTTAAAATAAGAGTTGCATATCCCCAGGGATGATCGTGTAGTGTAGGTTCATCACTAACTAAAACTTTGTGTATTGTTATGTTAAATGGAAAGTTTTTTCTTTCTTTCAAAAAAATATAATAACGAATGAGGTAAGGGATTTTACCTTCTCTGTCAGTTATTACTCTACGTCTACCAATTTTATCTAATAGTTTAGAAAGGAAGTTCATCATCTTCTTCATAATTTCCTTTGTAATCTTGTTCAACCATTTTGTAAATTGTTTTGAAATTTTCATATGCTTTGGATAGTGCAGGATATTTTTCACACATATTTTTTATACGACCTGGATCTGGCATATGATCCTCAAACATAACACCGTCAAATGTAATACCGTCTATTGAAACTAAATCATCAATACTACTGCTTAAAGTATATGCGCTATCTGCCATAGAATAAGTTGGCTGTGATAAAGTAATGTCCCCAATATCTACAGTATCAACTGTGTAATCGCCTATATTGATTGTTATAGTTTCGTCACTTGTACACACAAGAGGTTCTGTACTACTTATTGTAAATGTATCATTATCTTTTGATTGCGTCATACAGTGCTACTCCACTAAAAAATTCTTTGTTAAGTTTTGTTACTTGCTTGTTAATGCTTACTAAATAATCTTCATAGTTTTCTATATAATCAATTATTTTTTTGATTACTTCGCCTTTACATTGATTGTAACAAAAATAATCTTCAGTCCAAGAACTAGGATATTTGAATTCGGCTAATGCCATTTCTGTATAGCTTAGTCTATCGGGCACCATAGGAATAGCATCTACAAGTGCGCCTTCGTACCAGCTAATACCTAGTGTTTCTTGCAGATTAGCACTAAACACTAGTTTCGCTTCGCCCAACAAATTATGGTATTCGTTTTTTGTTAAAGACTGTTCTTGACATACTACAAACTCATATTGGGGAAGTTGTTGTTTTAGGTCTCTAAATATATCAACCTGTTTTTCCGGAGCAATACGGTGTGGAAATAAAATTAAATCACGCTTTTCCATACCTTTGTAACTGTCTAAACTAGTACGCAAGTACTCCATAGGCCAGCCAACACGATGTGTTTTACTGTCATCAATATCTAAACTTTCTGCAAACAAATCTATATGGAAATCTGTAGCATAAAAATTATCATCATAACATTCATACATTGATTGTTCTGCGTGACGCACCCAAGGTTTGTCGCCTATTAGTCTTCCGAGGAAGTCTTGCGGATCGTATGATCCGGCGTGCCATAAGCCTCCAATACGTACATCCACGCCGAGTAATTCCGCCATATAGCGCAGTTGTATGACAGTAGGGTTCCAAGCATCTGTGTATAAAAAGTAGTCACCGGATTTAACTTTTCCATTACAAAACATTTCTCCTATTTGTTCGAGTTGTTTGCTTTTGTACACATTTGTACCACCAAAGTTAAGAAAAGCCCCAGGCGTAGTTGCCTGAGGCGTTTCCCCACCGCTAATGACTTCTACATTTTCATTCGTAGCCCGTTGCAGCTGACGTGGAAGATATTCTTTCCATTGCTTAGTATAGCGTGTGTCTACTGCTTCAATGTCTACGATGAATATAGTCATTAGTTTCTCCGTTCATTAACTTTACGACTAGCATTTCGTGCTTTTGCACGAATCCAGCCTTGGTATTTTTGATAAGCAATCCAGTTAGGATCGTCTTTTTTATACAAAGCCTTTTCGTCAAAGACCTTGCCTTCAAACCGACAATAATCTCGATACGCATCCAAATCGTTAAACACTTTCTGGTACGCTCCACGATTAAATTCGATAGTCATTTTAATATTCCTCTTTTTATGACTTGGGGTAAAAAATAGAACAGCCGTTTTCGTTATCTTCAGCAACACTAATCTCTACAAACCGGCCTGGATATTTGTTAGAGATCTCTTTATACAAGTCATCTGCAATCATTTCACAGCTCTTGTGGTTAAGCTCTAGTACGCCTTCGACGTCATAGAGTCTTTGCATCCAGCGTTTAAACTGAATGAATTCAATATCGCGATCGTTATGAAAAACTTCAATACGAACACGAAAATAAAAAATATGACGATGCGGAATACCTAAGAAACTTACGTCATCCCAATCACCTGTTGCAAGTGCAGGATCTTTATCAGCACCTGGGTACATATGTACACCTTCTTTTGTAAAGGTTACCCAAATACTACGTTCTGCATTTGCCATAGCATTTTCTTTTGCCATTTTATTATCTTCTTCTTTCATTCTACGCTTCATATAAGTGTAATAGCGTTCTTGTTCCATTGTCTTTATAGTATACTTTCTTTATAAAGGTTTGTCAAGAGCATATTCGCTCCAATCTGTGAATTTTTTATCATCCATTAAATTGTGTAGTCTATGACACCAAACACCTGGATTAGTTGCATTGAAATCTTTATCATCAATTTTAATCATAGTGTTATAATTATACTGCTTGATGTAAGGAAGCGGAATACGGATTTGCGGAATAAACAAATCTGTTTCAATCATTCTAGTTTCTAACAATGCTTCTGAGTGATTTAGTGGAACATCAAGTGTACAAGGAATGCCTTTATCAAGGAAGTACATTATCGTATCTTCCCATTTATCCCAAGCATCCGCATCATCTGGAAAATTCACGCCTGGATTAAAACTGTGATTAGCACCAAAGAAAATATGTTCACACTCTTCTTGTGCAAAGTGTTCAAATATTTCCATTATACTTTGTACACCTGTAACAAACAGAGTTTTCTTACCGTATGCAGGTGTACGTTCTACTTCTATGCCTGTGAAGAACACAACATTATCGTGTTCTCCTGTTTCATAATCTCTTTTCATTCTAAGCCTTTTTGTATCAAGTAAGCGTTAATACGATGCATTTCGTCTTTTAAATAGAGTTTCATAGTTTTCATTCTACGAACTTCATCTGTTATTGTTTGATTATTAAACCTAGTAATAAGCTCATCGTCTAATTCTCTGTGTTTTCTTTCTAATTCTTCATAGTGCGCACGAAGTTTATCAACTTCTTCAGAGTAATTGCTCATCCTCTAATTCCTCTAGTTTACCTTCGTCAAGTTCTTCTTCAAAGTCTTCTTCTTGTACGTCTTCTACCTCAAACAAGTTATCAAAGAATGTACTTGCATTCACAGTCTTTTTACCTATTGCTCCTCTTGTACCTGGAATAGCCATCCAAAAACGACTGTGTTCATCTACAAGAGCAAGAGCTTTTTCTTTATCGTCTGTTGCAAATATTTCTTCTACAACGTCTCTAAAAAATACTCTATCAAAGCGTTCTTGTACAAGCATCCTTGGAACACATCCTGCATCGTACTGTCTATTAGCTTCTTGTACTGCATTAACGTGACTCCATACATTGTGACCCATTTGAATAGCATAGCTAAATGAGTCCCAAGACGTTTTGCCTTCTTTGCCTATTTTATTTAGGTCTCCTGGAGCATAGTGACAAACGTCCGATACTTTAAGTTCAGCAGTGATCGGTGAGTCTTCAAAGTTTTTAAATATCCCATCTGATATAACAGCGTCTCTAAACAAGCGGTTGTCTGTAGCATATTTCTTATCGTCAATGGACGGCACCATACGATACGTCCATTTGCTTCTGTCTTCAGTTTCGTTCTGAATGTATATCTGTCCATTCGCGGTTGCAAGAAAAGGACTAGCACAATCAAAAGTAATAGTATAGTTTTCATTATGATGTTTCCGTACTGCTCGTTGGATGTCTGTAAGTAATGTAGCCCATTCTAGTTTAGAGGTACCTAAGAAGTGCATAAAGTCTTGCACACCTTTTTCTAATAATCCGTCATACCGCAGTGAAATTAATCTTTTAAGTACAAGATGCACATCACACATATTCTGACCCCCCATTGACCATCCATTAAAATGTTCATTTGGGTATTGTTTAGGATCTGAATACTTCTTCATACGCTGATACCAGTCTTCTGCGTCAGCGTGATTTTCACCTTGTAGTACGTTTAGAAACTTACAGTTACCGTTACGGTTGCGAATAAACCAATCGTTGTTGATGTAAGTACCTTGTACTGCTTCGATGTAACTTGTAATACCTGTTGCTTTCTGTCCTGCAGGAGAACGTGCTACCCAAGCAGGAATATCAAGGATCATACCATAGTCCATATAAGCATCCATCCACGTAAGAACTTGTTCACGTTTCTTTTGTGCTTTTGGACAGTTAGGATCTTTCCAGTCTCCTTCCCAAACGCCTTTACCAATTTGGAAGCCGCCTGAGTCGCCCAGTATCCAACTGTTTTGTCTATCTCTGTTTCGCACCATATCTTCTTTAGGTGAGTGTTTGTTTACATCAAGTTCTGCGTGTCCTGCAGAGTAAAGTGTCCAGTGATAGTTAAACAGGCCTTGTTGTTTGTTTAAATAATTTAAACTTTCTACACCGTGCGTAAAATTACTTGGAATACGAGACTTATCTACATATTCGTCAAAACGTTGTTTGCCCACGTAAGTAGCATAAAAGCCACTCAACGCAGGCAGAAAAACAGCATAATCATTTTGTGTTGCAGTTAAGTCTTTATTCATTACTTACTCTGAGCTGGAAGAATATAATCGTATTTTGCCATCCCGCTATCTACTGTAATCATCATAGCGCCTTGATCTGAGATACTCATAGTTAAATCGCCGTCCAAACTTAGAATACTTTGTACTTGTGCAACTGGCCAACTCCAAGTGTGTTGTAGAGTGCCATCAACACTGTGCTGAAAAACAAACTCGCCTGCGTGTGTGCTTGCATCACCAAAACTAAACACTAAGTTACCGTCTTTGGTTGTGACATTAAACGTAGGCTCTTCCGAATGTGCTGCACTCATAAGCTTCATACGTGCAATACTTGCAACACTTGGATTCAATGTAACATTCCATTGAGCACCTTTAAACTTAACAGTTTTTAGTTTTTCTTCAATGATTGCTTTGTTCATAAAGCGATAATCATTCTGAAAGTCACCAGCTGCATTTTCGAAGTGAATATGTGTTGGAACAGTTTCACCATTGCGTTCTGCTTGTACAACATCAATTTTTGCATTGTCTTTGTACTCTGGATTTTTTAAATGCAGTGCAAGTTTATCTAGATTAGGCATACCAAATGTGCCTACAAATTCATTCACAGGTGAATGAGTTTCTGCACTTAAAATAACTGAACGATCCTCAGCCATAGAATCGATTGCAGTGTTATCGTCATTGCTTACCTTAACTAAACTTAAAAAGCCTAGTGCGTGTGTATGTGCAACAACGTCTTGTAAAATGTCTTTCATACTGTTTCTCCATTGAATAAGTTAATTATATTGCCATTATCTTGATTTGTCAAGAATTTTTCTACTGTATATTTAGGTTTCCAACCTAATGCTTTCATTTTTTGTGTGTTTGCACAAGTAAACTCTCGCTCCCCTGGGGTATTTAGACGTACTGGTAAGTTAGGAGCAAGGTCTTGGATCTTGACTGGATTACCAGTACCTATATCAATAACGCCATTTACGTGTGGTGCGCTAATCAATATTTCTATTGCATCTAATACATCTTCTAAATGAACAAAATCTCTACGATGTTTTGTTACATATTCTAAAGTACCATTGCGTAATTTGTTGAAAAACATATTTTCTCTGGGGCAATTATCCGAATATACAGTGTGTAATCGTAAACCTAGCATATTGCCTGCATTATATCTTTCTGCAAGTTCTTCAATAATATATTTAGATGCAGCGTATGGATTTAGGTCAGGTTCATATGCACTACTCGAACTTGCATATATTATTCGTGTATGTTGGTATCTTTCAAATAGTCTCCTACTTACTTCTACGTTATTCATCCAATAACCTTCGGGATCTTGTAGGCTTTCTCTAACACCGCTTTTGCCTGCTAAGTGTATAATCAAATCAAATTCTTCATTGAACTTACAGGTTTGTAAATCTTGAGTATTATTATACTTGTCTCTGTCCCAGCCATCTTTTAAATCAATGCCCACAACACTATTGTTTCGTTGTAACCGATTTAATAAATTGCTACCAATATACCCCCTATGTCCTGTTAATAATATTTTCATTTTGCAATCTCCATTTGTATCAGATACTTTAACACTTCCCAAGTTCGTTGCCAACCACCTACAGGCCAACAGCCGTTTTTGTTGCGTTCTTTAATCTTTTGTGCCAAGGGATAATCATTGCCGTCTGGATCCATTCTGTCTCCAAAAAAGTATAAATTATCTGTGTCAAAGTCTTTTATAATTTGCCCTTTATCATAACCTTTTGGTGCAATATCAATTCCAGTTTCTCCTCCTGCCTTTGCTTCCAGTTCAGGAAACAGGACATTAAAACTATTTGCTATTTTTAGTCTTTCGTTATTTTGTGTATCCCACTTTACATATTCTTTTCTTTGAGATTTATCGGCACCTCTACCTACAACACTGAAATTTACCATTCCGGTTCTATGTTCAAAATGTTGTCCTGTACGCAATGGAAATTCGCTTTCGGTAAGACATTGCGATAAAAATTGATGTGGTAATTCTGGCAGCACCCATTCATTGCGTTCGATGTTGATACCGTCTTTCCAAACTTCATTACCTGAACAGTTGTATATCTTTTGAACTGTCATACAAACTTCTATACCAACTTGTTCTAGTGTTTTAGGATAGTCACTACCTGTAACTAAATAGACTTCATTATTTTCAGCAAATTCTGTAAACCAGTGCCGAAATACAAAGTCCATTTCACCTCTGCTAGGAGTAAGTGTTCCGTCAACATCAAAAATAAATTTATTCATTTGGTTCTTCGCAGTACGCTATTTCTTCTTGTGTAAATTCCATAGATACTTTACGCCAAGCATCTTGGCATTCCCACCAATGTTCAAACTCTGCGTAACGAGTGTATTTAGGTTCTGCACTACCAATAACTGTGCTAACTATCCAAAGTGTCCACATTGTCTTCCTCTCTTACTAAAAAGTGTACTTTAATTATACCCTTTTTTTCTTTTTTGATGTAAAATTCTAATCCATTTTCAACAAATATTTTTCTAAGTTCTTTTATAGTAGGATCTTTAGACATCGTTTATCTTTCTGCTAATGGCATTGTGTTAACCGTGTCGTGATAATCACCACTTTTGTAATAATCACGAACTACTGTTTCTCTCACCATAACACCGTTTTTAAAACGATAGGTTACAATCTCACGACGCACAACACCTACTGTGTCTGCATCAAATGCGTTTTTAAAAGGTCCATCGGTCATTTGTTTTCTCTCTCTGCTACTCGTTTGCGCAAGTCTGATGATGAGAAGCGGTGATCACGTTTGTTAAAGTGTAGCTGGATACCCCGCTTCTTGCAAATATCCTTGCCAGTAAAATCCTTTTCTCTATACTCTTCACCTAATATTCTAACATCAATATGATACATTGTCAAGATATCTTCTAGGTCTTTTTCAGATGTATATGGAATTATTTCATCTACGTATGCAACTGCTTTGAGTTGTGTGTAACGTTCGACTACAGTTTGTATAGGAGAATTCTTTTCAGGCCTGTCTACGTTAGGATCTACTTGTAATCCGCATATTAAGTAATCACATTGTTCTTTTGCTTCACGCAACATTTGTACGTGTCCTGCGTGTAACAAGTCAAATGTTGAACAAGTAAATCCTACCTTCATCCTAGTTGCTCCCTTAGTTCTTCAAGAAGTTCTAATAACTTTTGCATTAGTTCTTCGTCTTGTGTTTTTTCTGTATCAAATTCTACTTCTACTTTTATTTTCATTGTGTTAGTCCTTGAACCAAATTCATAGCAACTGCTGTGCCGCTAATACTTGATCCTATCATAATTGCTCTATCACCCCAACTCATTCCTACAAATACCCAACCCATCGAACTAAGTATATAGGCTATTTGTCCAATTGCTGTAAAACCAGCACTAATCGAAAATACGCCTATAACTGCAAGTATCATACTTGCCCATTTTACGTACCAGTCTAGTGTGCCTGTAGGAGTTGTAGGAGTTAAATCTTCTACCTCTGTTTGTAGTTCTGCAAGTTCTTGTTTAAGGCGTTTACGTTCCTTAGACAATTCCATAGCTAATTTAGTAGCTCTGCCTGATCTACTTTCTTCTAGATATTCTTCTTTGACTATATCTTCTTCGGTCATCCTAGTCTCCAAAGTCAAACAAACTAGAGAATGTGTTGTGTTGCTTTGTATCTTCTAGTGGATAGTTTAACACACCAATCAAGTTGTCTAGTTTATTGTCAATAATAGTTTCAGCCATTGCCGCATCATCAAACGGAAGTTCTTTGAACCATTCTGGCAAGCGCAATTGATCTGTCGGATATGCAACACTTGTATAACCTAATGGATTTGGTTTGAGTTTGCACACAATAACTTTCATACCATCTACAATCTCTTGTGAATACTTGTCACCATTCATACGTTTTAGTGTATTCCAGTTTATACTTGCTCTTACGTGTCCAGGCATATTTGCCTTGCCTTGCTTTTCTTCAAGACGCTGATAGTGCCCAATCTTGTTTGCACGTTTAGGTGAACCTTTTTCAAAACCAGGACGCTGTTCAAACTCCTTGCGGAACTCTGTAATACGTTGTAGAACATCTTCTTGCGATGCATCTGTAAGCACCATTAGTAGCAGTTCTTTCAAAAACTCCTGCATAAACACAGGAGTATCTGACCTACGCAAGTCTAAACCCATAGCTTTTACTTTGCCTGGTTTACCGTCTACATCTGTTCTAAAGCCTTCGTTGTCAATTACAAGTGCGGCATAACGCTTCTTAGTAATGTACAGGCCTGATTGTGCAACAATTTCTCTACCTGCTGCAATAACATCGCTCCTTGTCTTTGGACAGTGAAATGCTCGCAACATAAAGTCTGGAAAAGTTGTGTTTGCTTGTTCGCAAACCTGATCCATTAATGTAATACACTTTTCTTTAGACCATTCAAGATTACCTGCTTCTACATCTTCTTTAACCATTGGCCAAGCACTAAAGTAGCAAGAGTCTGTGTCACCGTATATCATTGCTTTACCTACGTGATCATATTCACCTGTAATGCAATTGTTTACTTCGGCACTCATATGCTTAACAATAGTTCTACCAGACAGTGTAGTTGATTGACCAATACGTTTATCAAAGAATCTACAACCAGGATTAAGAATAGCACCATACAAACTGTTCAAGTTAATCTTTTTAACCAACTGTCGTTTGTCCCAATACTCAATTTCTGCCTCGTTGCCTGCATCTTTTGCTTTCTTTAGCATTTTCTGCATATCCTTACGTTCAGCATACCAACGCTTTAGGATACCTGGAATAACACCTTCAAATTCTGTTGTAAAGATTGTACCATTTGCACTCAGCATCCACGGCATCTGGTTGTCAAAGATAAGTTGATAAATTTCTGCACCACTTAGTACGTCTGAGCGTCCATCTTCCCAATCAACTGTAAGTGCAATGTCTTTGCGTTGTTCCATTACAGCTTCATATTCTTCTGTACTAAAACGTCCTTCCCAACTACCTGCAAATGACTTCTTTTTAAGTGTCATATCTTCGTGTACGCGAGCATCTGTAATTTCAGGACGTATTTGTCCTACAATAGTTTCCGGAGCCATATTCAACGCACGAATAACACTCGGATACAGTGAGTTCAAGTCCATTGAAGCAATCCATTTATGCAAACCTTTTTTAGGAAATGCAACATATGCACCTGCCGCTTGTGTGCTTTCTGTGTCGTCACGCTTCGGGCGATTAGGAACACGTAAGTCTCTGTTGTGTGCTTCGTTTATGATACCTTGCTCAGTAACAGCAACAGCACCCATAGTGGTCTGTAGCAACACAGTATTTTCGTGTGCAATTGAATTACTAAGATCGATAAATCTTAGTTTTTTGTCCAGCTTGTCCAGTAGTGCGGTATCTTGTATGTTGTATTCAATGAACTTTCTAAAGTCATTGTTGTACAACTGATCCAAAGTGCCTTCATAAGGAACTTTGTTCTCACCAACTTCGATCTCACCAATAGCATCAAGCCTATAGCTGTGTCTTTCTTCATATGTGTATTTACGATATAATTCCAAACTATCTAAATGCACTCTACCTATTAGGTCAAAGGTAACAGCTGATTTCCCATACTTTTCATATTCACGCTTCTTGGGTAACTGTCCCCACAAACAAAAGCGTCTTGTGTCATCTTTAGATAATACACGACTAGTTCTGTTTACTGTGTAAGGAATATCATAACCTTCACTGTTCCAACCTGACAAAATATCAGCATCTTCGATTAGTGTTAAGAACGTGTCGATCATATCACCTTCACGCTCGAATAGCATTACATTTTCTATGCCTTCTAGTTCTGCTTTTGCCTGTTCCATTGTAAGTGTTTTTGGCGGAACAGCAAGACACACCATTGTTTCTAGCCATTGCAAATATACAGAAATAGATGTAATTGGCATAAAAGGATCTGCAGGATCAGCAAAGCCACGCTCTGGATCAAAGTCTGTCTCAATATCAAAGAACGCAATGTTAAGTTTAGGTGCGTCTTGATTTAGATAGTGTTCACTCAAACATTGAAAGATTGGATTGATGTCACTTTCGAACAAGTTTTTGCTTTTGTTAATAGCAACTTCTTTGCGAAAGTCTTTTGTATTTTTACAAACAATGCGTGTAAGAGGATCTCCATACACACTCTTGTATTTGCCCTTAGGATCCTCATAATAAAATGTATATTTTGCTTGATATTCTTGATAGTGTCTTTTACCGTCACGGCGTTCTACGACACGGATAATATCTTGATCGCGATCAAACATCGCATCTACGTATGGCATTCATTTCTCCTCGTTGCTTTTGGCCAACCTAACCATCTACTTGCCTCTTGGGCGACTATAGCATTAATCCTGCTACATATATTATAGTTAGTCCTGTATTCATCACGACTAAACTTTTTTCTTTCCATAACACACCTATTAGTGTCCATAGACTATTACTAATAATAAATGCATATATGTATAAAGGATGAATATTGAAGGCGGCTAACATTGCTGCTGACAACAATGCTGCTGTACTAAACCAGGCTAACCATTGATATGGCTTTTTATTAGTCGAGTCTATGTTCATCAATGTACTTCATCATTCTTTTTCTGTAACGTCCGCGCTTAAAGCTATTGTAACAATCTATCAAAGTTTTAGGGACATATTCGTTATAACTGTGTGTTTTGTATGCAACACAATTTACAAAAATACTTCTACTTTTATCTATAGGGTCATACAATTTTGATCCATCAAATCTAATTAGCTTTACCTTTTCGTCAGTATTAAATTTATAATAACACATCTCATCTCCAATTTCAAGATCAATTGTGTTACAATTTTTTTTAAATTTAAATGCAGGACGCACTGGTCTTGCCCAATTACTAATATCAAAAGAGCCTGACAATCCTAGCACATTATCAGTAAAACCGTTTTCGTGATAATAAGCAGGCATTTGCGTCATTGTTAAACCATCGTGTTCACTAAAAAATAATATGTCAGGAAATTTAACTTGATGAACACCAAATGGATTTGGTTCGTCGAGATAATCAGCAATAAATTGCGGAGATAGTGTTTTCATTGTAGAGCTTACTCTTAGATTTACACTATCGTATGTTGCATTAAATTTAATAGGAGATTTAACAACAAAGGTATTTTTAAGTTCATCTACTACACTAGGACACTGAGAAACTAAAGGACCAAAAAATTGTTTATTATTAATATTTTTTGTAAGTCTTTCCGGCTCGTAATAATTCAATTCAGAAACATAGTGTTCCTTTATATCATCATACAGTATAGGCGTCCAAAATACTTCAACCATTATTTGTCGTAACCTAGTGTAGTAATCAAAGTTTCTAAATCGTCATATGCATCTGCGTGTGAATCCCAGTCTCTTTTTTGTGCAATTTTGATGGCTTTATTAATTAGACTAGGCTTAATATCAAGTTCTTCTGCTACTGCTTTAACAGTTTCTTTAAGACCTGCATTAAGATCTTCTACTTCTTGTAAAACTGTTACTCCTTCTTTTACAAGTCGTTCTAGTTTTGCTTTTTCTTCTGCACCATAGGTACGTGAACCCATAATATTCTCCTTTGAGTGAATAGTTTAGTATAGTATATGATATAATTAGCGATTTGTCAAGTAATTAAAATACTTTTTTATTATCAAATGCACGTTCCCAACCAAAAAACTGTGCTTTGTAATCTGAATGATCATCTGATGATAAATTTATCCATTCGTCTTTGCGTTGATATAAACGCATTGCTCCATCGAACCAATCTGTGTTATCTATGATATTTTCTAACCGTTCTTTTGCATCTTGTGCTTCGTCTATATTATCAAAGTCTTGTTCAATATGTATAACTTCCATAACTATATCGTGTGTAACATAGTCTAATGAAAAATCAATGCCCCATTTAGGTTTGATATTAAGAAGTTTTTGTAGTATAGGACGATTAGTTTTGCATACTTCTTCAATTTGTTCTCTTGCTTCGCCTGCAAACGCATAGCGAGTCAGCAACATACAATGATCCAACACAAGTCCGTGTTCACTTTGTTCTACATCTGTGTACCATTCCTGTACAGGAGCAATATGGAATTGTATTTCTCTGTTCAATTCAACACCGTTTGCTTCGTAATGCAAATGTTCTAAAGGAGTAGGAACTTCATAACCATCTTTATCAAAGTCTTTAAACGGTAGTGTTTCTACTTGTTGTCTGGATATAGGGTTAACTAGATAAGGATATTTGGTAAATTCAGGATGCAAATTTACTAAATTCATTTTTTCTCCGCCAGTTTAGCGTAGAGCATATCCTTTATTGATTCGTATTGTTTGCCCTTGTGTTTGGAATAGCCTTGTTTAGCAAGTTTCTTTTTGTCTTTGTGCGATCCGGCAGCACCACTTTTACGTATGGCTTCCATATCACGCCAATTTGGATCACGAGGTTTAATTTTTCTTTCGTCTGCTTCGTTGAATCTAAACTTCATCCAGGTTTCAAACTCTGCTCTTGCTTTCGGATCCATAGCAATTTTCTGTAGTTTTTCAGTGTGTTGCTTTAGAAAATCGGAATACTCTTTGCTTAACTTTGCTTCATCGGGTGATTGTGATCCAGATGATTTTTGTTTGCCCGGCGGTGTTTTAGCATCAGGTGATTTAGGGTCTCCACCTGATGCTGCCCTTGCCACAGCAATTGGTGCGCCCATTTTGTTATAATTATCTGCGCCTGCTTTCCACGCCTTGCCAAATTTACTTTGTTTGAAGTTATCAACAGCATCTAAAGGGCCTTCATTTAATTGAACACCTGCAAGTGCAGCAAAATCTGCAATGCTGTCAATACCTACTGGCATTGATCCTTCTGCAACATCTACACTTTCTTCTAGATAATTCTTCGTTGGCGGAACGTTTGTTAAATCGCCTCCGCCTTGAGCAGCTTGTTGAAGTTTAGCTAGATCTTCTCTAGGATCACTTGGATCCATTTCAAATAGTGTGTGTTGTAGTTTGTGCCAATCCATTTTACTTTTTTGCCATCTTAGTTGCTGTTGCGTACATTACTGCTTTAGCATCTTTACCGTAACGTTTTTCAAAGTCGCCTTTGGCTTTTTTCATACCTTTAACGTACTTTTCTTTTTTGCCTTCTTCGCCTTTGGTTAGACTTCTTTCGTTAGTCTTTTTTTTTGAACGTTCTTTTGCTTCTGCGTCTGCTTTAGCATTGCCTGCTTTTTTCATAGCATCAATGCCAGCACTGTCTTTCTTTTCGGCTAACTTTGCTGCAAGGCGTTCACCTAATCCTTTTTTCTTCTTCTTGCCACTTGCTTTTGCAGCGTGTACAGCCTTACGATGTGCAGCTGATTTAAATTTACCTTCTTGTACTGCATTACAATTACAGTGTTTACAAGTTGGAGGGCAAGTGCAATCTTCTGCTTTTACATCTGATCCACAACATTTGTCCGAACAATGTGTATCTCTTGCTTCAGTTTTCATTGCTTTAAACTTTGCAGGATCTCCTGTGCCGCCACAGTCTGGGCAACTCTTAGGACAAGTTTCGTCACAGTCATTAGTCGATTCACCTAGCTCGCCTGTAGCTTGTTCATAGTCTAAATGATGATATACTGAACCTAAATAGTCAGCTGCTTTTGTAATTTTAGATTGTACCCAACCTTCTAAGCCTTCTGCTTCTGAAACACTTTTTAGCATTTCGTGTAGTTTGATTGAATACTTTGCTATTTTGTATAGATCGGCGCGGGCCATTTGCACTTCGTGGTCCTTTTCGGCCATATGTGCCATATCTCCTAAACCTTCTGATATTTCTTTATCTCTCATTGAGCTGCTCCATAATACGTATTATTAGTATTTATGCCTTTTTACGCTTCTTAGTCTTCTTCTTGTGGCCCATTACGTTATAATCTGCGTCAAGTGCATTTTTTACAGTGCCATCTGGATTTTTCATCTGACGAGAAACTAGTCCACCTACAGGTGTAGCAACACTTGCAACAGATCCTGCGGTAGTGGTTTCTTTAATTATTTCACTCATCTTCATTTACGCATTCCTTTTTCTTTTCTCTAATTTTCCAATGACTGATTGAAGAACATATTGTAGTACAAACTCCGCAAGCACTTGGAGTATTCCAGTCTTGTTCAATTTTCTTAAAGTTGTTTAAGTTATTTAGTATATCCGAAATACTGTAGTGTTCTATACTATTAAAATGTTCTCCAAACTTTTCTACATATTCTTTAAAATATTCATTTAAACTAGATTGTTCAATATCCATATCATTTGTTCTAGACCATCTGCCTCCTAAGAAACAACACGGCCACACTCTTTTTGTTGATCCTATATAAAGAACTTGATCGTCTTTCGGCCTACATTTAATTGATGAGTTATTTACTAAATCTATAAGTTGGAATGGAGTAACTTCGTGCATACGTTTTACAATAGGTTTAGTACCGTTATATTGATCTTGTAAGGTTTGAGGATTGTCAATATTTTTTTCATCCCCTTTATTTCCTAACCAATAAGAATGCGCAAAGTTTTTATCTTTTACGCTTATACCAAAAGATAATTCTTCTTTGTTATACGGCATAATATTCTCGAACCATCTAAATCCATATTCTTTAGAACGGTTTTTTGCTTCTTCTAATTGATGCTTGTTATGTTCAAATTTAATAAATTGCCACACTGCTTTGCCGCCTGCATCTATAAATGCTCTTGCATTTTTCATTACTACGTCATATCTTGTATTACGTCTGTACAAATGATGTGTATCTTCTAAACCGTCTATAGCAAAATATACCATTAATTTAGGAGAATATTTTGCTAATTCTTTCCAAAACGTTGTTGACTGCGCACCCCCATTAGTATGTATTCTAATTGACTGTAGCTTTCTTTCTGCTAATACTTCTATAACTGACATAGGGTCGCTATGCATTACTATGTCGCCAAAATTTCCGTTAATATAACAACTTTCGATATGTTGTAGTGCTGGGTCAAAGACTATCTTCCGAATTTCATCAGCTGATAATTCATTAGGATTTTTAGTAAGCCAGGGTTGCTCTTCTAGTGTTGTACCAAATGTTCTAGAACATTGAGGACATCTTGAATTGCACTGATTGGTTATTTCTAAATGTAATTCTTTAATTTTTGTGTACATAATTTTGCCAATATTCGTTGCGTTCGTTTGTACTTACCATCCGGGCTTCGTGTTCTTTGTACTTTTCGATATAATGTGACCATTCTTGATCATCTATACTTTTATCTTCGTGTTCTCTCCACTCCATACTATAACCATCTGGATATAGTGTGACTACGTTTTGCTCCTGCCCGATTTCATATTTGCGCACCAATGATACATCCTCGCTTTCTCACCACTTGCATTTTTAGCTTGTTTACGTAATTTTGTAACTGATCCCTTGCAACTTGCACCTGAACGTTTTACACGCCCTGGTCTGCTTTTGCCTTTACGCTTACCGTCAGCAAAGTTTTCATTTAATCCAAGTTCATCAACCATTATTTCTAACGCTGAATCTACATCATTTAACCCATTTTCTTCTTTTGTGCGCTCATACCAACTTCTTACAAAGTTTGATGCTGAATGTCCATAGGTATCTGGAGCCATCATCATTTGATAAAGAACTTGATCAGGTGCTTCTCGTTGAGATCTAACAAATTTTTTAAGACTGTCTAGGTCTGTGCTTTCGTTATATGCTTTTTTCTTCCTTCCTGCACAGTGAGCCTTTTGTGAAAATCCTTTAGGGTTATTACAGTCTATACTTTTCTTATATTTTGCACTCCACTTTTCAATTATCATTTCTAGTGTCCAAGGAAGTACAGCAACTTGCACATTTTCATATTTTAGCATTTGTAATGCGGTATACCTATGATGACCATTTACAATTTTGTAATTCTTATCTACAATAATAGGTTTATATTCACCTGCAACAATTTTATCTACCTGACGTTTAAAGTTTTCCACAATACGTTCTTCTTGCACAGGTATAATATCAGTGAGTGCAACAGTTTCAACTGTGTGTTTGATTTTAGATAATTGTTTGTTTTTGATTTGAGGTAGTTGATCTCTACGATATACCTCTATACTATGTCCGCCTTCCATAAGTGCCATCTCCATAGGTGTAAATCGTTCTGCTAATCCAAGATTAAACAGTACGTTAGTACTCTTACCTTTTACTTTTTTACTTAATGTTGGCGGACGTCCGTCTTTGTCTACCTTATTACCAAACTTTCCTGCTTCTTTAGGAATAGAATTAGTATCTACATCAGGACTAGTGTTTACGCCCTTTACAATTCTACCATCTTCTTTTATGTCTTGCCACTTCATATTACCAAATCTTTACTACGTGAAAATCTGCAGGCTTTTGTAATTTAATTTCGTTACGTTTGCCGTCCATATCAATGAATACAAAATGTTTTGGAATTGCTTTTACAATCTTTTTTGCGTGATACGTTTGTGTTTTTGACTTTTCTGTTCTTGCACCATCTGCGTGTATAGTTACTTCAGCAGGAACAGTTATGATTAGCTCATATTCTTCTCGTGTTACACGTTGCCACCAAGTTTTCAAGCTCATTTTTTCTTACGTCCTCTAAAAGTATGTCCTGTCATATAAGGTTTTGAAAACCATAATTCAAACCATTCTTTATCACCTGGTTTTATGTTTTTATCTTTTTCAATTTGTTTTAAATCGGTAGCAGTTTGACTCATATTTTCAAGAGTGTATTCTGTGTAACCTTTGAATTCGTTAACCCCTGCTAATTTTTTGATATACTCTAGTTCATCCACGATAGATCACCTTGTTCTAAAGATTCTGCATATTTCGCAGCAAACTTCTCGCCGTGCTTTTCTATCCATTTTTTAATTACAACTG
>Ga0181570_10000050_pt1 | contig 107672 bp, 60 predicted proteins | sample 101ome_18_FD_148667 | JGI IMG/M metagenome (GOLD analysis project Ga0181570, IMG submission 148667) | Coastal salt marsh microbial communities from the Groves Creek Marsh, Skidaway Island, Georgia - 101406AT metaG (spades assembly) | ecosystem: Environmental > Aquatic > Marine > Intertidal...
TCGGTGACGCCGAGTGGATCAACCTCGACGCACAGGGTAACCCGCGCGCGTCCTAGACGTTCGCAACGCGAGATCACGCGTCGTTCGAGTTGTAATCTTTATTCGCCCACCACATTTTCCTCCTCGCCGGTTCACGACTCAACGAGCCCCATCCTTCGTCTCCCGGAGAGAATTTACCCAAACGACGCGCCGACTCACCGCTCGCCTCAAACGCGCGCCGCGGGCGTGCGCACGGGCGCAGACCTCACGCGCGACTACAGGCGCACTCCTCGCGTCCTCGAGCGCGCCGACGCGCCCCGTTCACCCGCGCGCGACGGAACGCGCGAGCGCTCCCGCGGCTGATCGTCGCCAACGGCCTCGCGCATCATCGACTCGATCGCACCCTCGCGCGCGAGAGAGACGTGTCGCGCGATCGGGAAAAACGCGCGAACGCACGCGACGTGAGTTCCTCGCGTAAGATGAGCATGTCGGACAAGAAGATGCGGCGATCGCGCACGTTGATGGATAAAATGCGTGGCAGGCGGTCCGAGCCAGAGGCGCGTCGGCTCGTCGTCGGCGCCGACGCGCCGAACGACACGAAGGATCTGCCGATAGCGTATCGGTTCAAGAGTAACTCGATCAGCACGGGTAAGTATAACGCGGCGACGTTTATCCCAAAGGGTCTGTATGAACAATTTCGACGAGTGGCGAATCTGTACTTTTTGTCGGTGGCGATCATCTCGCTCTTCGAAACGGTTTCTCCAATCAAGCCGTACACGACGTGGACGCCGTTAACGTTGGTGATCGGGGTGTCGCTGTGTAAGGAAGCGATAGAGGATTATAAGAGACACGTGCAGGATCGCGAGCAGAACACGTCGGCGGCAGAGAGATTTAATGGGACGACGTTTGAAAAGTGCGAGTGGCGAGACTTGCAAGTCGGCAACGTGGTTCGCGTGGTGAGGGATGAGTTTTTCCCGTGCGATATCATCATGTTGGATTCGTCGAGCGATGAGAACACGTGTTACGTGGAGACGAAGAATCTGGACGGTGAGACCAACCTGAAGACGAAGCGTTCCGTCGAGGTCAAGGACGTCGCCTTTGATCGCGAAGGCTTGTCCAAGTTGTGCGCGGGACAGGCGTACATCGAGTGCGAACACCCCAACAACTCGCTCTACACGTATTCAGGCAACTTGGGAGTCGGAGCGCCGTTGGTGAAAGAACCCAAAAAGATTTCGCTGAACCCATCCAACGTGTTGCTTCGGGGTTCGAGTCTTCGTAACACGGAGTGGGTCGTCGGCATTGCCATCTACACCGGTCACGACTCCAAAGTGATGATGAATGCGACGGAGACGCCGTCGAAGCGCTCGCACTTGGAGAAGCAAATGGATGGGGTTGTCATCACCATGCTCATTGCGCTCTTCCTCATGAGCACGGCGTCAGGAATTTACTGTTCTCAGTGGATCTCGAACAATTCGCACAATCACTGGTACTTGGAGGTTGACTTGCAAGACATCACGTTCAACCCGGACAACAAGGTTATGGTCGGCGTCGTGTCTTTCTTCACGTCTTACGTCTTGTACGGCTACCTCATTCCCATCTCATTGTACGTGTCGTTGGAGATCGTCAAGGTGTTTCAAGGGTTCGTATTTTTGAATAAAGACCGCGCCATGTATCACCACGAGACGGACACTCCGGCGCTCGCCAGAACCACGAATCTCAACGAAGAACTCGGCATGGTGCACACCGTGTTGAGCGATAAGACGGGGACGTTGACATGCAACTCGATGGAGTTTTTCAAGTGTTCCATCGGTGGAGTGAGCTACGGTGAAGGCGTGACGGAGATTGAACGCGCCATTTTGCAACGCGCCGGCAAGCCGTTGCCGCCAAAGACGGATGGCGCGATCGAACCCTCTTTCAACTTCCGAGATAAACGAATCGAAAACGGTGCGTGGAGTAAGCGCTCCGACGCCAACCTGTGCCTCGGATTTTTCCGAGTGCTGGCGATTTGTCAGTCGGTCATTCCCGAAGGAAATCCCGTGCCGGATGAAATCGTCTACCAAGCCGAGAGCCCAGACGAACTCGCTTTTGTCGTGGCGGCGAAACGTTTTGGATTCTTTTTCAAGAAGCGCACCGCCTCGACAGTTACGATCGAAGAGGAGACGTTCATCGACGGCCGCCTTGGAAAGAAGGACGTCGTTTACACCGTGTTGAACATGTTGGAGTTTTCTTCGGCACGTAAACGCATGAGCGTCATCGTCAAGAGCAAGGACGACGGAAGAATCATACTCTTCACGAAGGGTGCCGATAATGTTATTTATGAACGCCTGTCGGCAGTCGGTAACGACTTCAAGAACGCCACGCAGGAACACATGGACGAGTGGGCAAAGTGCGGTTTGCGCACGCTGTGCCTCGCCCGCCGCGAGGTGAGCACAGATGAGTACAACAAGTGGAACAAAAAGTTTGAGAAGGCGAGTCAAGCAATCGAGAATCGCGAAGACAAGTTGGCGGAGGTGTACGAACTCATCGAACACGATCTGACACTTTTAGGCGCGACCGCGATCGAGGACAAGCTCCAAGTCGGCGTGCCGAGAACCATCGAGCAATTGATGAAGGCGAACATCGCAGTGTGGGTGCTCACCGGCGACAAGCAAGACACCGCCATCAACATCGGTCAAGCGTGCTCGCTCATCACGCCTCAGATGAAGCTTCGGGTCATCAATGTCGAAGACTTGGTTAAGCAGGAAAATAACGGTGAAATCGATAGCGCAACCTTCAGGACTCTGGCGATGGCTTCGGTGAAACAACAAATCGAAGCCGGCCTCGTCGACGCGCAAGCCGCAGAGCAACTAGACGCAGAGGTTGGTATGGTCATCGATGGTCGGTCTTTGACTCTCGCGCTCGATAAGGAGCTCGCCGGGAGTTTCCTATCGCTCGGAACCAAGTGTAGCGCGGTCATCTGCTGTCGTGTGTCTCCTCTGCAAAAGGCTCTCGTGACTTCGCTCGTGAAGGATTCCGGGCGCATCACGTTGGCCATCGGCGACGGCGCGAATGATGTCGGGATGATCCAGGCTGCGCATATCGGTGTTGGCATCAGTGGAGCCGAAGGTATGCAAGCGGTGATGGCGTCTGACTTTGCCTTTGCGCAGTTCCGATTCCTCGAGCGCCTCATCCTCCTGCACGGTCGCTACAACTACAAGCGAATCGCTCGCATGGTGACGTACTTCTTTTTCAAGAACATTGCGTTCGGTTTGACCATCTTCATTTACAACTTGCTCACAAACGCGAGTGGCCAGACGGTGTACAATGATTGGTTGATGTCTTCCTTCAACATCTTCTTCACCAACTTCCCGGTTCTCGCGTTGGGCATCCTCGACCAAGACGTGCGCCCCAAGAGCGCTCTCGAAGTTCCCGCACTGTACAAGGAAACGCAATCGAACACGCAATTCACGACTCGAAGGCGTTTGGCGTGGTTTGCCTACGGTATCTATGTCTCGATCATCACTTTCTTCGGTGTCTTCTACGGCGTGCATCGCGGTGAGGCTGATACCAAGGAGGGCCAACCCTTTGGATTGTGGGAGATCGGTACTACGTTGTATACCGCAATTTTATTCGCGCTCAATATTCAGCTCGGGTTGATGTGCAACTTCTGGACGTGGTTCCATCACGTCGTGATTTGGGGCTCGCTTCTTCTCTGGTTCTTACTCAACATAGCTCTGAGTGAAACCGAGGTGTACTATTCGACGTACAGCTACAAGACGTTCCTACCGATAACGTCGCAGCATTTGAAATTCTGGGCTGGTTTCTGGCCGATCGCTCTGATGTCTATTTTGCCGTACATCGCCGGAGTGACCATCAGACGTTTCATCGCGCCCTCGTTGGCCGAAGCGGTGCAAGATAGAGACGCGCGTAGAAGAATGGCGAGAGATTACCAATCGGAGAGCGAAGGCTCGCGCGCGCAACCAAAGGTTGAGGTTGAATTTTCGTCTCCGCGACGCATGGGTACTTTACACGGCGTCGTCGTTGAAAGTTTAGGCATCGCGCCCGTACACGCGGAGGAGATCAAAGCGCCCAAGCATAGACGCAAGCTCTCGTTTGCCGACGTATGGGGACCGGAACAACAGTTTGAAGTGCCCTCCAGCCGCCCGAAAGAAGGCAGACATTCGCGTCATAACAGTAGTGAGTCGCTTTCGATGCCCCAACCGCCGACCGAACGCGAACCGTTAGAGGCAGTTTCCGAACATTAGCTGTAATTACATCAACTTATTCACGCATAACGACTGGTGTGTCGAACATTTGTATTAGAAACGCGTCGGGATTCAAATAAAAGCCGCCGGGAGCGAGCTTCAGATCCTCCGTCGTGCACTGATACGAGAATATTTCCCCATCGTTGTCGATTCTCGGGCAGAGATACTTGTGAAACTGTGCGCCGATAAGATAAATGGTCACTTTGTGCGCCATCATGATCGTGATCCACATGAACACGACGAATTTGTAGCTTATTCGAAACCAGCCGCGTCGACTGACAAAGTTTCCTCGCGGAAACACATCACCGTGGCGTATTCCGTGGAATCGTTGTTGCACGTACATGATGAAAAATGAAAGAACAACCTCAATCGCAATCAAATTTATCGCCTGCAAGCCGTACGCTCGCAAATCTACGATGTTTTCGTTTCCGACGCTCGCCATTCTGAAGACGTACAAATATAGAGATATCACGATGACGGCGCATATTTCTGCAAAAGACGATACGATGGAGTTCAGGGCGACTATGTCGTGTTGTTTACGAGATATGAGCATGGCCTCCGCCGACTGCTTCCCCAAGAACAATTTCACGAGATGGACGTCGCGATCCTTTTGTACCACGTTTATCATAAGTTCGTGCAAAGAAAGAACCGCCTGCACGTTGGCCATGTTTTTCACAGCACCGCCAGCGGAGAGGAGAAACATGATGTATCTCGAAAAGAAGGCTTGTTGGAGCGTGAACGAAACAAAGTAAGGCAACTGGAGACACGGACCAGGAGATGGATTCAATCGAGCGTAGTGACGTTCGATGGCGCGCACGAATTCCCAAAACAAGGGATCCAAAATAAAACGCACTCCCAATTTCAGCGTTGCGCTGACGTTTGGATCGGCGGCGATGATGATGAAAATTTCAACCACGGCTTTACCGATGATGGCCATCAGAACGACGTACGTGTAAATCCAGCTCAACCCCTTTGTGGACCAAAATTCTTTGGAAGTCGCGCCGCAGTAAAAAAGTACGCCGAAACACGACATGCACACGAGCTGCGAATACTGCGAATGATATCCCAATATGCACAACATGACGAAATAGACGATGTAATAGCCCGCAAAGGATTGCAGGGCGAGCTTTGTTCGCCATTTACGATGTTTCGATGCGTGCCACGCGCTGAGTTGATGGAAAATCACCTCGCCAAAGTACGCCAACGTTGATATGCGCACAAACAACACTGAAAAATCACCCATCTTCCACGGACGATATCCTTTACCGTGTTCGCGTCCGAACGTGCATCGCAAAAACGATCGAACGACCTCCTCGCGGCCCAATGTATTTCTAAACTCTACGCTAAGGGTCTCGGTGCACTTGCGCCACGTAGAGGTGGATATAAATGTGAAATATCCCGTGAGGACGACGAGACCGGCAGCGACGCACGCTTGGATCGTAAACCAATCCCATAACACTTCTCTCAGTCGCGGCGCGGTCGAATCCGCTCCCGCGACGTCCGGAGGCTTTTTTCCGAGCGCGACGGTCAACTCGGTTGACCCGCTCGCCGGAGCCGAATCCTCTCGAAACTCATCGACGACTCCGAACGATTGTTCGCGCGCATCGCTCATCGACGATCGAGTTGTCTTTTATCGTCACGTCGTCCGCGCGTCGCTCACCACCGGCGTCAGCGCGGACGACTGCGGTCCAGTCACCCCGCGTCCAGTCACCCCGCGCGCGAGCGTCAGTCATCCGGCGCTCGCAAAGACGTTAAAAAAATGATACACTTCGTCCTCGTCCATCACCCCGACCACCGTTCGACACGTCTCGCACTTCACCTCCCTGTACCGCTCCTTGCCCTGCGTCTTCGCGCCTTCGACCCCCTCCACCCTGACGTCGTCGCTCGGTCGCCACGCGCTCGTCTCGTCCACCTCGACGTTTCTCGCGAACACCGCTCTGTACTGCTCGAACCGCTCGTGTCGCTGACACAGCGCGCACACGAGCGCGAAACATCCCGGACAGCTCAGCATCGCGTCCGTCTTGGCCGCGCTCGGTCCGCCCACCGCGCGCACGAGCGCCGCCTCGTCTCGGGCATCGGCATCAGCGTCAAAGAAATCCCGCGCTTCCCGCGCGCCTACGTTCCCGCGAAGGCCCTGGTGCGAGGCGTCCGACGACGACGACTCGTACGACTTGTCGTCCTTGACGCGGTCGTCCGCCTCTGCCTCCTCCTCGCCGTCCATCGCGCGTCGCCGCGCGTTCGAGCGCTAACCGTCACCGAATGACGAAAAAGCGACAAAGCGCTTTGCCCTCACACGTCGCGTCTCGTGCGCGCGACGTTCGGCGCAGTGACCGGCGCATGGGCACGCGCGCGTCCTCGCTCGTCGTCCTCGCGCGCGCGTCTCGACCCTCGCGCGCGCAACACGCGTCGGGACTCACCGGTTCGCGCCCGCGCGCCACACACATGTCGACAGCCGCGCGCGAGGACGCCGCGCGCGAGGACGCCGCGCTCGACGCCGCGCTCGACGACGCGCACGGCGGACACGCGTGTCGTTCGCTCGTCGTCACCGTCGACCGCGACGGCGTGCGACGAGAGATTCGCGCGGGGAGGGACTTTAACCGGTCGAGGTGGGACCCGGTGGAACAAAACGCCTTTCTCGACGACAGGGCGTGGCACGCGGTGGATGCGTTTTACGCCGCGTTGACGACGGGCGCGACGTGTCTGCGAGACATTCGCGCGGTGGGTGATGCGTGCGAGGGATTGCGACCGGCGGGCGTGGAGGTGACGTCGGCGTCGGCGTCGACGTCGCGGAAGACGCGCGAGGGCCGCACGACGTTTCGCGCGAGGTTGGCGTATCACGGACCGTCGTTCGCCGGATTCGCGTGGAACGCGTCGTGTGACGGTGCGTATGATGGGGATACGTTTGTGCCGGGGGAGGTGTCGGTGACGGCGGCGTTGCAGACGGCGTTGAGACCGGTGTTGGATAAGCGGCGGTCGGCGCCGAGCGCGGGACGAACGGATCGCGGCGTGAGCGCGGCGGCGAGTTGCGTGTCGTTTTGGACGAAATTAGACGTGAACGTCGAAGATGTCGAGAAAGCCGTGAATGAGAGTCCGCCCGGTCGCGCGCGCGCGTGGCGAATGTCGGAGACGAGCGTTGTGGACGACTCGTTTCACGCCACGTTTGCGGCTGAGGCGAGGAGATACGTCTACATCATTCCCAAGCGGCAAACGTTGGCGGAGACGCGAACACCGATCGCCGAAGTGGACGCTGAGATCGTGAACAGGATACTCGCACCGCTCGTCGGGAAAGCCGTGGACATGCACGCGTTCGCTCGAGGCACGCCGCCGGGATCGAGCTCGGACGTGACGTTTCGCGTCGCTCGCGCGTTCGAGGCTGAGCTCCCGCGAGTGCCCGAACTCGACGGTGCGAGCGCCACCGCCGGTTCCACGCTCGACGGCATTCGTCGAAGTCGAAGCGTCGCGAGCGGCGGCACACTGCCGACGACCGAAGATGCGGACGATCGCCGCGTCGTCGTCATCGAACTCGTCGCCGATCGATTTCTCCGCAAACTCGTTCGATGCCTGTGCGCCACCGCCGTCCGCGAGGCGGCGTCGCACGCCGGCGAGGAGTTTGATGACGTGTTGCTCCATCTCGCAGAAGGGCGCGATCGACGCGCAGCGGCGCCACCCGCGCCCGCGTTGGGGCTCGTGTTCGCCGGCGTCGAGTACCACGAGTGACGCGGAAGACGAATAGACTCGGGGAGACGCGGCATTGATCGACGCGCGTCTCGACGAACCGTCATGCGCGACACCGACGCGAACGAAGACGCGCGCGACTACGTCCGTCGTTTCTCTAAGGAGGAGGCCCGCGCGATCGAGACGGCGCGCGACGACGAGAAGCACGTCAAAGTCGTCGCTCCAGACGAGGACGAGACGACGATGGCGCGCGTCGAGGACGTGCGCGTCGCGGTCGAGAGCGCGGTGGAGACGTTCAGTACGCGCTTGCGAAACGTCAAGGAGGCGGTGAGCGCGGACGCGAGTCGGGCGACGGCCATGGCGCGCGAGGCGAGACGTGAGTTGAGAGACTTGGCGTCGATGTTGGATGAACAGATTACGGAATTCTCGGCGCGAATCACGCGTGTGGAGAAGGTTGTGGACGCGTTCAGGTCGCGAGTCGACGCGCGAGGCGATGCCGGCGTCGACGGATCGATCGTGTGGGACAGCGCGAGGAAGACGCGCGCAAACGAAGAGACGCGCACGGCAGTTTTGGAGAAATCGGCGCCCGAGGAATGTTCGACGACGCGGCGCGTCGAATCGCGCGCGTGGACGTGCGCGCGATCGGCATGCTCGCTCGTGTCTTCTGTCCTTGTCGCGACGGTGCGCGTGTTTTGGCTGTTCGTCGTCGTGTCGCTGTCGTTGTTTTTGATGACGGGCGCCGCGTCGATGCAACGATCGGCGAGTGCGAGGGATCTCGAGCGCGAGATTTCCGATCGATGGACCATGTACACGCACGAAATATTAGCGTCTATGAACTGAAACGTCGGTTTGAGACGGTGTAACTAAATTGAATTGATGGGAGGACTCGCCCGCGGGCGAGCGCGCTCGCTTGCAATGATACAACAACAAATCGATACCGTAATCGACGCGACGTAAACTATTTTTATCTCACCAGCACCCACCTAGTTGACGAAGACGTTCGATCGCCTCCATCGCGTTTTTCGGGTTCTCGCGCTCCTTTTGTTCCTTCTTTTGCTTCTTATCCGCCGCGCCCTTGGCGTCCTCCTCAGCCTTTTTCTTTCTCCGACGTTTCTTCGACGAGAACGGATTCGCGGGCGCGTCCATCGCGCCGAGCCCGAGTCCTCCAGCCATCGTCGGTTTTACCGTGTGCTCGTATTTTCGAGCCTTTGTCTGCGGCACCTGCGAACTCTTCGCCACCCTGACGACGTCTTGATCCGACGTCGTCGCGACGTCGGCTCTGTCCACACAAACGCCTAAATCTGAAAATATATCCGCGTCGCCCACGTCCATCGGCGTCGCCACCTTCTCGCCAACGTCCTCGTTAACGAGCGCGCCTCGCCATCGCACGTCCAACACCTCGTCCGTCTTCACCTTGTCGTCTCCCAACGCCACTGCTCGCGCGCTTCCATCCTCCGACGTCGTCACGCGCAGCTCCGCCGGCGGCAACCCGTCCGCGTTTTCGCCCGCGCCCTTCGCCGAACCAAACCTCCCCGGCGGCGGTAACGACTCTCGAACGCGCGCGACGACGTTATACGCCTTGACGAACTCCTCTATCGCCCGCGAGCTCTCGCACCGCACGCGACTCGCACACGCCGTCGCCGTCGCGCTCAGAGGCATGAAATAGCCGCGCGCGAGCTGTCCCGCGAACGCCTCCACGCACGCCTCGCTCGCCCCTCGCAGTTCGTCCAAGAGCGCGCACGACGCGTACAGCGCCCGCATGCACTCGTCCGCGCTCGCTCGCGCCGGCATGACGAGCGCATCACCGCCGTACGCCACTCGTCCCGCCCGCGCGCACGCGTCGGCGTCCGCCGCCAACGCCGCGAGCTTGGCGCGCGCGTTCACCGCGTCGTAATCCCTCGAGCGTTTGCACGCGCGCGTCAGCGCGACGTGATGTTTCGACGATCGATGCTGCGCGTGCGATTTCCGTCGCAGGGCGTCGAGGACGGCGCGCTCACGCGAGAGCACGGCGCATTCGACGGCGGCGCTCGCGGCGGTGAGCGCGGGGGCGAGGGCGGCGATGTCGTCGACGACGCGCGGTGGGAGGTCGGACGACCGCACGGTGGACGGCGCGTGGGTCGCGCGCGTCGCGTCTCGACGCATGGCGATCCGAGCGCGCGCGAGTGACGACGCGCCGTCTGTGGCGCCGCGACGAGCTCCCGAGCCAAGAGCGGAGAGACGGTTGAAAACTAAAATTGTTCGATGCAATAACAAAGGCTCTGTCGTGTCTAAAGACCCTCGATCGGGACTTGAAGGAATTTCGCGAGCTCTGCCGCGCGTTGCTCCACCTCAGCCAGCGTCAACGGTTGTCCGATGCGCGTCAACGGAATGTCGCGCTTCCCCTTGCACCGCACGTACACCACGCGTCTCGGGTTCGCCCCTTCGCTGATTTCCACGCGCACCGCCTGTACGTCCGCAAGATCGCTCACCAAGTTCACGCGACGGTTCTTACCCGGGAATCCATATCGGAAGATGCGCATGATGCCCTCATCCTTGTTAAACTCGTTGTACCCCGCGCCGACGTCCCAAGAAATCGTCAACCACAGGTACGTCGCCAACATCGCCCCCGCGACGCCGTAAAACGACATCACGAGTCCTTGCGGGAAGAACTTGATGTCACTCGCGTCCAAGAAGAAGACCAAGTTGTGATGCAGGTACGCCGACAGACCGGTGATGAGGAAACCCGTGCTCCCGGTGGTGACGACGCCCGCCCAAAAATAATTCGAGAACCGCTTCGCCCCGACGACCGGATCGATCATCACGCTGTCCGTGCTCACGCGCTGCGTCGCACCGTCGGCGTTGGAATCATCACCGGAGTTGTTGAAGAAGGCGTTCACCGTCGTGCGCGCGCGCTGCGGGCGCGTGAAGGCACCGCGGGCGGCGAGCTGGATCTTCGGGCGCGTCGCGGCGGCGCCGCGCGCGGGCGTGCGCGCGGACGTCGCGCGAGTCGCGGACGCGCGGGGTGCGACCGTGAACGTCGCGCGCATCGTGGACGCGAGCATGTCGTGCGTCGCGTGCGGTACTGACGCCGAAGCGGGCGATGACGATGGGGAGGTAATCTTTTTTTCATCACTGGATAAGGGCGGCGGCGAGACGCGCGGCGGCGGCGAGACGTGGAGGCGCGACGACGCGTGGTGGTGAAGAATCGAGCGCGATGCGGTGTCGAGGCGATGAGACACGAACGCGGTGACGATGTTGAGACGCGAGACTGATGGAAGACCTATTCGTGATACAACATGCCGACGCGAGCGTCGCGACGAGCGCCGAAGGCGTCTAGGATTTTCCCGTGCGGAGAAGAAATCTCGGCACCATGCGTCGCGGTGGAGGCTTGGGGGGCTCTTCGGAGGCCTCCGTTGCGTCTGATGATGGTGCATTTTCCTTGGCGGGCGGGGATTCGGTGGCTTTCGCGAGCATGGAGGAGGAGGGCATCGGCGGAGGGCCCGTAGGCGCCGCCGCGGGCTTCTTCGTGCGAGGCTTTCTCGGGGCGGCGCCCTCGGGAAGCTTGGGTGGGATTCCCGGAGGTACGGGCGGCTGTTTGGCCGCGCCCTTGAGCATATTTTGCTCCAATTCCTTGATGCTCATTGGTTTCTTCTTCGCGTCGGCCGATTTCTTCGCGTCGGTTGGTTTGCCGGCGGGTTTCGGCGGCGACATCATCTTCAGCATCTGCGCCTCGAGCTCGGCGACGCTCAGAGCGCTCTTCTGTTTCGCAGCCTTCGCTTCGTCGGCGTTCTTTTTCGCGTCGTTGAGCATGGAGAGCATGCGAGTGTTGCTCGGAAGCGCCGTCGGGGGCAACGAACCCGCTCCGGTGGCGTCCGCAGCGGCAGCCTTCGCCTTTCCGCGGCCGGCGCCCTTGGCGCTCGCGAATCCCTTCGATCCCTTCTCTGGAAGCTTAGGCTCGGGCACGATCTCGCGCTCAATCTTAGGAGCGCGCTCGCTCCACTGCGTCGGCGCGCTCATGTCTCCCTTGGCATCCTTGACGACCACCTTTGGCGCGGCGCTGCCGAGGTTCGGCATCGCCGGAGGGTGCGACAAGTTGATCAACTGCGCGACCGGAAGCATCGCCCCTCGCTTGTTCGAGATCATGCCGTGCAAATCGTTACCTCCTACAAAATCGTCGTCGAATAAAACTTCGACGGACTCGGCGTGTGCGTCTTGCGTGTGCGCGTCCATGTACGAGTGCACCGCCACGACGGCGCCGCGAGATCCAAAAGACGGTTGTCCGCTGTCGCCCACCATGACGACGCGATCGCCCAATTCGAAGTCACCGCCCGCGTATAAATCGACGACAGCACCATCGGTTACCGGCTTCATGAGCAAAAGCGGCGAAACGCCCTCGAGTTCGACAATCTTCGGTTGCTTTGAACCGCCCGCGGTGGTGCTGACGAGCGTTCGGATGGCGTCCTCCGTTGCGACTTGGGAAGACGCCGGAACGAGTGGACGACGCGCGATCGGATGCGCCTTCAACCACGCCTTGACGCTTTTCAGAGCTGATAATCGACCAGCTTCGGGCATGTCCACCAAGACGTCTTCCAAGTTGATACCGTCGCGCATGTCGTCGACGGAATCGACGGCGGCGAACACCCAGTGGTGCGCGCGCTTGTACTCTTGTAAGACGCGCAGTGCCTCTTGGCTGTACTCCCACCCGGGCTTGTCCCCTTGCATCGGTCGGCAGAATCCGGACACGCAGAGCATCTTAGCGTTGTGTTTGAGGTTCAAACCAACGTCGACTCTGTCGTGGCGAGACGCTTTCGCGTTTTCTTGCACCCACACGGCGCCCGTGATGCAACCGATCACCTTCGGATTTATACCGAGCTTTCGAGCCAACTCACCGCTGCTCATGTATCTCTGGCCGACGCCGTTCAAGATGCGTCTCGAAACGCCCGTGTCGAGCGGCACGGGGTGGAGCGACACCGCCAAGTTGTTGGTAGAGACGTCGGTGACGACGGCGATCGCGCCGAAGTGCGATCGACCGAGGAACAACGCGACGTCGCCTTCCACGAAATCGCCCGCGCCTTCGCCCGCTTCGAGAGCTGGGCGCTCCTCCATTCGCGCGGACGGGGCGTTGTGTCTCGCGATGACGAGTTGAATCGGCACCGTCATCTCAGTCTTTGAAAAGCGCTTTTGGAGAGATCCGTCGGGGTGCCGCACGAGGCCTTCGCACGCGCGACAGTGCAGCGCGATGTTGGATCGTCCCGCGCTCACGCCGTACTTTTCCAAATACTCTCGAGTCACCTTTTGTAATTCGGCGCCCCAGTCCGCAGATCCGTGAGGTTTACTGGCAAATTCGTTCGGTTTTCCGGGCATGGCGACGAGACGCTCCTTGGCGTCTGAGACGCCGACTACCAGCGCCTCTTGCAGGTACGGCCACTTGATTTGCACGCGTCTGTTCACCAAGTGCGCCGCAATATCCTTGGCGTTCTTGCCCGCTAATCCACCCACCAACTCCTCGTCCATGCCGTCGATCTGAATGATGAGGGATTCCTTCTTCGACGCGTTTCCGAAAACCTTGACGCCGGCGGTTTTCAAAGCGCCGGATACCGGAAGAGTGCGAATCGTCGGGAATCCGCTCGGACTCTCGAGACCGAGCGTGGTGCCCGGATAGATGGAGTCTTCACCACCGAAGCACTTCATGTCGTCCGGAAATTCACCGGGCGGTAACTTCATCGTCATTCGACTCTTCGCCGGGAACAAACCGGCGAACGATTTCGGAAGCGTGCTCGCAACGTCGCCCGCGCCCGAGGGAGCGTGCGTGAAGTAAATCAAGTTACCCGGCACGTTTCGCGCGATCTCGCCTTGAGTGAGTTGTGACGCCTCCACGGACGCCACCGCAGCCTTGAGGCGACCTGCGTCCAAGAAGGGTAACAGCACGACGCCCTCCCAATCGTTGCGCTTGCCTTCAAAATCCACCGGAACGTCCTCGGGGAAAAACTCGGCGAGCGGCGATTGCGGATCCTCCATGAAGTGACGGAAAGGTTCGGGCAGAAGCTTAGAGCTCGACGGTGGTTGCACCGCCATGAGCTGTTCGAACGGTCTAAACGGTTCGCCGTAATCAAACTCGGACGTTAATCCGCCCATACCGTCGCACAAGTCGCTCGCCATCGGCGCGTAGTGGTACGGGTAATACCACGTCCAGGACGCGACGCCTCGGTAGTAGTATCTCAGGACCCAGTTCAAACCGTCAAAGTACGCCTGTCGAATCTCCTTCAAAGGCGCGGCTTCGCCAATCTTCAAACCGAGCTTTTCGCGGTAGTACGTGTCCTTCCACGCCTGCAGGCCCTCCTCGCCGCCTTCCAAGATTAACGCCCGCTTGGCGGCATTCATCATCGTTGGATCCGTCGAAACTTGCGGCGCACCGTCCGCATCGCTCATCTCAGCCAAGTCTTTATCGAACTTTTCGTCCACCGTGAGATCCGAGACGGAGGCGTTGTTGCGTCCTTTTCTTCTCGCCTTCTTTTCCTCCTCCTTTTCGACGTCCATCGCGCGATCTTCGAGAACTTGGCGTTCGAACGTCGCCATGATGCTCATGATTTTCTCTAAACGTTCGGGATTAAAGGTTCCACCGCCCTCGTCGCCCGTGATGTATCCTCCGAGCATCGGCAGCGTATCGTGATACACCTTGAAGAGCGTGTTCAACGCGCCCTCGGCGATGTTGAGCGTCGGCAACGCCGGCAAGAAATCGTTACCAACGAGCATGCACAACAAGATGAAGTCGTCGATGACGCGCTCCAAATTGTACCCGAAAGGTAAATTCTTTTCCCGGAACTCCAAGTCCAAATACTCGCGCAACAACCCGATGTGAAGCAAGATGAAACCGTCATCTGTGGGATTGGACAAAATTTCTCGGCTCGGTTGTCCGCGTTCTCCGCCACCAAACTTGACAACCTCGCGCAACAAGCAGAAGTGCGGCTCGTGCGTGACGAGGGCGAGCATGATAAGATCAGCGTCGAGACCGTACAGGCAGTGCGTCTGATTCGGTTCAAAATCCGGTTGCGTTCGCGCCCATCGAATGTGCTCCATGATTTTATGCTCGCCCTCGCCTCGGACTTCGTGACCGGACAAGATCACAGTCACCTTGGCCCAAAGCGGATCCTCAGTTTGCTTCTTTCTCACGTAAAACTTCAAATGTTCCGTCAATCGCGCCATGAACTCGGTGCCCGGCGTGATGCAGTTGGAATCGAACGGTTCGCCCTCCGGCTCTGGTTCGCCTCTCCGCCTCGCCTCTTCGCGTTCCTTCGCCGCCTCCGCCGCGCTTCGAAAACGTCGACTCCGCTGTTGGTTCATCTTCGCTCGCGGCGCGACCCCATCGATCGCCATGTACAGCATCTTATTCGGTCGCGTCATGCGAAACAGGTGATCCAAATACGCGAAAACCTTGGACATCATCTCATCCTCTGACATTCGCGTGTTCACGTCCGTCCCAGCGCCGTGCGAGCAGTTGTGAATGACGCCGTTCATGTCCAGGTACAAATTATCGATCCCGGGGATTTGGTTCCCCGCGATCTCCTGTTGCAGCAGCGGGTACCGCTCGGCGAGCCATCGGAAAAACTTTGGAACTCCCATCGGTGATTACGCGCGATTCACGACTCTCTCGCGCGCGATGCGACGGTGAAGAGAGCTCGACGAGCGCGCGACGGCGTCGGCGCGAGAGCGAACTCTTTCGTATGCGATACGCTCGCTCGATGAGCGAGGTTTTGTCCACGCCACGCGCGGTGTTTTGCCGATCTTGGCGTAATCCGCGTCACCGGCGACTCGAAAACCGTGGGCGAAGCGCGACGAAAAGAATCGGGCGATCGAGACGCGTTCGAGCGAGGTGATGTTCGAGAGAATGGACAAAAAGCGCGAGTGGATGCTTTGTGTGACGTTACACGCTTAAACGGCAGCCGTCGTGACCTTGGAGCTGGTCCTGAGGTAATCTAAAACTTCATCGGCTTGGTCGATGCCAAACTCGACGCAGCGGCCGAGGGCGACGCCGGCGGTGTAGTTACCGCCGAGGAACAAGCCGTCCTTCTCGCCGCAGTTGTCCATCTTGAGGGCATTTTCAGCCTCGGCGAGGACGTCTAAGTGGCCGAGGTTGAATTGCGGAATGGCCTTTTCCCAAACCTTGACGCCGACCACCTTCGGGAGCGGCGTGCCGGGCTTGAGGATGGTCTTCAACGCGTCGGCGTGCACTTGTTCGACGAGCTGTTCCTCGGACAATGTCTTGATGGCGACGTCTCTAGCGCCACCGATGTAGTTCAAGATCATGAACTCATCGTCCGGTTGGCGCTTGTCATCCTTGAACAGAGACGACGAGTAAATCGTACCGAGCGTGCGAATGCCTTGCGAGCGCGGGTGCAACTGGCCGAAACCGGTGAGACCACCCTCCGGAAGCGCAGACGTACCGTCCAAGCGGAAGGAATCCTTCTTGTACGACACAGTCACGGACGCGACCGGCGGGTAATAAAACTTGTTGAGCGCGTCAGCCGCCGCCGGAGACATGCCCTTGACGATATCCGCCGTGACGTACGCCGGTGCGGTGAGCAATAAGCACTTGGTCGTCACCGTCTGTTGACCCTCCGGCGTCTCGTACACGCACTCATAGCCACCCTCGGAGGCCTTGGACACGGAGACGAGCTTCCAGTTGCACTTGACGACGTCGTCGCCGAGTTGCTTCGCCAAGCCCTCCGGGAACGTCTTCAAACCACCGCGGAAAGAACCTACCGTCTGGCCCTTCACCTCGGGCAAACGTGGATCGCGCGGCTTTTTGTTTTGAGCCGCCTCCTTTTGCGCCATGATGGCCCCGGCGACGAGAGATCCACCGAGCGGCTCGAGTCGCTGAACGCGACCTGTCGCCGCCACCGACGACAGCGCTGCGGGATCACCCGCGTACACCCCCGAGCAAAACGGCTCGATCAACCGTTCGAACGCCTCCGTTCCCAAGTTTCTGCTCACAAACTCCTTGACGCTCTCCTCCTTATTCTCCGGGGCGGGCGGTCGAATCCCGATGGCGCCCAAACCGGCGCGAATCTTCCCCGGCCACGTCAAAAAGTCCCCGAGCACCGCGCTCTCGATGCTGTGCGGCAAGATGCGAAGCTTGCCGTCCCACAACACGTACCGGTTACTCGCGGGATCCGCTAACAAGATATCATCGCGCATGCCCGCATCGCACGCGAGCGTCAAGATTGCATCCCCGGGCTGATAGGAATTCGGTCCCTCCTCCCACACGTACGTCCCATCGCTCTTACTCTGAATGTTACCCCCGACGCGATCTCTCGCCTCCGTCACGAGCACCGACGTCTCCGGCGCCGTCTTCTTCTTGAGCGTGTACGCGGTGGAGAGTCCCGAGACGCCCGCACCGACGACGACGACGTCCACCTCGCGCGCCCCCGCGCTCGCCCGCGTCGTCATCCTTCGCGCCGTTCGCGCGCGTCCACGTCGACCACCGTCGGTCGCGCGCGACGTCGGCGCCGCGACGCATCTCGCGCGCGCGTTCGCGCGCATCGCGACTCGTTCGATCTCGCGCGCGCGTCCGTCGCGCGTCGACTCGTGCCGTCGATCTTCTTATCCAACTTCTATTTCCCTCGAGGCCTGGGATCGGGCGTGGATCGTGGGAGAGGGGGTACACGTTGAGTCACGACCCGTCGCCGAGGAATGTCCCTCCCGAATCCATAGAGAGACCGGTCGAGCGACGACGACGACGACGCGCGCGCCGTCTTTCGGATGCGATTTTGCGTCTTTTCGGTCACGCTCGGTGCGTTCGAAGACGATCGATCGACTTTTCGGTGCGTCGTGATGATTATTGAATTCACGATGAACCGTCACCGACGAAAACGATGGATGAGGAGGTAAACCGTCGCGCGCGATTCGGGAACGGGATGGAGACCGCGGCGCGGATGCGCGCGCGGGGGCGCGCGCGCGGGCGCGCCGAAGAGTACGTCGAAGTCTGCGCACCGTTCGAGGCGGCGATGACGGTGGTGTACGTACTCGCGGGACGCGTCGACGAGGCGTGGTTCGATCGGTCGAGGCGTTGGATGCGGACGACGGCGTGCGTCGCGATCGCGGCGTTGGCACACGGCGTGTACTGGACGATTGGTGTGCTCGTGACGTCGTGGATGTTTCATCTCGTCGCGGCGTGGACGCGAGGGACGACGTGGAGCGCGGGGAGAAGGACGGCTGTGTGTGTGGCGTCGGCGTCGGCGGCGCTCGCCGCGGGAGAGCGTTTGGAGTTGGCGGGCGTCGGCGGCGCGCGAGGAATCATGGGATCATCGGGATTCATGTCTCGCACGACGTTCAACGCGCATCGAGCGTTCCGATACGATGCGCTGCGTCTGATGTCGTACGCGATAGATTGCGCGTTGGGCCAAGGCGAAATGTGCTTCGCGCGCTGCGTGCGGTACGTCTTCTATCCTTGTCTTCGCCAGTGCGGACCGTTTCTACTTTACAGAGACTTTGAGACGAAACGGTGCGATGAAGATTCGCGACGAACGTCGTACGCGGCGATGGAGATGATGGATTCGCTCGCGTGGTATGCGTTTCTCCATTTCGCGCGCCGAACGCTTTCGACGCCGGTCAACGGAGGACTCGCCGGAAAAATCACGCACGCGTGGACGCACACGACCGCCGTCTGGGCCGGTCCCACGCTCGTGTTTAATTTTCACCACGCGCTCGCCGTGTTTGAGGGTCAAGTCGTCGCGCGCGATGTCTTTGAATTTTGGACATCCTCCGCGACGAGCTTTACATCCTTCTGGCGACGCTTCCACGTGAGCCTGCACGACATGTTCGTAACGTACATCCACCGACCGCTCGGGTCAAACTTGCTCTCCATGTTCGTCGTCATGAGCTTTTCTTTACTCTTCCACGGTCTCTCCGCCTCGCATTGGGTCGCCTTCTTCACCGTCAACACGGCCGGCGTCTGCGCCGAGCGCGTCGTCAAATCACATCTCTCCAGACGCACCTGGCGGACGCCGTGGACGACGGCGCTCTACCAAACCTGCCTCTTCGCGCTCTTTCTCGCGTGCACGAGTCCCATCGACGTTTACGACTGGTCTTTCACGCTGGCAAATTTCAGTCTCTTTGCGACGGCGCGCCTCGTCCAGCGTCGCCGCGTCACTCGCCGCCGCCGCGCGTGATGCGCGCGTCGTTCGCGCGCGCGGTGGAAGCGCGCGCGCGACGCCGCGCGCGTGTCCCCTCGACGTCGTGTCCCCTCGACACGAGGCGCGCGACGCCCACGCGCGCGGTCGAGCGGCGAACCGTCGCCGATGACGTTGACGTCCCGGCGCCTCCCTCGTGCAAAAGATGTAAAGACACCGGCGCGCGCGAGTGTCGCGACTGTAAGGGACGCGGGTACCTCCCGCCCGGTGGCTACCACTCGAAGAACGTCGTCGACGCGAAGACCGCAGTGGGGAGTCGGTGGACGGCGCATCGGCGGACGAGAGGGTGGAGACACTTTGAGTGCGTCGCTTTTTCGCCGAAGGCCAAGACGGTGACGCTCCGAGCGACGTGCGATACGTCGGTGACGGTGGACGTGCCGATCGCGTTCTTGAAGGATAGGATGGAGTGGAGCGCGGGTTGGAAACAGAGAGAGGATTTGGATTGGATCGGGGATTTCGATCAGCCGGGCGGCGCGGTGGCGCGTCCGAAGGGCGGCGCGGGTTGTTCCAAGTGTCGAGGACTCGGAACGGTGCCGTGCGACGCCGAGGGGTGCGAGTTCGGCGTCGTGAGGATTGAAAAGCAACGCGCGGTGATCGAAAAGACTGAAAAGATATTTAAGCGTCAACTCGAGAGTCTTCGAGACGTCGAGGGCGACGCCGCGAAGGAACGGCGAACCGTGTTGAAGAAACAACTCAAGACGAAGAGTCAGATGAAAAAGGAACGCGCCAAGGCGGAGAGCGAGCGTAAAAAGAATGAAAAGATGTCGTCGAGTGACGTCGGCGGATGGAGCGACTTTAGGAATTCGCAGCGAGATGAGATATTAGAGGCGTGGCTCGCGGGAGCCACCGACCGCCGTGGCGAGCCCGATAATCAGCAGTGAGCGCGCGCGCGGCGGCGAAAGCGAGAATTTCAGACGTGTACAATAGCATTGTTACCGCGGTATCGGTTGTACCTCGAACGCGCGCGCGCCCCGCCTCGCCTCAGATCGCGCTTTACCGCCTTGACGCGCGGCGCCGGCGGCGCGCGAAAAGCAACAGCACCACTTAACCGCCGACGCCACTCCACGGCGCCGAAGCGCGCGCGTCGAGACGCACGTGCGCGATGGCGACCACACCGTGCGCGCGCGCCGCGCCCCCCGCGCGCGCCCGCACCGCTCGAGCGCCCCAGCGCGCGCGTCGCGGACGCACGATGAATGTTTTCGAACACCGCACGCGCGCCACCCCTGCGCGCCGCGAGGACGCGTCGACGTCCGCGGCGTCCTCGTTCGACGACGACGAGCTTGCGTACGATCACGATCGCCCGACGTCGACGTCACTCGCGAGCGCGCGAGGCGCCGGGACGTCGGGGTCTTTTTGGCGGGACGGGGACGCCAGACAGGTGGAGGCGCTCCGCGAGCGCGTGGTGGAGAAAGTGCGCGCGTGGGACTCTCACATGCAGAGTCTCAGCCAGGACGAACTTCGAGCGAAGACGGACGAGTTTCGCGCGCGATTGCGCGCGGGAGAGACGCTGGATGACATCTTGGTCGAGGCTTTCGCGGTCGTGCGAGAGGCGTCGACGCGCGAGTTGGGCCTGCGACACTTCGACGTGCAATTGATCGGTGGGGCGCTGTTGCACGAAGGGTGGGTGGCGGAGATGCGCACGGGAGAAGGTAAGACGCTCGTGGCGACGTTACCGGCGTATTTGAACGCGTTGGAGGGGAAGGGCGTGCACGTGGTGACCGTGAATGATTACTTGGCGGCTCGAGACGCGACAGAGATGGGAAGAATTTATCGCTATCTCGGTCTCACCGTGGGTACCATTCAGAGCGACATGGATTCGGAAGATAGAAAACGAGCGTACGCGTGTGACATCACGTACGTCACGAACACGGAGATTGGTTTCGATTACCTGCGCGATAACATGGCTACGGACGCCGAAGAATTGGTCGTGCTCACGCGTCCGTTCAACTTTGCCATCGTGGACGAAGTCGACAGCGTTTTGATCGACGAGGGACGGAATCCATTACTGATCACGGGTACTGGATCAGTGAACGACAGCGATAGATACGTCACGGCTTCCAAAGTGGCTGAAAACTTGATAGAGGGTCGCGATTACAAGGTGGTGTTGAAGGAGAAAACGGCAGAGTTGACGGATGAGGGCATGTATCGCGCCGAGTCCATGCTCGGCGTCTCAGATTTGTGGGACGCTCGAAATCCTTGGGGAAAATACATCTTACTCGCGGTCAAGGCGAAATCTCTGTTCCTGAAGGATATCGATTACATTGTGCGCGACGAGAAAGTCATCATCGTCGATCCGTCGACGGGACGCATACAGATGAACAGACGATGGAACGACAATTTGCATCAAGCGGTTGAAGCCAAGGAAGGCGTGGAGATTAATGGTGAAAACGCAATCATCGCGTCCATTTCGTATCAGTGTCTGTTCAAATTGTACAAGAAATTGAGCGGGATGACCGGTACTGCGGCGACTGAATCCGAAGAGTTTTTCACGACGTACGGTCTCGGCGTTGCGTGCGTTCCCACGAACAAGCCGAACCTGCGTCACGACTCACCGACCGCGTTGTTTTTGCGATCGATGCCGCGTTGGGAAGCGGTCGCGGATTTGATTCTCAGTTGTCACATGGACGGTCGTCCCGTGCTCGTCGGCACGACATCGGTTGAAAATTCCGAGCTTTTGAGCGCGATTCTCGACGAGTACCTGTGGGAGACCCCGGATGGACGGGCGATCAAGGGCATTCCGCACGAACTCCTCAACGCGCGTCCGCAGTACGCTGCGAGAGAGGCTGAAATCGTCGCGCAGGCGGGCAGGCGATACGCAGTGACGATAGCGACAAACATGGCTGGCCGTGGCACCGACATCTTGCTCGGCGGTAGTGCGGAGGGTTTAGCGCGTCGCGCGCTCAAAGAAAAGTTGTGGCCGGTGTTGGGTCTCGGAGAACTGGAAGATGCCGCGCTTCTCATGCACGTGGAGCTCTCTCCACTCTCTGAGCAAACGCTGAATCAAGCGACGATGGTGGCGCAGGCGGCGGTGCACGTCGCCGGCGCGATGGAATTAGAACAAGCCGACGAATTCATCGGCGAGGCGTTGGCGAAAGCCGAGGAGTGTCTGCGCCGAAACACTCCCATCGATGATCCGGCGGAGGATCGTCCGCTCGTCAAGATAATTCACTCGGCGGCGTATGCGGTGTTGGGCGATTGCCAGCGTCAATGCGCCGCTGAGCGCGAGCAGGTGCGTCGGGTCGGAGGTCTTCAGGTGATCGGCACGTCGATTCACGACAGTCGTCGCGTCGACAACCAGCTTCGAGGACGTGCGGGGCGGCAAGGTGATCCTGGAAGCACGACGTTTTGCGTGTCCGCCGAAGACGAATTGTTGCAGACGTATTGCCCCGGGTGGGGAAGCGACAAATTGTGGATGTTCGCCGGGGTTGACGAGAACGCGCCAATCTTCTCAGACATGGTCGACAATCAGCTTCGGGCCGTGCAAAAGCAAATCGAAGATTACTTGGCCTCTCATCGACAGTCGACATTTGAGTCCGATCGCGTCCTCGACGGTCAGCGTGAAGCCGTGTACAAACTCCGCCGACAAATCCTCTTGAGCAGCCAAGCGACGCTCCGTAAGCGTTTGTTCAAGTATTTCGCTCGCGCCGTCGACGAAGCGTGCGAGCGCGCCGGGGTGGCCGGTCGCGTGAATCCCAAAAAGTGGAACTACGAACAACTCATGCGCGAGTTACGATGCGTCTTTGTCGGTCGAAAGGATCACGCGTTGTCGCTGAAAGGATTACCGATGGGAGACCAGCCGCACTATCTTGCCGGCGTGAATCCAGAGGATATTCGCGACGCAATCGTGAATGGCACACCGTTACCGGCGCCGCGCGAGTTGCCACCCCTGAAAGCACCGGCGGCCGTTGTAAAGGCGGCGGTGAGCGGCGTGGACGTCGTGTACGCCAAAGGCGAAGACGTCGGCCCGACGGTGAGCGACATCGAACCAGAGGCTTCGTCCGAAGCGTTACAGGAACGATTGGCGAATCGACTGATGCCACCGGATCACCGAACCGAGTCTTCGGACTACGTCAAGCGTTGGGGCAAGGGTTGGCACGCCCAAAAGGCTCGAAACCTGCGATCTTATCTTACAGAGAGTGCGGTGCAAATGTACTTGGACAGGTTCGCGAGATTGGCCTCGCAAGATTACGAACGAACGGAACTCGAAGCCGTCGAACGATTATGGGCGCTTCGCGCGGTCGATGATCTCTGGCAAAACCATCTCGTGCAGATGGAGGTCTTGCGCACGAGCGTGCAAGTGCGAAGCTTCGGTCTCTTGGATCCGAGAGACGAGTTCCGCATCGACGGCGCGCGCGCATTCGTCTCTCTGGTTGAAACGCTTCGTGAAGACATCGTGAAAAACATCTTCTTCTTCGTGGGTGCGAGCGCAGAACCAATCGCAGATTTTGAGTCTCTCGGCGAGGAGGGAGCCTCGCAAACGCAGACGGAAGTGTAGGTAGGCAAGCTTTGGTTGTAATGCAATTGCAATTGTCAGTCTGCCGAGTCGCTCGAACTCGACGAGCTCGAATCGTAATCACGTCTCGAACTCTTTCTATGTTTTCTATGTTTTTTGCTATCCTTCGAGCGGTGTTTTTTGCTCTTCTTCTCCTTTTTGGACCGTTTTCTCTTCGACTTGGACGATTCACGCTCGCGCTCTGACGACGCGCGCGGTTTTGCCATCACCGCCGACGACCACATGGGTCTCTCCACCGGCGGCGGCGGTGGCGCCGCCGGCGGTGGGGGCGCCATCTTCGCCGCGAGCGCGGCTTTGATCGCGCCAACGTCCGCTTCGGTCTCGTTTTCTTCCTCTTCGGCGTCCAAGTCGTCGTCGGAGTCTTCGAAAATCGCCTTGAACAGTCCCATGGGCTTTTCGACGAACTTCGGCGGCGGCGGCGGAGGGGGCACCTCCACCATCGCCGCCTCTCGCGTCGGAGGCGGCGGCGGTACCTCTCTCGTCGTCGTCGAACGTAGAGGCGGAGGCACATCGACGCACGATGTCTCGGGCGGTGGCGGCACGTCGAGGTACTTGGGTGCATTCTCCCGCGCCTTGGCGCTCGTGGCGTTGAGCGTGATGGCGTCCGAGCGAAACTTGTACGCGGCCGTGTCCGGTCGCGCGCGATTGGCGTATGGATCGGCGATCCCGAAACGTTTGCACAGTAATGGTTCCGGCGCCCACTCTATCGTGTTTCTTGACGCGATGATTGGCATGTGCGACGCCTCGGACGGTTGGTTTCTTTCCAGTTCCTTGGGCGGAACGATAGTCTTCGGCGCCGTCTTATCCAATGTGTGCAAACCAACTTTTTCAACTTTCGCAGCCTCCACGACGCCTCCGGACGTGAAAGTCTTGCTCAAAAGATTTTGGATGCGTGCTCGATCGTCGCTCGCGATGCCCTCTATGCTCAACTTTTGTCTGGGCGCCATCGCCGCGTCGCTCGACGTCGTCGCCGCCGCGACGTGTGACGTCGGGAGCGGTTTTTCACCCAACATACGCGCGCGCTCCTCCATGCCTAAAGGTCGCGATCGACGATCAGGCGGTGCGGCCGAATCCGCGGCGTGCTCCAACTTGGCTTGCGCGACGCGCCATTTGTAATACCCAGAATCGCGACCGCCGAAGAGAAAGGAAAACTTTTCATCCTCCTCGCCCTGACGCGCTCTCGCCATGTCTTCAAACTGTGTCCCGTGTTTCGCCACGAACGTCGCGAGCGTGTCGATCACCTTCCTTCGCTCCGCGTCTCTCGGCGGCGGCGCCTCGGGCGGAAGCGCGGGTTTCGCCGCCGCCATCGACTCGAACGTCGTCATCGCCGCGACGATGCGCACGCCTCGAGGTTGAAAGTCTCGAGGCACGACTGGCGGTTCAAACCACTTCGGCGGCGCGATCGTGTCGTTCGAGACTCGAAATCCACGCACGAGACATCCATCCACCGTCGACGCGCCGAGCGCGAGCACCGATCCCGACGCGCGCCGTCTTCCGCCGTCGCGCGCAAAATCGTCCTCCTCCTCAGCCAACTCGAACGCGTACTCGTTCAGTTTCGGTTCATCCTCCGTGTACAGACACTCGTCCTCCTCTTCGAACGCGCCGACGCCGAACGCCTCCCCTCGCGCCCGTCCGCGCGTCAAACCGGTGTTTTCGCGTTCCTTTGCGAGTCGATTCCGTCCCGCGGCAGCTCGAAACTCCTCGGCGCCTGCGAAGGCGTCGTACCCGACGCCTCGTCGATCATTCTTCGGATCGATCACGTACGCCGGCGCCTCCACGCCGCTCGCCGAATCCACGCATACGAATCCATCCGCGCCCACGGCGCGTCCGCTCCTCATCTCGCGCCCGCGTCGCCATCCCATGCGTCTCAACAGACGCGTCCCGACGCCCGACTCTGTCGGCGCCACCAAATCCGCCACCGCGTCCGACCTCCCCAACGCCGCGCTCGTCCCCGCCCCCCCGTCCGCGCGCGTGCGATTCCACGCCAACTCCCGGTGCGCCTCTCGCGCGCCCTCCCCGAACGTATCGTACGCCGCGCTCGCGCGCAGCGTCGTCGCCTCGTACTCGGCACGTTCGTCGTCATCCATGAAATCAACCACCGACTGCGCGCGGGCCTCCTTCCCGCGCGCGTCGGCGCGCGTCGTCGCGAACGATCGCGGCGTGAATCCCTCTACGCTTCCGACGGTGTTGAAGTGTCCCGCGGAGAAGCCGCCGGTGAAGGCGCCGTGAAACCGTCGACGTCCCCTGTCATCGGTCGCGACGAGCGCGTCTCGCCGCGCCGATGCGCTCGCGCGCGCCGTCGTCGGCGTGCCTCGACGATGGTACGAGACGTCATCGACCTGATTCGCCGTCGCGCCGTCGCGCGACGGGAGCGGTGCGCGCGCCATGTCGGCGCGCGTCGCGCACTCCCGCATTTCATTGCGCGGCGCGCCATCATCGTCGACGCGGAAAGTCGCGCGTCGCGCACGATGACGCGACGGGATGCGGACAACGCCGACAGTGCATCTCGCGCGCGTCGCGACGCCCTCGACTGCGCATCGACGCTTCGCGCGCGCGTCGCGGGGATGGAACTCTGCGCCGCCGCCGCCTCGGCGCTGGACCGATGCGAAACCACCGCGCGGGATCATCGCGCGAGCGTCGATGCCGTCGCGGAGGCGTGCGCAGACGTCGTCTTGGATTTCGGTCGTCATCGCGTCGTCGCCGCGGCGTGCCTGAGACGCGCGATGGTGGCGGCGACGGTGAAGATTTGTGAAAAGTGCTCGCGAGGCGAACGCGACGTCGAGACGACGACGCGCGCGCTCGGGGACGTGTGTGAACTGTTGCCGCACTGCGCGTCGGCGTGCGAAGAATTCTTGTGTTCGTCGGCGGTGGACGAGCCGGTGCGACGAATGGTGACGAGGACCGCGACGATGGAGGCGGAAGAGGCGTCGGCGTGCGCGCGTGCGTTGGAGACGCTCTGGCGAAGGTGTCCGTCGACGCGGCGGAGCTTTGATTGGTCGTCGAGCGTCGCGTGGTTGCGTTCGGAATCCGATGAAGTGCGATATAACGCGTGCGCGCTCGTCGGGTTGGCGATGGGTCTGACGACGCGCGCGGTTCGGGAGATGCGAGCGGCGACGACGAGGGACGCCGGCGCGTTTCACAAGTACGGAGCGCGGAGAGAGGCGAGGACGTTGACGTTCGTCAACGAGCGCGGCGCGTTTTGGTTGAGTCCCGGACGAAAGGATATCGCAGTGGAGGATGTGGATTTGTCGAACGGTGATCACGCGCCGCCGGCGGATGGATACGTGCGAATCGGAGGCGTCGAAGTGCGCAGGAGGCGCGCGTCGGCGGCGAGCGCGAGCGGGCGCGGTCGAAAACCGATGGTGTACACGGAGAGCGCGCGACGCAATCTCGGTGCGGTGGCGTTGGCGCTGTGTCAAAATAGACCGGTGTTATTGGAGGGTCCGGCGGGGTGCGGGAAGTCGGCGGTGCTCGAAGAGGTGGCGCACGTGACGGGGAACGGCGATTTCGTGACGCTGCACCTGGACGCGCAGACGGATTCAAAATCTCTCCTAGGCGCGTACGTCTGCGGCGCGGCGCCGGGAGAATTTAAATGGCAGCCAGGTGCGTTGACGCAGGCGGTGACGAAGGGCGTGTGGGTGCTCATCGAGGATATAGATCTCGCCCCGTTTGAGGTGCTCTCGGCGCTCGTGCCGCTCTTGGAGACGCGCAAGTTGTATGTCCCGGGTCGAGGCGAGAGTATTCAGGCGGCGCCTGGATTCCAGCTCTTCGGTTCCGTGACGACGGACGCTGGACGGTCGAGTTCGTCCAGCGCCGATCCTCTCTCGGGACTTTGGACGCGCGTCGTCGTCGAACCGCCTCGCGGGGACGAGGCGACGGCTATCCTGTGCGGGTTGTATCCCAAACTAGCCGAGCTCACGCAACCCATGCTCGCGACCGTGCGTCAGGTACAGCACATGTGTGGACAAGGTGGCGCCGCCTCGGGCGAAGCCGCGGGTCTCGGAGTGTTGACGGAACAAGATTACGCCATTCAAGAAGCCATGAGCGGTTCGACGGATCCCGAACGTGCCGTGTCGGGACTCGAGGCTCAAGCCAACGACGCCAATCACACGTTATCGCGCGTGCACGCGGGGCGTCCGTTCACTCTGCGAGATTTACTTAGATGGGCGCGGCGCATCGTCGCGCTTCGCACGCACGAAGTCGCGCTTTTGCGTCCGAACAAGGCGCCTCCGCCACAGCTTCGCGCGGCGGCGTACGACGAAGCCGCCGACGTTCTCGCGGGCATGTTACCCGCGGGTCCCGGTCGTCGGCGCGTGCTCAAGATGATTGCTGCCATTTGGGGGCTTCCATCCGAAGAGACCGCGGACGCGACGGATCGATTACACAAGCCGACGATTCAAGAGGGACATCAATCGGTCACCATCGGCCGGTGCGTGCTTCCCGTCGGCGACAAGAACGTGAGAGGCGCCAAGTGGTCCAGAACTGGGCACGCGACGCGACTGTTAGAGCGCGCGGCGGCGGCGGTACAGCTCACCGAACCCGTGTTGCTGGTGGGCGAGACTGGTACGGGGAAGACGGCACTCATTCAAGAGCTCGCGAGACTCGTCGGCGCTCCGCTCACCGTTGTCAACTTGAGCAACCAGTCAGAGTCGGCGGACTTCCTCGGTGGGTTCAAACCGGTGAGCGCGCGCCATCTGTGTCTGCCGCTGCTTCCAAAGTTCCACAATGCGTTCAATAAGACATTTCCGTCCGCGGCGAACGCAGAGTTTCTTACTCGCATTGCCCGCTACGCGGAGAAGCGCAAATGGGCGCATCTGCTGCACGCTTTTAGAGCCGGCGTCGAGCGGGTGGCGAAACTCGCTGCGGAGGCTGCCGATGCCGAGACGAAGAGTCGACAGTCGGACACGAAGAAGGGAAATAAACGTAGAAAGACGACGAGTGCGCTTCCGGCTGATCTCGTCGCCGAATGGCGCGAGTTTGAGCGCGATTTGAGCACTGTCGAACACTCTACGAATGCCAGTAAAAACGGAGGACCCGTGTTTGCTTTCGTCGAAGGAGCACTCGTCACCGCACTTCGCGAGGGACACTGGATTCTGTTGGATGAAATTAATCTGGCGCCGGCGGAGACACTCGAGCGAATCGGAGGTATTTTAGAGAGCGAAACTGGCAGCATCGTGTTGAGCGAGCGCGGCGACGGCGAGCCGATCCCTCGCCATCCACGATTTAGACTCTTCGGTGCGATGAACCCTGCGACCGACGTCGGAAAGCGCGATCTTCCCACAGCGTTGAAGCATAGATTTGTCGAGATTTACGCCGGAGAAACGGAGGGTAGAGACGATCTCGCGATGATCGTGCACACGTATCTGAACGGAGTGCCAGGCGTGCAAGTTGACGACATCGTCGATTTCTACATAGCCGCTCGTCAGGCCGCTCACACGACGCTTTTGGATAGCGCTGATCAAAAGCCTCAGTACTCATTGCGTACGTTATCCCGCGCGTGCGAGTACGTGCGCGCGGCGACTAGCATCTATGGTTTACAGCGAGCTCTCTTTGACGGTTTCGCCATGTCGTTCTTGACGCTACTGAAAACGGAAAGCGGCGAAGTCCTCGAAAAGCTCATGATCAAGCATCTTCTTCGTGGAACCCCAATAAAGGTACGTACTCGTTCGCGTAAGTCGACTCCCGCTCCACTTCCGTCTCGCACGCTCTCAAAATTCAATTTCCATGGAATTTGTGAGCTTCGGCGTTCGACGCCACAGACGGTACATTGATGAAAAACAATACCTATTCCATCACTGATTTGCTGATGTGTTGGAAGACGTTTTTCTACATTCACGCGTGTTTGCGCTCGCTTCAGACACTGACCTCTATGCGCGTTCGATTGCAGGCGATGAAAAATCCACCGAATCCTCCAGCCGGAGACACGCACGTGCTGTTGGAGCATTTTTGGGTCGAGGCTGGTGACTTGCCGCGAATGGATCCCGAATCGGGAAAATATGTGGTGACGGAAACCGTCAAAGGACACTTGTCCAATCTCGCGCGCGCGGTGTTGTTACGTCGACACCCAATTCTCCTTCAAGGTCCCACGTCGAGCGGTAAGACGTCGCTCGTGGAGTACCTAGCGCAGAGAACGGGACATCGATTCATGCGCATCAACAACCACGAACACACCGATCTGCAGGAGTATCTCGGTACATACGTGACTGATGAGACAGGTACATACTTTATTCTCGGTCGCTCGTCTCGCTTCGCACCGGCCACTAGTTCGTTAGCCGTCTTCCAGTTTTCTGTGGGAATGGGGGCTCGGAAAGTGGCCGAACATCAACGTGGACAACACGCGTGTTGGCGTCGCCGAACGCCAGCGTAGAACCTGGTACTCAGGACGCGGACAGCGTGGGGCCCGAAATCTCTCAATATCGTCGCGGTGCCTGCGTTTCCAGATTTTTCTTCTGACGTCGTTTGTTTCATTCCTCCACAGGCCAACTTGTTTTCCAAGAGGGCGCTCTCGTCCAAGCTGTTCGTAAGGGTTATTGGGTCGTGCTCGATGAGCTCAACTTAGCGCCCACGGACGTTCTCGAAGCGCTCAATAGGTTGTTGGATGATAATCGGGAACTCTTCGTGCCGGAACTTCAAGAGACCATTCGACCGCACCCGCACTTCATGTTGTTTGCGACGCAAAACCCACCTGGCGCGGTGTACGGTGGCAGAAAGGTGCTCAGTAAAGCCTTTAGGAATCGTTTCATGGAGCTTCACATCGGTGATATTCCAGATGATGAGCTCAAGACTATTCTGAACACGCGGTGTGAGATTGCTCCGTCTTACTGCGTGAAACTCGTCGAAGTGATGAGAGAGTTACAGAGAAGACGTCAAGGTTCGCGCGCGTTCGCCGGTAAAGATGGTTACATCACCGCGAGAGATCTTTTCAGATGGGCGAATCGTCAAAGCAATGGTTACGAAGAACTCGCCGCGGATGGCTTCAGAGTTCTCGGTGAGCGTCTTCGCAGCGACGCGGAGAGGCAGTCCATTCGAGAAGTCCTCGAGAAGTGTTTGAAGGTTCCGCCTCTCGTTGAAAGCACGCTCTACGCCTCCGCGCAGGAGGGTGTACTCGAAAAGAGCCTCGTCGACGCGGCCGCACAAGCTGAAAAGATGGGTGGTTTGGAAGCGGCGGACGCCGCGGCTTTAGCGCAAACCATCGCGTGGACGCCCGCCATGAGACGTTTGTTTGCTCTCGTCGAGGGGTGCATGAATCACAAGGAGCCCGCTCTACTCGTCGGTGAAACCGGGTGCGGGAAGACGTCTGTGTGTCAGCTACTCGCACTTTTGCGCGGTCAAAAGCTTCGAATCCTAAACTGCCATCAACACACTGAGACGAGCGATTTCATCGGCGGATTCCGACCAACGCGAACCGCCGAGCGTCAGGAAATGATGGAGGCTGGAAAGACAGCCGCGCCTTTCGCGTGGGAGGACGGGCCGCTCATCAAGGCTATGCGTGATGGCGACATATTACTCGTGGATGAGCTTTCGCTCGCGGAGGATTCCGTCCTCGAGCGATTAAACTCCGTGCTCGAGCCGGGCCGCTCCATCACGCTGCCCGAAAAAGGCGGCGCCGAAGTGGAAGAGCTGACAGCGCATCCAAACTTTTTGATTCTGGCCACGATGAACCCGGGTGGCGATTTCGGTAAGAAGGAACTGTCGCCGGCGCTGCGCAACCGCTTCACCGAGGTGTGGATCGGCAGCGTGGGTAAAGCTAGCGAGATGGAGAACATCGTCGCGAAGAGAATGTCTGAGGGCGATCTCGCGGTTTTCGCGCAACACTTGGCAGAGTTCTGGGAATTCTACCACGAAAACGCGGGAAGCTCGACAGCGCGAGCCGCTCTTGCGGTGCGTGATCTGATCGGGTGGGCCAACTTTATGCGAGAAATGGTGGACTCCTCCCGCCGCGTCGCGCTGCGACCCTCCGAGGCGTACGCGCACGGCGCGTATCTGACGCTCTTGGATGGACTCGGTTTGGGTCTCGGCATGCCGGAGGAGGCGGCGAGACAGATCAAGTTGAAGTGTTTGGAATTTTTGCGCGAACAAATGAATGAAACGGTGCGTATGGTCGAAGCGACGCGTCGCGACGCGGCGGTTCACCGGGGGTGCGATGATGCTTTGTTGTACCTGGTAAGTTTCCGAGCTCCGGCACTGAGAGACAACATCTCACAACCCTGAGTACCCCCGAGGAACCAATCGCTCTCAGCAATTTTGACATCTCGCGCGCGCGATGCATACTGACCACGACTCTTTTCCCGTGCAGGAACGCTCCACGCTCGCATTCGCCGCGGCTCCTGAGGGTAACGACGGGGCGACGTTTGAAATCGACGACGACGGATACTTTGGCGTCGAGCCGTTCAAGATTCCGTGTGGAAATCACGACATCTCGCGGGGTGGGTTTGCTCTTTCGGCGCCGTCGACGAAGACAAATGCAGCGAGAATCATGCGGGCGATGCAACTCAGCAAACCTATTCTTCTGGAAGGGAGTCCGGGCGTCGGGAAGACGTCTATCATCTCGGCCCTCGCCGCGGCGTCGGGTCATAAACTCGTGCGTCTTAATCTGAGCGAACAGACGGATATGATGGATTTGCTTGGTGCAGATTTACCCGCCGCAGGCGGCGCCGCGGGTGAGTTCGTGTGGTCCGACGGCGCTTTTTTAGCCGCGCTCAAGGCGGGCGACTGGGTGCTCTTGGACGAATTAAATCTCGCGCCGCAACCCGTGCTCGAAGGTCTCAACGCGGTGTTGGACCACCGGGCCGAGGTTTTCGTGCCCGAGCTCGGGCAAACGTTCAGATGTCCACCGACGTTCCGCGTGTTTGCTGCGCAGAATCCCGTACAAGAGGGAGGCGGACGAAAGGGATTGCCAAAATCGTTTCTCAATCGTTTCACGCGCGTCCACGTGGAACCCATGTGCTCGGGTGATTTGCATCACATCTCCAGAGCGTTACATCCGGGCATTCCGGATGAGAGCGTCTCCGCGATGGTTCGATTCAACGCATCGCTTGCGCACGCGGCGAGCGCGCCCGGAAGCACATTCGCGCGCGCAGGTTCGCCCTGGGAATTCAACTTGAGAGACATTTTGCGCTGGTGCGATCTCGCCGAGAGATCCACCACGCTCTCTCCCGCCGTCGCGGTCGAACGTCTGTTCGGCACGCTCTTCTTACAACGTCTGCGAACGTACGAAGATCGCGCGCACTGCGGAGAGTTGTTCGAGGACGCGTTTGGATACGCGCCGCATCCTGCGGTCGAACGACGCGTCTTCGTCAGCGGGAAAGAGTTGTGCATCGGAGACGCGCGCATCGCGTGCGGCGACACCAAAATGTTCGATGCCGCTGACTCGCAATACTCGTTGATCCCAGGGCAATTTGACGCTCTGGAAGCGGTCGCACACTGCGTGCAGAGAGGGTGGATGTCCATCCTCGTCGGCGCGTCGGCGAGCGGCAAGACGACAATCGTGCAAATGCTCGCCGCGTTGTCCGGCAATCGTCTCAGACAAGCCGCGCTCACCGCGGCGACGGACACCAGCGAACTGCTTGGTTCGTTCGAACAGCGCGATCCGAGTCGAGATCGGGCAAAGGTCGAGGAGGACATTTTCTCCGCGCTTCAGAAGCGATGCAGCGTGGGGTCGACGTGGACCGACGTGGACGCCGTCGAACGCGTATGGACGCTCTGGGAGCGATACACTCGCGTGATACGCACGTCTGTCGACATGTCCGGCGGAGACTCGTACGCGGCGCTCATGGACGTGTTAAAAGCGCTCAACGACATCGACGGCGGCGCGCGTTCCATCGCGTTGAAAGAGAGCGTCGAGAGTGTCGGTCAATCGGCCTGGGCGCCCGGACCGTCTCCCGACGCCGGTAAATTTGAATGGGTCGACGGCGTGCTCTTGAACGCCGTCATCAACGGCGAGTGGGTGCTGCTGGAGAATGCGAATTTGTGTTCACCCACCGTGCTCGATCGATTGAACCCGCTCCTCGAACCCGAAGGTTTCCTCTTGGTGAACGAGTGCGGCTTGATCAACGGCGAACCTCGCGTCGTCAAGGCGCATCCAAACTTTCGACTCTTCTTGGCGATCGATCCTCGTCACGGGGAAGTATCGAGAGCGATGCGAAATAGAGGCGTTGAAGTCTTCTTACTCCCGTCGCGAGACGTCGTCGAGGACGCGCCGGACGCGACGTTACCAGATCCTCTGCTCACGCCGCCGGCGACGCCGACGGCGGATGACGACGCGTCCAAGGTGCTCGAATCCGTCGGCGTTCCCGGAGGTTTCATTCGAAACATCATGATCGACGCGCACGCGGGTTTGGTGAAATCGGCATCGAGACCGGGTGCACGCGGCGCGTCGGCGCGTCAAGCGGCGGAGTGGGCTACGTTGGCGACGGAGTTGTTATGTCGAGGACACGACGCGCAGGCAGCGATGCTCGCGAGTTGGAGTCAGGTGTACATGCGAGGTGAAGCGAACGCGGACCTTCGTCAAGCGGCGTTCGATGCGTTTGAAAACGCGTGTTCGCGCGCTTTCGCGTCGTTGCGTCGAATCGCCGCCGGCGAACACGACGGAACGGACGCGCACGCGAGATCAGTCATGTTTCAGCCCATGTGTTGGCCGAACGCGAGCGTGACGAACGATTCTCTTAACTATAACGCGTACGACGACGAGAGTCGACACCGTTCGCAGACGGCGTTGTTTGAGGGCATCGTCGCCCAGGTGATGGGTCAGATCGCGCGCGACGCCGCCGTTCGAGACGCGTCGCCTCTCGTCGCAGGCGCGTTGCCGGTCGCCGCCGCCATGCGACGCGTCGGGTTCGACGCCGCCGTCGTGCGTGCGTTCGAGGACGAGGAACTCCGCGTCTCGAGCCTCGTATCGGCCCTTCACGCGAGTGCGCACAGCCTCATCGACGGCGCGCTGATGAACGACGACGCGCGACACGTGGTCGGAATCGTCACGAGGCTCTCGGCGTTTGTCGAATTGGGCGCCGTCGAATCCGTCCCCGCGGTGCGCGACGAAGTCGCGGGCGTCGTGCGCGCGCTCGCATTGGTTCAAGAACACCCGTACGGCACGTCTCCTCGCGCCGATGACTCGGCGTTGAGAGCGCTCGTCGCGAAGGGTGTCGCGCACAAGACGAAGACGGAAATTCACGCGAGACGCAGCGCGAACGCTGTCAGCGTCGGCGCCGCCTCGTGTCTGCAACTCTCCGTGTGGAGAGGCTCGGACAGCGCCGAGCGCGCGCGCGCTATCCCAGTGCACCCGTGCGTAGACGTCGCCGGCGTGCTCTTGGGCACGTGCGCCGCGTTCGAGGATGCGTACTTGCGTCTTCTCTGCGCCGCGATGGAGCCGTTGTCGTCGTACGCGACCGTCACCGAATTTCAAAACTGGCGCCTTCGGTTAGAGGACCTTTTGAAAACAACCAGCGGCGCGGCGCTCAAGATGGACCCAACAACGGGTCTCGTCGCGTCCGCCGACGTCTTGGAATCCATCGCCGTGGTGTGGACCAAGGTGCGCGAGGCGCTGGCGAGCCTTCTCGCCGACGAATCCCTCGACACGGATTCTATCAAGCTCGCCGTCGAACAATTGCGACACGCCGGCGCGCTCATGGACTCGGCGTTGGAGATTCCAGACGGGAAGCCGATAGATCCTCTCCTCTGGAAATACGCCGGTCGACCGTCGTTGCCGAAGACGCGACACTTGTTCGAGTCGGAGACCAACGTGCGAGACATTTGCGACGCATTACGGATTCGATCGACGTTTTCATCCGATCTCGTTCGCGCGTTGACGAAAAAACGATTCGGAGGTGAGAACTCTGCGAACGATGCCACCTTCGCGGCGGCGTGCGCCGCGCTCGGCGCGGGCGTGGAGTTACGATCCGCCGCGCTGGAAGGTTTATGTTTCTTCGCGTGGACTCACGTCGACTCAAACGACGTAGCGTCCGTCGACGCACAGATGGAGCGCGAGGCTGAAGAAATCCCTCGTTTACTCGGAAAGAAATGTGAAGACCGAGCGAAATCGTCTGGCGTGCGCGTGGACGTCTCCGTGGAGTCGATGGAGGACGCCGAAGCGACGCTTCGCGAATTGCGACACATTTCCGACTTGCCCGCGAATGAGCTTCTCAAATCTATCGATGCGGGCGAACCGTGGCGACTGGGCGCGATTGGCGACGTCTCCGTCCCCGCGTACCCCACGCTCGTGTTCCCGGCGTGGTCGATGAAATGGGAGACCGTCTCGCGCTTGAACGCGGCGTTGCTTCCCATCGCCGAACTGTGGTCCGTCGCGTCTCAATCCAAGCTCTTGAGTCGATTGACGTCTCGATTAATGTTCGAACGACGCGGTCCGGCGATGGACGCGAGCGAGGCTGCGCTCGCCGCGCAGGACATTACGTTCGGTATCGTCGCTTCTCCGCGCTCTCCGGCTGATTTCGCGGCGCATCGCCAGTTACTCTGGCTGTACGGCGACGCGCAAGACGTCGACATCCTCGAACCTTCTCGAGGCGCGGGCGAACATCTGCACGACATGTGGGTGCGATGGCACGCGTCTCAGTGGAACAACGCCATGGACGGCGTCCCGACGTCACTGTTACCGAAGACTAAGAGAGACTCGACCGTCGAGAGTCCGGTTCCTGCGCTCTGGACCTCGGCGAGTGGTCCCGTGCGATTCGAGCGCGCGACGGCGACGGTGTTCGCCGCCGCCATCGCGCACGACACCGACGTCGGATGCGCCGAGCGCGTCCCCCGCATGGCGCAGCTTCGCATGGCCTCGCGCCTACTGCGCTTTGAACGCGACGATCCTGTGCGGGCGTCGCGAGAAGATTGGCTCTCGCTCGCGAGTCTCTTCGCGCAAGTGCTCCTCTGTCACAAGACGTTGCTCGACGACGACGCGTCCCGCGCGAACGGATTACTCGACGCCGTCGACGTGCTCATCGAGCTCGTGCGCGAACCGTCGTCGATGAAAGCGAAGAGCGCGATGACCAAGCTCGGCGCCGCGTGTGCGTCGCTGTGCGAGGCGTACCCGCCGCTCGAGGCGTCGCGCGCGGCGGCGCTCGAACCGCTCGCGCGCGCCGTGTGCGAGGGCGCGTCGCACCGAGACGTCCTCAAGGCGGCGAGTCTCTCGGGAGAATCCGCCGCCCGCGATCGAGGACGACGGGGCACCGCGTGGGCGCTCTTGGGCGTGCTCAGACTCAATTTGTTACTTCCGGCTGGAGTCTCTGATCCCGCGGTGATTGTTCGCGTCGAGTGTTGGCATTTGGACGCGACACTCTCGCGCGAAGTCGAACCGCTCGCGGGAGTCTTGACGTGGCAACAACGCACGCCGTCCGCGCCGGCGATCGACGAGGACAGCGTGCGAGCGTGCGAGCGACGACGCGTGGAAATTGTTGAGAAACGGGAGACGCTTCGCGCCCTCTCGCTCCCGCGACCGACGCCGTCTCGATGGGACGCGCTTCGCCGCGACGTCTCGCAATTCCGCGACGGTCTCGCCTCAGCGCATCGATTGCTCTCTATACTTGACCGGTGTTCGGCGTTAGACTTCGATGAGAGCGCCGTCATGGAGGCGGAGACGTGGCTCGGATCGAGCGAGCAGTGGATATCGCGTCTGGACGAAGAGTACGCCGAGTATCGCGACATGACGCAGCCGCTCCAGCTCGCCGTGTACGAGATCCGTCGAGGTCTCGCCCTCGCCGCCGACGCCGCGCGCGCGCGGGCCAAGACGAAGAGCGAACTCGTCACCGCAGCGGTGGCGCTGTTCTCGTTCCCGACCGTCGTGAGTTCATCGTTCGAGGGATCGGCGGCGCTCGCGCTCAGCGAGGATCGCGTCCTTCGAGCGTTGAGCGTGGCGGAAAACGTGGCGACGGCGCACCTCGCGTTCAATCCGAAATCTGGTGATTTGGAGGTAGGCGCGCTTCGCGTCGCGCTCACGAGCGCGTTCTCGGAGGCGAGACGGGACGGCGCGCTGAGCGCGAAGAGTTGGAAACGTTTGCGAAAGTGTTTCGCAGCGTTTGCGGCGCTTTACGAGAGTTGTCGCGAAGAGGACGCCGAAGCGGAACGATTGGCGACTGAGGTGTTTAAACAGGCGACGAAAGGACCGAGTTCGTACGAAGCCGCGGAAGGAAATGATGAAGAGACCGAGGAACGCGCGTATCGCATCGCGTTTAAGGATTTCGCTTCCGAGTACGCCGACTTTAAAGACGCGCCGGACGCGCCGCTCTCGCTCGAACACGATTGCGTCGAGGAGAATCAAAAGGAAGAGGATGAGGAGGACGACGACGCGGACGTCACCCGAGCGGCGCGCATGGCGGGCATTCTCGAGGGTGAACTCGCCGAGGAGCTGGTCAACGTGCACTACGCGGCGTTGGCGACGCTTCGTGGGGCGCCGTCGCGCGCTTTCGCCGACGAGTCGACGAGCGCGCAAGAGAAAATCGTACAATCGACGAGGCTAGAAAAGTATGGGAAATACGTGCGTCACCTGACGACGGAAGAGTCTCTCCGAGCGTCTGAATTTGCGCGCGCGTACGACGTGGGCGTCTCCGTGCTCAAGGCGAGTCAACTCTCGCTGCCGGTGTCCGTCGATTACGCCTCGCGTCTGGGACATTCCCTTCGCGTGGCTCTCGAACACTCCGCCGTCTCGAAATCAGCGCTCTCCGTGGAGACGCTCTCTTCGTCTTCGCGCGACGACGCGGAATCCGCGACGCAGACATCGAAGCGCACGCGCGCTGAATTGGACGAAGACGCCGCTGCGGACGCGCTCGACGCCGAGCTCACCGTTGGCGGATGTCCTGGAGAGATGGCGCTCCTCGTTCCGCCCGTGGCGGCGATTCGACGTCGATTGACGACGCTCCTCGAGGAGTGGCCCGAACACCCGCTGTTGACGCAATTGACGCAAATATGCGATCGCATGCTCGCCTTACCGCTGTTGGGACCGGTGAAATCTGGGTTGACGGGCATCGAGCTTCTTCTCGCCAGGGCGCAGATTTGGGAAGAGTCGGCGGCGGCGCATACATCGTTGCGCAACGAATTGAGCGAGTGCGCAAAACTGGCTCTGCGATGGCGCGCGCGAGAGGTTCGTACGTGGCCGCGTTTGCTCGCGCGATGTAGCGAACGACACGCGTCGAGAGCCAAGCGCACGTGGTTCGCGTTGCGTCGTTTATTGAGCTCGATGAAATCGCGTGCCTTGGTCGGCGCCGACGCTGAGGTGGGCGACCAACTCGACGACAAACTCGACATGGAAAAGATTCGAAACGTCACGATGGCGTTGGAGGAGTACCTCCAAGGATCAACCATCGGTGAATTCGACGCCAGACTCGAGCTCGTGTGGTGCTTTTACGCCGAGATGGACGTGGAGATGCGCGCGTGCATTGCGCGAGGCGACGTCGCGTCGAAACGAGACGCCGCGCTCCGCGCCATCTTGTACAACGTGTGGAGATACTACGCGCAGTTCCAGCCCGTCGTCGAGGCGCACGTCGAGTCCATACGAAAACCATGCGAGACGAAACTTCGCGATCACGCCAAGCTGGCCAAGTGGGAGGACCGAGGGTACCACGCAATGAAGGTGCAGGGCGAGGCGAATCAACGCTCGCTGCACAAATTCGTGCGCGCGTTTGACACTGGACTGAACGGGTTGGCGCTGCCTATTCTCGAGTCCGCGGCGTCGCGAACCGGGTTCAAGGAGATGACGACAGACGGCGGCGTCGGAACGGCGGCGCCGACGTCGACGAAAGAAGAGCTCGAGGTGGCGCGCGCGGTGCGCGAAGCCGAGGCGGATGTCGCGCGCGAGGCGGAGCTCGATCTCTTAAAGTCAAGACGCGCGTCCTGGCGCGAGTCGTGTGACGAGGCGACGTCGCGAACGAAATCTGCGACCGAGCGTGCGTCGATCATCGCGGGAACGCTGCGCGAAGAATTTATCCGCGCGGGCGTCGACGCCGACGAGACATCGTATGCGGCGCGTCTTCCCGCGCTCGTCGAACGCGCGGGCGCCATCTTAGACCGAGCGCTCAACGAGGAGGAAGGACACGACGTTCGAACGGCGGGCGCGGAGTCGCTCGATGATTTCGCAACCACCATCGCGCGCCGCGCGAGCGCGCTTCGCGAGGATAAAGTGGCGAAGAAAGCCATCAAGAAGAAGGCGCTTCAGGATTTACTGAAGGCGTTGCCGGCGATGGGCGTCAAACACTCTCGGGCCGCGGTCCCGGTGGAATACCGCGAGGCGACGTCGTGGTTCACTGAACAACCAATGGAACGTCCTCGAGACGTCGATCGACTCGGTCCGAACGCGTCCGACGCCTTGGCGTCGGCGGACGCGTATTACTACCGCTCGATGGCGCGCGTGCAGCGACTCTGGCGCGTGCGAAGCGAACACAACCCAGACTTGACGAGTCGCGAGGTTGAGATCGCCACGCGCTCGTGTGAGCACTTGTTGCACATTATTCGATGTCAACGCGCGACGATCACCGCCGCGGTGACGGCGGAGACGGAACTCGAGCTCGCGCGCGACGCGCTCGGAGCGATGACGCGCGCGAGTGACGCCATCCCCGCGCAGCGATTCACCGAGCTTTGGTTGATCGAACAACGTCATCTCATAGATCGGTTCGACGCCGCGCGCGTAGATGTCGCGTTGTTGAACAAGACGGTGTCGGCGGCGGAGCCACTCGCCGAGGTGAAGACGATGACCTCTGTCGTCGTCGACGCGTTGGCGTCGTGTAAGGAGGCGGCGCGTCTCGCGCGCGAACGTCTCGACCCGTTCATCGCGTCGACGTTGGAGCGCGCGGACGTGCGCGTCGGGAACGAGAGGGACTCCGAAGAGCCGTGGCGTTTGAACGTCATCGCGTCCGAGGACGCATCGCGAGCGATTCGTGAAAATTTCGACGCCTTGACGAAAATCGCCATCGTCTTGTCGGAGGCACAGCGGCGCGTCGAAAAGCGCGCCGCCGACGCCACCGTCGCCATGTGCGGCGCCAACGTCGTGCCCGGATGGGACTTCCTTCGTTCGATTGTCGACGACGACGTCGCGCGATACGCGAAAGATTTCAACGCCGGCGTCTCGCCCGTCGAGGACGCTCGAGTCAAAACCGACGCCGCGACGGTCGACTCAGTGACGACGCGTCTCGAATCCCTTCGACGCGGCATCGAAGACGTCGTGCGCTCGGCGTTACTCTGGGTGCAAGGCGTCAACGCCGCGTCGAAACCCATCACCGTCAAGCGCGAGATCGTTCCCGAGGGTGAAGACGAGGAGGAGGAGGTGGACGGCACGATGCTCACATACGAAGCCGCGAGCGGCGGCGCCGTCGCGCCCGACCGTCTCGACCGCATCGCCCACGCTGCGCGAGACGTCGTGCGCGAGGTCAAAGCCATCATCGACGACTCGCACGCTCTCGGCGACGTCGCCGTCGCGCGTTTCGTCGCCGCGCGCGTCGGAGAGATTGCGCCGTTGCTCGGCGTGCTCTCGGCGGCGACGCGTGTCGTCCTCGGAGAATACGTCGCCTTTCACAAGTCGTCGTGTAAGCTCGAGTCCGTGCTCACCGCGTTATTCCTCGGTCTCTGCGCCGAAGGATTCTGCGCGCCTCCTGAGGAGGTGGACGGCGAGGGCGGCGGTGGCATGATGGATGATCAATCCGGCACCGGCATGGGCGCGGGCGAGGGTAAAAAAGACGTCGCCGACGAAATTGAAAACGAGGATCAAATTCTCGGCATGGAGGACTTGGAGAAACAAGACGAGGACGAAAAGAAGGATAAGAATAACACCGGCGACGAGGACGACGACGGTGGGATCGAGATGCAAAACGACTTCGAAGGAACGATGGAGGACGTCGACGCCGGCGGAGAGGACGACGACGATCAAGACGACGCCAAGGAGGACATGGAGAAGGAGATGGGCGACGACGGCGACGACGGCGACGTCATCGACGAGCGTATGTGGAACGACGAAGACGACGACGCGAACGAGGATGAGAAGAACCAAGCGCCGGAGAAGTACGAAAAGGGATCGAGCGTGAAACAAGACGACGCGCAAGAGACAGAGACGCGCGCCAAGGATGAAGACGACGCCGATGACGCGCCGCCAAAGGATCCGGAGGGCGACGACGCCGACGCGCGAGACGACGCCGAGGATAAAGACGATCGAAAGAACGATCCATCGGCGGCGAACGATGACGACGACGATGGAAAACTCAACGATGAAGAGATTGAAGAGAATCACGGGTTTGATCCTTCAAAACCGGAACCAGAGGAATTGGAATTGGACGACGACGTCGCGATGGACGAGGACGAGGACGACGGCGACGAGGCGAACGAGGACGAGTCCATGCGCGACGAAGACGCGGAGGGGGCCGAGGGCGAGGCGCCCGAGGACGCACCCGCCGAGGATGCGAATGAAAACGCCGCCGAGGGCGAGACGAAGGATGATGGCGACGGCGGTCTCACCGAAGACGTCATGGATGTCGACGAAGAAGACAAAAACGGCGAAGAAAACGACGACGAACTCGCCACGGATAACCTCAACGATGACGCCGCCGTAGGAGACGACGCGATGAACGAGAATGGTGACCAAGGCGGTCCGCAGGGTCAGGGAAGCGGCAGCGGCGGCGATCATGACGTCGACGACGCGCAGGGACAAGGCGGCGAAGCCGGCGCGAGCGCGCGCGGATCCGAAGGTTTAGGTGAGGAAGACACCAAGCAAAAACCGAACGCCGACGTCGACGGGGATGAAGAAGCGGCGAACGACGCAAGTCAGCTTCCACCGCCGCAATCGTCGGCGGACGCCGCGAGCGCGGGCGCCGACGGCGAGGGGACGGGCGGCGGTGCGAGCGGCGGCGAAGGAACCGTCGCGCCCTCGGCGGGAGGTGGCGCCGGCGACTACGACGCGAGACCGCCGCCACCGCAGCGTCAACAAGATGCGAATCCGCACCGGTCGCTCGGCGACGCGCTGAAGAATTGGAGAGAGCGACTCAACGTCGTCGGCGACGCGGCGGAGGAGACGAACGCCGAGGAGGGCGGCGGCGCCGATGCGGGGGCAGAAGGAAACGAGTACGAGTTTGAGCGCAACGCGGACGACGGTGCGACCGGCGATGAGAATGCGGACGGTGAGGGTGGTATGCAGACGCTCGCGAACGCGACCGAGGAACAGGCACTCCGACACAATATGAATGACCGGCCGGACGACGACGATGATGGAGGCGAAGACGTCGAGCGCGCGGAGATGCGCGAAGACGACCGCGCCGCGTTACCCGAGGATGGCGACGAAGGACCGGGCGACGAAGACGTCGCGGATGACGAGGACGACGTCGCCGCGTCTTCCAAGCAGCGCAAGAAACAATCGTCGGGTCCGAAGAAGGAATCCGCCCCCACCCCCGCCGACGCGCGCGCCGCCGCGCTCGAGGGTGAAGACGCCGTCGAGGACGAAGAGATGGACGACGAACTCGTCGCCGGCGGTGAGGGCGAGACGGGAGAGGAATCTACCATCGCGCTGCAGCTCGAAAATACCTCGCTCGGGTCGTCGAACGACGTCAAACGCGAACTCACTGCGGAAGATGTCGAGCGCGCTCGCGCCGAGGCGGAACGCAGTCTCACCGAGTGGCGAGAGAAATCGTCCGCGGGCGACGAGGCCAAGGCGCAAGACTTGTGGCGAAAGCTCGAACAACTCACGACGGCGCTATCCGCAGAACTCGCCGAAAAGTTACGTTTGATTCTCGAACCGACGCTCGCGAGTCGTCTCCAGGGCGATTACAAAACCGGAAAGCGGCTGAACATGCGAAAGATTATTCCTTACATTGCGAGCGATTTCCGCAAGGATAAAATCTGGCTCCGTCGATCGAGACCGTCGTCTCGCAAGTATCAGGTCATGCTGGCGATCGACGACTCGCGCTCGATGGCGGAGAACCACTGTGGGCACATCGCGCTCGAGTCCATGGTGCTCTTGGCGCGCGCTATGGCGCGTTTGGAGGTTGGCGAAATCGGCGTCGTCGGTTTCGGCGCCGGCGCGAACGCCGTGCGCACGCTCCACCCGCTCGGAGCTCCTTTCACCGATCAAGAGGGACCGTCGCTCGTGAGCAAGCTGTCGTTCGCCGAGGATAACACGCTCGCCGATCGTCCGATGGTGCAGCTTCTCGAGACGATGGCGGCGCGTCTCAACGTCGCGCGAGAACAAATTCGTGGCGGCGGCACCAAGCTTCAACAGCTCGTCCTCATCATCGCCGATGGTCGTTTCCACGAGAAGGAAGCGCTTCGACGATGCATGCGCGAGATGGGCGCTCAGCGAGGTCTTCTCGTCGCCTTCATCGTGCTCGACAATCCGAAGAACTCTTTGCTCAACATGCAGAGCGTATCGTTCACCAACGGCAAACCGGTGATGAAGAAATATCTCGACTCGTTCCCGTTCCCGTTCTACGTCCTCGTGCAGGATGTGTCGCAACTTCCCGCCACCATCAGCGATTTGTTGCGACAATGGTTCGAGATGGCGGCGAGTCACGATTAGAATTAATGAATGGATGTTTCGCGTCTTTACGGATAACATTTTTTTTACGAATAGGATACTGTACGGTAGCACTGTAATTTCAAAACTAGATAGTACACACGACGATTCGACGTTTTTCACATCATGCTGCAGTTCGATGTATCATCACCCTCGCGCGTCGTCGGTTCGGGCGAGTCGTACCCGTCGTTTTCATCCTCCGATCCGTCGTCGTCGTCGTACTCCGCCTCGTACGGAGACGACGCTCGAAGCGGTTGCGGCGACAAGTGCTGCGCGTGCGCCGGCACTTGCCCGCTCGCCCGAAGTTCATTCAACACGTGTTTCGCCATCGGCGACAACCTCAAGTATTCGTTCACTCTCGTCGTCGGCTGCGGCGACATCGACGCGCGTCGCGTCGGCTTCTCCGCCAAATACTGCGGCGACGGCGGTCCTCGTCCTAACGACGGCGACGGCGGTTTCCTCGGCGTCCCGATCGACGTGATCGACCGCCACTTATCCTTCAAGTCCACATTCGATCGCATCGACAGCGTCGACGCGTACTTCCGATCTCGTTTAATCACCGCCCAGCTCCCGACGCCGTGCTCCGTCACGCCAGCCCTGAGCGCGCGCGTCTCCGCGTCGCTCCACACCCTGTACAATTTTCGACTCTTTTTCCTATTCTGCGCCACCACACGACACGACACGACGCGCGCACGTCTTCGTCAGTCACCGTCTCATCGCACGTCGCGCGCACACGCGCACGCGCGCGTTCAACCGTCACACCCTTCCCCGATTCCCCCAATTCCCCCAATTCCCCAAACGCGTCCCCTACCCCTACACCTCGCCCACGACCGACGATCGATGCGCGCGCGCACCAGCGTCTTCACCGTCCCCGGAACGGTGGCCATGTCCACCAATCCATCGCGGGTCGTGTTCATGCCCGCCTTGACCGTTTTCTTCGCCATCGCGCGTCGGTCCGTCCGTCCGTCGTCGGGAATTGCCGACGCGCCACCAATCGCGCATTCGCCCGCGTGCACATGTACGCGCACATACGGGATTTTGACTGAGTGGGGTTTCAGTGACCGTTCATGACTGAAGGGGACTGCATATGGGTAAACAGTGTGATTGAGGTTTACACGTCTAGTCTCTCCTAGTACTAACGCGCTGCTCGTTCCCCTCCCTTTCTTGTAACTAGAAGAAACGCTGAACTCCGTGGCGGCATCGCGCTGCACGCCGCGTCGAAAATCTAGCAACCTCTCCGCCGGGATCACTGCGTGCAGCCAATCACTCTTACTCGCGCTTTTCGCGCGAGGCCACTGAACATCACGTTGCCAAACGATATCTCGATGTGAGAACGATCCCGCGGGCGGCGTCGATACGAAAAACTTCGGCGGATCGCGCTTGGAAGCTCGCACCTTGAAAGCTCGCATGCTCCTGGCGTACTTGGTTTTGTTCGCTCGCGGGCCTTGGCCACTGTCAGAGCGAGCATTGTCCACGTAAAATGTCAGCCAGAACCCGTGACTACGCGTCACGCACAGCACGGAGTCCTTTCCGACGGTTGGAAACGAAAACACCGTCTCGTACTCGTCGACGGGGACGATTCCGAGCGCGTCGTCACCGACCCGGGAGGGCACCGTCATCCCTTCCCCGGCATCTTCCGGCCGCACGCATCACGTCGCGGCCGGGTTCGACGAGTCGTCGCGCGGGGAGCCGACGTCTGCGGCGACGACGACTCGGGGAGCTCGGCGTCTCGGCACAGTCCCTGTCGGTGGTCGGTTATGACTGGTCAACCGAGTTATTGAGTCATGAACGGTCACTGAAACCCTACTCTGTATGCTCTGAACGAGTTCAACTCCCGCGTGCGTGTGGAGTCCCTCCATCCGCCGGTCGTGACCGGTGACACACGAGACACGGGACGGAACACCCCGGGACGGCGATTTCGGGAAGGATGCGTGCGTTGGGATACGAAGGATGCGAATGGGTGTCGTCGTGCGCGTCGTCGTCGTCGTCGTGAGTGTTCGTCGCCGTCGTCGTGCGGTCGTGTTCGTCGGTGCGGTGATTTGATCGTCGTCGAGACGTGGGATGATGACGACGACGATGACGACGACGCGGACGACGCGCGCGGGCGATCGGGTGATGGCGATGCGAATGCGCGAATCCATTCGTGGGCGACGCGTGGTCGTCGTCGCGTCTGGAGGGCGCGCGGTGACGCGCGCGCGCGCGGAGGTACGTGTGGTGAGGATGCGCGATGCGATGCGATGCGATGCGAATGGGTGGGAGACGACGCGGGAGCGGCGAGGCGACGTTTCGTTTCAATTGGTTTCGATTCGATTCGAGCGCGGTCTCCGCGCGAACGCGAGCGGGACGATGACCCGAGCGGGACGCGCGCGAGCGGTGTATGTATATGTGTAAACTCAAACGACGCGCGCGAGACTGACGGGAACGCGTTGTTGTTTGTTCGATTCGCAGACGAAGGCGTTGTTCAACTTGAAGCCGTCGGCGGATGAACCGAAGAAGCTCGAGGTGCGAAGATACATGGACGCCGGTAAAGGGACCAAAGTGGTCAAGCGTAAGGCGCCGCCGAAGCCGTTGATCAAGTCCAAGCCGAGAGCGAAGAAGGTGGTGGCGCCGAAGCCGGTGAAGGCGAAGACCCAGGTGAAGAAGGTGGTCGCGAAGAAGCCGGCGGCGAAGCCGTTGTTCGCGAAGAAGCCGGCGGCGAAGCCGTTGTTCGCGAAGAAGCCGGCGGCGAAGAAACCGATCGTCGCCAAGAAGAAGCCGATCGTCGCCAAGAAGAAGCCGACCGTTCGCCCGAAGCCGATGATGTCTCTGAAGCCCAAGCCGGCGAAACGCGCGCCGGCGAAACGCGTGCCGGCGAGACGCGCGAGAAAAGCTTCCATCAGCACTGGCATGTCGTTGCAGGAAACTGCGAATCTCGGATATTACGCCATCATCGCGGGTGGGTTCTTGCTCTCCGCGGCCATTCTTCCGGGCATCGCCGACGTCGCTTTGGAGGCGATCGGTATCGCGTACACCCTGTACTTTACGTACAACTATTGCCTCTTCGAGGAGAGCCGCGACGAGTTCAAGAGCACTCTCGTCAAGATTGAGGATACCACCGGTCTCGACATCCCGGCCTTCTTCGACATCATCATCGGTGCCGCGACGAGCGTGACGGACAAGATAAACGTCAAACAGAGCGAACCGAAGGCGTACCCGAAGAAGGACGTCGTCATCGAGGCGAAAAAGGAGACTGAGTCGACCAAGGAAGCGGCGACGGAAGAAGAAGAAGACAAGCCTGAAGCGTTCTGATGTGACCTCTTTTTGTTTTGTTTGGCTAGCTAAATCTTCGCTTGTATTGAAAGCCGCAGCGTAATACAGTTTGATTGCTCGTTTTTTTCTATTGAGGCATTCGTTCTTGAATTGCAATGCATGCTATTATGTGTGAATTCAGTTCGCGACGGTGGCCGGGAACGAGGCCTTGAGAGCAGCGATGCGATCGTCGAGACTAACGATTTTATCCGAAGATCCGGCAGCCTTGTCGAGGAGGGTGAGCACCTCGCCGACATCCGGGCCTTGCATGCGACCGGTGAGCGCGATGCGGAAAGGCATAAACAATCGCTTACCCTTTCGGTCAAGTTCCTTACCGGTAGCATTGATGATCTTCTTCACCGTGCCTTCCTTGACGGCGGCGGCGAGCTCGCCGCTCTCGTGCGCCTTGATGATGGCTTCGACGATGGGCTCAAAGTCGTCCTCGAGCACCTTCTTCATCGCGTCGTCAGCCATGTTTTCCTTCAGCGGGTAGGCGAACATGGCCTCAACTTGCGGCACGGCGTCCTCGACGAGTTCGATGGAATCCTTGATCAAAGGAATGATCGCTTGTACCGTCGCACCGGTGGATTCCTTCAACACACCCGAAGCCGCGAGCGCCTCGCCGACGAGCGATTCGACGTCGGAATCCGGAAGCAAGCGAAGGTGCTGACCATTCATCCAGTTGAGCTTCACCTTATCGAACACCGCCGGAGACTTGTTGATGCGCTCGACACTGAAGAGGTTTTCGAGTTCCTCCTTTTCGTAAATTTCTTGCTCCGTGCCGTCGTTCCAGCCCAACAGAGAAAGGTAGTTGACCATCGTCTTGCTGAGGTAGCCCTCCTCCTTGAACTGACCGACGGACGTCGCGCCGTGGCGCTTGGAGAGCTTGGAGCGATCCGGCGCGAGAATGAGGGACATGTGCGCAAACTTCGGAAGAGGGAAACCGAGCGCGTTGTACACGAGCGCCTGGCGAAGCGTGTTCGGCAAGTGCTCCTCGGCGCGAAGCACGTGGGTGATTCCCATGGTGGCGTCGTCGACGGCGACGCAAAAGTTGTACACCGGCATGCCGTTGGAGCGCAAGACGACGAAATCACCGAGCGTATCGGTGTCCCATCCAACCTTGCCTCGCACCATGTCGTCGATTTCGATGCGTTCGCCCTCCGGCACGCGGAAGCGGTACGTAAACGGGACACCCTTATCCATCATTTCCTTCACCTCTTCCTCGCTTGCCGTCGCCCACTTCCCCGCGTACTTGGGCGGAAGTTTCTTCGCCTCTTGTTCAGCCTTCATCGTCTCCAATTCCTCGTCCGTGCAAAAGCACGGGTACACGTGTCCGCTCGCCACGAGCTTCTCCGCCAGCGCCTTGTAAATCTCCCCGCGCTCGCTCTGCCTGTACGGTCCGCACGCCCCGCCGACGTCCGGCCCCTCGTCCCAATCCAATCCGAGCCATTTCAAATCCGCGATCATGCTCTCCTCGCTCTCTCGCGTCGATCGCGCCTGATCCGTATCCTCCACCCGAAGCACGAATTTCCCACCCATCTTTTTCGCGTAGAGATAATTAAACAACGCCGTCCTCGCGCCGCCCACGTGCAACGACCCCGTGGGCGACGGTGCGAATCGCACCCGCACCGTTCCATCGCTCACCGGCGGCGTCACGTTCAACGCTCGCGCCACCACGCGCCCCGCACGCGTCGCGTCGCTTCCAGAAAACCTCATCATCGTCATCGTCCCCGGTCGCCCCATCGTCGCCGTCTTCGCCGTCGATCGACGTCGTCCCTCGAGCGTGCTTCGCGTCAAGCGCGACGTGAGCGCGCGCGCCGCCATCTGCGCCGTCTGCATCGCGACCTTCGCGTCCGACTCTGCCGCCAATCACGCATCAATCATTCAATCGCGCGCGCTTTATCCAAAAAACAAAGAAAATGTCCTTCGCGCTCTGGATGAGTCGGCGACGGATCGAGTCGAATCGCGACGACACTCGGCGGTGGACGACCGTCGCGCGACCGCGACGCGGTCGATGTTGATGTCGACGTCGTCGACGTCCCGCGCGATGGTCGCGGTATCGACGCGACGGACGGGACGCGTCGTCGGTGGATGGGGACGCCGACGCGCGACTCGAGTCCCGTGCGCCGCGAGCGGGTCGACGGTGGACGAGGACGTCGAGGAGACGACGCGCGTGGACGACGAGACGGTGGGGAGCGCGTCGTTCGAGCGCGCGCGCGCGGAGTCCGGGGGTGGTTCGGTGGACGCGGTGGACGCGATGTTCATCACCGTTGGGAGAGCGGTGACGGCGGCGGCGTGCGTGGCGGCGGCGGCGACGGCGTTCGATGGGAGGATGGTGGGCGCGACGGCGTTCGAAGGGACCACGGGAGCGCCGAGTGGGATGTGTGGGACGATGTCGGCGGAGAGGTTGCGCGCGGCGCGCGCGGTGATGATGTGTAATCAGGAAAATTGGCGCGACGGGTGTCTGGCGAATTACGACGACGACGCGTTCGATTACGTCGACGGACCGGGTTTGACGAAGATTCACGGGAAGAAGGAGATGGAGAGGTATCTGAAAAATCAGTTTGATTTCTCGAAACAGTTTTTAACGGTGGAGGAGGAGGTGTGCGAGGCGGATTCGTACGTGGCGACGTGGCGTTTGGACATGTTACTCGGCACTGGGCCGTTGCGAAACGTGCAAGGTATCAGCGTGTTGAAGTTTTCTGACGATCAAGATTCGGCCGGCAATCGGTCGGCAAAGATTGTCTACCACAGGGATTACTTACCGGATGGGCCGATATGGGAGAACGCGCCCATCGTCGGCCCTCTGGTGAAGCTTCAGCGTCAGACGTACACGTCGTGCATGCAGACGGATATCGGCTGCGCCAGAATTCTCGGCGGCGTCGCCGACGAAAAGTAGCTCGCTCGCGAGCTTTGTTAGTAGGATCAATTGTATTTGTATTCATCACGATTAGTAAGTACTCTATTGTTCGTGCCAGTAACGAGCCAAGCACGACATGTCTAAGATGACCACGTCACCGGAGCTGTTGACGCGAATGACGCCGTCCACGCCGTCGATGGAGACGAGCTGACCCGTCTCGCCGCGAGCCACCTGCGAATCTTTCTCGGCGACGACGATGATGTGCGATTTGTTCTCGGGCGCCACGATTTCGAGTTCGCTTTCCGTGACTGTCTCCTCTTCCGCGTTCTTCGGAACGGACTCCAAGACTTCGACGCCGTCGCGATGACGCACCGCGCCAATCTTCACCTTAAAGCTCGCACCACCGGGGCCGACCGACGTGACGTAACCCTGCGCACCGCTCGACAAGCGAACAACAACGCCCGGAATGAAGCGACCGGCGTAATCCGCCGGCCACGTGACCACGGATGGCGCTTCCGTTTCAGGTGCGGGCGCGTCGTACCCACCCGGCGTCGGACCGCCGTACCCGCCCGGCGTCGGACCGCCGTATCCACCCGGCGTCGGACCGCCGTATCCACCCGGCGTCGGACCGCCGTATCCGCCCGGCGTCGAACCACCGTATCCACCGGGCGTCGGACCACCGTATCCACCGGGCGTCGGACCACCGTATCCACCAGGCGTCGGGCCAGCAAGCGACGCGGAGTCGCCGTATCCACCGGGCGTGTATCCCATGCTCGTGTTCCCCCAACCAGTGCCAGCGGTGGACGTCGGCTCCCAGTTGTCGTGCGGCAAGTGCGCGGGCGTCGCCGTCGGATTCCACGCCGCCTCTCTCGCCGGCGTCATGCTGCCGTGCATCGGCGTCACGCCGCCGCCGTGCGCCGGAGTCATCGGGTAGTGCGCCGGCGTTCTCGCGCCCGGAGCGTCGTAGATGCTCGTCGCGCGCGGCGCCATGTACGAATCTCTACTCTGCGCGACTTGAGGTACGTCGAGGTGCTCGCGATTGACGGTGACGGTGCGCGCCTGCGCTTGAAGTTCCAAACGAACCGACGTATCGTTGACGTCCACGATGCGACCGACGTATCCTTTGTACGCGCCCGAACGAATCTTCTTCGTCTGACCGATGAGCGCATCTTGTCGACCCCGACCGCCCATGGGGCGCACAGGCGCGCGCGGCGCTTGGTGGCTCTGCGACATCAACTCGCCGCGCAAGCCGGAGGTGTACGAACTCGCGAGCAGCGCGTGGCCGGGAGACTTTGGCGGGAGACCACTTGCGCCCATCATCTGCGCCGCGAGACCTCCACCGATCTGCGAGCTCTTGTTGCCACCGTGCGCGACGCAGTTTCTGGAGCGAATGCACACGATACCACCGTGCTCTTGAACGTGACGCGCGCGAATCCAAAGCGTTCCCTTGTAAATGTGCTCGACGGTGCCCGTGGCGTCCTTGTACTTCCCGTCTATGATGCGAACCATCGACCCTTGATCGATCGTGTCCATATGCGCGTCTTGCGCCGAAATGTTACGGCTCAACAGCTTCTTCTTCAACTCGTGAAGCTTGACTGGTTTGATCTCAGGTCGATCGGGAGTGCCGGCGTTGGTCATGACGAACGCGATGTCCTTTTCGACGCGCACGATGCAACCGACCTCAGATCCATCGAGCAACGCGAGATCGTGCAACGCGTACTCACCGATCGTGTCAATGCGTTGCGTCGTCTCTTCGCTATCGGCGAGATCGTGCATGAAGACTTGGAATTCTTCGTTGCTCACCGTGGAGAAAATGTGCGCTATGTCGCGATCCACTTTCACCACCATACCGACGACGCCCTCGTGCTTGCCGTGCAACACACGCACGCTGGAACCAGTCTTGAATCGCTTGCGGAGTTGTCCGGGCTTGAATGTCAACGGTTCGTGAAGTTCTTTGTGAGAGGGGTTGATGGTGACGCGACCGTCGGCGTGAATTCTATCCACAACGCCTTCGAGGTTCTTCAAATCACCCTCGACGACGACAACTTGATCGCCAGCCATGAACTTGAGATCGGTCTTGCGCTCGCCCACAGCCTTGGACAACGCGGCGAGTGCATTTTTACCTTGCGTGCCTTGACCGTCGGCGTCGTCGCTGACGGCGAACTTTTGCAACTCGTCCAGAGTCGGCGTGTCGGCGAGTTTCACGGTGGCTAAAGAGCACGTCTTCATGTGATACCCATCCTTGATTTTCGTCGTTCCGCACAGGATGTCGACGTAATCGTTCATACCACGGTCGAATCGACCTTTTTCGAGCGACAAGTTCATGCGCTTGGCTTCGGCTTCGGAGAACATTCGCGGTGGCGGTCGAATCGACGACTTGGATTTCCCCTTCGCCGCACCCGATTCCTTATCCGCGAGGTGTTGGTAATCTATGCGAGGCAACAGCTTGACCGTGCACTGATTATCGGCGTAGTTGACATCGATGACTTGCGCCAAATCACCCTTGTACACGCCTGTGCGCATGCGCACCCACGAATCTTGCTTGACGACGGACACCTCCTTCTTCGCCACGCTGATGGAATCCACCATCTCGTTGATCGGAACCAGACGAATCGGCTTGCTATGGTACACGTGTCGCATGCCTTGCAACGCTTTGCGAACGTAATCCTCGCGCTCGGCCTCGACGTAGATGTATCCCTTGAGATGGTCCTGAGAGACGGCAGATAAAATTTGCATCGCCGGCTTGCCTTGCTTGGCCAAGTTGATCGTCTTTTGCATCAAGCACACAACCGTCTCGCGCTCCTTACCGATCTTGACGGTGACGAGCCATAGTTTCGGGTCTCGAACCGTCGGGTGCAACGCTTGCTGATCGACGTTTTCGTCCACCTGACCTCGGCCCGCCTCGTACCTCGGAGCCGCGTACCTCTCCTTGATCATGCGTTCCAACTCTTCTTCGTTCTCCATGCGCTCGAATCGCTCTTGATTCTCCATGCGCGCGTGTAAACGCGTATCCATCTCCCGACGAACCGCCTCGCGCTCCTCATCGTCGAAACCTTCCTCCTCCTCGCCCTCGTCGTCGTCGTCTTCGTCGTCGTCGTCGTCCGCCGCCTCGTCGTCGATGAACGCGCTCGCCCCTCTCTTCGCCTTTTTCTTCTTCTTCCCTCCCGCGCCCGCGCCCGCATCGTCGTCCTCGTCGTCGTCCTCTTCCTCCGCGACGTCATCAACGAATCGATTTACGCGCGCCCGCTTCCCCGTCGTCGGCGGCTGTCTCGCGATCTCCGCGTCGGCGTCCTCCTCCTCTTCATCCTCTTCATCCTCGTCGAAATCACTCCCGCGGTCGTCATCGCCGTCGTCCTCGTCCTCGTCGTCATCCTCGCGCGCGTCGTCGCGGTCGTCGTTCTCGCGATCGTCGTCCTCGCGGTCGTCGTCGTCGTCCTCGCTCGGCGCCTCCACCATGCGAAGCAACTTGGCGCCCTTTTTCGTGAACGCGCCCGCACCGACGCGCGTCATGTCGCGGCGCGGGTGCGTTCAGAGGTGCGAGTGTGCGCTCCTCGATCGACGCGGCGGGGCGTGCGGGTCGTCGCGCGCGCGATCGACCGACGCGCGGGTCGTCGCGATCTCGCGATCTTTCGAGGCGGGCGAATTAGTAACAGGGTCGGGTCCGGCGAATAGGGGGTCAATGATGAGTCATGACTCGTCGATTCTTAATTGAGGTTTCCCCGAGGGGAAACCAAAGCGGCGCGGGAGGAGACAGACGCCGGTCGACGCGGACGACGACGTCGTCCATCGTCTTTTCTTATTTCTCGTTTACGTTCATCACAATTCGTCGGACTGTGGTCGAATGGCGCGCGCGTGGTCGATGCGGTGCGGACGCCGAGCGGCGCCGCCGTCGTCAGACCAGTCGAGGGCGTTGCCGGAGACGTCGAGGTGTTCGAGGGTGGGGATGGTGAGCACGCCGAGGTGGGCGTGGGATGTGAGCTTGTTCGAACTCAGATCGAGGTGGCGGAGACGTCGGGCGCGGGCAAGGGCGGTGGGGATGGCGCCCTCAAGCGCGTTGGCCTTGGCATCGAGACGCTCGAGGCGCGCGACGGACCAACGCTCGGGGAGCGCGCCTCTGAGGTTGTTGTGAGACACGTCGAAGACTCTGAGGTTATCCAGAGTGACCAATTGCGAAGGGATTTCACCGGTGAGACGGTTGTGGGAGACGTCAAAGTCCTCGAGGCGCATGGCGGCGCGCTCACGCTCACCCTGGTAGAGGTTTCTCGGTAATTCGCCCTCGAGCGCGTTTCGAGAGGCGTTGAAGTGCTTCAGAGGCAGCTTACGGAAGATATCCGAAGGAATCTCGCCGACAAACGAGTTTGAAGAGAAATCGAGGTGTTCAACGCTCTTTAATCGACCGAAATTCCGCGGTATGGTACCGTTGAGGTTATTATTGCCGACGGAGAACACGCGAAGTCCCGCGGGGAGCGTCGTCGTGGGAAGCTCTCCCGAAAGCTCGTTTCCGGAGACATCGAATAATATCCACGGCACACGTTGCGACAGTTGTGGCACTGGTCCGTGTAACACGTTCTTACTGACGTCGAAGAATCGTATGTTGGCCGTGTAATCAAACGTGGGTACGACGCCTCTCAGTCGATTCGTCGACGCCGAAAACACCTCCAACGCCGGAAGCACTCTGACGGCTGGAATCTCTCCGGTGAGCATATTACTCGACACGTTGAACATCCTGAGATTGGTCAGGTGCGTGAACTCGTGCGCGGGAATCTTTCCAGTCAGCGCGTTATCGCTCAGATCGAGCTTCGTCAACGCCGAGCGCTTGCGAAACAATCCCGCCGGAATATCTGAATAGAGCGCGTTCGATCGCACGAGGAGGTACCTCAATGACTTCAACTCGCCAATCATGGCGCTCAATCGTCCCTCTAATTGATTGTACGATAAGTCTAGTCCCTGCAGCATCTTCAACTCGTCGATCGCCTGCGGCATGTCTCCCTCCATCTCGTTGTCTCTCAAATCTATAAACGTGACGCCGTGGTCCTCCTCCTGGCACGTCACGCCGTACCATCGACAGTATGACGCGTCGCTCATCCATCCATTGCGCCTGTGCCATCTCGCACCGTTCGTGCGTCTATAAATATCCCTCAAAGCGACAGACTCCTGGTGCTTGATCGCGTCCACGCTCGCGCCTTCGCCGAACGCCTCCGACAGACTCAATTTCGTCGGCGTCTCTCGATCCCATCCCCACATGCCGCGCTCTCCCTTGGCCACGGCGACATCCACCACATCATCGACGACCGTGGACGGGGACGAATGCACCGATTTCACGGGTCGTTTCCGTCCAGCCGTCACCTCCTCGCTCGCCGCTCTGGACACCGCCTCTCGCACGAATCGCGTCGCCTCGCTCGCGTCTCTCTTCTCCGGATCCGACATCGCCGCCGCCCCGCTCTGACACGCCTCGTGCATCGCGAGTCTAAATTCATCCAACGCCGCCTCTCGCGTCATCGTCCCCACGCTCGCCGCCAACGCGTCTCGTCTCTCGCACGCGTCTCTCGACGCGAGCCCGGCGCTCTCGCACGCGACCCGTCTCGCCTCCACCACCCCCGCTCGAAGCGCCCCCGCGCTCTCGCGCTCGAACGTTCGCGCGTACGCATCGCACGGCGCGTCCAACGCCGCTCGAATCGCGCTCGAAACGTCTCGCGACGTCGCGCGCGCCACCGGTGCGCCCGCGGCTCGACATCGCATCGCCATCATCAGCGCCACCGTCGCGACGACGCCCGCGCGCGCGATCGTCCACCCCCGAGACGCCGCATCGCTCGAACGCGCGCGCCGCCGACGCATCGCGCGCCTCGCGACGACGACGCGCGTCGAACGCGTCGCGACGTCGCGTCCGGTCGCGCGCGCAACGAGAACGACCGGACCGGCCCTCTCATACTCTAGAAAAACGAAACCCATCACAATATCACTCCCTCGAAAACATAGGTATTTTAGACCCACACTACGCATGTCGTCCGCCCGCCCCGCCGGCACGCCATGCGCGCCCATCGCGGCGCGTCGTGCCGCCTTTACGCGACGCGCGAGCACGTCACGATGCCGTTCAACGTACGTCGCGCGCGACGCACCGCGCTCGAAAGAAAATACGCGCGTCGTGTCGAGGCGTCGCGCGCTCGCCCGCGACGCTCGCTCGCGACGCCGCGAGACGCGACGACCACCCGCACCGACCGCGGACGATCGAGACTGACCGCGAGACGCATCGACGGACGTTCCGCGCGCAGCGTAACATTGAAATCGGCCGCGTCGCCCTGTGCAACCTCAAGGCGGACAAGCGCTACGGCAAGCTTTTGGTGATCGTCGATGTCGTCGACATGAACAGAGTGCGTGCGCGCGACGGCGGGATCGATCGATGCGTGCATTCGCGTGACCCTAAAACGCGAGACCCTAGGAGGCGAGCGCGCGGCGGAGACGCGAAGACGCGGGAGGATGAGAGACTGACGGTGAGAATGGATGATTTTTTTGTGTGCACTCGTAGGTGCTCGTCGCCGCGCCGGGTGTCAAGCCGGATGTGATCAGCCTTCGTCGCTTGGCGATCACGGACTTGAAGGTTGAGTGCGAGCGCGCGTGCGACGCCGCGGCGCTCGACGCCGCCTGGAAGAGCGCGGACGTCGAGGGCAAGTGGGCGGCGAGCGCGTGGGGCAAGAAGGTGTCGCGCCAAAACGCGCGCGCTGGGCTCACGGACTTCGAACGCTTCAAGATTGCGCTCGCGCGCACGAAGCGTAGTGGCCTCATCAAGAAGGCGCTCGCGGCGTAAGGGGACGACGGACGACGTTTGTTTGCCCCGTAGTCGGCGATGTAGCTCATTAGAACGAATCCGTCTGACGGCGATTGTTATTGATACATGTAGTCGTTCGAAGGCTCACGACGTTTTCCTAGTAGTCTAGAATCGTCTCGCATCGCCTCTCCCGCGTCCACCGCGACCGCCGCGACCGCCGGGCGCGGGACTCCTCGCCGCGCGCGCGCCCTCCCGAAGCGCGTCGTCGCACGCGAGACAGGCGAGCCGCCGCTCGCTCGCGAAATATTCCAAGTCTAAACACTTTGACCCGCACGCCGCGCACTCGGCGTCGTCGCTCACTCGCGCGCGTCGCACGTCTCGAGGTAAACGCACGAGCACCGAACATTTCGAACAGTGTAATTTTGGCGGAGACGGCGCCGTCGGGTCGAGCATGAGGACGCCGTCGGCGCACGCGGGACACGGCGACGCGGCGACGTCGTCCGCGACTGGATGCTCGCGGGGATGCGGTGATCCGGTGAGCGCGGTCTTGATTTTCGGTGCGCCGTCGTACGGTGGGTGATTGAAACAAAACGGACAGAGAGGAAAGTGTCGTCCGGTGCCCTTGGGGGAGAAGATTAAGAGTTCGAAACCGCACAGCGGGCACGTCGCTCCGTTGTGTCTCTTGAAGACGCCGCCGACGGGAAGCTCGTAGACGACCTCTTCGGTGGGGCAGTGTAAACGTTGGATCCGACCGCTCGCACCGACGAGTCTCAGGTACCGCGAACACCGTCCACACTTGGAATACGGCGTTGATTCCGTCGAGGCGTGAGAAAACGACGCCTCGAACAACGCGTCCATGGCGCCGACGTTGGCGGCGAAGTGATTAAACTTGTCAAACATCTGCGCGATCACGTGCTCGACGACGCCCTCGTACGGAGCCAGGCCCTTGGCGATGAGATCGAGCTGATGTTCGACGTGTCGACGAACGGTCGGGAGCACGAGCTCGTCGTCGATGGCGCGATACCCTTGCGCCAGGGCGACGCCGAGCGCCGTCGGGACGACGCGACGTCCTTTTTCAATGTCGACGTATTTACGAACCTGTATGTTGTTGATGTGCGTCGGAATGGACGCGTCGGTGCCGATGCCGTTCTTTTCCATCAGATCGATCAATTCACTCTCCGTCAAGTATCCTGGAGGCGACGTCGTCTCCCGACGGAGTCGCGCGCTCGACATTGGCACCCGCGCGCCGGCGACGACGACAGAGGGAAGCGGACGCTCCTCAATCATTCTGTGCGGCTCGATCTCCGTCCATCCGTGATCGATCACCGTCGTTCCTCGCAACGTAAACTCCTCTCCACCCGCGGTTAACGTCGCCGTCTGCGTCTCGTACGCACAATCTGGCGATACGCTCGCGATGAAACGTCTGGCGATGAAGGCGTACAGGCGCCACGCCTCGCCGCCGCCGATGCGCTCCTCTGTCGACGCCTGCATCGGCGTGATGGGCGGGTGATCGCCCGCGTCGACGCCGCGTCTCGGTGTCGTCATGTGTCCGTCGTCCATGAGCGCGGTGACGTACGCACCCCACACTGGATGCGCGCGTTGCGTCGCCAACGTCTCGCGCAACGCGAAACCCGGCGGATACGCCGTGCTCTCCGTGCGAGGATACGAAATGTGCCCAGCCATGTATAAGCGCTCAGCCACCTGCATCGCGCGATGCGCGCCCATGCCGAGGCCGGCGGACGCGGCTTTGAGCATCTCGACCGTGTTCAAACCGCACGGTCGCGCGCGCGTCGCGGGTTCGACGCGCACGTCGGCGACGCGAAATTCTCGCGCGTCGTCGACGAGACGCAAAAACGCGCGCGCCGTCTCCTCGTCGAACAGTCGCGATCTCGCCCACGTCGGCGTGATGACGCGGTCGAGTGATTCATCGTCTCGACTCGCGGACGTCTCGTTCGATTCAAACGACGCGTCGAGCGTCCAATACGGCTCGGGGACGTGCCGAAGAATCTCCAAGTGTCTTCGCACGCAAAATCCCAACGTCGGCGTCTGACACGGTCCGTACGACACCACGCGCGCGTCCAAGCGATCGTACTTGTTTAAAAAATACTGCGTCTGGAACCTCGTAAACGCGACGCCCATCTTCAAATCTAACTCTTGCCTCGCGTCCACTGCGAGCGCCTCGTTTCTATTCGGCTCTCCCAGCGTCGTCATCGCGCGCTCGACGCTCTCCTTGGTCACCGCGCTAAATTTGGCGCGTAAAATCCGTCTCTCACCGTCGCGCGTCCGCGGTTTCATCGACGACGCGCACGCCTCGATGACTTCAAAGCATATGTTCTCCCCCTCTCGATCGCAATCGAGCCACAAGATGAGATAATCCGCCCCTCTCGCCTCGCGTTCCAAGTGTCTCGCCACGCCGCCGTCGGCGCGCTTCACCGTCGGCGCGGCGAATAATTCCCCCGGTTCACACGTCTCCCAATTCCGATACCGCTCCGGAAAATCCACGCTCGCGACGTGTCCCATCACCGACGTCACCGTCCATCGCGCGTCTCGACGTCCCGCGAACGGTCGTCCCTCGAAATCGTGCGCGTCGGTGGCGCCGCCGCGTCTCGTCGTCGGCGTCCCCCCCGTCGCACCGCTCGCCAAGTGCGTCGCGATCGCCGCCGCCAGCGACGGTTTCTCCGCGACGCACAACACTTTCACCGACATCCTTCTCGCCTCGTCGCGCGTCCCGTGCCGTCGACGCGCGCGCGCGCGAGCGTCCGAGTCGACGCGCCCAACGACCCGAAACGCCGGGACGAATCGATCGACGCGAATCAGTGATGCGCGCGCGCGACGACGACGACGACGACGAGTCACGCGAGACGTCGCGCGCGACGCGCGAACGCGCCACCGCGCGTCCACGAGCGCGCGCGACCGACGTCTCGCGTCGTCTCGTCGTCGTCGCGCGCGCGTCGCGGGGCGGTCGAGCCCTCTCGAATCGACGGGTCACGACTCACCATCAGTACCTCGTATGCGCAAACAGACAGATGGGATCCGCGCCGTCTCGACACGTGTCAAGACGTCAACCAGCGGTCGATCGGTGGACACCGCCGCGCGTCGCTCGCGTACCGGTGCGACGCGACGCGACGGACGGAGACGATGGAGGTGACGCTGGATGTGACGAAAGTGGACGCGGTGTTTTTTCTATACTGCGCCACGCTCGTGTTTTCGATGCAAATCGGGTTCACGCTCTTGGAGGTTGGGTCGGTGAGCATTAAAAACACGAAGAACGTGCTCATCAAGAATGTGATCGATCTGTGCGTGTCGGGACTGGTGTTTTATTGCGTCGGGTTCGCGCTCATGCACGGCCCGGAGGGTGGATTCGCGGGAAGGAGTGGGTTCGCGCTCGTCGGGGGTCGTCTCTCGACCACCGACGTGGCGGAGGCGGCGCGGTGGCACGCCGAGGCTGTTTTTTCGATGGCGTTCGCGTCTACGGCGACGACGATCGTGTCCGGTGCTGTGGCGGAGAGGTTTTCGTTTCAATCGTACGCGTTGTTGTCGGTGCTGATTTCGGGATTGGTTTTTCCGATCGCCGCGCACTGGGTGTGGAGCTCGGAGGGGTGGTTATCTCCGTCGTCGAGCGATCCCTTTTTGGGCGTCGGTGTCATCGATTTCGCCGGCTCGGGCGTCGTGCACGCGCTCGGGGGATGGTGCGCACTGTTATCCGTCGTCGTCGTGGGACCGCGCAGAGGTCGTTTCACGTCGGGTCGGAAGCCGAACGAGCTGCCGGCGCAGAGTCCCGTGTTTCAAGTCGCCGGGGGATTGTTCCTATGGTACGGTTGGTTCGGGTTCAATTGTGGAAGCGTGAGGACTCTGGCGCTCTCGAACCTATTTTCAGTGACGCGCGTCGCGGTGTGCACCATCTTGACGGCTTGCGCGGGAGGTCTTACGGTCAGCCTTATTGACATGTATAGGGACTCGAGCGTCATACGTCCCGTGCGCATGATCAACGGCGTTCTCTCCGCACTCGTCGCGTGTTCCGCGGGCTCGGCGTACATTCACGCCGGGCTTTCGATCGTCATTGGCGTCGTCGCTGGCTTCTTCTACGTCATCACTTCGCACGCGATGATTCGGATGAAGTTGGACGACGTCGTTGACGCCGTCGCGATTCACCTTGGCGGAGGATTGTGGGGCATCCTCGCCGCCGCGCTGATGAGCAAGCGCGAGTATCTCATGGATACGTTTGGTGATACTTATAAGGGGTGCGGCGCTTTCTCCGGGTGCGCGCGCGGCGGGCACGTCATCGGGGCGGCGTTTATTTACATCGTAGCGCTTTTATCGTGGACCACCGCCATCATACTCCCGGCGCTGCTCCTTCTGAAGAGATTAAAGCGTCTTAGAGTTTCTATTGAACGCGAAATTCACGGTCTTGACGTATCTCAGCACGGAGGGGCGGCGTATTCAGAGTTTCAGACGACAATATTTAAATATAAGGATGCGAGTGGAACCGAGAAATCGTTGGAGATGCGTGTTCGCGCCGGAGACGCCGCGCGTTTCGCCATGATTTTATCAGACATCGTATCGACGACCGACGTTGGCTCTGAACAAAATAATCCCAAAGATCTAATCAGCCACTCTTCGGCACTCACACACATGGAAACAGTCGCAGAGTGATACGCGCAGAATTGCGCTTTCTAACGCGACCGTTTCTGCGCGCACGAGGCACTGAAAGTGTACTAGTAGTACTCGTACAGTAGACATTACAACGTGTAACACCGTCATATAACATAGAACATCATTGTTCGTTGGGTGGCGAAAGAAGGAAAGAAAAGGAAGGATTCTCTAAGAAAACTGGCGGCAGTCCGAGTTGGCCCGTGAGATGAATCTTGATGGTTTGCACATCCATGCTTTCTTCAATGCTGAACTGAACACTGCTATCGTCATCGAGTAAGAAGGAGTTACTCAAATGTGAATCCGTATCCTCGTTCATGCGATTGCGCATCTCCTTCAGCACGTCGGCGTTGACAGACTCTGTCCCGTATTTATCATCCCAGTACATCGTGCTAATCCTGTAGAGTTGCTGAATGCTCAGTTGGGGGCAGAGTTCGAGAGTGATTTCGTTGAGAGTTTTCTGCGGCTTTTGATGAATGACGAGGAGATTTACAGCCTGCCGTATGAATCGTAGTTCATCCAAGGACTCATCTCCGACAGCTTCGTTTTGAGGCTGGCGAGCCCAGCCATCCAGAAGAGAAATACCCATTTTAATGTACTCACCATTCGAAAACGAACAACACTCTCGTCTGAGCAGGAGAGCGTTGAACATCTGAACGTTGATAAAGCAGAAAATTTGCACAAAGAAGCGCTTGTTCAGTTCACACGGGACGTTGTTCAAGGCCATGGCCTTGACAACCTTGTCAAGAGTGTCTAAAATTCTCATCCATCCGTCGCCGAGCTCCGGCCGAACGATAGACGTACTGCGTGTAAGTTTAGCCGCGGCATCCATGCGAGATCGTGGCGCTTGAATGCACGTGGCGAACTGGGGTGCTACATCTTTCTTCACGCGATCTCTCAGGATTCCGTAGACTTTCTCGACGAAAGCCGCTAGTTGCTGTTTGAACAAGAAAGCCGGATATTTGGCATCAATCTTACCGATACCGTGTACGCTTGGAGACGCGGACGTTGGAGTCGAAATTCTTGAGAAGCGTGAATTGATGCGTTCAAACAAGCCGCCACTTTTTCTTCTGTTCTCCTTGCTACCCGATGCGTTAGTCTTCAACGTACGATGGAGCAACTGAAGAAGGGTGAATGCGTTGCTCAGCCAATAAGTGAGCGCCTCGTAGTCTTCAGACGTTTGCTCCATGTTGATCGACATGACATCAATGAGCTTCTCAAATAAACTGGTTCTGTCTAGCTCGAACGTGCCCCACTTGAGCAAACATCTGAAAATTATGCACGCGAGCACAGGTGTGCCGTTTTCGGTAAACCCAGCGTCTTGGGCGTCGTTTTCTATGAAGCTAAGCAGAACGGAATACTCCACGTGAGAACGCATCTGCTCGAGCTTGGCTTTACGCGCGTCAAGCTCAGCTTGTTCCCGCTCGAGTACGGCCTCGACGTCGTCGCTATTCGGTGTACCTGGTGTAGCGGGAGAGTCATAGCCACTCATCGGTGATACTGGGCTCAGAATAGACGCGAATCGACCATCATTACGCTGTTGCAGAGGCGAACACTGCGACTGCAAATCCTCATTCTCTTTTTCCATTTCAGTCATCTCTTCACGAAGCTGCGCCACTTTGTCTTCGAGCTCTGTTCGTTCTTGGGCGAGAGCGTCCACTTCTTTCCTGAGTTTCGAGTTGAGTTCCACCTTTTCACTGATTCGTACATTCAGTTCTTCAAGCACATTCGTGCTCACAGATGCGTTCGTCTCGCGCTTAGTCGGTATTTTCTTCAGCGGAGATTGCAATGAATGTGCTTGAATACTTTCTAGTTTGGCGTTCAGCTCGGCAAACTGCTCCTCTCTAGACGATTTCCACTCGCGCAACTGGACATTTTCTGCGGCCAACGCGGCGATTTCTTGATCCGTTGCATTCTTCAACTCGATGAGCTGGGCCTCCGCATCCTCAGCCGCACGAATTTTCACAGCGGCTAATTCGTTTTCGAGTTCGGCGACGCGAGCTCGGAGCTCGTTTTCCATGCTCTCAAACTTGACGAGGTCGTCTTGGCGCGCACGTTGCTCCATCGCGGTGCGAGCGCGCTCAGAGTCTAACTTCTGTTCGAGCGCAGATTTTGCCTCGAGCAGAGCACCCGTTTCTCGCGCTTTGGCCTTGACTGCCTCGAACTCTTCGCGGGCAGCCTTTCCTCGCCATTTAGACTGAATAAGAGTGGCGGCAGTATTCATGTTATCTTCTGTCTCGCGCGTCTCCTGGAGTCTTTTACGTAATTGTACGCCTCTCACGATGGCTTGAAGCTTTCTCGTCGCATCTTGAGTGCGTTGATACTGCACTCGCGCCCGGATAGCCCTGAAAGCAGTCTGGATGCGCACTGCGGCTATCTCTTCTCTCATGCTCCTCACTCTCTTACGAGCAAGCATACCGCGCGTCGCAGCAGCAACCTTGATGGACGCATCACGCATTTCGCAAAAGTGCTTGCGTTTCATGAAAGTGCGAGCTCTACTTTGTATGTGCGTCGCAGCGGCGTTGAGCTTATTCAAGCGCATAACATCGAGGACGGCCATTTGTCCCGATCTCAAAAACACCTGCGTCTTACCTATTTGCCATCCCTCTACCTCTGCGGCACTCAGAATGCCTTCCAGAGCCTCCCGCTCTCGACCTTCAAAGTACAACGCAGCCGCTCGTGGTGCAAGAAGACCAAATCTCGCGAGGAAGACTTCAATGTTCTTTCGAGAGGGGTAACCTGCACAACTGATCCGGATTGCCTCCAGAACACCACCGCATCGAAGTTGCTGCAGCACATTCGCACTTTCAAACGAAGACGGTTTTGATTCCGCGTTCGGCTTGATGCATCTGATAAAATGAGGCTCAGTCGCGTTGAGTTTCAACATGAGCTCTCCGAGTTGCTTCTTGAAACGAGTGCTGACAGATTTAAACTTTGTGGACGATTTCGCTCTGTTGGACCCATCAGTTTCATCGCCAGATGAAGCGAACATGCTCTTTAATTCTTCGTGCGAGCCATGCGCTAGAATGTCTTCGTGCTCCTGAATAAAGAAGTCCTTATTCTTGTCAAGAAAGTTTTCACTCTCGTACGTAACGTCTCCGGCGTAATGCGACAGAGTGAACGCCGTCTGTGACAGTTTTGGCTTGCTGAACCGACCCTCATCCTTCAGGCCGGAGTACAACTTGTGCGCGAACTGTTCGTCCGTCGTAGAACCGAGCATGCACGATTCGTCCAGCAGCGATATGATTCCATTACTACGTCGCTCGATCACGTCGAGTATATCTTGATTGTCGACAAAGTCGATGTAAGACCAATCGATCCCTTCCTTTTCATATTCTTCTTGCTCCATCTTGAAGACGTGCTGGTTGAAATGTTGTTGAAGCTTTTCGTTGGCAAAGTTGATGCAAAACTGCTCGAACGAGTTGACAGCAAAACTCTCGAACCCATATATGTCAAGTACGCCAATACATGACTTGAAACTCTCACCTTGTCCAATGCTCGCGTTCACGCGATCGACGAGTAAATCGAACAACTTCGAATACAGGCTCTTCGCGAGCGCATCACGTGAGTGTGAAGCGGCGGCGGCGGACAGGGGTTTGTGAATCACTTCGTCAGCCAGCACTATCCGACGAGAACGGAGCGACTGTTCAAGATTTCCAGCATCCACCTTCAAAACCGCGGCGCAATCAAGAAGATGATTTTTAGCATTCTCGCCGTCGAGAACGCACCCATCGTCGTCAGAGTCGACCGCATCGATGAATGTGATGTTACCCAGGTGGAGAATACCCGCGACAACGCTCAGAATGTTCCGCCGTTCCGTGGCGTCGATGCCGATGACGTCCATCGCTTGAACGGTGCGCTCGTACTCCTTCGCGTTGTCGACGCCATTCAACTCAAAGCATGAACTTTGATTGAGATAGTTGTAATGTTTCGCATCCTTTAAACGCCATTCGCCCCGAGACTCTTCGTCCACCCCCGCGCAAAGCTGATAAAAGATGTGAAAGTTTCGTTCGCCCTCTGTCAACTTGACGACGCGACTGCGCTCGAGAAGATACGTACGGATCGCCGCCCCACTAATCTGATGCGCGGCGTTGAACTGCATCTCGACATACTTACCGAAACGACTACTGTTGTCATTTCGCACAGTTTTCGCGTTCCCAAACGCCTCCAAGAGCGGATTACTTTCCAAGATTTTGTCCTGCGTCTCCTCGCCCGCCTCTCTCGCGCTCTTCGCCCCGCCATCACTCGCCGACGCGCGCGCGATATACCGCATCAATAGTTTCGCCGTCTCCGTCTTCCCCGCCCCCGACTCCCCGCTCACCAAAATGCTCTGCGACGTCCCTTCCTTTTTCATCGCCTCGTACGCCGAGTCCGCCGTCGCGTACACGTGCGGGCTCAAATCCCCGAACCTCGATCCTCGATACATTCCCATCACTCTCTCGTCGTACAGATGCCCGACGTCCTTGAACGGATTCACCGCGATCAGAATCGATCCCGTGTACGTGTATATATCGTCCATCGCGTATCGTCGTCGCAGGTTATCCAACACGCCCGGCTCGTGCAGGTGGTTCAGCTTCACCATGTCCTCCTGCATCGCCGCGTCTCTCAACAGCGCCGCAGACGCCTTGGCACGCGACGTTCGACCGAGAGCATCCTCGACATCGATCGTATCCGCGTCTGCGTCCACTCGTTTCACCACACCGCGCGCATACGACGCGCTGACGTCCTCGCGCGTCGCATCTTCCTCGGTCACGCGCTCGAGCGGCACCCACACCTCCGCGCCGACCGCCACGGCGTGCGTCACCGCCGCCTCGATGCCGGACGACGACATCGTCGTCGACGACGCGATCTTTCACGAAGCGCGGCGCCGGGCGCGCGCGACGCGATGTGACGCGCGCGGCGTCGCGAGTTTGCGCGAACGAGGGTCGGTCGTCAACGACATTTTCAAAAAAAAATCAACGAAAAGACGGCGCTAGGACGTTCGTCGACACTCCGTGACGCCGGTGAGGGGCGCGCGCGCGATGGCGACGCACGTCGGCGCGCACAGAAATCTCACGAGCGCGTACTTCCGGGCGAGAGATGCGCACCGCGCACAGCGTCGAGAGGGTGAGGATGTCGTCGGTTTGCGAAGATTCGGGGCGGACGCGCGCGCGGGAACGTCGAGGTTATTGGACGCGGCGTTGGGAGAGAGGAGCGATGAGACGACGGTGATCGATGTGCCGACGCGCGGTGGGGTCGTGCCGAGGTGGGTGGAGCGGTGCGACGAGGCGGGGAGGGACGTGGCGAGGATTAGGGAAAATTTACTGGCGCTGCGAGAGGCGCACGCCAAGGCGTTGTTGCCGAATTTTGAAGACGTCGGAGGAGAGGAGATCGTGGCCGAGGCGTTGACGAGAGAGGTGACGAAATTGTTTAAGCGGTGTGATCTCACGATTCGGTCGGTGGGGGCGACGGGGGAGCAGGGAGAGGAGAAGGTGCGCGTGAACGCGCAGCGAAAGCTCGTGATGGAGCTGAATAAACTGTCGCAAGATTTTAGAAAACAACAAAAGGATTATCTCGCGAAACTGAAGCAGCAGCAAGATCGAGGTCCGGGCGCCGCGGGTTTGGACTCGTACGCGCAGTTTAGCGGAGGCGCAAGCGCCGGGACGGCGAACGGTGGCGGCGGAGAGTTGATGCGCATGGAAATGTTGAACCGCGCGGAGACGGTGAGCATCGAGCGCGATCGCGAGGTGTTGAAAATCCTAGAGTCGGTCCAGGATTTGGGAGCCGTGATGAAGGATTTATCCGCCCTCATCATCGATCAAGGCACCGTGTTGGATCGCATCGATTACAACTGTCAATCCGTCGCCGTCGCCGTGGAGGAGGGTCGCAAAGAGTTGGTCCAAGCGGAAAAGTCACAGAAACAAAGCGTCGCCATAATGTGCATATACATTCTTCTCGCCATGGTCATATTCATGGTTTTCATAGTCATCGGTATGAAGGCGTGAGGTTTTCGGCGCACGCCGCACGTTGTCGCGACAAAGCTTAGAAAATAGACAGGTGGTTACTTTAGCGCTTTGTACCCGCCGAGACGAGAGTCTAATGACACTGTAGAAAAAATTAATTACAAATAGTACACTACGTCCTACTCTACCACGACCATGCTCACGCTGATCACGACGCCGATGACGACGCCGGTGACCGCCCCCGCCACGACTTGTACGGGCGTGTGTCCGATGTGCTCGCGAAGCGGTCGTTCCTGCAACCGTCGCACGAACGCGTCGAACCCTTCGTCGAACAAAGTCTCCGTGAGCGAGTCTCCGCCTTGTCCCTCATCATCGCTCGCTCGTTCGACGTCCACGTTCGCGCTCACCGGCGCCGCGCCCGTCGCCGCCGCGTTCGTCCCGTACACGCCCGCCACGAGCGTGTTGATCGCCGTCGCGTGAAATCCAGCCTGCCTTCGCACCCCCATCGCGTCGTACATCACCACGCATGCGATCACCACCGCGCACGCGAACGACCCAGAATCTAATCCCCACTGCACCCCCACGCCCGTGGCGAGCGCGCACACGAAGGCGCTGTGCGAGCTCGGAAATCCACCGCTCGCGAACGCCAGCGACGGTTTCCACGGCCCTCCCGCCCCTCGCGCCGTGAGCGGTTTCAACCCCTGCGCGACGACGAGGGCGACGACGGCGGCGACGAGACCGGCGTTTTCATAGATCGCGACCGACATCTCGACGCGCGCCGAGCGGTGCCGCCGCGCCGTGGAGCGCGATCGAAGGCGTGTCGCTCTCTCGGCTTTGGGGACATGGAGGGACTCATCAACGAGTCACGAACCTTGAATGCATACACGCCCACTTTGAAATTTCAAACACAATCGCACAGACGCGCGCGCCAGACGACGACGCGATGGCGACGCTCCACGACGCCGTGCTCAGCGGGTACGACGAGATCGTGTCCGCCGAGGACACGCCCTCGGCGCGCGCGAGAGCGAAGAAGACGCGCCTGGATGCCTTTGCGCGCGCGTACGCGCGACGGATGGAGCTGGACGCCAGCGACGACGACGACGACGACGTGGACGACGACGACGATGTGCGCGGCGTTTCGGTCGACGGACGACGCGAAAACGGTCGCGATGTATCTTTCGCGCGCGCGCGCGTCGGTGTGGACGGGAGCGACGACGACGATGCGCGCGATTGGCGCGCGATGCGCGCGGGCGTGGTGTCGCCGCGACTGGATCGCTCGACGCGCCGACGACGCGGCGAAGAGAATGGTGACGCGTCGAGAGGACGATCGGGGGCGTCGAGGTCGTTGATGCATGCGTATGGGAAGTCGACGTCGACGTACGAGACGTTTGAGGAGGCGGTGCGAGCGGTGGAGGCGAACGGAGAGGAGGCGGCGACGGCGACGGCGTTCGCGAGTCGCCGCGCGAGCGCGCGGGCGGCAGCGCTGGAGGACAGCGCGAGGAAGACGGTGGAGGCGGTGGAAACCAAGGTGATGGCGTACGAGCGCGAAGCGGATGATTTCTTAGCTACGCGGTTGCATCGCGCGTTCGAGGATGCAGGACTCGGGGAAGAGGCGGAGGAGGCGTTTAGAGCGCGGGCGAGAGACGCGCTGACGAAGCAATCGAGAGCGTTTGAAGAGGTGATCGAGGCGGCGGATCGCGCGTTGGTTAGCAGAATAGAGGCCGTGTCGAACGCTCGGGAGATGATGTGCGCGACGTTCGGTGAAGAGTTCGTGGAAGAGCACGGACACGCGAACGAAGTCGGACGCGACATGACGCTCAGCGTCGGCGCCGGCAATAATTTCGCGACGCCCTTTGTTCGATTCTTCGGGAAAACCGTGCGCACTGTCGTGAAGACGGTGCGATTTACCGTTACCGCGCCGATCGTCATCACGACGGGGGTCACCTGCCGCGTGTTTCGCACGAAGCGACGGGAAGTGGAACGCACCGTCGAGGACTACCGTAACTTTAGAGTCACGTCTCCGCAAAAACCGCCGAGATACGACGGCGCGGCGCCCTTCTCCCCGACCAAATCTGACATCTCCTCGCTCCATTCGTCGAGACGTTGGCCGCTCGGCGCGGCCGCGCAGCGCGCGCACGGGGCGACCAAACGGTACAGCGTCGCAGGATCCGTGCGTTCCGCCATCACGCGCCACACCATTTACTCAAACGTCGAGTACGCGTCGGACGCCGAAGAGGACGAGTTCGATACGCCGAGCGCCGACGGCGACAAGCAGTTTTTGCGCGCGCTTCTTCGAATCGTGCAGATGGGATGTTTCACGGCCGTCGTCTCGCTCAGCGCCGGTCCGGGCGAGCGCGCGAAGAGAACGCGCGACATCGCGCTCAAGGCGTGGAACAACGTTCGAGTGCACGTGGAGAAGGGTTGGATTGCCGTTGTCGCGCGTTGGGCGACCGTGAGTCCCAAATTATCTGCCGCGCGCAAGCAGCCGAAACGCCGCGCGCCGACAAAGGTCACCAATCGTAAGGTCCCCATCCAAGTTCCGGCCTACGTGGCGCCCGAGACTGCGCCCGCTCCCGCGGCGGCGGCGGACGACGTCGACGAGCGTCCGCGAGAGACGAGCGTCGCGCGCGCGAGCGTCGCGGGCGACGTCGAATCCATGCGCGCGTTCGGACGTGGATAGGATGCTTTTAAGTAAGAGGGAGGAAACATGTAACACATTTTACTGCTGAATAATATTCATAACATTGCATGCGCCGTGTGGTTCTACAACAGCTTGTATACAACAGGGCTCTCTTGAGTGTAGGTGGTGTATAATAGAATACATCCCCGAGACGGTTCTCGAGGCGTGAATATGTGATGTGCGGAACGGCGCATAGGCCGCTGGAAATTCGGACGAGCGTTTTGTCATCCTATCGCGAACGTTTCGCGTTCGCACGCGTCTTTTTACCGCGTTTCTTGTTCTCACTGAAGCCTCCGTACGCCTCCGACGCGACATCCTTGTCGGGCGCGATGCCGATGGTGTCCACCCACGCGTACGGATCATCCTCCGACGATTCCGGTTTGTTATTGATGCGACTCGTCGGAGCGATGATGCCACCCATCGCGCCGAGCGTGTGGCTGACGTTTGCCGTGCCGAGACTGACGTCCATGTCGTACACGGTGCGATGAATCGCCACCTCGCCGTCGGCGTCGCGCGTTCGCAACTGCACGACGGGACGCGCCCCGGTGAGTACTTCATCTACGCTCTCGGCGACGTTGTGCGCGACCCACATGTTTCGCTCGTGCATCTCGATCAAAATCGGAAACGTCGGCGGGCCTTGACGCTCGAGAATGGACTTTTGGCATCCTCTGGCGCGCGCCTCGTCGTCGCCGAGCGTCACCGTCTGCACGCCGCCGACCAAGTCTGTCAACGTCGGATTCTTGATTAAGTTTTCCAACAATTGCCCGTGCGCGGTGCCGATGAGCTGCACGCCGCGTTCGGCGATCGTTCTGCACGCCAACGCTTCGGCCTCGGTCCCGATTTCATCGACGATGATCACCTCCGGCATGTGATTTTCGACGGCTTCGATCATGACGCGATGTTGCATGGACGGATCCGGCACTTGCATGCGACGCGCCCCTCCGATGGCGGGATGCGGCACATCGCCGTCACCGCCGATCTCATTGCTCGTGTCGATGATAACGACGCGCTTCTTGAGCTCATCGCTCAGCACGCGCGCCATTTCGCGAATCACGGTCGTCTTCCCGACGCCCGGTCGACCGAGGAACAAGACGCTCTCGCCGCTCGGTAAAATGTCGCGAATCATATCGATGTGACCAGTCACGGCTCTTCCGACGCGACACGTCATGCCGACGATGCGTCCACGCCTGTTTCGAATGCACGAAATCCGATGCAACGTCCCCTCGATCCCCGCGCGGTTATCCCCACCGAAATCCCCCACGGCGTCCGCCGCCTCGACGAGCTCCTCCTCCGTCACCGGCGCCTCGCGCAAAAACACCGATCCGATATCACCCACAAACCTCGCCTCGGGCGCGCGTCCGAGATCCAACACGATCTCCAACAAATGTTTCCTCTGCGGATGATCTCTCACCATCCCTCGCACGTCTTCCGGCAACACACCGAGCATGCGCGTCAAGTCGTCCCGCACGCGCACGACGTCCTCGTCTTCGAAACGCGCGTTCGGCGCCAGCGTCGGCGTCGCGTCTCGACGCGTCCATTCCATCGATTCTGCGCGCGTCGTCGTCGGCATCATCACCACCATCGTCAGTCACGCATCGATCGCACCATCCACGATTCACGCGCGCGCGCCTTCTCTCTCTCCGCCCTCTCTCTCTCTCCTCCGTTTGAAATATTCCCACCGCACGCCGAGAGAATCTCCCTCTCGGTCGTCGAGTGCCGTTCGAAACTCGCGCGAGCCCACGCGCGTCGTCGTCGTCGTCGTCGTCGTCGGTCGATCGATCGACGCGTCGACGCGTCGACGCGTCGCGCGCGTCATCGAATATTTTTTCGTACCTCCGCCATCGCCGGCGCGCGTCGTCGTCGTCGTCGCCGTCGTCATCGGCGTCGTCATCGCGACATCATTCAAACGTCTCGCCGTGGCGACGCCAACGGCCGCGCGGGGGTGATGTCGATGCCGATGCGGACGCGCGTGACGATGGTGGTGAGACCCCGTCGCCGCACCACCGCCGCGATACCGCGTCGTCGTCATCGTCATCGTCATCGTCGTCGTCGTCGCGACACCCACGCTCGCGCTCGCGCACTCGCACGCGCGCGCGCGACTCGCGCTCGACGCATCGTCGCCGCACCGATCGATTCGACGTCGCCCCGCGCGGGGGGCTCGCGACGGGTCAGGACCGGTCGACGCGTCCCGGTGCACCGGCCGTGGTACTCTCTAGATATTTAGTACCGTCGAGCTCTGTTTCCCGGTTTTTTTGTCACCGCGCTCTTCTGGACCGTCACACCGCGTAGTACCGCGTCCTTTATGTATATATCGACGACGGGTCACGACTCGTCACGCGTAGACAGTACCGTCGACGCGTCGTTCGTGTCCTCGTACTGCGCGCGTTCACGACTCATCAACCTAGCGTCCAGGCGTTGTGTTCCATGCCGCGCCGGTCACGACCCGTGGACGCGTCCCTCAAGCGCACATCCCTCGCCTCGCCGTCGGTCGGTCGGTCGCGCCGCAGAGCGCGGCCGGTCGTGATGGTGACTGGGGCGATCGCGCGCGCGGGCGCATCGCGCTCGACGACGAGTGCGAGCGCGAGTGTGACGAGAGGACGCGGGGTGCGAACGACGACGAGGTACGCGCGCGATGACGGCGTGACGGCGCGGGACGATGACGACGACGACGATGACGCGCGCGCGCGCGCGCACCGGGGGAGGGATCGGCGGTAGGGCGGGGTCTTTCGCGGTGAGCGGCGAGCGGTGACGCGACGTGCGCGATGGAGGCGTGGATGGGACGGACGCGAAGGGGAGGACGGTGATCGTCGCGCGGCGAGCGTTCGCGCGTTCGCGCGTTCGGGCGGTCGGACGACGCGTCGACGGTGCGAGGTGGATGGAGGATGTGGAGAGAGACGCGGCGAGCGACGACTAACCCGAAGACGACGGCCGTCGCGGCGACGCGGCGGATTGGTTTTCGTGACGCGTGTGTAGGGCGAAAGCGGTGCCGAAGACGAAAAGTGCGGATGTGAGCGCGACGGGGGCGAGCCTGAGGGATTGGACGCCGTCGACGTGGCGCCAGAGAAAGGCGTTGCAGCAGCCGACGTACGAGAACGAGGCGGAGCTGGCGGAGGCGCTGGCGACGATCCAAAACAGGCCGCCGTTGGTTTTCGCGGGGGAATCGAGAGATTTGCAAGAAAAACTCGCGAATGCGGCTGCCGGTAATGCGTTCGTGTTGTTCGGTGGTGATTGCGCGGAGAGCTTCAAGGAGTTCAAGGCGGATAACGTGCGGGACACGTATCGCGTCTTGTTGCAAATGTCCGTCGTGTTGATGTACGGCTCGGGCGTGCCCGTGGTGAAGCTCGGTCGCATGGCTGGTCAATTCGCCAAGCCGCGCTCTGATGATTTCGAAACGATCGATGGCGTGTCTTTGCCGTCGTACCGTGGCGATAACATCAACAGCTGTGAGTTTACGCCAGAGGCTCGACGACCCGACCCGGCGAGACTCATCAAAGGGTACGATCAGTCGTGCGCGACGCTCAACCTGTTGCGAGCCTTCAGCAACGGTGGGTACGCCGCCATGACGCGCGTGAGCGATTGGAACTTGGATTTCATGGCCAACACGTCCGAAGGTCACCAGTACGAAGACCTCGCGCAGCGCGTCGACGCCGCCATTGACTTTATGGCGGCGTGCGGCATCGACGAAAACCACCCGTCGATGCAAGAGACGTCCTTTTTCACGGCGCACGAAGCTCTTCACTTGGGCTACGAAGAGGCGCTCACGAGACTAGACTCGACAACCAAGGATTATTACGGGTGCTCCGCGCACTTCTTGTGGTGCGGTGAACGCACGCGCCAACCGGACGGAGCGCACATGGAATATTTCCGCGGCATCTCCAACCCGATCGGCATCAAGATTTCCGACAAGAGCGACGGCGAAAGTGTCGTCAGTCTCGTCAAGACGCTGAACCCGGACAATATTCCGGGTCGTATTACCCTCATCTCGCGCATGGGCGCGGCCAAGTTGCGCGAGCACTTGCCGCGTCTCATCACCGCCATCGAAGACGCCGGGTTGAACGTCTTGTGGGTCACGGATCCGATGCACGGGAACACCATCAAGACGGACAACGGCTACAAGACTCGTCCGTTCGAGGCCGTGCGCGACGAGATCATGGCGTTCTTCGAGGTGCACGAGAAGATGGGCACGCATCCGGGTGGGGTTCACTTAGAAATGACTGGTCAGAATGTGACCGAGTGCACGGGTGGGTACATGGACGTCTCCGTCGAAGACTTGGAAAAGCGTTACCTCACCCACTGCGATCCTCGTCTCAACGCGAGTCAAGCCATCGAACTCGCCTTCTTGATGGCGAAAGAGTTGAATGACATGCGTCGTCGCCGTGCCGCTAACGGCACCGCGCCGCGTTAAGTTGATGATTTTGCGTCTCAACATCACATTCGGTTCGCGTGAACACACCCACTATAGTTGGCGCCTCGGCGCGCGCGCGAACCTTCTAGCTCAACGATATTCTTGCCCGCGTATAAACGCGTCGCCGCGCCAACGAACGCGCGACGATGCGTCCGTATGTAACTCAGACATTAGATACATGCATCATCCACACATAGTCCGGCGCTCGTCTTCGACCGGCGCGCGTCGACGCGGTTCAGAATATTCTCGAGTCTTGGCTCCATCAGTATGGCGCGAAGATCAGCTCCATCTTGCGCGTCAATCCGTCGCGCGTCGACCGCTCCCCGCGCGCTCGCTCGAGCGCGCGCGTCGTGCGCGCAATGAACGCGGCGCGTGCGTTCATATCCGGGGTCTCGGTGCGTCCTTCGCTCGCCCGCGCGCGCGCGCACGCTCGAAAGTGGTTGCGCGATGTGTCGACGTCACGCGCGCGTCGGCGCGGCGCGGACGACCGAGCGCGCGTGGGTTCCGCGCCGCGATGATAATCGCGTTCGACTGACGAACGCGCGCGTTGGCGCGTAAACAGGCGGCCAAGGGTGGTGCGCGGACGCAAGATGCGTCGTCGCGCGCGAGGCTGGCGAGACGGGCGACACACGTAGCGTGTTCGGCGTCGACGAGCGATCGCGATTCGGAGCGAAACGACGTCAAGAGAGTCGATGAAACGAAGACGATGTTTCAGATGGGGGTATCGCAGACGCGTTTGGGTGAGTTGAGAAACCGCGCGGTGGAGGCGATGAGGTTCGCGCCGAGTTGGTTGAAGCAGATCCAGATGCCGACGGGAACGTCCGCGGGGAACGTGCTTCCGGTGGTCGGTAGTTTCGAAGAGCTGTATAAAGTAGCACAAATCGCGGCGTTGCACAACTCGGCGACGGACCAGATCGAGGCGTTTTTCGCGGGGAGAGAAGAAGTGAAAGTGTTGGAGTTGAGCTCGTGCGAGCAGCGCGCCATCGTAACGACGAATCACAAGAATAAATCGCACACAATCTCTCTGCGCGGGACGAAGAACATGAAGAACGTCGCGCAAAATTTGCAGTTGGGAACGAGACCGACGGGGCGCGCGGAAGATTTGGAGGTACCGATGCACAGAGGGTATAGGAGAATCGCTCAACGCTGCTTCGAGGCGTTTGAACCTCTCATTCAGGACGGGTACGAGATTCAGTTCACCGGACATTCGTTGGGTGGCGCTGTCGCTGTGGCACTCGCGTTACTCTATCACAAGAAAGGAGTCAAGGTTAAGCGAGTCGTCACATTCGGTGCGCCGAAGCTGGGACCGAAGGAAACCGCCGAGGCGAGTGAAGAGCTCGATATCTTGCGCGTCGTACAAAAGGATGACATCATCCCGTTGCTTCCGATGTCTCGTCCGTTCGTTCGGCGTCCGTACTGCCACCTCGGGGAAGGAATCCTTCTTGACAACGATAACCCTGGTGTCTTTGCCGATTTGCCTCGCGAGTGGGGCGCCGCGGGAATTTTATGGCGTCAGCGCATGTCGATCGAGAGCGTCATAGGCGTCGCCGGAGTAACGTCCGCATCCGCAAACGGTGCGAAAACGCGATATTCCAACCCTCTTCAGGGCGCGGCGAAACGCGCTCGATCGTCTGTCATGGCGGTGTTCAGCATGCCGACAAACGAGTCCGAGCTCGAAGCGGAAGTGAAAGATTTGATTGCGTCGAGTTCCGAGGAATCGAGCGCATCGTTCGCGTTGATTCAGGAGGAGTTCAATGCGAGTTCAGCCATTTCTTCGAGCGCGTCGTTCGACGAAAACGATGAAAGTACTACCATGCGAGTAGGACCGACTATTTTCGAGCGACTTTGGGCGCTGCGTCAGTACTCGAGAGAGGAACAAATACGTCGACTCGATTCGCATCGCATGTATCGCTACGTCGAGATGATTCAGCGCACCATCGACGCTAAACCTTCCCGCGTGCCGCTGGCTGAGATCTACGAGCCGTCCGAGGGGACAAAGCAACAAACCGCGACGCCGATCCCACAACTGTCGAACAAAATTCTTACGATTCGCACTCGATGAGCGAACGTGTACATATTAGCGTATTATTTCCTGCAGCGAACAGCGAGCGTGTACTACTTACTAAATCATAATAATTGAAATAACAAGCGCAAGCTCCTATACATCACTTGATTTCCACCTCACTCTGCGCTTTTCTCAGATCCTCTTCCATCAATACCGTGGTCTCTTGACAGAACTCACACTTGATTTCAATCTTGCCGTCTTCGGCGAGGATTTGGTCCACCTCCGCCTTGCCGAGCGAAGCGACGGCGCGCAACATGCGTCCTCTGAGTTCTACGGGATCGCACGGACCGTACTCCGGCGTGATGCGAGTCACGAGCTCCTTCTTCTCCCCGAGTTCACCGAGCACGCGTTGGGCAATCTGCTGCGCGCTCAAGCCCTCTTGCACGAGCTCCGTGCTTGACGGCAACGACGGAATGATGCGCTCCAACGCGGAGATGGTCTCATCGCTCGCAAAGGGCAAAATTTGCACCATGAACCCCCCCGCGGCGATCACCTCGCACTCCCTATCGATGCTCACCCCGACCGCGATCGCGCTCCCAACCTGTTCGCTCTCCAATAAATACTTGGCCACGTCCTCGGCGATTTCTCCCGACGCGAGCTCCACCGTCCCCGTGAACGGCGCCTTCATCGACGGATGCGCTCGACTCACCGTCAGCACCCCATTTCCGACCGCACCGCCGACATTCAACTTTCCATCTTTTCGCAACGGCGGATCTGCGTTCGGATTACTCACCAATCCCTTGACCCGTCCGTCGTGCGTGCTCGTCGCGATGATTTGCCCCAGCGGCCCGTCGCCCTTAAACGTCAACTGCGTCGTCTCGTCGTCACCCTTGAACGTCCCGAGCAACAGCGCGCACATCAACGAGCGACCGAGCGCGGCCGTCGCCGTGGGCGCCGTGCGGTGTCGAGTCGCGGCGTCTCGGACGAGCGCCGTCCCGACGACGGCGATGACGGACACTTCTTGGTTCTCGCTCATGACGCGGTACACCTCGTCCGCCGCGCTCGCGCTCGCCCTCGCGACGACGGCGCGGGCGCGCGGACGCGAATCGCGCGCGGACGTCTTCCAGGCGCATCGTCGCGCGAGGGCGCGCGCGAGGGTGACTCTCGTCGCCATCATTCGTCGCGTGCGAGAGGCGGCCAGTGACGTCGTTCGTGGTCAGTTCGTGGCGCGTCGTCGGTGCGGCGTCGCGGACGGCGCGATCGCGTCGACGCGCGACGATGACGTCGCCGTTACTGTTCGAGGCGCCCGCGAGCGCGCCGGACGCCGGGTTTTGGGCGTCGCTCGCGCGCGTGAAATTGAACGACGATAAACTGTCAGCGAACGCGATGGAGACGACGGCGAGGATATCCACCGCGACGAGCGCGGGAACGTCGCGCGCGGTGGCCTTGGATGCGTTTGCGTTCGATGATGTCGATGAGGAGACACGCTCGAGCGCGAGCGCGGCGCGGGAGTGGGTGACGAGAGGACGCGTGCGATGTTTGAACACGCGCGAGGCGTTGACGATGTTCGATCGAGACGCGATGACTCGAGAGATGGGAGCGAAACTTCTCGATGACATCGTCTCGGGAGCCGCCGAGCGCGAGCCGGAGCGCTTGCGGACGTTCGGGGCGATCGCGTACGCGTGCTTGAAGAGTTGGTCGTTTACGTATTGGTTTTGTTTTCCGGCGGCGACGAGCGAGACGTTCAAGATCCAGTCGTCTCCGGTGGTCGTGATGTCGAACGACGATGCGAACGACGCGGCGGTGGTTGAGACGTGCGAGCGATGGATCGCGAGCGGTGGCGCGTGCGCGTGGTTGGTGAGCGAAGACGGGCGAGAGGCGCGCGCGTTGACCGAATTTGTCGCCGGGACGCGCGCGGGCGAAAAAATGCGCCTGGCGTTCGCGGATTCGTGCTGCGCCGCGACGCATCCGGGATGGGCCTTGCGTAACTTAGCGTTGTTGGCGTCTCTGCGATGGAACGCGCGCGAGTTGGACGTGGTGTGCGTGCGATCGAGGAAGGGACGTGTCGCCGCCGAGGCGTGCGTCAAGTTTACGATGTCGATTCCAGAGTTCGACGCGGACAAGATGAAAGTCGTCGGGTGGGAGCGCAATGCGCGCGGGAAGACAGGACCGCGGACGGTTGATCTTGGTGTGAGCATGGATCCGACGCAACTCGCGACACAAGCTGTGGATTTGAATTTGAAGCTGATGCGTTGGCGCCTGTTGCCCGAATTGAACCAGGAAAAGCTCGCGGCGACGAAGTGTCTCCTCATCGGAGCTGGAACGTTGGGTTGCGCGGTGGCGCGCACCATCATGGGATGGGGCATCAAACACATTACGTTCGTCGACTCTGGAAGGGTGTCGTACTCGAACCCCGTTCGACAGTCTCTGTTTGAATTCAAAGACTGTTTCGAAGGCGGAGCGCCGAAAGCCGAGGCGGCGGCGCAGAAGCTCGTCGACATTTTCCCGGGCGTGACTTCTAAAGGGGTGGTGATGAGTATTCCGATGCCGGGTCACAGCGTTGGCGAAGAAATGAAATCGTCCGTATTCAGAGACATCGATAATTTGGAGGCACTCATCGACGAGCACGACGTCGTGTACGTGTTGACGGACACTCGCGAATCGCGTTGGTTGCCAACTGTGATTTGCGCGGACAAAAACAAGGTCTGCATCAACACCGCGCTCGGCTTCAACACGTACGTCGTCATGCGTCACGGGTGCGGCGTGGATGTGGCGTCTGATTCGAGACTCGGGTGCTACTTTTGCAACGACGTCATGGCTCCGGCAAACAGCACGCGAGACCGCACGCTGGATCAGCAGTGCACAGTGACTCGTCCAGGACTCGCTCCGATCGCGAGCGCGTTCGCCGCCGAACTTATGGTCGCGTTGCTTCACTCGAGCGATGGACACGAGACGGCCCCGCCCGATCGCGCCGGCGACTCGAACGCATCCGAGACGGAACCATCCCCGCTCGGCGTCGTTCCTCATCAAATACGAGGCTCCGTCGCGGGATTCTCGCAGACGTTGTTCGACGCCCCATCCTTCCCACGGTGCACCGCGTGTTCAGAGACGATCGTGAAAATGTATCGCGACGATCGCGACGGGTTTCTCTCTCGCGTCTTCGACGATCCGAAAACGTTGGAGGACGCCACCGGTCTCACCGAACTCCTCGGCGCCGTCGACGCCGACGACGCCGAATGGCTGGACGACGGCGATTCCGAAGGCGATGATTTTTAGCGAATCGAAGATCAACTCACTTGTTTGTAAAAAAGAAGACGCGTCATCCGCATTGGACCAACGCCGTCGGTTGAGAAGAGTGTGGAGGGGAACAAAATGAACAGAATCGACACTTTTTCGCGCACGACGTCGCGCGCGCCGAACGCTCGCGTCGAGTCGACGCACCGTCTGTGACCGGTGCAAACGATTCGTCCGCTCCCCTCGAACGCGCGATGACGTACAACGAGGATGAACCGGCGCGCGCGCGCACGCCGACGAATGGGACGCCGAGCGTTGGGAAATCGAGCGTGCGACGTGCGCTGACGATGTCACTCGTGCGCGACGGAAGCGCGCGCGCGACGAACGCAGAGAAAGCGTCGATGACGACGCCGAGACGCGCGATGGGCACGCCCGGACCGAACTCGACGCCGCTCTCCGTACATGTGAGCTCGTTGGTGAAGGAGGCGATGACGGCGCTCAAGACTGGTCGCGCGAGAATAGACGAATTGGTGAGGAGTCATCGAGGCAGAGGGTTAGTCTTCAATGACGAACCGGAGAGTCCGGTCGACGTTCGTTTGCGAGCCGAACGAGCGTCGCCGTCGGTGAGCGCGACGACGGCGTCGTTGGAAGACAGAGAGGCGGCGCGCGAGGCGACGGACGCGTTGCTTCGCTCGGCAAAAAAATCAATGACTCCCACCAAGGCGCTCTGTTCGCCGCGGCGGTCTCCGCGACCAGCGAAGGAACTCCGCGTGCGTGCGGGAGAGGACGTGCCGGTGCTCGCGGATTCCGCCGCGACGGCGAGCGCGTTGCGCGCTGATTCAGCGGTCAACACGCAAGACGACGAAGTCACCTCGCAGATATCCTTGCCGAGCGGTTTCGACCCGAGCGAGTTCATAGATGCCGAGCTGAAGAATATTTCGGCGGTGGAAGAGCGCAACGCGCCGCGAAAAGTGAGGTCTGAGGCCGCGGTAGATGCATTCGCTCGTATGATGGCGAAAGTCATCACGGACACGCGTGAGGAGTTGCGCGCCGCGAAAATGGAAGAACCATTCGCGGAGCCATCCTCGACCGAGAGACCTGCCGACGCCGTCGCCACGACGCCGCGTCGACGATCTCGTCGTAAATCGAGCGTCAAACCCGTCGAAGACGCCCCGGAGACGCCGTCGAGACGCGCCGGTCGATCAAAGGAGCCCGCGACGCCCACTCGAAGGTCTCGCCGGTTGGCGTCAAAGGGGAGAAAATGAGAAACGTCGGGTGACGCGCGTCGAGACGACTTGTAAATGAATTTTACTGTACGTATTAACATCTAAGCGCCGAACTGCGCGTCGAGCAACTCATCCTCGCTCACCGTTTGAATGATGACGCCGTCGCTCTCCGGCTTCGCGCAGCAGAGCAACGTGTATCCCGCCTCCGCCACGTCTTCGCTCACCATGGACCCGGACTGATCGATGTCGCCCGCGACAACCTTCGCCGGACACATCATGCACACGCCCATCTTGCAATCGTAGCGAAGATCGATGCCGGCGTCGAGCGCGACGTCCAAGATGTTGTCCCCGTCCGCCACCTCGACGGTGTACGTCTCACCCTCGTGACGAATCTCCACGGCAACGGCGTCGACGCGCACGACACCGCCTCTCGCGCGGCGCGCGGAGGTTTTGGACGCTCTCGTCGTCAACGCAGCCGTAGAGGCGGTGAACGCGCTCGCGCGCGCGGCGAGCGTGAAGTTCATGATTGTTTTTTGTGGATAGAGTTGTCGACGTGGACGACGCGTCGGGCGTGTCGTGCAGAAGCGCGCGTGCGTGTACGCTCGCTGAGTTCGTGCGTGCGATGTGCGCGATGTGTCGTTCGTGAACGAGCGGTCGCGCGCGCGTGCGTGCAACTTGTGGCGACAGACCCGGCGCGTCCCTCGACCGAAAGGGCTCACCCAACGCTCGAGGACGCCGAAACGCGCGAGCGCGTGCGTACTCGCGCTTCGCGCTAGGATACAAGTACTTGTACTGTACAATCAATCTACTGTCCGTATGAACTATGCGGACGATCTAAATACGCCTGTTCCTCGGGCGTGTTCTCTCGACCCAGAACCTTGTTGCGGTACGGATATCTTCCGAAGCGCGCTATGGTGCAAAAGTGCTTCACCGCGAAGTCGGTGTGCGACTCGTCCTCGACGTCGATCGCGTCGACGTCGATACCTCTGTGCGTGAGCAGTCGCACGTGATCCTCAACGTGTTCCGAGTGCATGAGCGGCATCTCGATGAACATCCTCTCGAGCGGATACGCCGACGCAAAGAAGGCGTCGTCGGACAAAGCTGCTCGAGCGAGTTTCACCGCGACGGCGTCGTTGGCAAAGGCCCGCGCGGTTTTCCTGTGAATAACGCGCGTAAATTGATCGAGCGTGATGATATCAGCCACGACATCCTCGATATTTGACGTTCGCGTCGTCCCAGCGAGCGCGTCGTCGTCGAGAGCGCTGTAATGCGCTTCGGTGGCGCGAAGATGAGCACCGAACGTTTGGAAGATTCGCGCGTCGTCGTCGATCTTGGACCCGAACCACAGACTTAATTGCGTTTTGTTCGGTCTCTCGATCGCCGCGAGCTCGTTTCGGGTGTATCCGAACCAAAACCTGGTCACGGTAGACGCTGGGAGCCGCGTCATGGCGAGGCGCGCATTGCGGCAAAAGCGCGTAAGAATACAAATCTGCGTGCTACTACTCTACCGCGTCTCAGTGCTCTAAGAACCCATGTTCGCTCGTGAGTCGCCAGGAGGATCCGCCGTGTGAGGTTTTCGTGCGCTTGGCGAGCGAGCGGATGCTCTCGACGAGTGTCGTCTCGATGGACATGCTGTACCGAATGCTTTCGATGTGCGGCCAAGACGATTGCTCGCCTCGTGATATGTATCGCTGCATGTCCGGCTCGGTGGGATTACTCAAGATTCTCGAGTAATCGGCCCATTTGAGGTTGGGTAAGATTGTGATGTGACCTCTGAAGTCTTGCATCAAAACTCCCTGAAGCGTTCTGACGAAGCGAATGTCGAGCAAATCCACCTCGAGAAGTTTTTGAATAGAATACTTGATGTTCAACAGCAAAAAGTTGGCGACGCGTAACAGCTTTTGCACAGCATTACGCCGCTGATAACTTCGGGCCGTTTTTTGTCGTCGACCGTGCGATTCCTCGGCGAGGTGTAACACGAAGTTCAAGTGTGGATTCACTTGAGAGACTATGAAATGATTGCAGTTGAACAGTTCTGTCAAACGCGCGGATGGGATATCCTGCGTGATCGTGCCGTCGTAGCTCTTCACATCTGGCGGATGGAACGGAACCAAATTACCGTGCTTGTCTTTCGCCAATATTTCGACGGGCCGCATGAGACCGGGGAGCGCGCACGACGCGCACACAGCGGTCCGTATGAGCACGTTGGGCGACGTCAAGTGATTGAGTACGTATCCAGTTTGTGAACCGATGGACACTTGGATTGATACGGCGCGACCAGACTTTGCGAACCCTTCCTCGAACGTCGTGTCGCCGAAATACGCCTTCGTCGTCTTGGAAAATCCTTCAGAGTCCATCAGAACACCGTGCTTCAAGAAGTGTAAAACCATTTTGAAGGGTTTCGGAAACCATCGACGGTCGTATCGCGTGGACACATCAGGTTTAATGCTCTCTAAGATTTCGTTTGGAGTGTGGCAGCTCAGAAAGGCCGCGACGATCGATCCCCCACTCGTGCCGGAGATGACCTGCGGACACAAGCCTTCTCTCAAGAGTGTCAGGAGGACACCAAAATGATACATGGCCAACGCACCCCCACCAGATAAGCACAGAGCGGTGCGACCTAAAGAACGATACGACTCTTTCAACACTTTCAACATGTCCATAGCTCGTTCATCGTCAAGCGTGTTCGCGATGTGCTTGATGGTCGCGATGATTTCGTCGTTGAACTCTTGCACAAGATTCTTTGTACCCACTCGAGCGAATCGCAAGTGCAGTAAACGATCGATGCCAGCGAAGTTTCTGTGCAACACCGTTCGCAGACATAATCCGAGCGACGTGAGATCATCGCGCTCTCGAGCCGATCTCATCGTGTTCAAATACACCTTCACGAGCTCCATGTCGTACACGTCGCTCTTCTCATCCGTCTTCCACAGTGATCCTCCCTCACCGACATCCGCAGGAAATGAATCCAACTTATTCGCAACCGAACACCAATCTTCATATGTCTTCACGCGTTCGAGTTCTGCCAGCTTCTCTTGTCTATGTTCGCTGTAATGCGCGTTCGCTCTACCTCTATGATCGACCCCGCCCGCGCTCTCGCGAAGCACGACGCGAGCCCTGTGAAACCACGACGGTAGCACGTATTTATTCAACACGATCGCCAAATGCACCAACCCAAGCAACACCGCATTTACGCTCAGCAACGCAATCTCGGCAAACATCAGAATCATCGCCAATCCGTGCGCCGCGGCATTTGGAAAAATTGGCGGCGCCATGGCCAACGCTAGCGCGAAGAATATCGCGTACATCACCCGCACCCCGATCGCCTTGGCGATCCCTATCCACACGTGCGCGAATACAAATAACACCATGACGTAAAAACTCACCGCGAACGCGAGAAAGAATAACATCTTGACGATGATTTTCTTGTTCTCCTCGATCCAACCGGCGCCAGCCAACTCGCCGAACGTTTGCGCGGCGTCGTTAAAGGCGTCCGAAAACGATCCGAACCTCTCGCGCCAGTCCCGACCGTGTCTCGTGGCCGTGTTCAACGCCGTCGCGTACATCGAGTGTCCCTTGGACGCCGTCGCGTCGCTGCGCGCCGTCGAACCGCTCGTTCCATTTCCATTCAACATTTCACCATCGTCCGGCGCCTCCTCGAACGACGCCACCGCGGACGTGCTGACCGACGAGCCTCGCCCGAACGTCGGCGAACGCGCGTGGTCGTCATCGGTTGCTGGGATCATCGATCGCGCGCGGCGCCTCGAAGACGCCTCACCTCGCGCGCGAACGACTGGGGCGGACGGCGGTCGTCCGAACCGCCTCACACTGCGCCTCGGCGGTCTCTCGCGAGCGATGGCGATGGCGATGACGACGACGGCGACGATGGCGATGACGACGACGCGCGCGATGCGCGCGTCTCGATCGACGCGCGCGGGCGCGCGTCGCGGCGCGCGAGCGGTTCGCACGATTGGATCGCCCATCCTCCCCACCAAGACCAATCGAGGCGATACCGCGCGCGTCAACTCCTTCTTCGGCGTCGGTGCGCCGGAGGCCATGGTGGTGGGCGTCGTCGCGCTCCTCGTGTTCGGGCCGTCGGGGCTGGCGGACATCGCGAAGCAACTCGGGGCGACGATTCGCGAGTTCCAACCGACGATCAAGGAGTTGCAGGATGTCTCCAGAGAGTTCCAAGACACGCTGCGCGATGAGATCGAGAGGCCCTTAGAGGAAGCGACCGCGCCGGCGAAGCGCCAGGCACCGGTCGGCGAGCCGGCGGCGAAGAAGACGGACGAGAACGTCAAGTTTGACTTGACGGCGGTGTCGGGTGAGGCGAGCGGGGACGTGGACACGGTGACGGATGAGATGAAGGCGGCAGCGGCCGCCGCCGCGTGGGGCACCGCGGACGCCGCGGCTGCGGTCGCACACGATGTGGCGGAAGTGGCGGAAGTGGCGGATGCCGCGGCGGACATGGCAGACGTCGACGTCGGCGCCGACGATATGGATGCTGGAAGCGCGCACACGTAAACGCCTTCGAGCACGATGACGAACGCGACCGTCACCATCCCGCGCGCTCGCATCGATCGTATTGTCACTTCAAGCACCGTTCGTGCGCTTAATATGTAATTGAAACGCTGCGCGAGCATCTTAAAAGACCCACTGCACCGCGCCTCAGAATTCGCCTCTCGCGCAAAACCATGGAGGCGCAGCTCTCACCTGTGCGACCGTCGCGTCTGAAGCTCGAGGCGTCGCCGAGCGGACACGGCGGCGAACACTCGAAAGGACACAAGCTGAGCTTCGACGAGTACGAAACGGAGAGCGTCGTCTCGGTAGAAAACGGCGAGGAATCCGATCCGGACGTCGGTGAATTAGCGGTGCGAGAGGGTGACGCCGAGGGAATATCCGCCGCGGAGAGCGACACGTCCATCGAGGCCATCTCGGCCATCGAGCGCGAAAATGCGCTGTTCGACGTCGTGGTGAAGATGCGTCGCTCGCTTGGTAGCGAGAAGCACAGGCGTCGATTTACTAAACATAGGAACTGTTTCACGGGGAGACAGGCGGTTCAGTGGTTGGTGGCGTCTGGAATCGTGCGAACGAGCGAAGCGGCGGTACATTTGGGTAACGAGTTGATGCGCGCAAAGTTGATCGTTGGTGTAACCAAGGGAGCGAGGGATAAGTTTGAGAAGCGCTCGCATCTGTACACGTATCACCTGGGCGTCGAGCCCGGGATATCGGCGGCCAAGTATTACGTTTCGACAGAGATGCTCGCCATGGAATCTCGCATGAAGACGGTGCAGACGGTCGTGAATAGACACACGGCTGCGGTCGAGGCGCTGTCCAGCGAGCACGCGGCGGCGATGGAGCGTGTTGAACAAGCGGTGGCGACCATAAAGCTTGAATTGAGCGTTCTGCGGGCGAGCGTGGTGGCGCTCGTCGTGTACATCGTGTTGCCATTTTTTAAAACGGACGCCATGGCGCTCGCATCATTCTTTGGATTAAGGGTTAAGCTTGAGTCGATTCTCGCGATCGTATCGCTGTGTGCCGCCACAGCAGTCGTTGGTTCGAGTATTTTAGGTGTCTTCTACACGGGCGATTTGACGCGGCAACAAGTGTACGAGAACACAACAACACGAGATTTCCAACGGCAGGACGTGTACGTCGCGTTTGACGAAAAAACCGTACCACATCCTCGATCTTTGAAGCAAGCACAAGAGCCGACCGTCACAGAACGTCAGCCTTCCTTCCTGGTGGCGTCAGCCAGCATGCTCCAACGGACGGCGTCACGTTTGATGGGTCCGCAGACGCAGCCGTTGCGACCAGAAGATAGAGCGGGGCCGCCGCCGAGCATCCCACCAGAGGATTGGGTCGACAAACCTTGTGCGCTCCGCTTCGTTCCGAGCGATGCGCAAGTCATTCGACAAGACGATCAGCTCCCGGATTCCATGGTCAGAGCACAGATACCTTTCGAAATAGATTCAGAGATCTTCAAGGGACGAATGGTTGTGTACGTGCGAGGTTTGACGAACACGCCATCAGACATATTTGCGGGTAAAGCGCGGACGATCCAACTCGCCATTCAAGGCAAATTCAAGCGCGAGATTCCTATGGACGACTGTGTCATCGGTCAGTGCCTGTCTCGCCCGCTACAGAATTTGCCATCGAGATGGTTGCTCGCGCTCTGCGCGCGCATCGTTCAAGGATTTGGCGAAAAATGGGGCATCGAGCTATCGATGCCCACGGCTGAACGTCCGTTTATGCTCGCTCCGATAGCCCTCGCGGCACAGGCTATGAGCTGCGAATACGAAGGTGACGTGCAGGACATTGAGGGCCCAATCATAGAGAACGTCGATGCCATGTCTGATGTGTTCCCAGCGGGCGTGACGGCATCCAAGCGTCAGAAAATACTCAAGGGTATACTTCGAAAGAGCAGAAAAGGTCTTGCTAAAATGCCAGTTTTCGACACCGAACGGGTGTGGACCTTCGGTTTCTGGCAGTCGCAGATCAACTTTATGACGTACAGGCTCGATCTCGGCGTCGGTATCTTTAACTTAATCAGAGTCATGGACGGCCAGCCGTTGTGTTTCTGCTCTTCGACGCGCGCGGGTCATATCCTTTTTAGAATGGAAGTTTGGCACCGGGAACTCATGAAGGATGCGGAAGCTGCATACGAACGCGAGATGAAAAAGAATCGTCCGCGTCGTAGCTCGATCGAATTCCGTTCACCGCTCAAAGGGAATTAGAAAAAAATAGTCACCATGTGAGATTTGCATTTTCAGCACTGTTCATCGATGCGAGTACGTCTCAAAGTGAGTTCTCTGTTGTTACATTTGTCTGAACTGAAAAATCGCCAGGTGGCGCGTTGGATGTGACTAGAAGAGTTCGTTCGCGCGTCGATCGCAGTCGCACGATTAGCGGCACTTTTTGCCACACAGGGTGAAGATGAGCGTCAATAAAAGTGCGAGCAACACGACTCCCACCAGAACCTTCATCTTCATGTTCTCGCACCACAACTTTCGTCTCAGCTGTCTGCCGGTTTTGTGAAAGTTGTCCGCTTGAAATCGTAGCGCGTCGCTCTTATCAACCAGAATTTCAATCTTCTCCCCCCTATCGAGCACCTTCTCGATGTTATCCATCATTATCTCCTTCACCTGGCTCACCTGTTGCTGCACTTGGCTCACCTTGCTCACCGAATCTGGATTCGCCGAACAAAACTCGAGGTGCTCCTTGAGTCTCGGCGCAAAGGATTTATTCAGAGAGTGCGCAATCGCGTCCTGCGCCTCGGACGCGTGATCTCTCGCGAACTCACTCTTTATCCTGTCGAGACAGGCAAACGGTACGTGTCGCCCGACCTCACTATCCGCCACGACCAGGTACGTGAATCCATTTTCGACGACGTAGTTGAACGTGTGTCCGTCCGCCGTGTACGTAAATCTCGTGTTTTCATCCGAGAGTTTCTCAAGCGCCTGCGTCATCGACGCGATGCGTCCTCTGTCAGTCATCATTGTCGCACGAACACACTCTTCCCGTGCGCGTCCTTCTTTCCCCCACGTTCATCGCGTCTCGCGATCCTCGCGCGCGCGGGAACGCGCGAATCACGACGACTCGACCGCGGGCATGCTTGGACCCCCTCTCGCGCGCCCGCGCGTGTCACCGCGCGTATCACCGCGCGCGGACGCACCTGCGTGGCGATCGTGCTAAAGTTTCCACTGTAGTTCGTGTACTCGGCGAGCACCGTCGTGCGTCGCGCGACGAAGGCGTAGATGAGCGGCATCGTCCTCGCGAGGGATCGATCTCTCGCGAGGCGAGAAGTGCGGAGTCCTGCCGACGGCGGCTGCGTATTACAAGAATGGTGGTGCGTCGAGCGATGCGCGCGATGCATTAGGCGTCTCTCTTTTCGAGTCTCATCGAGACGCGATGCCTCATCGTGGACCGCGCTTGTCTTGAACCGCTCGCCAGTACAGGTCGGCGTACGCCTCGGCGGGCGCGAGCCAGCTCCAGTCGCACTTCATCGCGCGCTCGGGAAGTCGGAGCGTCGTCCAACGATCGACGTCGTAGTAGGCGTCGAGCGCTCGGTCAAGGGCGTAGTCCATGTCAGAGGTTTCGGTGCCGTCGAATACGAAGCCGTTGGGGGGGAAACCGGCGGTGGCGCAGCGAGCGGAATCGTTGTCGACGTCGAAGACGGTGTCACGTAAACCACCCGTGCGGCGAACGACGGGCACGGTGCCGTATCGCATGGCGATCATCTGCGTCAAACCACACGGTTCGAACATAGACGGGACGAGGAGGAAATCACATCCGGCGTAGATGAGATGCGACAGGGGTTCGTCATACTTGAACATGAAACCGCTTCGACCTGGGTACTGGCGCTTCATCTCCTCGGAGAGCATGTTGAACTCGTGTTGGTGAGCGGGGTCAGGCGCACTTCCGAGGAGCACGAAACTCGCGCCTCGCTCCAACGCGCGGTGGCACGCGTGCTTGATGAGATGGATGCCCTTTTGCGCCGTCAGGCGGGACACCACACCGACGATCGGCGCGCCCTCCGGGTGTTGTAAACCGAGTCGTTCGCACAACTCCTTCGCCGCCGCCCGTTTGCCCTCGACGACGTCAGACGCGGTGTAGTTGGCGGGCAAGAACTGATCGGCGCTCGGATTCCAAATTTCCGTGTCGATACCGTTTCTGATGCCGACAAACTTCTCTCGAGAGGGCGCCACGGCGTGATGAGAGCGCACCTCATCGGCGTACGTTGGACTGACTGTCGTCGCGATGTCGCACGATTCCATCCCGCGCCTGATCAAGTCCGCTCCAAACTGCAAGTTGTGCACCGTGAGGGCGGTCGCGCTGTCAGGATATCCGCCCCATGTCGCCGGAGCGGTTTGCCAGTCGTGCGCGTGAATGACGTCGACCTTTTTATCGATGGATCGCATCCAAGATAATGCGGCGTTCGTGAAAAAGCCAAATCTGACGTGGTCGTCGTGGCGGCCGTAAATGCACCCGACGTCAAAGAAACCATTTCTCGGACGCAAGAGAACCACGGACACGTCCTCAACCCATGCTCTAAATGCATCAACCTCGACGTCGTCGTGCTTGAAGACGCCGATGTGGTGATATCCGTCCACGGCGTCGAATGACATACAGTCGTAATGCGGAACGATCACCTCCACGTCGTGGCCGTCTTCTTGCGTCGCTCTCGCAAGCGCAGTGACGACATCACCCATTCCTCCAACCTTTGCTATGGGAGCCATCTCCACCGCGATGTGCACGATAATCAGCTTCGGTTCTATTCCCGAACCTCCAGTGACAGGAACGTGGTAGTCGGTTCCGTTGTTTGAGTCAAACACGGTGGCCGAAGACGAAACGTCATCGTTTGCGAATCTAAAATCAAGGACGTGTGCGTCAGGCGGCACGTTAACGGTCACTTGTAACGTTCCGGGAGTCGCGTCGGAGCACTGCATAAGAGTCGGTCCGAATGAGTTCGGATGGCTGCCGCGGTTCCATGAGCCAGTGCAGTACACCTTCGTCGAATCAACGAACGGACTACCCTCGAGTCGATAATAGATGATGACTTCTCCTCCAGCGCGCGGTTGAAACGGCTCGGTGTGCACGCGTTTGAGCGAAGCAACCTTTGCATGTTTCGACATCATCGACTGCTTCATTGTCAAATGATTCTCCGCACGAGAAGCGGCTCTATCGGCGGATTTGTTGATGGATTCACCCTTGGCTGCCATCTCCGCCTTCAAGCGGTCCATGATTTTTTGATCGCGCGTCCGAACTTCAGACTCGACTAAACAGTGATAATCACGATTATTATTGTTGTCATAGAATCCCTCTGCATCACTGAATACGAAATCGATGACGCTCGCGTCATCGTGAACTTTGAAGTCACACACCCACCAGTCGCCGTCCCGTACGCGATGGTCGACGTCTCGCTCCTTTGCGTCGTGGGCAAGCGGAGTCATGCCGATCTTTTTCGGAACACCCTGAGCCCATTTGTCGAATCCATAGTGGAAAAATACTTGACCGTCTCGTGACATGCGATCTGTCGTCTCGCGGTTATAGATAATACGACTGTTCGACGCGGATCGAACGTCGCCAATGATATAGTACACACCATCAATTGATTTTTTCGCGTCGGTGGGCCCTTCGTTCGCCTTCGCGGACTCTTGTTTGTCAACTTCGTACGTAATTTGAGCCTCCAGCGCCGCGATGAGTCGATCGCGAACTTTACGCCGAACGTTCTCTACGTATTGAGAAGTGTTGACCGTGTGCTCAGGCTGTGCCGCCACGTCCGCGGTTGACACGGGCGTTGATTTCACTGACGTGACGGATACCCCCTCCGCTGTCCTTGACGCAGTCTGCAGTGCAGAATCGCGTTCAGCAATGAGATTTTCAAACTTACGTTCGTAGTCTTTGATAGTTTGAGCAGAAGAATCTGTCAGCTGGCGTAATACCTCCAACTCCTCCTTCTGAGCCGCCACCAACTGCTCAAACAGCTCAATGTCCCCACGCGCTTCACCGACGGGCTGATTCATAGTCATCGAATCCAGCTCAACCTGCAGACGCTCGGCCTCCCCGGTAGCCTGCTGCGCTTGATTAGACAAGTCTTCGCACAACATGGCAAACTTCTCTTCGATCGAGTCCTTTGCCTTCATCTCAGCCTCGAGTGACTCCTTCGCCGCCGTCAGCTCAGCCTGCAGACGCTCGGCCTCCGCAGCAGCTTCACGTGACTCCTTCGCCGCCGTCAGCTCAGTCTGCAGGCGCGTCGCCGTTTCGGTAGCCTGCTGCGCTTGCTGAGACAAGTCTTCGCACAACACGGCGAACGTCTCTTCCATGTTTTCTTTCTCTTCTATTTCCTTGTCAAGAAATTCTCGAACTGTCGTCAGCTCAACTTGCAGGCGCGACGCTTCTTCAGTAGCCTGTTGTGATTGATGGGACAAGTCGTTGCAAAGCATGGAAAACTTCGCCTCGACTGCATCTTTCTCTTCGACTTGCCGTTCCATAATCTCCTTCGCAGCTACTAACTCAGCTTGCAGACGCTGCGCCTCATCAGTCGCCCGCTGTGCTTGCTGAGACAAGTCTTCACACAACATGGCAAACTTCTCCTCAATGGTTTCGCTCTTCTTAATCTGCTTGTCGAGTTCTTCCTTTGTCGCGTCCAACTCCTGGAGCAAATTTACATTATCCGTGTTTGCCGAGAGCTCTTGCGGATCGCGCTCAACCGAAATATCCGTACCTTGACCCAGTTTCTCCTCAGCGCGTTTCCTTGCCACCGACCTCAACGCGCGCGCTTTCCCAAACTCATCGATCGCTCCGTTCGACTCATCCTTCGACTCATCCTTCGCTCTCGCGCACGCATCGCGACGATGACACGTGTATCTCGTCACCCGCGCCGTCGAAAGACCCACCTCGCCTCTTCCCGCCGCTCCGCCGCTCCGCGCGCGTTCGCTCGCAAATATCGTCCTCGCCGACGCCGAAGCGAACGTCATCATCGCCATCCCGACCTCGTTCCTCGCGCACGAGTCTCACGAACGCGCTCGAACGGCTCTACAAGGGTGTCTCTTTCACGCAATCACGCGCACCCGCCCTCTCGCCCGTCCTCCCGACTCCGTCGACGCGTCTCACCCGATCGACCGATCGCACCAACCTGGACCGAATATTATCACCTCTGGCCACCGTCGGTCGCTTCGCCGCGCGTCCTCGACGCTCGCCGCTCGACCGGATGCGCGCGAGCGTCGACGCGCGATTCCCCTCGATCGAGATCGATCGACGCGCGCCGCACCGCGTCGTCGCGGTGTGTCTCGACGGTCGGTCGTTTGGTCGGTCGGTGCACGTGCTGACGTGAAAAGTAAAAAAAAGTAAACGGCGTTCGACATGGCTTCAATACTGCAAACGACTCGCACGCGCGAGGACCGACGGGCGGCACACGCGGGCGCGGCGAACGCGCGCGAGGTCGAGGCGAACGCGCGCGCGCGCGTGGTGCGCGCGGACGACGTCTCGGTCGAGTCGTTCGGTGACGCGCGAGGCGCGGCGAGCGGTGGCGTGGACGCGCGCGCGCGATGGGGGCGTCGCAGCGTCGGAAGCAGCGACGGGCGGCGCGGTGGGGCGTGAAGGACGGCGCCGGCGCGCGAGGAGGCGGGTCGAGCGCGGGCACTGTCGCGCGTGCGGTCGGTGGACTCGCGGTGCGCGCACCGACGAGCGCGCGCGCGGCGAGCGGGACGGAGGCGAGTGCGAGTGGGCGCGCGCGCGCGCGGGACGAGACTGCGAGACCGAGCGGCGCGAACGCGAACGCGAACGCGAACGCGAGCGACGACGATCGACGGGCGTCGTGGCGAGAGATTGTCGTGGAGTACATGAGTAAACGTTCGAATCAAGAGAGTCTGGACGCGGTGGAACTCGCGGAGCGACTTCGTGAGAGGTCTGGGAGTTGGAACGAAGAGACTAAATCTGCGCTCGGCGTAGGGCTGAGAGACTTTGATAGGGAGACTTTGGAAACGTTGCACGATCTATGGAGGCGTGGGTACGTGGAGTGTAAGGATGAAAAGTTTTTGCCGTCTCGTCACAGAGAGAGATTGGCGTTCAGACGGAAGTTTACACTCGCCAAGGGCGTCGCCGAGGCCATGCGAGAGATGGCTTCGGCGAGCGAAAACGACGAGGACGCGGTCAAACGAGGCACGGATGATGGTGGAAAAGTAGATAGTTACGTGAGCGCTAACGAAAGTTTTCAGAGCGAGGGCGAGAGTGATGATCACCACGACTTTGACGATTCGTTTGACGAGTACACGGATGATGAAGAAGAGAATAATTTCTCGTTCAATTTGGAGGAGAATGATACGAGCAGCGGAGACGATGCGTGCCAAGACGAAGGCGATCCACTTCACTTGCAGGTTGTTGAATTTACGAGGAAGAGTGTAATGTCTTCCCACGAGGTTAATCGTCGCAAGCAATGTTTCGACGCTATTCAATCTGCCATCAAGCGTCTTTACTCGAATCGTCCGGGTTGTTCGTTGCACGTATTTGGAAGCGGGGCGACAGGACTGGCGCTCGCCGGCGCGGACTTGGACCTCGTTCTTCTAGGAGTGGGACCCCAATCTTCGAGAGGAGGAGGCGGTGGATTCACGCGTAGCGAGAGAGACGTCATAGTCACGCATCTGCGCAAGATTGCACGATTCTTACGGAAAGAGAACGCAGTGTCGCGAGCGGAAATCATCGCCACGGCGAAGGTTCCCATCATCAAGATGAAGAGCGCCGTCGCGCCTTACATCGCCGTTGACTTATCTTTAGGCACGACGAATGGCCTCGAAGCGGTGGAATGGATCAGACAACAGGTCCAAACCTATAACGCTCTCAAACCGTTGATTTTCTTCCTGAAACGCCTGTTGAGTACGCATCATCTGAATGATGCGGCGACTGGTGGATGCGGCGGATATCTTCTCGTTTCTTTGGTTGTATCACACCTTAAACAAACTGGTACTGTGAACGCGGTGAATCAACCAGGCGCACTAGGTGACCTTCTTCTTGGATTTCTCCGACGATTTGGATCCGCGTTCGACTACAAAGTCAACGCCGTCGCTGCGGGGCGGGAGTCTGGCGTAATGGCTGCGAAGGATCTTCCAGGACCACCGTTCGGTGTGCGCCCTTACGTTATGGCGGAAGATCCGCAAGAGCGTCTTAGATGTTTCACGGCCGCGGCGCACCGATTCAGAGAGGTGCAAAACCTCTTCAGACTCACCGCCGAGCACATTTCGGTGAGCGGCGAGCTCTCATTGCTCGCAGACGTCGCCGCGCCGCCACCGCGCAATCCGTTCAGTTATCCAAAAGGTGGACAGGTGATCAAAGTCAAGCAAAACGCCGTGCATCGCCGCGACGGTCCCACGACGAATGGGAAAAACAACCACAGTCAGCATTTTCGTAAGGCGAACGCAAAGAATAGTTTTTCGCCTAACAAGCCGGACTGGACGGATGATCCTAGAAACGGAAACAATAAACGTCCTCGAGCCGCCGGCGCGTGGTCTTCTGACGGACACAAGGGTCATGGCGGCGCCCCACAAGCGAAACGACGCAAATCACCGGGTCCAGGTTCGGCTAAAGCTGTCGCAGAGCAAATGCGCAGAAACGTGCAGGCGAGAGTCAACGCCGCGAAAAGCGCTCGCAAAAAATCTGGCGCCATGTCAAAGAAGAAGGGAGGCAATCGCGCGAGGAAGAAATAATAGCTGCTTTATTGTGTAAATTCACGCACTCGTAGACGTAGATCGTGGTCACGAAATTGTCCAAGTCGCTCGCGAGCCAAAACTTTTCGCCGAAAACTAAACTCTTCGCCGCCGACACGCCCACAACGCCACACATCGCATCGCGCACCGACGCTCGACGCGCGCGCGCGTATCGTTTGCGATCCAATGTCGCGAGTCACCCTCTCGCGCACCGCGTCGTCGTCGTCCACACCGACGACAACCACCAGGCGGCGCGCGCCAACGTCATCGCGTGCAGCCCCGCGCCGCGCGCGAACCGCGCGCGCGCTCCCGCCCGACGTTGTCGACGCGGTGCGAGCGATCGATGTCGACGCCGTTACCGAAGTCGTCGGCCGCGAGCGAGACGCCGCCGGCGCGGCGCTGCGCGCGCTTCGCGGTTTATCCGTCGTCGACGTCATCGCCCAACTCCACGAAGCGCTCGAGCCGCTCATCCACGTCGACGATTTCGGACAGCGCGAGGATGGTGGCGAGAGCTTGCGAAGCGCGATCGAGCAACAGGGCGTGTTGGACGTCGCGTCGCAGGCGCTGAGCGTGGCGCGGGAGAAGTTCATGTCGTCGAAAGTCGCGGCGGGCGTCGCGACGGCGGCGCAGACATTTGGGCTGTCGGAGGTGTTGCCCGAGGACACGGTGAGCGTCACGTATCAAGCGTTGGTGACTGCGGCGGCTGGGATTTTAGCGACCGTGAACAGTGGTGACGATGAGTCGACGCGCGCGGCGGCGAAGGATGTGGACGTGGATGAGTTGCCGAAGACGTACGACGTAGAACGCATTCGCGCGTACTGGGGCAGACGTCCCGCGGCGGTGGCGAAACGGTCAGCCGCGGTGTTGGGCGATGTCATCGGTTGGGTCGTCGCGTTACTCGTGGACATTCAAACGGGTAACGTGGAGAAGAATTCCGCGGAAAGGGCCGATCAGTTGAAGGATATCATAGCGCAACAGGGGCCGGCGTTCGTGAAAGTGGGACAAGCGGTGGCTATTCGTCCCGATTTGCTCCCTCCGGCGTACCTCGAAGCGCTTCAGACGCTCCTCGACGGCGTCAAGCCGTTTTCGAGCGAAGAGGCGCGAGAACTGATCCGAAATGAGCTTGGCAGACCCCTCGAAGAGGTTTTTGAAGACGTCGAAGCGTTCGACAAGCCCATCGCTTCCGCGTCCATCGGCCAAGTGTACAAGGCGAGACTCAAGCAAACGCCTGGTATGAAAGAAGAGCAAGGTAGTTTCGGTTCAGACGTCGCCGTGAAAGTGCAACGACCGAAGATATTAGACACCGTCACTCTCGACTTGCTCGTGATTCGATCCGTCATCGAGAGCTTGGCGAAACTACCGAAGAACGGACCTCTGGCGCAGGTGCAACAGGGCGCGGAGGGATTCCTCCCGGTGCTCGACGTCGCCGCCGAGCGATTCCTCGAAGAGTTAGACTTCGGTCTCGAAGCGTCGAACGCGAGTCGATTCGAGGCGGACATGAACGCAGTGCCGTTCGTCCGAGGTACCATCAAGGTTCCGCACGTGTTTCAATCCGTCAGCACCGGGAAAGTGTTGACGCAAGAATGGGTCATGGGGCGAAAACTCACTGAGATCGAAGCTTCTAACACGAACGCAGAGACGCGGGAGAAGCTCGTCGAGACCTTGCTCAATAGTTACATGGTGCAGTTCTTGGAGACTGGTTTCTTGCACGCCGACCCGCATCCAGGTAATTTCATGCTCATGGACGACGGTCGTTTGTGCATTCTGGACTACGGCATGATGACGACGATCACCGAGGAACAACGCATCGCGTTCGTCGAGTACATCGCACATCTCAGCGCGAAAGAGTATGACAAGACGCTGGAAGACCTCGTCAATCTGGGGTTTGTTCCGCGTGCGCTCGCCGATGATCCGGCGAGCAGGGAAATCGTCGTGCCAGTGCTCGCCGAGACGCTCGAGACGCTCTACGGGTCAGGAGGAGGCATCACGACGAAGACCGATGCGCTCAACGCGCAGCAAAGTTCTCGCGTCGGCGAGTTGAGCGATAAGCTCGACGCACTCTCCAAGGAGTATCCTCTTCAATTACCACCGTACTTCGTGTTGATTTTACGCGCGTTCGGTACTCTCGAAGGCTTGGGCTTGAGCGTGGATTCCAACTACGCCATCGTCGACGAGTGCTTCCCTTACATCGCTCGTCGTCTATTGTCAGACGACGCACCTCGCATGCGCAACGCGCTTCGTTCGTTCGTGTACGGAGGGAGCGATAGATTGAAGGTGTCGCGCGTCAAAGACATTGCTGGCGGCTTTTCCAAGTTTACCAACTCGATGGGTGCGACAGAAACTAGCGGTACGATGAAGGGTGAATCGCGCGGTGAGCTCGATCCCGCCTCGCGAGATGCGTTGGCGATCGTCTTCTCCAGCGAAGGAAATTATCTCCAAGATCTCGTCGTGGAAGAAGCCGTGCGCGCGGCGGACTCTCTCAGTCGCAACGGCACCGTTTCGATGTGGCAAGCTCTCGGACGAGCATCGCCGTTCGCGTCGTTGGCTTCTCTCACGCCACTCGCCCTCATCCCCGGTCTTAACGCACCGATTCTTCTGTCTCTGCTGGCGAGTCAGAACGAATCTGTCATATCGCTCACGTTCGAGGATAAGAAAAATCTGGCCTTGCTGCGCAGCATCGTCGATCTCATCGGGCCTAGCGGGATGAATCAATCGCTCCAATCCATCCTCGCGCAAGGTCCCGGAAACTTCGATCCCGAGATCTTCTCTTCCGTCGCCCCTGGTCTCGGCCGCATGTCGAGCGAATTCGGCGAAAAGTTTAGCAAGAGACTTGTCGAGCGAGGCAACGACGACATACGCAAGTTTCCGATGTTCCGAGGTTCTGATGGCCCCGTCGCCCAACGAGGCCGTTAGCTGCCGTGCGCGCTTGCAATACAACACATTGACATCGCAGCGATGATAAAACAATCATTAAAATAATAAAAAATGCTACCGCGCGCGCAGAGAAAAGGCTTCAAAACCCGTCACACACGACGCCGAGCGCCTTGGTCCCGGCTGTCTCGCCGAAGATACAGAGCCCGAGTCTATTCTTCGCATCCGTCTTATCGTTGTTCGCCCACACCGCGTTCCCGTACGCCTCTCTCTGCGCCTTCCCAGAGATGCTTCCATCCGTGAATCCTCTCGATAATCGCACCCACTCGTTGAATTTCCCCTCGTCGAAGTCCCCGCCAGCGCCGCGCGCTCTGAGCAAGCCGATGACTTTCGTCGTCATCAAAAACGACCGGCCCTGCGTCGAGTTGTCGTACCTACGCTTATTGCGTTCGTACCACGCACCGACGAGTTCGTCGTCGCCTTGTTTCCCGTCGCCGCGCGCGAGTCGCGTCGCTGCGTCGAGCGTCGCGAGCGTGTCCGTCGCGTAATCATCGTTCGCGCGCGCTGAGGACGCGCGCATCGTCAACGGTACCGCGACAAACGTCGCGAGCGCGCGACGGCGCGACGGCGCGCTCGCGGTCGACGCCTTGGCGCGCGACGGCGCGACGGCGCGCGTCGCGGGCGCGGGCATGATGGTCAGCGCGCGAGCGTGTGACGGGTCGGACGAATTGACGGACGAGCGCACAACCGACGATCGAGACCGCAAGCGAGCGCGACGGCACACGCCGCCGCGCGCGCGAGAAACCATGTCGAGCGCGCGAGCGACGCGAGAGGCGATGCGACGCGCTGCCTCCATCGGCGCGACGGCGAGCGCGACGGCGACGACGACGCGCGCGAGTGGATTTCATCAATCGTTCGCGCGATCGATCGGCTCGCGAGGCGTCCCGGATGAGTACGGACAACCCGCGACCGGGGGCACGAGCTTCTTGGGTACGCCGAAGAACCATCGCGAACTCCTCGAGAAGCGACCGATGAGTCCGGACGTGTTCGCGGCGGACGGGAGCTGGAGCCCGCACTATAAGTTTCCCGCCGTGGCGCTGAGCTCGATCACGAATCGCGTCACCGGGGTGGTGCTGACGGGCGCGATGAGCGCCGGGGGCGTCATCGCGCTCGTGGGAGGACCGGAAGCGGTGCCGATGACGATCGAGATGTTCAAGGCGCACGCACCATTCGTGGTGATGCCGACCAAGTTTGCGTTGAGCTTTCCGTTTGTGTTTCACACGCTGGGCGGGTTCAGACACTTGGTGTGGGACGCGACGACCAAGGGCATCGATAACGAGAGCGCTAACACGAGCTCGTTGGTGATTTTCAGCGCGAGCGCGGCGGCGAGCGCGGCGTTAGCGGCGTACACGTGGTAGAGCGCGCGCACCGATTTTTCTGTACAACCTAGTCAATCTTAAAAATTTACAGTACAAGCTCAAAAGGGACACCATCGTTCTCTCCGACGCGAGTGACGTGCGCCGACGCGTTCAAAGTTAGATGTGACGCGCAGCATCGTGTGTACTAAACAAAGAGCTCCGGCATCTGCGTTCTGAGATCCTCGTCCACGATCGAGTCGACGACGGCGTCGCAATACAGTCTAATATCCTCTTCGCTCGGCGCGCGTTCGCCTCGCGTTCGCACGAATATCGTCTTCATGCCGAGCGCCTTCGCCGCCTTGCAGTTTTTAAACGAGTCCTCGAACATGGCGCATCGAGACGCCTCGACGCCCGCGTCGGCCAGCACCTTCTCGAACGCTTCCAGTTGCGGTTTACACACCGGCGCGGTGAATACGCCGCCGTACACCCTCTCGAACGCGTCGCTCTCGTCGGCGTGCAGACCCAACGCTCGAAGCGCTTTATTGCCCTGCGTCTCGCTCGTATTCGTCATGATAATTTTACGATACGGCATCGCGCGCAGCGTCGCCGTCAACGCGTCGCTCGGCGATAAAAATCCATCCACGCCGTCTCGACAAAACGCCGTGAACTCCTCCTGCTCGACGTCGTACCCCAAGTCCACGAGTCCCTTGTAACACTGCGACGCCGCCTCGAACGCTCGCGCGCGCACCTCCGCCGCCTCCTCCTCCGACATCCCGAACCGCTCGCGCAGGAACGCGCGCTGACGCCGGCGCACGTGCGCGAGGTACCCGTTCGCGCCGTCGTACAGCACGCCGTCGAGATCGAAGACGAGACGATCGAAGTGGGCGCCCCACGAGGCGCGTTCGCCCGCGCGACGAACCGTCATCGTCGCCGTTCGGCGCGCGGAGTCCGAGGACGACGCGCGAACCGAGGACGACGCGCGCGAGACGGTCGTCGCACCGCGCGTCGTCGTCATCATCGCGCGTCGCGTCTCGTCGCGTCGCGTCGCGGGATGCGGCGACGACGACCCACCGTCTCGCGACACCTCGACGCGCGCGCACCCGCCGCGCATGGCGTGCTCGACGCGCGCGGTGGCGTCGTGCGCGCGCGAGACGACGACGCGAGAGGGACGGCGCACGTCGGTCCCCGCGCGTCGCGCGCTCTGTCGCGCGTCGACGGCGTCGTCGTCGACCGAGAACGACGAGGACGAGGACGAGAAGAGCTCGGTCACCACCTCGCACACCCTCATCGGTCGCTCCATCAAACCGGACCACATCCTCGAGGGACGACCGGACGACGCCCTCGGGCGTCTGGCGGTGGAGATTCTTGCGAGTGAGACCGGGGTGGACGCCGAGGCGTTGGCGCGAGACGTCGAGCGGTTGTTCACCATCGTCCCGGGACTGCGCGCGAGGGTGACGCGGGGCGAGGTGACGCGCGCGCGGGCGGTGGAGTTGGCGGCGGCGTTGGATCGCACGACGGCGTGCGTGTTGGCGCTTCGACGGATGATGCGTGAGGGCGTCGATGTGATGGGGATGTGCGCGGCGGCGCCCGATCTGTTGGCGTTGGACGCGGAGGGGTTGGCGCGAGTTCGCGAGCGCGCGATGCGGGCGAGGTCGGGGTTGGAGGGCGTGTGCGACGCGGATGCGTTTTTCGAGGCGTGTCCGGGATGTTTACTCGTCGAGGACGACGAGATGGAGGACATCTCGCGTCGAGCGAGACGTCTCAAGGAGAGTCTCCCGGATGGGGATGTGGTGAAGATTTTAGAGAAGAGACCGAGCGTGTGCTTGAATGAAGACGCGTTCGTCAGGGCGACGAAAGCTGTCAACTCGCTGCGCGCGTCCATGCCCAAGGATTGCAGGGTCGGTTTGATGCTCACGGATTTTCCGTCTCTGTTGTTCGTCGATATCGATGTGTTGTTGGAGGATTTGCGGAACACGTTTGGGGGCGATCCCTGCGAAATTCTGCGGAGAAATCCGGGCATATCAACCATGGTGCGTATTTCACTTAACCGCGGCGCGCTCAATTTTTTCGCTCGCGCTCCCACGATGACGCTCGCTGACGTCGATTCGCGCATTTTGTCGCGCATAGTTTGAGAAAAACAACGCGTCGTTCAATCCTTTGCGATGACTGACGCGGCGACGATTTTCACACGCCAGTTCGAGCGAAACACCAGCACCTCGTCTCCTCTCGGTCCCGCCGCCAACACGATGCAAGCGGACGAAGAGAACTTCGGTCTAACGCGCACGTCCGAATTAGGAATCAATTAACAATCCATAGTGTACAGTAGTAGCGACGCCGGCATCTCATCGTCGCTCGACTCGTTTTCACAAAGAACGCGTCCGTGGCCTCAGAGCACGACTCCGCCCACCGTTCGTCCATCGACATGGCGCGAGCGTCCGACATCGCGCGCGCGGTGCGTTCGCTCACCCTCGTCGCCTCGCGCGCGTCCGCCGCGACGGACGCGACGATGGACGCGATGTCTCGGTCGTGTCGAAACATCTTCGACACGCGCGCGCACGCATCATCCTTCGCGCGCGCGCACGCGTCTCAAGCCAAGAAGCGGGCGCCGTCGGTGACCAGGTACGTCGTCACCGCGTTCGGTCCCGATAAACCCGGCATCGTCGCCGATCTCACCGCCAAAGTCCTCGCCGCGAGGGGCAACGTCGAGGAGTCGCGCATGACACGACTTCGCGGCGACTTCACCATCTCCATGCTAGTCTCTTTCGTCGACGCCGACGCTGTTCCAGAGACGCTGGACGCTTCGTTATCGCAGATCCCATCCCTCGTCACCTCGGTTCGAGCATCGAGCGAGGCGTGCGAGGAATCGAACACCGAGCTCAAACGCGTGCGTCTGCGCGGCGAAGACTTTCCCGGCATCACCAACGCATTCGCCAAAATCTTACACGAACGCGGCTTCAACATCGAACGCATGCGCACCGACACCGCCGACGCTCCGTTTGGCTCGGATAAGCTCTTTCTCGTCGACGCCGTCGTGCGCGTTCCGAGGGATGTCCGTCTGAGCGACTCGCTCGCGCCGCTTCGAAGAGACGTCGGCTTGGACGTCGACGTCGAAGAGTACGATCCCATGCGCGAGATTAAGTGATCTCGCGCCTGTCGCTCGCGCACATCGTAGACATAGTCATTAAATTTCACATTCTTTCGCGTTTGCGCCCTTGCGCGACGTCTCGAACGCGCGAGACGCGAGGCGCTCGCGGGCCTCCGTCTCGGCGGCGTCGCTCCGAGTTGGCGCTCGCCCTCGTCATCGTCTTCATTTCGTCGCGCCTCGCGCGCGACCGCGCGTCCGTGCGCCCTCATCGAGCGCACCAATCGCGAGAAAGATGGTTGCCGGCGCGCACGTGCCGCGCGACGCCGTCGTCACGGGCGATCGCGTCGGGTTTCCGACGATCGCGGTGGCGCACTCGCGAAAAGTTCAGAAGGGCGAAGACTTCGATCTCGCCGAGGTGGCGGCGAAGTGGCGTCCGATGCGCGAGGGAAGCGAGCGCGAGGATGAGAAGGATGAGATCGAGTTCGGCGCGTTCGGGTTGTTCGATGGACACGGTGGCAAGGCGTGCGCGGCGCACTGCGCAGAACGTTTTCTTCCGGAGCTCATCGTGGCGTTGGATGCCGAGGGCGCGTTGAGAGAAGGGGAATGCGCGGACGATGCCTTCGAGAGACGCTTGCCGAACGCGCTTCGAGCGGCCTTCGCGGCGGTGGACGCGGCGTTCTTGTCCAAGGATGTGCACAGTGGATCGACGGCAACGATTTGTGTCGTGCGGGGGAGATGTGTGACGACTGCGGCGGTGGGCGATTCGTTGGCGACTTTGGATCTCGGTCCGGGGACTCCGGTGCTTCGTTTGAGCGTCGAACATCGTCTGGACACGTCCGAGAGTGAAAGAAAGCGCATCGAGGAGGCTGGGGGAGAGGTGCGACCAACGGAATACGAGGACGGACCGAACGGGGAACGCGTCGGCGTCGGTCCGCTGAGAGTGTGGCCGGGCGGGCTCGCGGTGTCTCGATCGATCGGTGATCGCGACGGTAAGAAGGGCGGCGTCATCAGCGAACCTGACGTGTGTATGGTGGTCGTTCCCGATCGATTTCACGGTGCGAGGCTTTTACTTGCGAGCGACGGTTTGTGGGACGCGGCGACGCCCAAGCAGGCGTCGGCGCACGCCACTAAGATGAATGCGCAAAACGCCGCCGCGGCGCTCAATAAGCTCGCGCAGATGATGAAGGATAACAGAGATGACATCACGGTTCTCGTCGTCGACATGATTCTTGAAGAGAGCAAGAAGGCAGGTCCGTTTGCGGTGAAACCCGAGCAAGGTTCGGAAAAGCCCGTGCTGTACCATCCGTTTTCGAAAAAGGCGCACAACCCGTTGCCGCTGCCGTCTGAGCGACACGCTGAGCGCAAAAGGATCAAAGACGAAGAGTCTGCGAAGCAAGCAGCGTTTGAGTGCGCCAGGCGAGCGGAAGAGGAGGAGGCGATGAAAGCCATGGAGGAGAGACAGGAAGCGGAACGAAGAGCCGAGGCGGAGGCGGAGGACCAGGGGTGGGAAGAGGCGAATATGAAGGGTCCGAAAAAGAAGGAAAAGGAATCAAAACAACACAGAGTGAAACATAAGAAATTCGATTCGAAAGAGCCGAGACAGACGAAGCAACAGAAGCCTAAACCGAAGGTTACCGTCGAAGCGCCGCCGCTCGAGCAAGGCTCGAGCGAAACGGCGGCTATCGCGCAAAATAAAGAGAGGAAGCAGGGTAAAAAGCAGAAAAAGAAAAAGGGAGATTTGGATATTCCCGATGTATCTGCTTTAAAGCTGTCTGAAACTCCCGCGGTCGGAGCCAGGACGGGTGAGAAGAAGGCAAAGAAGGCGAAGAGCAAGGAGCGTTCGCGCCCTCCCACTCCGCCCGATCACGTCAGACCGCACGTCATTCAACCGCCTCTTCCGCCAGGTCCACCGAACATCGTGAACGCTCAATCCATTCCTGTGCTTCATCCATACCAGGATCCAATGCATCATCCGATTCCTACGGCGCAGCCGCCTCTCCTTGGGATGCTTCCGCACGGCTTGCCGCCGCCCGGGTTACCGCCGGTGGCGCAGCCGCACGCGATGTTCGCGCACGTTATGCCTCCGCCGATGCACCCTGGCTTCAATCGCCAGGGTTTTCCGCAACCAAACAATAAAGCGGAACATTTGATGCTTCTCATGAGATCTGGTTCGCCGCCAGTTCCGCCGGGATTACCGCCCCAAGTGAGCGATCATCGATCGCCGCCGGAGCGACCCAACGTCGAGGCTCCGAACACGCCGATGAAGGAACAAGAAAAGGGACAGCACAAGGTCCAGTCTAATAAAAAAGGCAATCGCCGTCCGAGAAAGTGGAACCAATCGACCCGTAAGGACGCAGATACACCCAAACGCTCTGAATGATACGTTAAACGTGACTGATTCGGCGCATGTACGATAGAACGAGTTGACCAATTATTACCTTTATCAATATAGAAACACATTCGAGATTATACAATAAGACTACACCAACTTTGTCGTCAAGCTCACCGGACGCCCATCTCGTCGCAGTATCGGCCCTGCTGAAAACTGCGGCATCCACACTCGACGAATCGAATTGCCGAGGTTTGGTCCACTACAGTGCAGCACGACGTCGCTGAAAAACACGACAGATCCTGCGCACACGGTGATGAGTCGGCCAATCCCGTCGCATCCATCGTCCGAGAGCGGCGAAGGCAAGGTTTGTCGTGAAGGATACGCGAGCGCTTTCTCCCTGTGCGTCGCCGCGGCCGAAGCCTCGGCGTATGGGAGTATACGAAGCGTTCCGTTTTCCTCGCTCACGTCGTCGAGCGGGACCCAACAGCTCAAATACGACGTGTACGACGACGAATGTTCGGCATCACACCATTGACTGTCGTAGTGCCACTGAAAGCTCGACGATCGAAGACATTCTTTGTTTCTCGCCGGCGGTTTCACGATGTATTGGTCGTTGAAAAACCGCACGTCGTCGACGCCCAAGAGCGCCCTCGCGATCGATCCGATCGCACCGTCTCTGCGCACCGTTTCCGTGACGAGATCGACGCACATCGATGAACTTTTGCGATGATCTAACTCAGTATCGCCGGACGTCGAACACTCGCGCGTCGGATCATTGACCTGGGCCACGCAACCGACAGCCTCTAATTCGCGCCAGCGCGCGTCTCGATCGTCGTTTTCACCGAGTCTGTCTCTGTGATCGCGAACGCGCGTCGTTAGCTTCCTCCATTGGCGCGGCGAATGGTGGGGATTTCCGCGCCGGCACCCTCGCGCGCGCACCTCAAGACGGCATCGAGCTCCTCTCGGCACGCCTCGACGACTTTCGTATCGAGATAATTCTCGACGACGACGTAACCTTGCGCGTCAAATCGCGCGCGCAAATCATGGAGGAACGCTCGTTCCATCGACTTGATCGTCCGCCGCGCGCGCCCCTGACGCGCGTGCGGCGGACTGACGCACTCTGGGGACGACGCCCCGCACCCGCACGCCCCGTTTGACTCGTCTCTTTAGATCGAGACTCGCTATGGATACAACGGCTAAAATAAGCTAGCTCTAACTCACGCTTTGATGGTGCTAACGCGATCAATGATCCACTTGCTTCACTGCGAAGCCAACGTTCGATACCCACCTCTGTACTCGAAATTTCGAATCGTCCGGGCTATACTCGAAATTTCGAATCGATCGGGCTCCAGCGTAGACGATTGGTCGCGCGCATCGCTACTCTTCACCCACTTTTGAGGTATTCTTGTTCTTTTACGACTTTTCAGCCTCTGTCTCTATCTTTTTCGCGCCATCAACGTCATTCTCCGTCCGCCGCGCCGCGCGATACCGGTCACGCCGCCTCGGGGCGCCCTTCACCTTCGCGCCGCCGGGACCGGTGACCTCGACCGCTTTCGGTTTTTCATCGCTCGTTTCGATTTCATACTCAACCTCTTCCCCCTACGAACGCGTCATCACCATCCGTCACCGTCAGTCTCGCGCTCGCGCGCTCAAAAAATTCCCCCGCTGGGTTTCCGCTCCCGCCCCGCCTCCCCGCCCCGCCGAAGAGCGCAGCCGGTACGCATTGAACGAACGCACCTCCCACAGCGACCGGAACCCAGTCGTGTTGATGCCCGTCTGATGTACGAATATCTCTTCAGAACCATCGTCGGGAACGATGAACCCGAACCCTTTGGCCGCGTTGAACCACTTCACCTGAGCGCCGGCGCCGCCGCGCCGCGCCCTCGCGTCAGTCCTCCGTCGCTCGCGATCGCGTTCGCTCCGGCCCGAGCGCGCGTTCTCGGAAACTCCGACACCCTCGTCCACGCGCGCGAACGCGCGGTTCTTTTTCGACGCGCTCGCGCGTCGCCCGCCCGTCTCGCACCGTCCCTCGCGCGCGCGTCCCTCGCGCGCGCGTCCCTCGCGCGCGCGCGCACATGAATCGCGATCCACCGCCGCGCGAGTCGCGCGTCGTCGTCGTCGCGCGTCGCTCTGCCGGGCGACCGACCGCGCGGAGGTTGTCTTTTTCGGTCGCGCGCGCGAAGGTGCGGTGTGGAGGTGGACCCGTGGATGGGTTTCGGTGGGACGCGTGTATGGGTAGTGGTATCGGTGTGAGGGGGTATGGTGAGCGATGGTGAGGGATGGAATGGAATCGGGGGGGGTTATGTCACTTGGATAAGGTAATGACGTAGTATACTATGTATTATGAAAATGATAAAAAGTTGCTTCGGCCTGAGATCGAGCCACGCCCCCGGTCTCGGGCGATGGCCACGCACGAGCCGAATGAGTACATCGGTCTGTCGATAGATATACACCCGTGGATGGGGGATCGCGTGTGTTGTGTATGTGGTCGGCCGTGTGTGATGGGTCGTGAACGGTCGTGGGGAAAGGGGTCGCGATGCATCGACGACGAGTGATGGAGGATGACGCGCGGCGACCGTCGAACGACGACGCGGGGAAGGATCGGTCGGTCGTGGCGTCGCGTTCGGTCGCGGCGTCGGTCGGTCGTGGCGTCGTCGTCGGGCGTGGGGCGGTGGTCGGTCGGTCGGTCGGTCGGTCGGTCGGTACCCGGT
>Ga0181570_10000053_pt1 | contig 101044 bp, 72 predicted proteins | sample 101ome_18_FD_148667 | JGI IMG/M metagenome (GOLD analysis project Ga0181570, IMG submission 148667) | Coastal salt marsh microbial communities from the Groves Creek Marsh, Skidaway Island, Georgia - 101406AT metaG (spades assembly) | ecosystem: Environmental > Aquatic > Marine > Intertidal...
GCGGATCAAAAGGGCACGTCGAGCGCTTGCGCGCGTAATACACGCGCGAGATGAATACGACTAAACCCTGGTCAGGGTTTAGTCAGGGTTTGGGCGTTGCTTCTCGAGAGCTCGGTGTTGAGGCACCGGGAACGCGAGCGACTGCATGAGGACGTCACTCTGTCTATTGCATGGTATAAAGGCCGGATGAATACCGTGCATCATAAGTGCGTTTACAAGTATTCATCGACACGCGCAATCCTGGTGCCATCCGAGCGCGTTATCCGCGCACGTGCGGCGCGTGTTGCGAAAACTTGTCAAATTTTGTGCAAGGTAGAAACACCCGGGACACAGCGGACCGGGTGTGGGGTGTCTCTCACAGATGTGAGTCCTGAGTCGTCGTATGTGAATGGATTTTCGACAGATTTATCGCTGTTTGATAATTTAGAAATTCAATACAGTATACATTGGCCAATTGATAAAAAGTTACTTCCCGGTGTGATTTAGCCACCCCCGGTCCGGCGGAGCGGGTTGGATGGATGATGGGTGAATAGATAGACTACTATGTAATTGAATTAAAATTTATTTTTATCGGTTTAGATAAGCCTTGATACATACCAAATACGTACATGCGAAATGATAAAAAGTTACTTCGGCCTGAGATTTAGCCACCCCCCGTAGGCATGAGCCAAAATTTACATTGTAAACTTGTAAATGTAAATTTAGCGGTATACACTAGCAAAATACAAGTGTATGGTGCCTCCATACACTCTTTTTATCACTTCTAGTACTTGTTCAAGTGCGTATAGTGTTTTCTTACAGGGTGAGTGTGCCATGCATGCCCTCGCGCTTCAGCTTGTCGTCAAGCGTCGAAGGCAACGGCGGTGACAGTATACGTGAGAGCGGAGAATCTTATCACATTCTATGTTTACAGATCTTTTCTAGACTCTTCTGAGAATGTACGAGCGGCAGTACAGCAAGCAGCAATCTGTTTTTTCAGGTGGTGATGCAACAGCATCCAGCGAAAGCTCTGAGTGTGAGGAACAGACTTGGATATCCTGGTTCTGTCGCCTAAAAGGAAATGAATTTTACTGTGAAGTCGACGAAGATTATATTCAAGATGATTTCAATTTGAGCGGGCTTGCAAGTATAGTACCATACTATGACTATGCACTCGATGTTATTTTGGATGTTGAGTCACGCGAACAGCTCAGTGAGCAGCAGCACGAACTTGTGGACTCCGCAGCTGAAATGCTTTACGGCCTTATCCATGCACGCTACATTCTGACAAATAGGGGGATGCTTACTATGCTAGAGAAGTATAAACAAGGTCATTTTGGACGTTGCCCGAGATTTCTTTGCAATAATCAGCAGTGTCTACCCACTGGAACCTCGGATATCTTTCGAACTGCGACTGTGAAAATATTCTGTCCAAAATGCCAGGTACGTACACATCATCTGAACTTGCCCAAGCACTAAGACATTAATTTAGGACATTTACTTTCCACGTAGTAAATACCAGGGGAACGTAGATGGCGCATATTTTGGAACTACTTTCCCACACCTTTTCCTGATGACATATAGGCACTTAGTGCCCGAGATAGCCTGTCAGAAATATGAACCGCGAGTGTTTGGCTTCAAGGTCTGTGATTTTATGTATGAGTGATCCAACTGCAATTATTCTCCTCTTCAGATACGACAACAGAGAGAGCAGGTTGATACCGTCTAACGTTTGTAAACAAAAGGTTTGCACAGTTGAGACGACAAGTTTGTGCAGCCTAGGTAAATGGGTTAAACAGTTATACAATATGGGAATTTCTAGCTGGTTTTCCATTGAAAACAGTACAATTAACGTGTTTGTATAAGATGATCAACTACCGTGGGATCTGCGAGTGTACTAATATCACCCAGATTTTCCAGGTCACTGTTCGCTATCTTACGCAGTATACGGCGCATGATCTTTCCACTTCTTGTTTTGGGCAATCCGGGCGCCCAATGTATCACATCAGGTGAAGCAAATGGGCCTATGACACTTCGAACAGTTTGCACGAGTTCCTTGCGGAGTTTTTCATCGCAAGCAGTTCCTGGTTTGACTGTCACAAACGCGTAAATAGCTTGTCCCTTAATTTCATGATCGATGCCCACGACAGCTGCCTCTGTACATGCAATATGAGAAACAAGAGCACTTTCTACCTCTGCAGAACCTATACGATGTCCAGAAACGTTTATCACGTCGTCAACCCTTCCTGTGATCCAATAGTACCCGTCACTGTCTCTCTTTGCACCATCACCACTCGCGTAATATCCCTTGAAAGGGGCAAAATAAGCTGTTTCGTATCGAGAATGGTCGCCATAAATGGTGCGCATCAACGAAGGCCATGAACGTTTGAAACAGAGAAGACCTTCAGCTTCTCCGCTGAGTTCTTCGCCTGTGACACTTAATATGACAGGTTCAACCCCAAAAAAAGGCAGCGTTGCACATCCTGGCTTTTCAGTGAAGATTCCCGGAAGTGGCGTCAAAAGATGTCCACCAGTTTCTGTCTGCCACCAAGTATCAACGATGGGACAGCGCCCGTCGCCGACAACTTCGTGATACCAACGCCATGCTTCTGGATTGATGGGCTCACCGACTGAACCTAAGATTCTCAGTGAGCGGCGAGAGTACTTTTTTACGTGCTCGTCTCCTTCACGTTGCAATGAACGAAGAAGAGTTGGCGCCGTATAAAACACTTGCACTTGGTATTTGTCAATTATTTCCCAGCACCGTCCACAGTCCGGGAAGTTCGGCACTCCCTCAAACACTACTGACGTTGCCCCATTCAAAAGGGGACCATATGTCAGATAGGTGTGACCAGTAATCCATCCACAGTCAGCCGTACACCAGAAAATATCTCCTGGTGAGATATCAAAAACATACTTCGTAGTAGTGGCCGCGTATACCATATATCCACCAGTACAGTGAACAACACCCTTCGGCTTACCCGTTGAACCAGAAGTATAAAGCATGAAAAGAGGTGCTTCAGCATCCATCCAGCACGTGTCACATTCGTCTGACATGCTTTTTACAGCATCATGCCAACTTTCATCACGTCCAGCAACAAGATCTGTACTGACACCTTTCACGCGTTCGTTTAGGACGAAAAGACAGTGCGAAACATTAAATCCTTTATCCAAGGAAATCTTTAAAGCATCATCAACAATATCCTTGAGGTGGATGACTTTGCTACCGCGCATCACTGCATTCGCCGTTAGAAGAACAGTAGCGCGGCTATCGAGTATCCGCTGAGAAAGTGATTCTGCAGAGAAGCCAGCGAAGACAACAGAGTGGACAGCACCTATGCGGGCGCATGCCAGCATAGCAACGGGTAGCTCTAGGATCATTGGTAAATATATCACCACTCGATCTCCAGGTCTGACACCTACATGTTTTAGCCAATTCGATAGTTGATTCACGCGCAGTTGCAGCTGATTATACGTGAGTTTGTCTTGTTCTCCAGGTGAGTTGCCTTCCCAGATAAAAGCGGTGTTATCACCTAAACCTTTGCTTATATTTGCTTCGATGCAGTTCCACGCCAAATTAGTGCGCCCGCCTTTGAACCATGAGTGTTCAACCTTTCCTTTCGTAATATCGAAGTTGCTTTCGATGATGGATTCACCGCGCCAAGGAGCTTCCCACACGAACTCGGAAGCGACGTTGGACCAAAATTCTTCGGGTCTCTCTATAGAGGTCCGGTACAGCTCTTGGTATTCTTCCAGTGACTTCACTCCAACTTTAGGCTCAAACATGTTGCTATGCTAGCGACTTAAGCGCACTTTTTCACCGCAGTCACGTCCACGCGGCTCGCGGCGTGCTCGACTTAGAGGCGCCAGACGTCGATGCGAGACCGCCCCCCCCCCGCAGTGCGTCCCTATTTGGTTATTGCGCCTTCATTCCTTGGGAGGGCCATTCCATCGCGTGCGCGGCGTCAGGCTTCATATAGAAGCTTCTCAATACATCATGTATCGATAATTTGGAAAATCGTTTTTAAACTGTTTGCTTGGGTGCTGGATGTTACGTGCTACGTGCTCGATGAGACGCAAACGTCGCGCAACACAGGTGTTGAAACGCGGCGACGTTCGGTATTCGGTCGAGCGCAATCATGTCACGCAATGATGCACCGGGAGAAATGGTGCGCAACAGTCGAGTCGATTGGCCTAAACCCTCAACCCTAGAAGTTCGTTCTGGGTGATAATCGCCACACTACGCATCACACACAGTCTCACTTTTTGCAATAATTTCACGGGTCATCAACAAGGTCAGGTCACAGGTCTCCTGCCCTGCAGTCAGGGGCGAGAGCGCGAGAGGGAACGAGCGAGGGCATGCGGCCGACATCGACGACGACGACGACGACGAGGTGGACGACGACGCGCGCGATATTTTTCGATCTCGACGACACGCTCGTCGAGACCACGGCGGCGGACGCGCGCGCGTACGAGGCGGTGCGACGAACGCTCGAGACGGCGCTCGAGCGCGCGGGCGCGGGGACGACGGGCGGCGGTGTCGAGGGCGCGGGCGCGGGCGCGGCGGCGCGGGCGGTGGAGCGGTATAAACGCGCGTTGGCGTCGACGCCGTGGGACGAGACGCGCCGAGAACACGTGTGGGCGACGCGGGAGCGGATGTGGTTGGAGGCGACGGGGGACGAGGGGGACGGGTGGACGGGGGACGGGTGGACGGCGGCGCGCGCGAACGCGAGTTTTCGAGACGTTCGTTTGGACACGCTGCGGATGCGGGAGAGAGTGCGAGAGGGCATCGCGCGGTTGCGGGCGAGAGGGGTGGGGGTGGCCATCATCACGAATGGGCACGAGATCGTGCAGAGGGAAAAGTTGGCGGCGTGCGGGGCGTACGAGTGCGTCGATGGGAAGAATATCCTCGTCGGTGGAGAGGAGGTGCTCGCGGGAAGGGGAGAGAAACCGTGTGCGACGATATTTCTTGAGGCATGCGCGAGAGTGGGCGTGGAACCGTGCGAGGTCGTGCACGTGGGGGATTCGTGGAGGGCGGACGTGCTCGGCGCGCTCGGCGCGGGACTGCGCTCGGCGTGGATCTCGTCGGAATCGCCGCCCGACGACGGACACGACACCGAAAGATTGCGCGTGTTCGCCACGATCGATGCCTTTTTCGATCACGTGGAGGCGGCGTCCGACGAGGACGCGTGGTGTCGATTCGAGGAGTGAGACGCCGCGCACCGCGGGGGAGCATTGAGACGCCGCGAGCTCCCCCGATTAGGTTATTTCATGTAATTAGCACGCGCGATAGCTCGCATTCATCGCGCGCGTCGAGACGTCGTCCAGCCGGCGGCTCGATTCGGTTCGCCGCCGAGACGCTCGACAGTTGTCCCGCACACCTCGCCCACCGATCCTTCGTCCTCGACCGAGGTCGCGCGCGATGTCACCGCTCGCCGGCGCGCGCGGTGTCGTCATCAGCGCATGTCCCGGCACGCGCGCGCTCACTCGCGCGTGCGCGCGTCGTCTTCGTCTCGGCGTTCGATCTTCTCGCCAAAATCAAAAGAATCTCTTGACGCGCGCCTCGTCGTCGTCGTCGTCGTCGGACGCGACGAGGGAGAGCGCACGAGACGACCGCGGGCGCGTCGATCGATCACGCGTCGGCGTTGGGGAGTTGCACGTCATCACCGGACCCATGTTCGCGGGGAAGACGTCGGCGCTCATGTCCCGAGTGGAGCGCGCGCGCGCCGACGGCAAATCCGTCTTCGTCGTGAAATCGGCGCTCGACGTCGAGCGTTTCGGGGAGGCGGCGCGTGAGGCTCTGATCGCGCACGATGGACGGACGCTGGGTGGTGAGACGTCGGGGGTGGGAACGGCGCGCGTGCGAGCGGTGCGAGAGCGTCTGGGAGAGCTGTCCGGGGACGACTTGCGAGCGTGTCGGCACGCCGACGTCGTGGCCGTGGATGAGGCGCAGTTCATGCCGGATTTGGTGGAGTTTGTGAGACAAAGCGTGGAGATGTTGGGACAGGTGGTGTACGTGGCCGGTTTGGATGGGGATTTTCGTCGAGAAAAGTTTGGCGGAGTGTTGGATTTAGTGCCGCTGTGCGACACGGTGACGCGCCTGCGAGGCTCGTGCGCTTCGTGCGGCAGGGAGAGCTTATTTAGTCAACGCGTGGTGCGGGAAGAGGGTGACGGCGTCGTGAGCGTGGGTGGGAGTGATAAGTACGCGCCCGTGTGCAGGGCGTGTTACGTCAAGTCGAGCGGCGATGAGACGGCGCCGAGGTAGGTTACGTCGGTTGTCGGTGATCGCGCTGAGGGCGCCGCCTTGCTTCTAATTAAAATCTACGTACTGTGTGTGTGTGTGTGTGTGCGCGCGCGCGCGCGCGATTCATCGCATCTAGAACTTTAATCGTTTCTTTGGTGATTTCCCTTTCGCTTTCGAGGCGGTGGCTCGACGACGTTTCTTCACCGTCGTGACAACGCCGGCGGATCGCAAAGCGGGCAAATACGCTTCGTCATTTTCGTCGTTATCGTCGTCGTCGTCGTCGTCGTCGTCGTCATCGTCGTCGTCGTCGTCGTTTACGATCATTTTGCGTTTCGGCGTTTCGGCGTTTTCTTCCGCTTCCGTTTCCTTGGCCGCGTTTCGTTTTCTCCTACCCGGCTTCGTGGCGGAATCCTTGAACATGTTTTCGGCGAAATCGCTCGCGTCTCGAGTCATCAAATCTCGGAACGTATCCGCGGCTCGTCGAGCGCCGGCGATCGATTGCGACGCCGTGGCGTCGATCACAGACGTTTCCAACGTCACCGATGAATCGAATTTCACGACTTCAGCGTTTCTCGTCGCCTCCGTCGGGACGTAGGACGCCACGCGCGCGTCGGACAATCCGTACGCTCGCTTCACGTGCGATTTCAGCAAGAGCACCACGCTCAGCGCCCCCGCGAGCTCGACGTTTCTCTTAAACTCCTCGTCTGGCGCATCCTTATCCAACTGTTCGCTCGACGCGCTCAAACCTTGCTTGAGATGTTCGAGCAACAGACTGCCCTTGAGCGAGATGACGCGATTGAGCTGAAAGACGACGTACAGCGTCTCATCCACCGACGTGAACGGTAATTCGGTGACGACGTGGGCGAGGAATCGGAGGAACAACACGTCGGAAGACCCGCTCGTCGTCTCAAATCGTCTCAAGAGCGTGTTCAAGAAGGCATTTCGAGACGTGCGAGACGAATTGACCAACCCGTAAATGAAGGCGAAACCGCCATCCGTGTCGGACGCCTCGCGAGAACCGTTTTCGCCTCGCCTTGCTGCCGTTTCTAAACGTTTTTTGAACGTGTACGCCTGCTCGACGCCGTGCGTGAGCTGATGTTCGAAGAATTCACCGTGTCTATGAACCTGAGCCTTCAAGAGCTTTCGAGCGAGACGTTTGACGCTCTGTCTCGGATCGATTTGCAGCGCGATGAGCGTCGGGAACGCGCTCGCCGGGTGCACCAAACCTTGACGAAGAACGACCTCGACGAGATGTATTCCCTTCAATCGAACTCCGTGATCCGCGTCGACGCAGAGAGATAACACATCCGTCCAATAACGCTGCGCGATGCCTCCCGCGATCGAACGATCGCTCTGACCGTTGACAATTTGCAACTTTTCCGACGCACGCGCGCGCTTTTGCGCCGACTTGAGCACGGACGCCTTGGTAGAGACCGAGGTGTCATCGACCGCGGTCGAGGTACCGACCGCGGACGTCGCCGTCATGCGTTGCTCTTCTTCACGAATCAATTCACTGAGGTTGGTGAGCGCTTGTTCTTTTAAACTGCGCTCGGCGCTCGACGCCAACGCGGCGCGCATGATTGGATCGAAACTCCCCTTGCCGAAACTGCCATCCTTGTTGAACATGAGCTCCGGTCTGGCGACGAAGAGATCACCGCAGGCGCCGAGCGCGCCTCGCGTAAGATCGAACTCTTCCGCGGGCTGCATTTCGAGCGTTTTTCGGAAGACACGAAGAAGGTCTTGCATGGAGATGTCGCACTCGCCGCGCTCCATCGCGGCGTCGATGACGTCGGCTCCGAATCGAGCAATGTTACCCAACACGTAGAGCGAACGCGCGCAGTGCGAACGCTTCTGCGTTGTGAGAGGTTCACTCGTGGAGATTGACTCAATGACGATGGACACGAAACGCTTCAGCATGGACATCGTGCCGCTGTCTCTTCCGCCTCGAGTCTCCGCCACGGCGCAGAGCGTCTTGCACGCGTAATAAATGACGGGCTTGTCGTGATGTCGCAACAGAAGAATGCGCAAGTCGCGCTCGATCTCGTTCGCAACCTTTGTGGGGAGTCGTCCAGCGTGACAGGCAACGACGTGAATGACTGACATGCAGCACTGCAGCTTTTCGCCGACGTGCGGCGAGACGTCGTCGACGCGCTTGAGATAGGGTTGAAGCGCCACCGCGAAATACGTCGGGTCGCTCTTGGGAAGACAGAGCGTCGGATCGACGATGGTGAGAATGTGTAACCCGAGTGCGTATTTTACGCTCTTTGATACCTCGGATTTCGCCGCCGAGGAGTCCTGAGCGACGAGTGCCCCTCGAGCGTCGACCTCCGGCGGCGCCTCGTCGGATTCGCATTCGATGAGCGCGTGCAACATTTGTACCGCTAAACGACGCGCGATGCGTCTCATGCCGCGAACGTCGACCCATGAATCGAGCTTCTCGTCTTCGCTCGGATACAAGACGGCGTTCAGGATGGCCACCATCGGGAACGTCGGAAGAAGAGGAAGCTTTTGTCTTCCGCTTCGAGAGACGAGACGATAGACGTCCCACGAGACGCCGACTATTTGGCTCGCGCGGGCGGATATCGGGTCGATCGCATCCGTCATGGCTTCGTTGTGAGTAGCGAGCTGCATCGCGCACGCGTCGTCGTCGTCGCTCCCCGCGTCGTTATCATCATCGTCATCGTCGTTGTCGACGTCGCGCTCGAGCGCGCCCGGCGAAAACCACAACTCTCGGAAAATCTTCACCACGTGCTGTCGGATCGATTCCTCTTCGTCTAATATTCGAAACGCCAACACTTGCATGGCTTTGTCCGCCTTGGTGAATTCAGGATGACGAAGACAGTCTTGCAAAATTGACACGACGCGCTTTCGGACCGAGACACCGACGTCGGAGACGCGATCTTCGATGACGTCGTAATACTTGTCGGCGAGCGCGATGTTTCGCACCATTTGCCTACCGATGACATCAACGACCGCCGCCCGCACGGACGAACCGGTGTCCTTCATTCGAGTTTTTAGCGCTCGCACGATGTCCGGTGATTCTAACAATCTCGGATCCGCGCTCACCATGCCTCCGATGGCTCTCGTCGCCGACGTTCGCACCAAGACGCTCGAATCGTCCAACATGTACGTCACTCGCTGCACGAGCACGTCCAGCTGACGCGCCAACGGACGACGTGCGTTCAGTTGTAAGCACAGTGACTTTGCAAGATCGCGCGGGAGACCGGCTAAGGATCCACGCGAGGCGCCGCGCGCTGTCTCGGCGACGCGACGCATCGCCGAGTGCAGCGCGACGTACATGGGTCTGGAACCACCTGCTTTGACTTCTTGTCTAAATCCTTCACCCGCTTTTTCTGCATCGCGAGCAAACTGACACAAATGGTACGCCAAAGCTGAACTGTGCAAAGTGACGCGCGTGAGGGATGACGTTTCGGACGCAGCGGTGTTGTGATTCTCGTCGTCGTCGTCGTCGTCGTCGTCGTCGTCGTCCTCTGTCTCGTCCATCGCGTCGGGCGCCGACGACGCACCGCCGCGGTTGTTCTCCGCAACGTATCGCGCCAAAATGGACTCGAGAGCAAAGAATTCTTCGCTCGTCTCCTCATTTGCCACGATCGCATTCTTGTTCCGGTCCTGCGCGTCGACTCGAGTTTGCACTCTGGCGGCGTCTTGATGCGCGAACAACACGGCGCGCTCGTGAAGCGCGTCCGGATTGGACGTGAAATCCAAGTCATCCGCCCTGGGGAGTTGGCGCCAAAAGGCGTCTTCTTCTAGAATCTTCGCATCTTCGCGCAGGCTCGACGTCGTCTGTCCGAGAAAATCGAGCGCCACCTCTCTGATCTTTGAATCTTTACACTGTAAACCCAACGTTCCGAGAAGATTACCGGCCAGATTGAGCACAAGTAAGTTTGCGACGGGCCATTCGGGAAGGTTTCGACACGCCAACGCGTCCACCAACGCGTTGTTGATCACAGCTCGAATCTGACGCTCGTTCTCCGCGGCTTTCACCTTTGGCCATCTCGAGAGTAAATCTTTCCAGAAGTAGTTTGTCCAGTGAAACGCCGAGCCAAACGCCTTTGCGTGCACGTCCGTCGGGCCCGACTCTGTCGTCTTATCGTCGGATGCCGGTTCTTCGGCATCGGAGAACTCGACGGTAGCTTGGAGACATTTCATGAGCAAAGCGATGAGCACCTGAATCTGCAGGGCGTCCTCCTCGGGAACGTTGAAACATTGATTGCCGCGGCTTTCGGCGGGAAGCTTCACGAGCGATGAAAGCACATTGTCGATGATGAACCCGCGATGTTCACTGTACTGAGCAAAAATACTAGTCACCAGATCGACCGATTTCAACTGCACGAAACTCACGTCTTCAATCTCGAATGCAGAGAAAGCCAGCGAAGTGAGTTGCAACACCGTGGCGTCTGGAAGCGCTAAAATGGAAATCAAATTTGCCAGATGCGTGAAAACAACACCAATCTTGGCACCCAACACGTTTGCTACTTTTCGACCGTTACTACTCGCTTTGGTCGCCGACGCAGGCGTTACGACTGACGTGTTTGCCTTGGTTTTACTCGCGGGAGTCTTCTTCTTACCGCTTACCGTTCGTTTGTCGTCCTCAGCATCGTCGTCGTCGTCGTCGTCGTTATCATCACCACCACGGTGCACATTCCACAAATTGGCGTCGTAAAACACGAAAACATTTCGAAGCAATTGCCGTCGCGTGCATTCAATCATCTCATCGATACTTTCTTCCCTATAAATCTCCTTCGGCATGTCGGCTGATGACAATATGACAAAGTACGCCGCCATGGCTTCCATCGCTTTCATGACACGCTGCGCGTTCACACCGCGAGAATGATCGTTCATCTCGATCAACGTCTCATGCGCCCCTTTCGCAACGCTCTCTAGCATCGACAGCGTCTTGATGAGTTCCTTCTTGCCAACATTCTTCAACAGTCCGCGATCTCGTAAAATCTCGCACCTCGAGCTGAAATCTCGCAGTTCGCTCATCATGATCGCGTCCGAACAATCATCACCCTCCTCTCTATCGTCTAACTCCATCTTATCTCGCATATCCTCCGCCGCTCGAACGAAATCACCGACCAAGGCTTCACCATCGATCGAATTCACGTACTCTGTCGTCGTCATCACCGTTTGCGGCGCCTCCAGCGCAGGCGCGCCTCCCGCCGCCGCATTATCTCGCTCCGTCTCCTCACCCTCACCTCCGCTCGGAAGCGCCATGCCTTCCATCGTCGCACCCACAGCCGCCGCCGCCGTCGTCGACGGAAGCGTCGCGGTCGCCTCCACGGATAAACACTCGCCGTTCGCCTCCGTCACCTTGGCTGTCACCGGACACCGCGTCGCGTCCGTCTTCGCGTACCGTCGTCTCGCGATCGCGAGCGTCGTCGACCTAGACGAGCGTTAAAAACAATCACACGCGTGCGCGCGCGTCAGTCTCGCGCTCTCTCTTCCCTCATCGCGCGCGTCGACGTCGCCTCTTTCGAAACTCGTCGGTTTCGCCTGTCGCAAGATGAATCAAATCTCAACTCAATCCGACCCATCGCGTCCTTCCTCTCAACCCTCTCGCTCGCGCGTCGCCATCGCTCGTCGATCACGCACAGATACGACACATCGCACGCCTCCAAGAGTTCACCGAGCGCGACCGCGAGCTCTCGAGAGACGCCCTCCCTCGACACCGAGCCGTCCGTCGCCTCGTCCCACACCGTCGACGCCAGCTCGACGTGCGACGCATCGACGCTCGGAAGCGCGGCACCGACCGCGAGGTGGTGTTCACCGGGTCCGATCGCCGTGAACCGAGGGTTCTCGGGCGCCGCCGTGGGCGACATGGCCGACGACGGGCGGGGTGTGCGGGGAATGGAATTTCGCGCGGGAAACCGAAAGTCGTGGACTAGGGTTCAATACTTTATGTGTGCGATTGAACATGATTGATAGGGTAAATATTGGATTCTATATGTATGTGGATGCACGTGCCGACGTAACAGACAATCGAGGTGTCGCGCGCGCGCGTCGTCGACGGCGTCAGCGCTTCCCCTTTTTGGTCTTCTTGGACGACGGCCACTGAATGACGAATCCGCGTCCGGGAACGTGGTGAAGCGGGTGGAACGCGCCCGCCTTGCGCTTGGACTGGCGTTTACTCTTGGGATCGTATCCGTGCGCGGGGACGTAACACGTGCGCGCGAAGAGGCGACGTTCGTCCCCCTTCGTCTTCGACGACGCCGAGGGGTTCGAGGCGATGAAATCGGCGTGGGTGGAGACCGGAGCGATGCCCTCGAGGGCGGCGATCGGGTTGACGTCGACGGAGGTGCCGAGGAAAATTTCATTCGGATGCGTCCCTGGCGGGAGTTCGCCGCCCCACGCGAGCACCTCGGCTTGCGTCATGAACCAGCAGCACTCGATCATCATCGATTCGTCTTCGTCTTCGAAACATCTCTGAATTTGTGCCAAGTACATCTCCTCGGTCGTTCTCTCGGGAAGGCAGTACACGCAGTCTCCGGTTCTGTACTCCACGCCCTCTCGCAAGAAACCGTCGTAAAACGTTCTGTCTCGGCGAACCTTGTCCTTCTTCCCTTCGCCGATCCACGATACGATCGCCAAATGATTCCCAGCCTTTTCGTTGGCTAAATCTCGACGCTTACGCTTCTTCGGCGCGGCGTCTTTCGCCTCCGCTTTCTTATTCTTCTTGCCCTTGTTTTTATTCGCCTCGGCGCGCTCGCGATCCTTCGCCTCCAATTCCAACAACGGATTCACCCGCGCCATCGACCTCTTCTCCGGAGACGCCGCCGCGTCACCGAATACCCTTCCCTTCTCCTCCTCTCCTTCGCCCTCTCGCTCATCCGCAGCCGCTCTGCACATCCTCAACACGTCCCTCACGCTCGCGTGTGGCGCCCTGCGTCGTCTCTCCTTCGTCTTCCCGCCTCCTCGACTCGCCCCCAACCAACTCCTCGGCGGTCTGTACTCCCTCCCCGCGAGATCAAACACGACGTCTCGCGCTCCTCCCTCGCCTCGTCGCGTCCACGCGGATCCTCCACCGCCTCTCGCGTCCGCGCCCGCTGCGCTCGCGTCCCGCAACGTCTCAAACGCGCTCTCCTCCCTCGCGTGATTCGTCCCGTCCTCTCCCACCAACGCGCGCTTCGTGCGCTCACACGTCGTACGACGCATCATCTCCGCCACCTCTCGCGCGGTGACGCCGTCTTGTCCGCTCAGAATCGCGCGCGCCGCGCACGATAGAATCATCTCTCTCGCGCGCGCGGGAATCTTCAACCCATCTCTCGCGTCCACCATCGTCGCCCTCGCGCGCGCCGCGCTCTCGCGCGCCATGGATCGACGCACACCACGTTCTCGCGCCTTCTCTCGCTCTCTCTCTCGCGCGCCGCTCGCGCGCTCGCGCGTCCTCGCCCGGGTGGCGCGAGTCGCAATTCGCCAGAGACTGAGGCGCAACGGTTGACTCATGCGCACCCTCCTCGCCGCGCGCGCGCTCGCGTCGCCGCGCGCGCGCGACGCGCACCGAATCTCCGCGCCCACCCGCTCGCGTCGCCGCGCGCGCGCCGTCTCGGGCGCGCTGGAGCGCGAACGCGAACGCGACGACGATGTCCCCGCGCTCTTGCGCTACGACGCCCATCGATCGCTCGCCCTCGACGATCGCGCGAGGCGAGACGCCGCCTCGCTCGCCGCGCTCGCGCGCGATGACTCCGCCGTCGCGTTCGCGTGCGACGCGTCGGGGACGAGGGCGCTGTGCGAGCGCGACGAGGGGACGGGATGGTGGCGTGTACGGTACGCGAGCGCGCGCGAGGCGGCGGAGGCGGCGGGCGGCGTCGATTTCGATGGACGAGACGGTGGATTCGCGTACGTCGGACGCGATCGATCGAGAGGCAATCGTCCAGTGTTCGTCGTCGACGTGGATCGCGGTGGAAAGGCGCACGAGGTGTTTGACGGGAACGACGGCGTCGAGCGGATGTTTCGAGACGTCAAGACGACAACGGGACGCGCGGCGTTCGACGCCGAGGACGCGGCGATCGTCGCTGCGGGCGCGGGATTGCTTCGTTGGCGAGAGAAACAAAAGTTTTGTCGAAATTGTGGGCGAGAGGGACCGAAAATCGTCAAGGGTGGTCGAAAAGCGACGTGCGAGGCGTGCGGCGAGAGCTCGTATCCCGAATTGATGCCGTGCTGTTTGGCGCTCATCACGTGCGGGAATTACGTGTTGTTGGGGCGAAACAGACGGTGGCCCCAAAACTTTTACTCGCTCCTCGCCGGTTTCGTCGAAGGGAGCGAGAGTCTCGAGGGGTGCGTGGCGAGGGAGGCGTTCGAGGAGGCGTCGGTCGTCGTCGATCCCGCCGGCGTCGAATACGTCGCCAGTCAACCGTGGCCGTTTCCGAATCAATTGATGATGGGATTCCGCGCAGCCGTCGTGGCCGATCGTCTAGGTCCGTTAAAGATGCCACCGGAGACGAAGACACTCGACGGCGAGCTCGCCGACGCGAGATGGTTTCACGTAGATTACTTGGCGAGTCGAATTTCTCCCGAACGCGCTCGACTGGATCCTCGAGGCGACGAATCCGCGGAGCCCATTCCTTTCGGTGAGATCGCGCTTCCGGGCGAACACGCCCTCGCGCGCGTGCTCATACAGAATTGGGTGGACGAGAAAATGTCCTATCGACGTCGTCGATGTGACGATCGACTCGTGACGACGGTGGTGGAGGGTTCGTTTTTCACCGAGTGCGAATTATCGAGCGGCGACGACGAGAGCGGCGACGCCTTTGCCTTTCGAGACGACGTCGCCGAGTCCCAAGCGTTACACTTCGTCATGTGTGAGGTGTTATTAGCGAGAGAGGGTCAAGCGCCGGTCGTCATTCGCGCCGCACCGGCTGAGGTTTCAAAAATTCGCGACGACGTCGTCGCCGAGGTGGAAAAAGTCGGCGACGGCGCGCGCGCCCTCGCCTACGTGCGGGCAACCGGTCGCATCACGTGTAAGCGCGACGCCGACGGCTCGCAGCGCATAAACGTCAAGATGTTGAGCGAAGCGAGCGATGAAGAGTTCGACGCGCGCGCCATTGTCGTCGCCATGCTTCAAAAAGCGTGTCCATTTCATGAATTTACATTCGTCGGGGTGTAACAACACTCGGGATGTTCTATTTTGAGACTCGAGACGTCACATCGCGCGCCGTTCTCCGGACGAAATCATGACTCGAGACATGCAGCGCTTCACGAAAATCATGGAAGCTTTTCGCGCCGACAGTAAGATGGGCCACGACGAAGTGTTGCGGGTCATCGAGGATGCCGTGCGTCGAGGGCACGGCGACGAACTCCCGCTCATCGCGTGTGAACTCGGAAATCTCGAAGCATTGAAGACAACGCTCGAGGCCGGCTGTCGCCTGACGTCCGAGTGCACCGTCGCCGCCATGCGCGTGCAAAACTTTGCGATGATTTTCTTTCTTCAAGAGCGCGCCGAAAACGGTTTAGACTCGGCGAGTTGCGCCGAAGCTGCGTTTCACGGTCGCATGCACATTCTTCAAAACTTTTTCCGAGGACGCGTCGACGCGCAGGCGGCTGTGCGCGCGGCGGAGGGCGGTCAACTCCTCGCGCTTCGATACGCGCACGAAAACGGCGTCGAACTCGACGGCGAGATGGCGATGCGCGCGTCCGAGCGCGGACACGTCAACTGTTTAAGATTTATCCTAGCGTACGGCGTCGAGCTGACGAGCGCCGAGGTGAAGCGATGCGGATTACTCGCCGTGAACGGTGGACAAATTGGCGTCCTAGAAGTTTTACAAAACCACCGACAGTTTATGTGGACGGAGAAATTTTGTATCGCGGCGGCGCGGAACGGCGACGTCTTCTCTTTACAATGGCTCATCGAACACGGGTGCGCGTACACGGAACGCACGCTCGCCGTCGCTCGAGAAGGACCAAAGGATGGTCATCGCGCGTGCGCCGAGTATCTCGTGCGCGTGAAACGCGGCGACGTAGACGTGGACGGCGCGCTCGTCGCCGTGAGCGCGAGAGAGGAAGCCGCGGCTCGATTACGACTGTTCACATGCGCCTCCTTCGTGCTCACCGTTGGCGTCGTCTTGGCGAGATTTCGGTCGCAGAGATCCTAGGCTAGCGAAAGATGCAACGTAAAGACGACGACGTGATCACACCGGTAACGCGTTCGAACCACCACTCCTAGAAGATGCCGACGTCGACGTCGACGCCGCGTATCCGACGGCGCGAAGACACCCGCCGCACGCCGGCGATACGATTTGCCACGACGCGCTCGCCACCGCTCGAAATCCCTGCGCCCCGTACGGAAAATAACTCACCTGATAATAGCCAACCGCCACCATCTGCAACACGCTCCAAAACACCGTCATCACGTACGAATGATTCCACACCGCCGCCCGCACCGTCATCGCCGCCGTCGCCGTCATCGCCGCCGACGCCGGCAACCGCTCCTCGCTCGTCATGTGCGTCACCTGCGCCCCAGCCCCTCGCAACGCCCCCACCGCGCACACGGACGCCACGCTTCCCATCGTTAAACACAATCCAAACTTTGCCGGCGCCACCACGAGCGTCGGAACGCCGAAGAAGAACGCCAACCCGTACGCCGACGCCGACGTCGCGCTCAACGCTAAAAACCACACCACGCGCTCTGAATTCATCGCCCCCACCGCCTGCGTCGTCTGCGTCATCGTCTCCGACGCCGCGCGCGCGAACGTGCGCGTGGATGTCTGCGCCGTCGCGGACGCGTGGCGCGCGAGGGCGACGCCGTGCGTCGTCAGCGTCTCGAACCGCGCGCTCGCGTCGCGCGTGAATGATTCCCAATCGAACGACGACGACGCCGACGCGGAGGACGCGGGTGGGGGGGCGGTGGACATGACGCGCGCGCGAGGGTGGTGCGATGGGTCGTGAGGGAGCGCGTGGGGAGGCGGTCGGTCGCCGCGCGCGCGCGCGGATGACGATCGCATTTCATTCATTTTTCGACTCGACTCGATTCGGTCGTCACATCGTCGCGCGCGCGTTCGTGCGTCGGACGACGCGCCATGTCCACGCCGGACCGTGCGCGCGCGCGACGCGTGACGTCTCTGTTGAATTCGTATTACGACGGCGACGGCGACGCGGCGACGCGGTCCGGGATTCATCATCATCATCATAATCTCGAGCGCGCGCGCAAAGACGCGGACGACGCAGACGACGCGGACGACGCGGACGCGGACCGTCGTCACCGTGCGGACGCCGCGTCGTCCATCATCGATCTCGACGCGCCCGGCTTTGACGCGCGCGCGTTCGTCGACGACGCGCTCGCGCTTCGGGACGCGTCGGCGCTTCGGGACGCGTACGCGCGTCTCTCTCGCTCCTCTCGAGACGTCGACAGTCGCGCGCAGATGCTGGTGTACGATAATTACGGTAAATTCGTGCAAGCGGCGAGCGCGGTGAGATCACTGCGGGCGGAGAGCGGGAAGATGCGGGAGCGGTGCGACGCGTTGCGGGAACGCGTGGCGACGGCGCGGCGGTTGAGCGAGACGACGAACGCGCGATTATCGGCGAGACGGGACGTCGTGGAGCAGTTGCGAGGGGTCAGAGGGTTGATCGGACGATTGAGTGCGAGTTTACGCTCGGCGCCGGCGTTGGAATCGGTGGTTCGAGGCGAGGTGCGAGGAGAGGAGGCGAGAGCCGTCGTGGCGGAGTACGTCGACGCGAGGGAGGCGTTGGAGGCGTTAGGAGACGAGGCGTCGGATTCACGATCGGAGACGTTTGTGCGGGCAAAACGTCGGTGCGACGACGCGATGGAGGTGATCGTGGATCGATTGAAAGCGCGCGCGAGGGCGAGCGCGATCGGGGAGAAGAGAGGGAAGGAGGAGGAGCCGGCGAGCGCGTTTGGATTGTCGGACGACGCGTGCGTGGAACTCTTGACCGCGCTCCGCGTGTCTCAGGATGAACTGGTGGACGATTTCCTCGCCTCGAGACGCGTGAAACTCACCGACGCGCTGCGTCGAGCGCGAGCGTCGCGCGTCTCGAGCGACGTGCACGAATTCGTCGTCGCGCTTAACCGAGACTTTCTCGCCGAATTCTCCGACGCGCTCGACGCGTTCGGTAAACTCTTCTCCGACGTCGACGGCGCGCGCGCGTCTCTCGTGCGTTTCACCAAGGATGCTTTCGGGGAGTATTTCGCGTTGATTCGCGAGACGTGCGTCTCCGAGGAGGAGGAGGAGGAGGATGAGGCGCGCGTCGACGAACGCGCGCTCCTCGATCCGAGACGATTAATGTCCGCCATGGGCGCCATGGCGGCGGATCTCGCGAGCGCGCACCGCGCAGTTACCGAGGCGTCTCTGGGCGATCGTGCGGTGGAAACCATCGAGCGCGCGGTTCGTGGACGCACGGATGCCGCGTTCGCGCGTCTCGAGCGCGCCTTGGTTCGAGAAATCGACGCCACGCACCAGGAGGCGAGACGCGTCTCCGAGCCTTCCGCGGCGGCGGCGGCGGGCGACGGCGGCGGGTCGACGAATAAATCTCTCCTACAGCGATTCATCGCCACCTCGGACGCGCTTCTCACGAGCGTGCAGACCATACTCAACGACGTTCGAGCCCTCGTGGATGAACGACCGATATTACTCTCCGGATGGCGCGACGAATACGCGCGGTCGGTGCGAGGACGCTTTTTGAGTCTGACGCACGCGCTCGCGTCTCGACTCATCGCCGGTTGTCCCATCGCGCCCCATCCGGCGCCCGAACCGACGCCGCTCGCCACGCCGCTCGCCGTCGCCGCCAACGACGCCCGCGAATCCGCCGAGCGCTCCCCACCGCCGTCGAGTTTCATCCTCGTCTGCGCGCGTCTGTGCGCGTTTCTCGGCGAGTCGGCGACGCCGCACGTCGTCGACGCGTTGGCCACCACCTTTCCAGCCTCCACCGCCTCGAGCGATGACGGCGGGCTCGACGACGCGCGCGTCATGTGCGCGTCCGCGCGCGACGTCTTACTCCGATGGTACGTCGAAGAGAGCGCACAGAGCATCGGTTTCATGATTCGGAAATCTCTCACCGCCGCGGATTGGGCCAAGACGCGCGAACCTCGAGACGTTCGACCGCTCGCCGATTACGTCGCCGATCGGTTATCCATCGTCGAGCGCGAGTGCGCGCAGATTCTCGACGTCGGCGACGCGGACGAGGACGCGGACGAGGACGGGGTCGGTCGCGTGTCTGCGACGCAAACCTCCGTCGCGCGCGCCGTCGTCGAGCGCGCGGTGAAATCTTACGTGGAGTGCACGCGGTGTCAAACCTTCCCCACAAAGTTTGCGTTTCAGCAGATCGCGCTCGACGTGCGGTATTTCGCCGAACATGCACTGGTGCCCTTCATGCCCGTCGCGCAATTCAGCGCGGACGGACGCGAGCGACGACGCATCGACGCCGCGCTCGCCGAGTTGCGCGCCGCGTGCGTCGAGCGCGCCGCGGACCCGACGCCTATGGACGACGCCATCGCCGATAGAATTCTTCAACGCGCCAAGACGAAGAGATAGAGAGACGTAATACGTGTAACCAACTTTTCACGCACCGCACCGCACGCGAACGCGCTCGTCATCGCCGAGAGTCCCCGGGCTCGCGTCGCTGTCGCGTCCCCGTCAGTCGTCTTCTCGCGGCTGCGTCCCGACGCCATTTCGCGTCGACCTGCCACCGATGCGCGACGATTCGGCGACGCGACGCGATGATCCCGACGCCGACGCCCTCGCGACTCGGCTCGACGACGCGCGGTGCGCGAGATACACGTCCGAGCGCACGAGGTGTCGAACGGTGCCCGAGGGCGAGCGCGGGGACGCGCGACGCGTGTGCGAGCGAGAGCGCGTCGTGCGTCGCGCGTGTCCGGGAAGGTGCGACCGATCGAAACCCGCCACTGATTCGCGCGCGTCTCGAGCTTCTCGCGAGCGCGGACTTACGAGCGCGTGCGCGTTCTCAGACCCGAGGAAGAGTTGGAGCGAACGACGGAGACGTTTCGAGACGACGGTGGACCGGACCGCGCGTTCGGCGCGTCGTCGACGTGGTCGTCGTCGTCGTCGTGGACGACCTCGTCCGCGGCGTTCGGTGACGCGTGGCCGTTCCGAGGGATGGATGACGACGCCGCGGCGGCGTCGGCGGCGAAATTTTTCGAGCGAGCGGCGAGCGCGTTCGCGTCGAACGGTACGGACGCGTCGGTCGCGAATCGCGAGGGAGGTGATGCCGCCGGTGGATTTCTCGCGGATGCGTTCGTGAGCGCGGCGCGGGCGTTCGCGGAGGAATTAACGCGCGCCTCTTTGTCTTCGTCTTCTTCGTCGTCGGCGGGCGGCGGCGGGCGAGTCGGCGACGGCGACGAGCCCCCGACGCCTCGGTTGGCGAAGTGAGATCGAGCGATATGATATTGTCCGTAGACATCGACACGATGTACTCTGTATGAACTTGTGTACCACCATGAAAAACCCTCTTTTCGAACGCGTCGTCGCCGTCGTAAAATCCAAAAAAATCCAAAAAAATCCAATCCCGCGACTCTCCGCACACCACAGCGCGCCCGACGAGGCTGCGCGCGCGCGAAAAGATACTGAAAAAATGACGCTATCAGTGGTCATCGCGCGCACGCGCGCGTCGTCATCGTGTCCGTCGTCGTGTTCGGCGTCATCGTCTTCGTCTTCTTCGTCACCATCATCGAAGAGATGGGCCGTCGTGGCGCGCGCGAACGCCGCCCGACCCATCTCCAAAGGAAGCGTCTATCCCGCCAAAGAGCACTGTAGCGAGTGCGGTCTGTGCGACACGCGTCACATCGAGCACGTCAAGGAGGCGTGCGCCTTTCTTGGCGACGGCATGTCCCGGATAGAGACGCTCGAGCCGCGAGTCCACGGACGCTCGAGACGTCCGTCTCCCGACGACGAGGATCGTCTGGGCGTGTGCGAGGACGTGTTTTATGCCGCGAAAAAGCGTCCCGTGGACGGCGCGCAGTGGACGGGGATCGTGACGTCCATCGCGCTGAAGATGTTGGAGACGGGCGAGGTGGAGGGCGTGGTGTGCGTGGCAGGACAACCGGACGATCCGCGAGCGCCGAGACCGATATTGGCGACGACGACGGAGGAAATCATGAGCGCTCGAGGCGTGAAACCGAGTCTGTCGCCGAATCTGGGCGTCTTGGCGGAGGTGGAGGCGAGAGGGTTGAAGAAGATACTCTTCGTCGGCGTCGGCTGCGCCGTCAGCGCGTTGCGAGCGGTGGAACCGTATTTAGGTTTGGACGCGTTGTACGTCCTCGGAACGAATTGTACGGACAATGGGAAGCGAGAGGGATTTAATAAGTTTGTCAACGCCGCGAGCGAGGATCCGGACACGGTGGTGCACTACGAATTCATGCAAGATTATCAAGTGCATCTCAAGCACGCCGGCGGATGGTACGAAAAGGTGCCGTACTTTTCGTTACCGGCGAATGATTTGGTGGACGTCATCGCGCCGTCGTGTTACTCGTGTTTCGATTACGTCAACGGTCTCGCGGACGTCACGGTGGGATACATGGGGGTGCCGTATCTAGACACACCGATGGATAAACATCCGCAGTACGTGACGGTTCGCAACGCGCGGGGGCGAGAAATGGTGGATTTAATTCGAGACGATCTGGACATCACCCCGTCCGTGTCCAGCGGCGACAGACGCGCGTTTGTCATGCAAACCGTCATCGCGGACGACGAGGCCAAACTCGGACGCGGTCCCGAGAAACCGGCGCCGATTTTCGTCGGAAGAATCATCGCGTGGTTTCTCACAAAGTTTGGTCCCAGGGGTAAAGAATTCGGCATGTATTCGCTCGATTACCACACCATTCGAAACTGGATCTACGTCAATCGCGTGTGGGGCGAAAAACGAGCGGCCGAACACGTCCCGGAGTACGCCAAACGCGTCGTTCGAGAGTACGACGTCGACGGCGCCGTCTCGGCGCGTCTTCGCGAACGACGCGGATAAGATGCGCGGTTCGAGCGCGCGGTGCGCGTCGTCGTCGTCGTCACCGAATCGTCATCGAGACGACTGAAATCATAAAAACTAGTGCTATCATCATCAATTACAATTCACCAGACTCGCGCGCGTCGTCGCGTCCCGCCGCCCTCGTCGCGTCCCGCCGCGCCGCCGCCGCCGCCTCGCTCTGTCCTCTCTCGAGCACTCTACCCTTCCCGTCGCCCCGTCGCCCCTCTGTACCGATGCGGATCCACCTCCGCCGACGAACGAGCCTCACTCTCGACCGCGGAGTCCCACATCTCCGCTCCCGCCGCCAACCCGAGCGCGCTCAGCGTCGCCGCCTGCGCGTATATTCTCGAGTGAATGAGTTTCACGCTCACCGCGCTCCGCGTCGGACGTCGCATCTGCATCGCGAACGCGGTGCCTATGCCGACGAGCCAAAAAGCACCGATCGCTCGCAGTTTATTCGCGCGCACCGCCGCCACGGCGTCGTCCACCGCGGTGGACACGCTCGTCATGCCTCGAGCGCGCCCCACTCTCTGACGCACGTCTTCGCGCCGTTCCTTCGAGTCGTCATGTCCGCCGAGGAGACAACCGACGCCCCAGCGCTCGATGTCGATGAGATCATGCGTCAGTTGTGCGATGAATTTAAGGCGAGAAACGGTCGCGAGGCGACGGCGGATGAGATGAAGCAGTGGCAGGAACAGCTCCTCGAGGCGATGAAGGATGGCGGTTTGCAATTGTAGAGCGCGCGCGCGTGCGTTCGATGAATGCGGTGGTGTAGGTAGTATCGCGTTCGTTTCTTCGTTGTTTCTCGACAAGGCTCGAGCGCGGCGCGTCGTCGCGCGTGGGTGAGCTCGTTTTGTTTTGGTTTGTTTTTTTTTAAAAACGTCGCGGCGACGCGGATCACCGCGCGCCCGAAACTCTGCTCCCACTCCCCGGAGGCGTGAAATACTCCTGCGGCGACGTCTGCTGTGCGTAATAATGATCGAAAGTATCCTCCGGTTGCGGTTTCACCAGACTCGACGTGTCGTCGTAACACGCCGCGTTGCGTCTCGCCAATTCGCTCGCCGACACGAATTTAAAATCTCTAAAGTCGAATCCAGGACTCACGCCCTCACCGATGATGGCGAACTCGGCCCCTCGCTCCAACACAGCCGCCTTGTACGTTCCACCTCTCACCACCAATTGCGGCGTCTGTCCGCGCTCGACGTCCGGTCCGAGCGTCTTTCGCTCGTACGTCCCGTCGGCGCTCGCCAGGTGATACGTCACCGCCCCGCCGGCGTGGTGATAGTGCACGTGATCGCTCTCGTTCAGCGCCCACCACTGATGATCGCTCTCTCTGGTGAGCATGTAATAGATGCTCGTCATGTGATTGCGCGCGCCGTCGTCGGTCGCGTCGGTGCGTCGACTCGTCGTCGTCCCCGAGGCGTCGGCGTCGGCGTCGGCGTCGAACGCCGTCTTGCCTCTGCTCGACATGGGCGCGCATCCCGTGCGGTACGTCTCGACGAAAAACCCGCCCTCGGGATGAGGAATCAGACCGAGTCGATCGATGTACGCCTCCTTCTCGCGTCGCGCGGCGTCGCGTCGGCGTCGAGACGACGATGGGAGTTGCTTTCCCACGAACTCGGTCCACGCGTCGGACGACCGCGCGAGGGTGACGACGCACGCGCCGACGCACGCGCCGAGGGCGACGCCTCGGATGAAGACGGAGGCTCGATCATCGGACGTCATCGCGCGCGCGAGGGCGGTGACGACGACGACAAGAGGCGGGTTCTGACGCTGCGCGACTGGCAGGCACGGGGAAACGAGGAAACGTCAGACGACGACGCGCGTCGGTCGGTTCGATCCATCGCGCGCGCGCATCGATCCATCGCGCGAAGTGTTGTCTCGCGCGTCGAGCGAGACGTTCCGTCGAGCGAGGACGGCGGCGCGCGAGGGACGGACGTCGTCGAGGGTGCGGTTGATTTGATTTTTTAAAAAATCCAGAACCGATCGCATCTTCGTCGCCCGCGGCGCCGCGAGAGGACGCCGAAGACGCGCGGCGCCTCTCGATCGATCGAACGCGATGGCGTCGTGGCCCGATCCTCGCGTCGAGTTGCTTCGCGCGGCGGTGAGGACGACGACGGGCGCGGACGCGTCGGCGGCGGCGAGAGGCGGCGTCGGCGACGGAGGCGAGGACGCATCGACGCGAGGCGGTGCGCGCGCGAACGCCAACTCGGGGTTGACGCTGGACGATTTGATTCTGCGACGCGCGGTCGGCGGGGGCGACGGCGGCGGTGGGCCGAGGGATGGCGGCGCGAACGGCGCGGCTCGAGGCGCGGCGGCGAGCGGAGCGGGAGCGAGCGGAATGGTGTTCTCTCGAGCGCGAGCGCCCACGGTGGTGACGGGATGGCAGAATCCGCACGAGCGTCGAGATGAGGCGGCGAGGGCGGGCGACGGGCGTCGTGCGCGCGTGGGTGAGAAGACGAGAGAGTACGCCGAGGATAGACGGTTGGCGCGACACCCCACGGAATTGGCGGGAACTCGTAACGCCATCGGTGTCGTTCGAGAGACGGTGGATTACAACGCCGGGTACCTTTCGCCGAATGAGGTGAACGCAGACATGGACGGACCGCCGTCGCCAGTGCGGGGATTTGCACAGAGATTGATGTCCTTGGAGGCGTCGCCGACGCCTCGCGGAAAGCACTCGCGAAAACGAAGCAAGACGCAGAAGAGCGCCGAGCCGGAGGGCGCGTACGCGTTCGAGGAGAACAGAAAACGCGCGCGAGCGCGCGCGAGCGCGACGGAGGCGGAGGCGCTCATTGCCGCCGCTCGGAGGATGCCCGCAAGTCCGGGAAGCGACGTGGGCGGTCCGGGATCGGCGTCTCGCTCGGGTCGAGCGTTGCGCGCGCCGGGCGCGTTCTGGGCGTCGTCGAGCGCCGCCGCAAGCGGGCGAGGCGAACAGTCTCAACCGACGAAACGCGGGCCGGGGAGACCGCCGAAGAATGCGAAACAGTACACACCTCCGACGTCAGAGGATGAGTACGAAGATTTCGGTGGTGAGGACAAGGAGGACGATGACGGAGAATATCGACGAAGTAACGCAAACGCGCAGCGCGCTGTGCATAGAATTAGACAAGGCATGTCCGCCGTCGGTCGTCCTCGAGGTGGCAGCGCGCAGCGAGCGAATGGTTCTCGCAAGGGAAAGCCCGGACCCAAGCCAGGCGCGGCGGCGGCGAAGAAAGCCGCGATGATCGCCGCGGGCATCCCGATTCCAGTGTTACCGCCGGGCGTCAAGCGCGGACGCGGGCGTCCACCAAAAAGCATGCTCGTCATTCCCGACGGGCCGGCAAACGCGAATCTTTCAGACTACGTCCTTCGATCCATAGCCGAAGTCGACCCCGCCACCGCGGAGCGAGTGAAACCGAACAGGGCAAGGGATCGCGAGTACGACGACAAGCCGAACAAATTGAGGATACGATCACCGAAATACGATCACATTCACGTCGAAGAAGAGAAGACCGCCTGCGTGGCGTGCGGACGAGTCGATGGTGAGGACAGAATGCTTCTTTGCGACGGTTGCGATCGAGGGTATCACACGCACTGTCTCGTTCCCAGACTGGATAAAGTCCCAGAGAATGAATGGTTTTGCTACGAGTGCGTGAGCCACAACCGTCCCAAAACGGCAGCCGCCGAAGCGTTCGAGCGACGAAAAGCCGCCAAGGCGCCCAAGACGACCTACGAAGCGTACGACGAATGCGAAGAGTACGACAAGGACGGTCAACGTCTCAGCGACAAGTTCAAACTCAATGGCGAACGCAAGCGTAAGCCAGGACCGAAACCGGGCTCGAGAAACAAACTCACCAGAAGATACAGCGATGGATCACGCGATGATCACATGAGAGGCCCCGTCGACGATCCAGACACGATCGAAAAGCGTCCGGTGGGTCGTCCTCGCAAGGACCCAAACGCGTGGTCGGATGAACAGCTCGAGGCGTTACAAAACGCGCAGGTGCGCGTCGATCTCGGTCGTAAAAACTTTTGGACCGAGGTGGCGAGTTACGTACCGGGTAAAAGCGCGCGCGAGTGTCAAGCCAAAGTCTACGCCGGTCTCAATCTCGGCGATGTAGACGGCGACGAACGTCCGGCGGAGGACGACGCCGCGGCAGAAGAAGCGCAAGACGACGACGACGATCTCTCCGAAGACGATCGCGACTTCCCTCGAGAGCGCACGCTCCGAACGCCCACCAAACCAAATTCTTCTCGAGAAAACATCGATCGCTGGCGTCATCGCGCACACGCGCCACCCGCGTGATTAATGCATACGCGAGTCGTTTTCGCATCTCTGCCGCAACCGCCGCGCGTGTCCCCATTCGTTCGCCCCTCTCATGCGCGACCGAACCTTTGGCGCCCTCGCTCTCGCCGCGCTCACGCTCGCCTTCGTCTACTACACCCTCTGGCTACTCGTCGTTCCTCTCGTGGACGACGGACATCCCGCGCTCGCCCTCTTTCCCCGTCCCGAGCTCGCGGTGGCGTTTTCAGCCCAATTGGGCGCGGGCGTCGTCTGTCTCTCCGTCTTCATCGTCGGCGCGGCGATGATCATCCATCGACCGCGAAAGGAAGAGAAGCGCGCGTGATCGTCGAACGCGCGATGTCGAGCGAGGCGCAGGACGCGACGCGCGCGAGAGATTCGGAGGTTCGGTTGGTGTCCCAATTACGACGACGAGACGACTCGGGACTCGACGGCGAGACGTGGAGCGACACCGACGCCGAGGACGCGAGACGGACGCAGAGAGACGAGATTGCCGTCCTGACGAGCATTTTCGACGAGCGCGCGCGAGGAGAAGACGCGGAGGCGGCTCGAGATGGTACGCTGTACGACGAGGACGACGCCGAGACGACGCCGAGGAGGTTTCGACTCGAGTTGGAGATTGAATTAGAGGCGTGTTCGACGGGCGAGTGGGTCGTGGAGACGACTCAAGAAGACGCGTGCGACGATGAAGGGACGCAAATTCGCGCGAGATGGATGCCAACGATTTTTTTGGAATTTATTCTACCGGAAAAATATCCGACGAGAGACGCGCCGGCGTTTGTCTTGACGTGCGACTGGTTGTCGAATAGTCATCTGAGCGCGCTGTGCGCGAGGTTAGACGACATGTGGAACGCCTCGCGGTCGAGCGGCGCGATCGGTGAACCCATCGTGTTCGATTGGACCGAGTGGTTGAAACTTGCCGCGATGGAGGAGACGCTTGTTAACGCGGACGGGGTCTTGAATCTGTCCAAGAAGGGGTTGGGATGGGCCGGCGACGGATTCGAGCTGGATCCGCGTGGCGTCGCGACGGCGAGAGACGCGAGGGAGGCTGAGTTTTCCATATTACGCGCGGATGCCATCGGGCGCCGTCGAGAATTTTTAGCGAGCGAGGATAACGTCTGCGGGACGTGTTTTGCCGACGACGTGAGAGGCGTCGACATGCGTCGCGTCTCAGCGAGTTGCGGGCATCGCTTCTGCGTCGAGTGCGTCACGCGCATGGCGCGAGTGCACGTCCGAGATGGCACCGTCAATGAGCTCGTGTGTCCGGATCCCGAGTGTTCTTCCTCGATGGATCCACAGACGTTACGGGAGGTTTTAGACGACGAAGAATTTACAAAGTATGAAGCCTTGGCGTTGTCGAAAGCTCTCGACGCGATGCAAGATTTGGTCTACTGTCCTCGATGCGAACATCCGACCATCGAGGACGAAGATCACTGCGGGAGATGTCCCAGCTGTCTGTACGCCTTTTGCTCGCTGTGCCGATCGACGTGGCACGCGAGATCGGAGCCGTGTTTGAGTCCCGCGCAGCGACTCGCCGTGCTCGAAGGACGCAAGCGCGGCGACTCGCACATGTCCGAGGAGGCTTTACGAAAATTTAGAGAAGAGATGGCCGACGCTTCCGCCGCGGCATACGTCGCTCGCAACGGACGCACGTGTCCAGACTGTCGGCAGGGCATAGAAAAAAACGAGGGATGCAACAAGATGACGTGCACGTGCGGATGTTTCATCTGCTGGACCTGCGGAAAAAAACTCACGGGCGACGGGTACTCGCACTACAGAAACGTCAACGGCGAACCCGGCACGAGCGCGTGTCAACTCTTCGACCTCGACGCCGTGCAAGCGTGGGAAAACGAGATGGCGGCCCTACAACTCGGCCGTCGAGGCGGCGGCGGCGGCGAGCGCCGCCGAGACCGCGCCGCCGACGTCGTCTCGTGCGTTCGATGCAAAGCCGCCAACGCGAGATTCGACAGAAACAACCACGTTCGGTGTTGGTCGTGCAACACCTCCTTTTGCGCCGCGTGCAGGTCGGTCGTCGCGAAAACGTCCGAGCACTACGGTCCCGGAAAGCCTTGTAAACAACACGCGTAAACAACATGCCGCGCCGTGCCGAGACGGGCGCCGCCGCCACGCCGTCGGGAAAAAGCGCACCCACCTCTGCGCGACGCATCTCCGCGCACCACTTCGCGTCCGTCGAAGCCGACGACCCGCGCGACGCTCGAGACGCTCGAGACGACGCTCGCGCCTCGCGCGCCGTCGTCGTCGTCGTCATCGTCGTCGTCGTCGTCGCGCATCTCGAGCGTCGTCGCGCGGGATGGCGTCCGCGGGGACGTCCGCCGTCTGGGACGCATTTCTGCTCGTCGATCCTCTCCTCCCCACCGGTGGATTCGCGCACTCGCTCGGTCTCGAACCCACCTTACTGAGCGGTGCGCTCGCGGACGACGACGACGTGCGGACGGTGGAGGCGTTCGTGCGGGACGCGGGACAGAATGCGCTCGACGCGCAGGCGCCCTTCGTCTTGGCGGCGCGCGAGTGCGCCGCGTGTGAAGACCGCGCGAGAGGACTCGAACGGTGGAGGAAGTTAAACGCAGAGTGCCGAGCGATGTGTGCGTCGAACGGGGTGAACAGACGGGCGAGCGAGTCGATGGGATCGGCGCTGTTGCGAGCGACGACGACGGCGTTCGGAGGTGAAGACGCCGAGGACGGCGCGGCGGCGTTTTTAGCATCCATCCGGCGTCACTCGCGAGGAAAACCGAGAGAAGCACCGCAACAGGCGTGTGTGTTCGGCGCGGCGTGCGCGGCGGTGGGATTCGACGCCCTCACGACGGTGCGCGCGTTCGTCTACCTGGCGACGAGAGACGCGTGCTCGGCGGCGACGCGTCTCAACGCCAGCGGTCCGCTCGAGACCGTCGCCGCGCTTCGACGCGTCTCCATCGCCGCCGAACCCGCGTGCGCACACGCCGTCACCGCGTACGAGTCCCATCTCCGAACCCGCATCTCTCCCGACGCCGACGCCGACGCCGCGTTCGTCGCCCGCGTCGCCCGCGCCGCCGCCTCCGCCCCCATCGCCGATCTCGCCCAGGGCGCGCACGACGAATCCGCCGCGCGGCTCTTCAACTCGTGACCGCGATCCCTCCGCGCGTCCTTCTCGACCCCGACCCGAAACCGACCGCGATCGACTTCAATACAATCCAATCAATCCCCGCGCACACTCCTTCAAAGCGACGCGACGTTTGACGCGAACCGACGACTGGGACCCCATAGACCCCCTCTCGACGAGTCACGATTCGTCATAGACGACCACCGACCCGGACCTCCGAACGGACCGACCGTGTCGACCGACCCGTGCCTTTTCGCGCGGATTCACGAGTTATGACTCGTCGAGAGACCCTGGCCATACGCGAAACGACGCGAACCGGCGCGAACGGGCGCGACGATCGACCCACCGCGATCGACACATCGACGCGCTCGAGGTGCGACGCGTGACGCTCGATTCGACGCGACGCGACGCGCGATGGATGCGAAAGGGGTTGTATGACGTCGTCGTTCGCGCGGCGCGCGGCGCGCGCGACGCGACGCGCGTGGGTGGGACGGTGACGGTTGGAAGTGGATAACGATGACGCGGGACGTGGCAGGCGAACGGACGCGCGCGCGCGTCGGTGGTGAAGGCGCGAATGGACGCGTGGACGGTGTGACTGACGATGGAAACGTATGAGTCGTGTTTTGGAACCGCGCGCGCGCAGAGAACGTAACGATGGTTGATTGCTCCGCCATCACCGCCCAGGCGACGTGCGCTGCCACGCAGTACTGCAACTACGCGGCGACTACTGGTTGCACACGTGCCGCGTCTTTCTTCGGCGGTAAGGCTGTGTTGCCGACCGGTGCCGGTTATGGTATCGTCATCGGTTTCGGTTTGTTCTTCTCCGTCGCCACCGGTATCATCATGGGTCTCGACAAGAGATACGGGGGTACCAACGTCTCGTCCGAGTTCTTCAACACGGCGGGCCGTAACGTCAAGACCGGTTTGACCGCGTCTGTCATCGTCTCCCAGTGGACCTGGGCGGCGACTCTTTTGCAATCTTCGAACGTTGCCTACCAATACGGTGTCTCCGGTCCGTTCTGGTACGCGTCTGGCGCCACCATTCAAGTGTTGCTCTTCGGTATGCTCGCCATCCAAGTGAAGCGCTACGCGCCGAACGCGCACACCATTTGCGAAATCATCGACGCTCGTTGGGGCGCCAACGTGCAAAAGGTGTTCATCTTCTTCTGCTTCTTGACCAACGTCATCGTTTCCTCGATGCTCGTCCTCGGTGGCGCCGCCACCGTGAACGCGCTCACCGGTATGAACACGACGGCCGCGGGTTTCTTGATCCCGATCGGTGTCATCGCGTACACCATGGCCGGTGGTCTTAAGGCTACCTTCTTGGCTTCCTACATCCACACCGCCATCATCTTCGCGATCTTGATCTCCTTCATCTACATCGTGTACGCTGGTGCCAGCGACAAGGGTCTCGGTTCCCCGTCCAAGGTGTACGACCTCCTCGCGAGCGTCGCGGCCCGTGACGTCACCAGCGCCGAGTGCCTTGAGCGTCTCACCCAAGGCCAAAACTGCGGTGCGGTCGACAAGAACCAAAAGGGTTCTTACTTGACGATGCTTTCCGAGGGTGGCGTCATCTTCGGTATCATTAACATCGTCGGTAACTTCGGTACCGTCTTCGTCGACCAATCGTACTGGCAATCCGCCATCGCCGCCAAGCCGAGCTCCTCCACCAAGGGTTACCTCCTCGGTGGTCTCGTTTGGTTCACCATTCCGTTCGCCCTCGCTACCGCCATGGGTCTCGCCACCGTCGCGCTCGACTTGCCGGTCACCGGCGACGAAGCCGGCGCCGGTCTCGTCCCGCCGGCCATCGCTACCCACTTGATGGGTCAGGGTGGTGCCGCGGCGATCGCCGTCATGCTTTTCATGGCCATCGTGTCCACCGGTTCCGCTGAGCAAATTGCCGTCTCCTCCTTGTTCGCCTACGATGTCTACCGCAAGTACATCAAGCCGAACGCCACCGGTGAAGACATCCTCCGCGTGTCTCGCTACGGCGTCGTCGCCTTCGGCGTCTTCATGGGTATCTTGTCTTTGATCCTCGACGAGCTGGGACTCTCCCTCGGCTTCGTCTACCTCATGATGGGTATCTTCATCGGTTCCGCCGTCATGCCGATCTCCTTCGTCTTGACTTGGGACAAGGCGAACGGACAAGGCGCCGTCGTCGGTGCCATCACCGGTCAAATCCTCGGTCTCATCACCTGGATCTCCGTCGCCGCCGGCTTGTACGACAAGGTTACCATCAAGACCCTCGGTATGAACTACCCGATGCTCGCCGGTAACGTCGTCGCCATCTGCTCCTCCGGTATCGTCCACGCGGCCATGTCCTACATGAACCCGCAAAACTTTGACTTCAGTACCTTGAACGACCGCATCCAGCTCATCGACGATAAGCTTCCGGAGTTCGAAGAAGACGAAGATTCCAACCCGCAACAACTCGCGGACGCTCTCGCCTGGATCAAGAAGTGGGGCCTCGGCTTCTCCTTCATCATGATCATCGTCTGGCCGTGCTTGTCTCTCCCGGCTGGCTGCGGTACCGCGGCCGGCTGCGGCGTCTTCAACAAGGGTTACTTCAACCTCTGGGTCGGCATCGCCCTCGCGTGGGGTACCGTCGCCACCGCCGTCATCATCCTCTTGCCGGTGTACGAATCTTGGGATTCCATCTCCATCGTCCTCAAGGGCATGTTCACCAACGACGACGTGCACATGCGCATGGACATCATCGAGGGTAAGCTCGACTCGCTCCTCGCCCCGGGCTCCACCAAGGAGAACGAAAAGTTGTCTCAACAACCGGGCTACCGCGCCAAGCTCATCGCCGGCCACTTGTAAGCGGCTGAGCCGTCACGTCGCTGAAGCGCCATGAAGCGCTCGCGCGAACATATCATTATTTACGAGCCAAAATTCTTTCTCTCACGCTGCTTCTAAGCATGTAGAGCGGTAGAGAGTGCACACACACGCATGTAATGAACACAATTCCACCGTGGCTTAACGACGTTTCACCACTAAAACGCTTCCGCGGTATAGCTCGCGCGCGCGAGGACTGAACGCTGAACGCGATGAATTACGATATATGTAGAAATTTTATTACATGATGAAATAACGTCGAGTGAGTGGGAGTTCCTGAGCCGGTTCGCTCTTGAGAATGACGCCGTCAGCACGCACTTCGTACGTCTCCGGATCGACTTCAATTTTCGGACATGCGTTGTTCAAAATCATATCATCCTTGGTGAGGTTTCTGCACTTTACGACGGCTTCCACTCGTTTCGAGAGCCCGTAGGTTGATCCGACGTCCGCCTTCGCCGCCGACGCGCTGACAAAAGCGATGCAACTCTTACCCGGTTTTAAAGCTCCGAACATGCCTCTCATGATGACGGGCTCCGGCGTGGGGATGCTCGCATTCGCATCACCCATCTGAGACCAAGCAATTTGTCCACCCTTGACGATGAGTTCCGGCTTGGCGCCGAAAAAGGCGGGTTTCCAAATGACGACGTCGGCAAACTTTCCGACTTCCAAGCTCCCAACCTTGTGAGATAAACCGTGCGCGATCGCTGGATTGATGGTGTACTTCGCGATGTAACGCTTCACTCTAGCGTTATCCACACCGGTGTTTGCATCTTCGTCCAGCGCACCGCGCTGCTCCTTGTTCGAGTGCGCCGTCTGCCACGTTCGACGAATCACCTCGCCCACGCGTCCCATGGCTTGCGAGTCGCTCGCCATGATGCTGAGCGCACCCATGTCGTGAAGCACGTCTTCCGCGGCGATCGTCTCGGCGCGGATGCGAGACTCGGCGAACGCGACGTCCTCCGGAATTTGTGGGTCCAAGTGATGACACACCATGAGCATATCCAAGTGTTCATCGACGGTGTTTTTCGTGTACGGACGCGTCGGATTGGTGGACGACGGGAGAACAGCCTTTTCACCGCACACCTTGATGATGTCGGGCGCGTGACCTCCACCGGCGCCTTCGGAGTGATAGGTGTGGATAGTGCGACCCTTAAATGCCTCGATGGATTTTTCTACGCAGCAAGACTCGTTCAGGGTGTCTGTGTGAATGGTGACGGCGACGTCGTACTCTTCGGCGACGGAAAGACAGTTGTCGATGGCGGCGGGCGTGGTGCCCCAGTCTTCGTGTAACTTCAAGCCCACGGCGCCCGCGCGGATGATTTCGTGTAAACCCTCGGGCTCAGCGGTGTTTCCTTTACCGGTAAAGGCAAAGTTGAGAGGCAACGTGTCAGTCGATTCCAACATGAATCGAATGTGTGCGGGAGACGGCGTACACGTCGTCGCGCACGTCCCCGACGCGGGACCGGTCCCTCCCCCGAGAAGGGTGGTGATACCGCTCGCGACGGCTTCCGTGCACAACTGCGGACATATGTAGTGAATATGCGTGTCGAGCGCGCCGGCGGTCACGATACATCCCTCCGCGGCGATGGCTTCCGTGTTCACGCCGACCACCATGCCTGGCGTGACGTCCGCCACGTCTGGATTCCCACCGTGACCAATACCGACGATATGTCCATCTTTGATGCCGATGTCAGCCTTATAAATGCCCGTGTGATCAATGATGAGGGCGTTGGTGATGATGGTGTCCAAACAATCCGCCGCTCCGACGCCCGCCTGTTGCGCCATGCCTTCTCTGAGCGTCTTCCCGCCGCCGAATTTAGATTCCTCACCTTTCATCGTCAGATCGCGCTCTGGCGTCACGTACAGATTCGTATCTCCCAATCGCACGCGATCACCCACAGTCGGTCCGTACATGTGCGCGTACTTGTGTCTCGGAATCATCAAGGGCTCGCCCGCGCCCAAATCCTCGGCGTCGACGTGCCCGAATCCTCCGTCTCGCACGCGTTGCATGACTTCCTCGATTCTCTCCGCCGTCGCCGGTCCATCGACGAGATTATTACCGCCCTTGACGACCCTGTTCCCGGCGATGTCCACGAGCGTCACCGTCTTCGATTCCCCCGGTTCGAATCGAACCGCCGTGCCGCTCGGAACGGCGAGTCGTCTCCCGAACGCGCGGCGACGATCGAAACTCAAATACCGATTCGCCTCGATCAAGTGAAAGTGACTCCCCACCTGAATGGGTCGATCGCACGTGTTCGTCACTCGCAGCTTGACCTTGTCTCGTCCCGCGAGTAATTCGATCGACTCCTTGGACGTGCACACCTCGCCCGGCGCCGGAGACTTTTTCGCCGCCGCCGGCGCGAACGCGTCCGCCGCCGGTACCGGTATAAACGATCCACGCAGCGCCGACTCCAGATCCACGTCGTCCGCGCATATAGCGTCGTGCACCGTCACTAATTTCGTCCCATCCGGGAACGTAGCCTCGATCTGCACGTCCCCGACCAACTCGGGGACGCCGTCCAGCGCGTGTCGGCGTCCGAGCATCCTCTTCCCCTCGTCTTGCACCTCTGCCGCCGTGCGCTCGCCGCCGCGCGCCAGCTCGGCGCACTGCATGGCGATCAACGCCACGGCTTCGGGATGATTCAATCGCATCCCGGACGCCAGGCGTCGCTGCGCGAGGCGTCCCGCCGCGTACAGCGTCGAGAGTTTGTCCACCTCGCACGGTGTCAAACGCATCGCGGTCTCCTGCGTCTCTCACCCGTTCCTTCGCGTTCGTCCGCGACGCGCGTTCGATGGTACGACTATCGCGCGTCGCTTTCCGCGCGTCGGTTCGCGGCGCGCGTCGTCGCGTCGACGTGTGCGGCGATTGGTCGTCCGTCGAATGCGAGAAGTCGCCGAAAGGTCACACCTCGCCTCGCGCGTCATGGGTGCTCCCACGCGCGCGCGCGACGGTGACGACCACGCGCACGGACACTCGCACGCGGTCGACGCGCACGGACACTCGCACGCGGTCGGGAGCGACGACGAAGTGGTATTCGGTGAATTACACGAACACGACGGCTTGAAGCCTCATCGACACGAGATATTGCGCGGGCCCGGCTCGTTCGCCAAGCGCCGACGCGCGAGCGGACGATCGAAGCGCGCGCAGACGTTCGCCGAGCGCGCGTACACGGTGGGCATCGGTGGTCCCGTGGGGACTGGGAAGACGGCGCTGACGTTGGCGCTGTGCCGGCGGCTGCGCGACGCGTACGACGTCGTGGCGGTGACGAATGACATCTTCACGAAGGAGGACGGTGAGTTTTTGATCGCGCACGACGCGTTGAGAGATCCCGGACGCGTACGGGCGGTGGAGACCGGTGGGTGTCCGCACGCGGCGATTCGAGAGGACATATCGGGAAATCTAAACGCGGTGGAGGAATTGACGGCGAAATATCCGGGCGTCGACGTGTGTCTCATGGAGAGCGGCGGCGATAATCTCGCCGCGAATTACAGCAGAGAACTCGCGGATTACATCGTATACGTCATAGACGTGTGTGGCGGGGATAAAATTCCACGGAAAGGCGGTCCCGGGGTGACGCAGGCGGATTTGCTCGTCGTCAACAAGTGCGAGCTCGCCGACGCCGTCGGCGCGTCTCTCGAGGTGATGGAACGCGACGCAAAGAAGCAACGCGAGGACGGACCGGTGGTGATGGCGCAGGTGAAAAAGGGCGTCGGCGTGGACGAGATCGTTCGGCATATTACGCGCGATTGGGCCGAACAGACGGGTCGGAAGATTGTCCCGCTCGATAAAAGCGCATAAAGTGTAAACGTGTCCCCTCACCCATCACGCGCGACTCTTCGCGCCTCACTTCGCGCATCGTCGCTCGTTCGTCGCGCGTCACCGGTCAAATCGTCCACCGTCGTCGGTTCGTCGTCGTCGGCACTGTCGTCGGCACGTCGTCGTCGAAGCGCGTCGTCATGGAGCGCGCGTTCGCGAGTGACCCAGCGGCTGCGCGCGCGTGCGAAACCTCCGTTCTCGACGTCTCCCGCGTCGCCGGCGTCTCCGCCGTCACGCGATCGTACGCGGCGTACCCGGTCAAGACGCTCGCGCCCAAGCGCGCGCGCGCGGACGATTGCGATTGCGCGTGGGTGTACGTCGTGAACATGGGGGGCGGGTTGGTGAGCGGCGACGCGAGCGGGACGCGGGCGCGCGTCGAGGACGGGTGTGCGCTCGTGCTCGCGACGCAAGGGACGCAAAAGGTGTATAAACACAATAAACGTCGGTGGGGAGACGTGGGGGCGGGCGCGAGCGATGGGTCGGCGGTTGATGGTGAACGAGTCGGGGAGACGGTGTCGGCGCTGTACGCGAGCGTCGGGCGGGACGCGCTCTTCGCGTCGTTGCCGGATCCCACGCAAGTGTTCGCGAACGCGGTGTTTCGTCAGACGCAGGCGATAGACATGCGCGCCGGTGGGTCGTGCGTGTGTGTGGATTGGTTGACGTCCGGGAGGGTGGGGTACGGGAACGAACGGTGGTTGTTTGAGCGAGCGGAGACACGAACGCGCGTGACGGTGGACGACGAGCCCGTGGTCGTCGAGGCGGTGCGTTTGCGGTCGTCTTCGTCCTCGGAGGGGGCGATGGTGAACGGGGATCGTTCCTTGGCGGAAAAGATGGGCGCTGTGAACGTGTTCGCGACGCTCATCGCGCTCGGACCGAGAGTGGAGACGCTGGCGAAATCGTGCGCCGAGTGGGCTCGCGCGCGCGCTCGAGAGCGCATGCGCGGTCGCGGCGCGTCGTGGGTACTCGAACCTTCAGAACTGGTCAAAGACGATCCCACATGTATGTTCGTCACCGCGAGCGAGCTCGAAGAAGAGATTCACGGTGCGAACGGCGTCGTCGTCCGCTTCTTCGCCGCCAACACCGAGTGCGTCTACGACGCCCTGCGAGAGATCCTCGCGCCCTTGGAATCCCACATAGGCGCCCCGCCCTACGCCGAGCGCGGACTCTCGTGATCTCGATGCATCGTTCGCGCGTTCGTTCGTCGCGTCGTTCTCACAGTACCGCTCTTTAAAACCATGATAAACAGTATTTGTAGTTAGTATTACACGTCGAGCAAAAACAACGTCCCTCGCCGACATCCATCTCCGACCCCCCTTTCCCTCCCCTCGCGTCGTCCCGCGCGTCACCGCGTCGTCACGCGCACCCTCATCAATCATTCTTCGGCGCCCCCATCCCCGCCGCGCGCTCCGCGTCTCGCTCATCGTGAGGTTTCCCGTCTCTCATCAATCGCTTCACCGCGCGTTTATAATCCTTCGTCTTCATGTGCGACGCCAATCCCGCCTCGGTCGCGAACCGCCTCCCCGTCGCCACCGCGACGAACGCCCCCGCCTCCTCGTCGATCGCCGTCTGATTCGCGTCGTCGATGAGCGCCAACGACGTCGCCCCGCGTCGAACCTCACCGCCCGCCGCCGCCACCGCCGCCGCGTGAAACGCCTCGTACCGCACGTCCGCGTGCGTCGACGAGCGCTCGTGGACGCGCCGGATCGTCTTGCACGCGTGCGTCTTCGTGTTTCGACCCGCCGTCTTGCGCTTCACCTTGCTTCCTTTCTTCGCGCCCATGGTTTTTCGCGGCGCGCGTCGGCGTGCGGCGTCGCCGAGTGACGCGGGACGGCGCGCGGGCGCGCGACGACGACGACGACGACGCACGACGACGTGAAAAAATCTGGAAAAAATAGGCAAGGTCAACGATGGCGTCGCGCGCGCGTCCGGCGGTTGCAATCTGAAAAACGACGTGGGATGGAAGTGTGTGACGTGACATCGTCGCGCGCGCGTCGGCGCGCGGTTCGAGCGTCGCCGGGACGTCGAGGACGCGTTCGTCGTCGCCCGCCGTGCGAAGGGTCAGACCGCGGGGACGTCGAGGACGTGGCCGTCGTCGCCCGCCATGGTGCGAAGGGTGAGACTGATTCTGGCCGCGCGATGGGTTCGCGATCCGTCGGTGAAGACGTCGACGTCTCGAGAGGGTATGCCGTGCGTCCAACGCCATCGCGCGTCGTCGCGAAGAAATAAAACATCACCCGGATCGAGTCGGACGACGAACGGGTCGCCGAGGGCGTTGACGGTGGGGGCGAATTCCATGGCGACGGTGGAGAGGAGCGAGAGACTCGCGATGACGTCGCCGAAGGCGTCGAGGTCGACGTGGGGCGTTAAACCGTCGCCGGGGGCGTATTGGTTCACGATGCACTGCGAAAAGTCAAACAGGCGACGCTCGGCGTCGAGGACGTACCCGGCGTCGGACGCGAGGTCGCACAGTCGCGCCGAGAGGTGGACGAGCCACGTCGGGAGGGGCGAAAAACGCATCGCTTGGTTTTGCCGCAACCAGCCCTCGGCGTCCACGCGCTCGTACACGTGCATCAGTTCCGTCTCCGTGAACGCGCGTTTGACGTGAAGTAATCCTCGCGCGGCGTACGCGCACGTCTCTGTCGTCGTCGTCATCGTCGTCGTGGGCGCTCCATGCCCGCGCGGTCACGCGAGCATGGCGTCGAGCGCGTCGAGCGCCACCTTGGTTTCGGAATTCGCGTCGACGTCGTCTGGATCCTTCATCCCGGCGATCGTCTCTCGAGCGCGCGCGATGCGCGTCGTCGTCGCCGGCGATCTGAAATCGTCCACGGCTTTCGGGTACTTTTCGAAATCCACGCACCGAGCGATGTCGAGAAGCACCCTCGCCGCCGCTTCTCTGCAATTGACGTCGTCCGACGCCAAACACGCCGCCGCGTTCGGCACCGCCCCGAACTCGATCGCCGCCGCCATGTTCTCCTCGCTCTGCGTGAAAACGTGTTTCCCGAGCGTCAACGCCTTGACGCGCACGCGCTCGGCGCCCTCGTGCGCCATCAAACGCGCACACGCGCCCGCGCCGCCGCCCGCCGAAAACGTCTGCTGCGCCTCCTCGCACCCTCTGACGACGCAACTCAGCCCGTACAGCGCCTTCGCTCGAACCTCATCGCTCTCGTCTCCCTCCGCAACCTTCACCAACGCATCCACCACTCCAGCCTCAAGCGCGTGTTTCTGCGCCTCGGGATGATTCTGCGTCGTCGTCGCCAACGCCTCGCACGCCGACGCCCGAATCGTCGCTCGCTCGCACGTCAACGTTCCCGTCAACGCCTCCATCCCACCGATCGCGTGCACGTCCCCGGCGTTATCCACGCGCTCCACGCGTTCGATGAGATCCTCCAGCGCGCGTTCGATCGCGTCCGCGTCTTCATCGGACATCGGTCCCGTCCCCGTCGCCGTTCGCAGCGTCTCGACGTCTTCGCGCATCCTCGACACCTCATTCACCAATCCAGACTCCATCGCCTCGTAAAACCATCGACGCTCCTCGTCCGTGAACTGACGCGCGTGCGGCGCGTCTCTCGCGTCCTCGGCGTCGTGTTTGCCCTGTTGCGCGAGCGACCTGCGCGCGTCGACGACGACGAAGAAGGACGCCAGTCAGTCTGCGCACAAAAGTTTCACAAACGTCACGTCGTCTTCGCGCGCGTTCCGACGAGCGAGCGACGCGGGCGTTCCGACGAGCGACGCGCGACGCGCGCGTACCACTGTAACAGCGCGTTCCAGTTCATGGACGACGCCGGCGTCTCGGACGCATCGCGCGAGGACATGGCGGGGAATGACGCGACGCGTATGCACGTCGCGAGACGCGGACGCGATGCCGACGACGACCGCGATACGGACGACGACGACGACGACGACGACGCGCGCGAGCCTCGCGTCGACGCGCTCGCGCGGGAACTCGCGCGTTGCGCGCGCGGCGAGACCGAGACCGCGCGCGACGGACGCCGACGACGACGACGGTGGTGATTCCGCGTCGTCGTCGCCAGAGTACGGACGCAATCCGCTCACGGGCGAACCGCTCGAGGCCAAGGGACAGTTCACGGCCGTCGTCACCGGGATCGTGAGCGTGGCGCTCGCGGTGGGGTACCTCGCGCTCGCGCAGGTGTTGGATTCGAGGGACATGGCGCCGCCGCCGCCCGAGGCGTTGGGCGACGGGAGCGCGCGACCGGCGGATGAGATTCGTGGTGGGCGGTGAGGATGAATTTATTTTTTATTCTTTGGTTTGATTCGAGGGAGACGTTCGTCCGTCGGCCGCGCGACGTGGACGACGACGTGGACGACGACGGAGACGACGACGCGCGTTTTAATATTACCTTTTTTTGGTTTTTTTTGACTCTACGTACCTACTGCGAACACGGCGGCGAAAGAATGATGATGAAAGAGTGTCCCGATGGTGACGAGTGGTCTACGCCGACTCGCGAACCGGTGGGAGAATCTCCACGGCGCAGTTTTCTTTTAACCACTTGAACGCGAGCTTGGCCTCGAGCGTCTCTTGCGCTTGGGCGTAGAGTTGGTTTTCGTCGTACGGCGTGCCGAACTCTTCGAATTCCGCCTTGGCCTTTTCGACCTCGGCGAAGAGGTCTTCGCCGGTGACTTCGAGCTGTTCGAGCTTGGACAAGTGCTCGCACGCGATGGTGCGTCTGCACACGCGCTCGATTTCATCCTTTTGCTTTGTGAGGTACTCGTTCACCATCTTCGCCGACGCCAACTGTTCGAGCGCTTGCGGGGCTAATTTCTGTTTGACTTGCATGGAAAGAATTTGCTCAGAGTACATGTTTCTTCCTTGCTCTTCGATGAGAGAGCGAGGGATGACGACGTCGCACATGTCAGCCAACGCGTCGACGCACGCCTCGTCGATGGCGCGATCCAAGTCGTACTTGTGCTTCGCATTGATGCTATCCAAAATCTTCGCCTTGGCGTCGGCGATGGAGGTGGAACCCGGGTAAATCTTTTCAGCCAACGCGTCGTCCTCCTTCGGGTACGAACGGCCGAAGAGTTCCTTGACGGTGACGGTGAATCGCGCCTTGACGTCGCGCACGTACGCCTGCGGCCAGTCGCTCGGAAAAGTGATCTCAAACGTCTTGCGTTCACCGGTTTCCATGCCGATGAGCGCGTCGAGCAAACCCGGGAGCTTGATGTTTTCGCTATCGGTATCCAGCTGGAATTTTTCTTGCTTCATACCGGCGAGAGCATCGCCGTCCGAGCCGTCTTCGGCGATGCGGCACGCGTCGATATCCACCAACGCGGCGTCGCCCGCCTTCAATCCACGATCGGTGATGACGCGAAGCGTGGATAAATCCTTCACCGCGTCGGCATAAAACTTCTCCATGTCACCCTCCGCCGTCGAAGCATCCCCCGGCGACTGCACCTTGACCGAGATTGATTTATAGTCTCCGGTGAACTCGATCGTCGGCTCCATCTCCACCATAACCTCGTACACCATCTCATCACTCGGCGCCGCGTGCACGCCCGCGAAAGACGAAAACATATCCATAAAATGCGTCGTAATTCGTTCTGAATCCTGCAACGCCGTCGCCGCCACCAATTCCATCGCTTCGGGCAATGAATTCTGCAATGCCTCCTCCACGCACGCGCTCTGAAACTCCTTCTTCCCCACGTGATTGATTAATAATTGCATCGGAATCTTCGACGTCGCCTTCGATCCCTTCTTCGACGCGTTAAACCCCGGCACTTTCACCGTATCGTTGAATCCCTCGACGACGACGTCGTAGCATCTCTGCAACAACGGCTCGGGAACGCGCACGACGAGACGCGCGCGGCCCTCGCCGGCGTCCGACGCCTCCACCACGCATCCACTCTTCGTCGTCACCGTGCGCGCCTCAACGGCGGTCGCCGCCGCGGTGGTACCGACGTTGCGACGCGGACGCATCGTCGCGCGCGCGCGGGCGGGCGCGACGACGGTGCGCGCGCGCGAAGAGAGACGCGCGGGGGCGACGCCGGCGGCGACCGAGGTCGAGGCCGAGGACATCATCTCGCGCGAGAGAGAGGAGAGACGCGCGATGCGCGCGAGAGAGAGCGGAAGAGAGAGAGACGAACGCGAGCGCGCGTTCGTGGACGAGCGCGCGAGACCTCGGACGAGGGCGTCGGCGTGTGCGGGCGGGGCGACGTTCGCGCACAGGGACCCTTTTATCCATAAAAACCTGAACCATGTCCATAAACCCTATATTCACATATATAGATGATATATATAGTATATAGGAACATGGTGGAAATGGTACAGTTGAGGGTATGTGGATGTTTACATGTAAACGATTATGATCCATACGTCCGACCATGGAATGTTTATGTTTTGTGTTCCCGGTGGGTCGTTACCGCGCGACCCGGAGAGACGCGCGCGCGGCGATGACGTCCGCGCGCGGCGTCGACGACGCGCTCGTCGCGCGGGAAGACGCGCGTCGCACGCTTGTCTCCTCGATCGCGCGCGCGCGAGACGCGTTATCAAGCGCCGCCGACGACGCGCGTCGAGACGATGCCGTCGCGGATGAGGACGGTCTCGAACGAGACGATGATGATTTGCGCGACGTCGACGTTGACGCGCGCGCGCTCGCGTGCGCGGCGGACGATGCTGACGCGCATGCCTCTGTCGCGCGTCTTCTCGAGTCGTCCGCCGCGCACGCGCGATCGGTGAGCGAATTCGAAGACGAAGATGCGTCGACGAGCAAGTTGGAGCGCGCGGCGGCGAACGCGGCGAACGCGGCGACGCTCTTTCGCGACGCGTTCGCGTCGGCGTTCGAATCGATGACCGAAGACGCGCGCGCGATCGATGGGTTCGATCGAGCGTCGGCGGTGAAGAGGGTGGCGAGTTTGGGTCGACAGGTGTGCGACGAGACGAGAGACGCGACGTGGGACGCGTCTCGCGAGCGTCTTCGCGCGTCCGGTTGGCCTCCGAGTCTGCGTCCGACGGCGTTGAAATCGTTCTCGTGGTCGCTGGACGATCGCTCGGATGAGACGTTGGCGCGCGCGTTTCGAGCGCTTCGCGCGACGTCGGCGGCGAGGAGCGCGTTCGCCGGCGAAACCTCGTTCGCGCACGACGACGTCGCACTCGCCTTTGTGGAAGACTTGGCGGAATCGCTTCGCGTCACGTTCGCGACGACGGGTTCGCTGAGCGATCCGAGACGACCGGAGCGTCTGTGCGCGTGCGCGGTGGAACTCGCGGAGACGACGCCCGGCGTCCTTCGCGCCGAGCTCGATCGCGTTGTCTTCGCAGATGATCCTAAAGCCTCCGTGACGACGGCTCGGAACTACCTCTCCATGCTCGTACACGCGACCTCCGACGTCGTGCGCTCGCACGTGTGCGTCGCGTGCGCCGAGAGCGAAGATCCCTGGTGGTTACACGTCGCCGACCAGTGTCGAGCCTTCGACGAGCGCGTCTCTCGGCTCGCTTATCACGATCCGGAGTCCACGCCCAGGCTCCTCGACGCCCTCGTCTGCGACCGCGCGCACGCCGAAGCCTGGCTCGACGCTGAGCGCGAGCACGCGACGTCGCGCGCGGCGAAAATCTGGCGAGAATCGAAACATTGGACGAGTGCGCGCGGCGACGGCGACGACGTCAAGGCGCCGTACGTTGCGCAAACCATCGTCACCGAGACCAAAAATTCCCTTCAGAGCGCGTGTGGATTATCTAGAACGGACTGGCGCTCGTATTTTGTCAAGAGGGTCATCGCTCCCGCGCTGGATGACTTCTTGGAGGAGTGCGAGGCGCGCGCCGTGGGGTCGAGAGGGTTGGGTGCGCTCGTGGCGTCGACGGGGAGCTGGCGGTCGGGTTCGGACGGCGCATCGACCATCGCATCCGCCGTGAACGCGTGTGCGTTCGTCGCTCGAGCGTTTCGCGCGATGGCCGAAGAGACGGAGGTGCTGGCGTTCGGTGGAGAAGCGTTCTTCGAGGAATACGCGAGAAGAATGGAAAAATTCATCGAGAGATGGATCGACGCCGTCGCCGACGCGGCGGCATCGCAGTTCGCCGATAAGGTCATCGGGGACGTTTACGCTGGATCGACGCACGCGGGGAGATATGAAACGATCGAAGATGACGATGAAACGATCGAACGAAACCACGCGCCGAGTGGGTACATGCTCGCCGCGTTGGGACCGCTTCGAGACAGAACGCGTGACGCTCGAGATGCGTTCGGCGCCGCCGCGTTTGAAAAGTGTTGGCGCTCGATGGCGAGTAAGACGTCGCGCGTCGTGTTGGAGCGCGTCGCGTGTGTTGCGACGTTCACGCGCGCGGGAGCGAAACAATTCGATCGCGATCGAGTCGCACACGCCGACGCGTTTGCCGAGTGTGCGGCGTCGCCAAGAGGCGCGGCGGCGCTGCGAGCCAAGACCAAGGCGCTCGTCGATTGCGTCAGCGCGCTTTCGTGCGAGACGTCCACGGCACGGGATCTCATCGATGCGTTACAGAGCGACGGGATGAAGGCGTTATCTCGTCTCAACGCGCTCAAGACGACGCTCGGAATCACGGCGTTGGACGACGCGTCGCTTCGGCGCGTCTTGTCCCGGCGCGCCGACGTCGGCGCGGCCGGCGCGAACGCTTCGCAGTAGTGGACGATGTAATTTCTAAGAGTGGTTAGGTTTCAGAATTGACAACGGATTCGTGCGAACAAAGGAAAGAAAGAGGCGCTAATCGCCAATCTCTCGCCGACGCTTTTCTCTCGTACTCACCCGGCGCGTCTTTGGTCTGGGTCCGCGACGATCAATTCCTCCAATCCCCAATCCTCGTACGATCCGTCCGGCATGTACCGTCGCACGATAAACGGCACTCTCTTCTCTCTCAATTCCTTCCCGGCGATCTCCAAGGGATCCGTCTCACCCTCCAACTGCACCAACACCGGCGCGTTCATTGAAATTTGCAACGCGCGCGTCCCCAAAATTCTCGCCCGCTCGTACTTGGTCATGTACGGCGTCGTCGTGCGCTCGTGTCTCGGCACTGCGCGTCCAGCGCCTCGACGACCCTGTCCACCGGCGTGTTCATCCGATTCGATCACCGCGCGCTCGTCCGCGTCCTCGTCCTCGTCCGGGAGTTCATCCTCGATCGCGTCGTCCCGGTCGACGTCTTCGTCGCCGTAATCCTCGTGTTCGTCGTCCATGCGCGCCGTCACGTGCGCGTGCGATGGGCGCGCGCGCGTCTCGATCGGCGCTCGCGCTCGCGCGTCGGCGACGGCGTGTGACGACGCCGACGCGAGCGGTCGCGCGGTCGCCGCCATCGAGGGGGCGCGTCACCCTAGTTTTCGTTTTCGATGAGATGGGTAAAAAACGGCTACTGTATGTCTGTCTGTTTGTACGGTGTACGACGGGCGCGCGAGGCGGCGGCGAGCGCGTCGGCGGCGTCGGTCGCGCGGTACGTCAGCGATTAGGCATCAAGAAATAATATCGAAATTATGGTATGGGTGCGAGAAATAAATCGTCGTGACCCGCGGGTGAGGACGACGCGTCTCGACGTTCGAGTCGGGGCAGAACGTCGAACGCAGTCGCGCGGCTCGTTTAGTTGGGCACGTGATCGACGTCCCAGGCGAGGACTTGTCCGCCGCGGTCTTGGCCGAAGGTGGAGACGACGCCGGCGCTGATGGAGTGTTGCTGAAGACCGATGAGGATGGTCTTATCGTTGATGTCGATCTTGCGTTCGGCCTCGCGACGGTGGGCGCCGCCGACGGTGGCTTGCGTGAGGACGCCGGAGAGGTCGGCGACGCCGGAGAATTCAGACGCCTTCGCGGATGCGAAGGTGCGCGGAGGCACGGATACGCCGGCGAGCATGCGGCTGTTCTTCGCACCACCGGCTTGGGCGACGAAGTGGTAGTCAGCCTTGGCGGTGCCGGACGGACGGCGAGCGATGAACATCCGTTCGCCGAACCTGTTGCCGCCGTCCTCTTGGATGATGAAGTAGTGCTTGACGTCGTCGGAGCCGATGGTTTCGTCCTTGTCGGTCGAGGTACCCTTGGCGACGATCCATTCGAGACCATCGATGTCTTCGAAAGTCTTCTTGTCATTGCCGTCGTTCATCAAGGTTTGGTCGCCGCCGTCGGCGCGCTTGCCTTGACCCGCGACGCAGGAGCCCGTGGACGCGGTGTTGCAGAACTTGACGCGATCGTCGATGTCGGATTCACCTTCGATCATCTCGTAGGTGCCGGTGAGGCCGGTCGGGAGAGAGACATCGCCGGTGAGCGCGTTGAGCTTGGTCTTGAGGTCGGTGGCCTTGTAGATGCCGTAGTAACCGGCGGTGGAACCTTGCACGAACGCTTGGTCGCCGGTCGGGCTCGGAGAGTTGTGTTCGGTCTTCGCACCGCTCGCGTCGGCACCGGCGGCGTTCCAGAACTTGACGTTCGTGCCTTCGACCGGTTTATCTTGCCAGTGGAAGATGTCGCTGTGTTCGATGTCCTTGACGTTCGACGGATCGAAACGCCAGTTGATCTTCGACCAGCCGCCGGTCACCGTGAAGTCGTTCGTCGTGCGGAAGCGACCCTTGTGCCAGGCGTCGCGATCAGCCGCAGACGTGGCGACGGTGAAACCGTACACTTGACCGTACGCGAGACCGTTGCGCTCGAGGAAGTTGCATCCAGTTGCCTTGCACGACGTGCCGTCGGCCTTGACGTTCTTGCGGCCGACGTAGATGCGAGCCGGGACGATGTTTTGGGGGAACACCCAGTCGGTGCCATCGGAACGCTTGGCTTGCTTCGCCACCATGCGGTTGACGATGGCGGTCTTCATGTCGCTACCACCAAAGTTACCGTTGTAGCCAGACGGCGAGAAGCACGTGAAACGAGAGTCGCCGCAGTTGAACTCGACAATCTTCTCCCAGCCACCGAGACCGAACGCACCGACGGCGTGCAATTGCTTCGTCGCGATGTCGATGACGTGCGCGGAAAGACCGACGAAACCGTGATCTTTGGTCGCGTTCGCGTCGAGACCGGTCCACTCTTCGCCGGTGATCCACATGTCATCGACGACGCCCATGTCGGTACCCCATTGCTCGGCTTCTTCGAGGTGAGCCGAGCAGAAAGAGTGGAAAGTCCACGCGTTCTCGGAGACCGCGGTGTCATCATTCTTATCGGAAGTCACGAAGTGACCGTCCGCGGAGGTATCACCCAAGTGAGCGCCGGTGGCGACGGCGTTGTTTCCGTCGCGCGCGACGACCTTTTCGCCTCGCAAGTTGTAAACTTCGTCGAAGACCGAGCCGGACTGCTTGACCGTTGCCATGGCGTTCACTTGACCGTTCGGTGCCGCTTGAACCGCCTCGGCGAAGCCTTTACCCATCTGAGATCCCGCGGAGAACGAGGCCTGGGTGTTGCCGTTACCAGCGCCGACGCTGTAATCGACGAAGTGCACGTGCGAACCCGTGAACTTGGCGCCGTTTTGGTTCACCTGTTGGTGCCACGAGCGGCCTCCAGAGAGGTGACCGTACGACTCAGATTGGTAGATGACGCGCATGGTGCTGGAGTCCGTGCGCATCACGCCCAAACCATCCGGAACACCGGTGATCGCGTAACCGGTGTCCTTGTCAGACTCGCCGACCGTCATGATCGGCGCGAGCGGACCGAAACCCCAGTCCGTCTTGCCGTCCTTACCGTCGCGTTGGTACTTCGCCTCACCCATGGAATCGCCGGACTCGGCCAAGCGCGCGGCGTGGTAACCGATCGGCATGGAGTTGGCGGATTCGGACAGGTAGTGCGCGTCAACCTTACCATGCACGCTGGCGTACGCGCGTTGCAACCACGGCTTCTGTCCCGTGTACTCCACGCCGTCCACGTTGGCCTTGACTTGACTCACACTCGTTTGCAAGCTCGTCAAACTCGCCGTCGTGGCCGAGAGATCCGTCGTCGGGCACGCCGGGATCGAGCTCGGCAATCCCGCCGCGATGCCCGCCGCCACGAGCGCGCCGACCGCGCCCACGGTCGCCATACCGCACGACATCGCCGCCCACGTTTGCTGCGGGCGCGCGGTATCCATCGTCGTTTGCTGCTTTTCAACGTCCATCTCGTCCGCGAGCGTCTCTCGTCGCGTCGCGCACTGACGACGCGCCACGCTGTCCCGCACATTGCGGTATATCCTTTGAATATTCCCTCGGAATCTCCGGGACTTGACGAGTCACGACTCAAGAAAGAGTCCCTCACACCCGTTCGTCGCTTCGAATCTCCGAGACTCCGTTTGCGGTGTTTCGGGTATCTGCGTCCCCTCGACGCGAGGCGCGAGGCGACGTTCGGACGACGCGCGCGCGCGAACGGTCGAGACGCTCGTCCTCGGCGGTCGCGAACGACTCGCGCGAGGTCTGTTCGTCGCCTCGCGCGTCGCCTCGCGCGTCGCCTCGCGCCTCGCGTCGAGAGCCCGAACGGTGCGCGCGAACCGAAGAGACGCTCGACCTCGATCGCCGCGATCGCGCGAGGCGCCGTCGTCCTCGGCGTCTCCCGCGCGCGTCGATGGTGGACGCACACGATGGGTTTCGATCGCGCGGCGCGATCGCGCGCCGTCTCGGGAGACTCGCGAGAGCGCGGCCTCTCTGGCGGCGCCAGTGCGCGTCCGATCGACGATCGAGCCATGTCGCGCGCGCTCGCCTCGCGCGCGCGCGCGGTGAGCGCGCGCGAGGCGGCGCGCGCGTTCGAGGACGTCATCACCGCGTCGCGCGCGTCGTCGTCGACGACGCGCGAGGCGACGACGTCGCGAGGGGACGATCGCGCGGTGCGTGGATCAGCTCAGAGACGACGCGCGAGCGCATCGGCGACGACGATGCGACCGTCGAGCGGCGCTCGTGACGCTCCGTGGTACGCCGCCGCGCCGGGTGGACGTCCAGTGACGCTCCTGTACGCGTTCGCGAGCGCGCGCGATCGCGCGAGGTGGGAAACGTTCGGGGATTTCGAGCACGGCGGTTTGAGCTCGTGCGCGCTCGAGGCGGGCGGCGACGCGCGAGACGCCCTCGACGCCGTCGACGGTGCGTCTGACGGTGCGTCGACGTCGGCGATGCATGATAAAAGTCATCGCGAGGCGCTGATGCGATCGTACGCGTCGCTCGTGGGAACGATCGATTGCGGCGTGCCGTCGTCGGCGTCGAGTCGGTTGAAGCGAAGCGGTTTCGCGGGCGCGAGGACAAAACCGTTAGAGAAAACGCTCATGAATCCAGATCCGGCGATGGATTTCGACGCGTTTGATGCGTTCTGTTATCGCGTGCGCGGAGACGGTCGATCGTACATCGCGAGCGTGCGCACGGAGAATTGGATGACGGGCGACAGCGCCGAAGACGTGTGGCAGTGCGCGTTTTCTCCGCCGGCGGGCGAGTGGGTAGACGTCGTCGTTCCCATAGAATCCTTCACACAGACCTACCGAGGTCGCGCCATGTTCGATCACGAGCGCATGTCCGCCAATCGAGTCGTCTTTCTCGGTCTCGCCGTCGCCGGAAGCGCCAAGACGGATCTCGACGAGCGGCGCGAGGAATCCGACGGCGCGTTCAGGCTCGACGTGCACTCCATCTGCGGGTTACGCATGACGGACGACGAGATGGAGGCTCACGCCGCGGCGAGGCGAGGTCACGAAAATTACCCGTGTGGCGGTTTCGCCGCGAGCGCCGTGGAGGCGTTGGGCGAGAACTAGACGACGCGTGCGGCTCGTAGAAACCACACCTTTATAGTCCAGTCGGACCCGTCGACCCGTCGCCTCACTCCTCGTCGCGCGCGACGGCGTCCTCGTCGATCGGAACCACACGCGCGATCCCGATGCACGCCCCGAGCGTCGCCGCGCGCGGCGCGTCCACGCTCCTTCGCGCGCGCGCCAAAGTTCAACTCGAGCGCATCCTTCGCTCGCCGAACAATCTCGTCCCTGCGCGCCGACGCCGCGCGTATCACATCCCGGCGCGCGCTGGATGGAACGATTTCGCTTGGTCCCGCGCGTCCATCGCATCCAACGAGCTCGCGGCGTCGACCAAGGAGGGCGAGCTTCGAGCGATCGCGCTGGACGTCGGCGCAGACGCGGCGGCGGCGTATGCCGTCCCGGGACAGTTTATTCAGATACGCACGTCCGAGGACGGTAAACCGGCCTTCATCGCCATCGCGAGCGCGCCTGGAAAGAGCACAGCGGGCGAGGGGACGCTGGAACTGTTGGTGAAGGCGCAACCGGGAACGACGGCGAGCGATATCTGCGCGTTGGACGTCGGCGCCGAGGTGGAGGTGTCGCCGGTGATGGGAAAAGGTTTCAATCTGAGCGCCGTGAGCGATCGATCGCGAGCGATTTTGTTCGCCACCGGGTCTGGAATTTCTCCCGTGCGCGCGCTGCTGGTGAGCGGTGCGCTCGAAGGTAAGGAGCGCGTGACGCTGTATTACGGGACGCGAGACGTCGAGGCGACGGCGTTCGCCGAGGAATCGGCGTCGTGGCCGTGCGAAATCGTTCGCGTGTACTCTGACGAGAGCGGCGCGCACGTGCAAGACGCGCTGCGCGAGGATATCGCGAGCGGGAAGATCGACGTCGACGCCACGTTCGCGGTTCTGTGCGGACAAAAGGAGATGGCGGAGGACGTCATCGCGCTCCTCGTCGACGCCGGGGTGCCAAAGGAGGCGACGGTGATGAATTTCTAATCTAATCCTTCTACAGATGCTCTTTTTAGTATTACAGTACATTGCTGCGTTCCGTTTAATTTCTATCGTCCCCTCTCGATGAACCGAGGATAGAGCTCCGTTTCCGCGCCTCTCTCGCGCGCTTGATGGCTTCCTCGAGCGCGCTCACGTCGGTGGCGGATGTCGAACGGTTCATGGCGCCGACGCGGTGCATGGGCACGGCGCCGTCCTCCTCGGCGATGAGATCAGACTTGGACGGCGATCGTCCGAAAGCGTTCCGCGAGAAGGGCATGTCGCGAATGTCGCGCTCACCGTCATCTCTGCCGCCGTGGAAACTATTCATGCTGTTCGAGCGCGGAAGGTGCGCGGAGCGCGTCCTCTCCAACGCCCCGTTCGTGGGCGAGCCTTGCTCTGAGCTCGATGAGCTGGCGCCCGAATTTCTATGATGTGTGAACATCTCAAAGAATTGATGTCCGTAAGAGTCGCGTCTGCGCAAGCTTTTCTGCGTGTGGTACCTTGGGCTGTCGGGAATCTCGGTGCTCGGTCGCTCGTCGAGCACCTGATCGTAAATTTCAATCGGGCTCTGCGCCTTCCAAGCAGGAAGTTCGCTTTTACCTCGCACGAGCGGCTGCGCTGACGACGATGTCGTCTCGGACATGTTCGCCGCGGTGCGGAAAGACGAGAGATCGACAGATGTGGTTTGCGGCGAGCGGAATTTCGGAGCTTCAGACACGGCGTCCATCGCCGCTTGAAGCGCGCTCTTGCCTCTTATCGGCGTCGTCGGCGTCGGCGTCGATGGACGAGCGGGATCCGCGGTACCGTCCATCTTCGGCGACGACGGCACCTCGGTGCCGCTCGTCTGCATCGGGGGCTCGGACGCGAATCCGAACGGGCTATCCTTCGCCGTTGAGCTCACTGAGGACGTCTCGAGGCGTTCGCTCGCTAAAGACACTGTGTTGTCTCTCGGCGTCCCAGGAATGATGACCGCAGTCGCAGACGTAGTCGTCTCCGGAACTTTTGGCGATGATTTTGCGGGCGCTACGAACGCGCTCGTCGCCGGTTTCGGTTCCGGTTTCAGCTCCGGAGTCTTCGCGGGCGTCTTCGGCACTGGTAAAATCTTTGAAGGCGCCACGTCCGCTCCAGCAACCTTGATAGGCGTCGTCACGGATGTTTCCGGCGGCACGAAGGCCAACTTAGTACCATTCACGAAGCCAGTCATTCCGAGCACCTTCTTACTCGTCTGTTCCAAGTCGCGTCCGTTGCTGTTCATCAAGGCTCGAACGGGTAAATCGTACGGCCTGTTACCGAACGGTTGTTCGATTTGCTCCGCCGCGGCTTCGATACCGAAAAGCGCGAGCGAAAGAATCGCAGTCACGGGAACGACACCCCACACGCCGACCTCGTGCACTAAAATCATCGGTAACGAGCACATGTACACCATGAGCGTCGATTTCAAGTGGGTGATGATGCAACCTGGCGGCGGCTGGTTGACCACCTTTTCGCAGCTCCCGTAGTTATCCATGATCGCGCCAACTTCTAAGTGCATCGTGCTCGCGATGGCGGGTGGAACGTAACCTTTTCTATACGCCTCGACCACGCACGCGCGAAGCTGTTCGAGACAGAAGAGAACCTTGTTGTCGGCCAGGAACAAACCTTCCAAATCTCCCGCATCGAGGGGCGTCGTAAGTTGGCTCAGAATGGCGCCGTCGTTGAGTACCGTGCCGTTCAAACGATCCGCCACAGTCTCTTTCAACGCTCCGATGAGACCTAACGTTCGTGCGGTGAGCATGGGATCATCCGGCGCCACCCACGTACAAAACGTCCCTCCGAGATTTTTGCAGTAAAACAAAATGTTCCCAAGACACGTTCGGCCGTACCACCAACGCTCGTGCGCGTTGTTCCATCTAAACACGAGCATGAAACCCATGGGGAGACCTAAAACACCGTGCATGAACGGCGAGAGTCTGAACATGTTCGTGCCGAGACGAACCTTGGCGAACGCCACTGCGCATGCGCACGTCGTGCTCAAGAGCGTCGGCTGCACAGGACCGAGTTCGCGATTGATCACCCATCGCGGGTTCCTACCGAAGACCGCACTAAATAATCCATCATCGCTAAATTCCAACGGGTTCTCCGGATACAGTAACAGAGAGGCAAAGAACAATCCAGTGCCAAGAATGGAAAAGAGCACGAGCCGAGTCGTCTTGCTCGGATCACGCGTGATCCAAATGTTCAATAACTGCTGCATGATTTTCGTCAGCTCTCGCTCCATCTCCAACCAAGCGAGCTTATACCAAGGATCGAACACGACCACTTCGTCGTCGTCCTCTTCCTCCTCCTCTTCGTCGCTTTCGTCGTCGTCATTACCTCCGCCTCCGCCGCCTCTCATCCCGCGCGCGTCGTCGTCGCCGCCACCCTCACCGCCCGCCAGCACGGGTTCGGAATCGTTAGCCACCGTCGTCCCCGCTGCAGACTTGATCGAACCTCCGCTCGTCAACGGCGGGCTCTTCGGCGTCGCGAGCTTTTTCTCGCCCGTTCCTGTCTCTTCGTTGACTTTAGGTTTCGTCTTCGTCGTCGCCTGCACTTCGCCGTTCACCTCCGGCTTCTCCACGCCCTCCTTCGCGCCCGAGACGCCGTCCGCGCCGTCATCGCTCGCCTTACCTCTCTTCTCCCGCTTCGACGGCGGTAGTAGCTCCTCTTCGCTCAGCGCCAATCTCGGCGGCGTCTGACTCGTCGGCGCGGTTCTCGGCGGTTCCGCCGGCGACGTCTTCTCCTCGTCACCACCGCCGTCATCCGTCGACGAATCGATCGCGATTACGGGCGCAATCGCCGTTGTGTTCTCGCGCCTCTTCTCTATCGCGAGCGTATCGCTCGACCGCCCGTTGGTGTCGCGGTTTCTCGCGTCGCCGCCGTTCGCCGTCGTCCGTTTCTCCAATCCAGACGAAGATCCCATCCTCTGCGCTCCCGCGTTGGCGTTTGGCGCGCGTCCATCGCTCTTGACCACACCGGGCGAAGGATCCTTCCCGTCGCCGCCATCATCGGTCGTCGTTCTCGTCGCGTCGGCGTGCACGAGGACGATTCCTCGCGCGGGCGAATGAAGAATCACGCGCAAGAGATTCCTCGTCGGTCGCGCTCTCACGCGTGCGAACGTGCGCGCGCCGAGCGTACGCGCGGTCGACGTCGCGCTCGCGCGAGACGCGAGCCCGCACGACGCGCTCGCGCGCATCGTCTCCGAGCGCGCGACGATCAGTGCAGTCGAGTGGGGCTGGGACGGTATTGAAATGTACAGCGTTACACGGAACTAAGGACGCGCGAATCAAATCCCTCGCGCGCGTCGACGTCGCGGTGCGACATCGTTTCCACGCGCGAGTTCACGCGAGACTCGCGTCGTCGTCGTTTCGATTCTATTCGTCGGCGGCGTCAGAGCTCGTCCTTGACGTCCCGAGCTATTTGGTCGAAGTCCATCGCCGGACCGTATCTCTGAATCACCCGACCTCGGTCGTCGAGCAATACTTTTACGAAATTCCACTCCAGAGGCGCGCCGCCGCCTCGACCCTCGCGCTGCACGCGGTTCAAGACGGGATTATCGCTCGTCGTCGTCGGCTCGAAGAGCACGTCGAGAACGCTAAAAAAATCTCTCCTCAACTCCTCCTCCGTCCCCTGTTGACGCCCGAAATCGTCCGTGGGAAATCCTAATATGCGCAATTGATCGCCGAACGCGTCGTGGAGTCGAGCGAAACCGTCCACGTTGGCGTCTCGATAACCTCACCTCGACGCCACGTTGGTCACCAACGTCAACGAGCCCGGACGCGCGAGCAGTTCTGCGGGCACGCTCGCGCCGTCGATGTCGCGAAGAACGCCCGCGAGATCGTGAAACACGCCGACGTCTCCCGGGAGCGGTTTACTCGCCGCGCGAAGTCTCGCGGCGTGGTCGTGAGCGTTGAGAAACGGGCGAACCAACGCGAGGGCGACGACGAATCCGAAGAGCACGGCGGCGAACGCGATCGGACGCGATGGGAACGCGCGCACGCGTGAGCGCGGGTACGCGCGCGCTTGGGAGCCGCGGCTCCCACCGCGCTCGACGTCCATGCGCGCGCGGGAGTGTGGATGACGCGGATACGAGCGTCGGTTGACTCGCGAAGAGGAACGCCGCGGTATAATACAACAATAATCACTGCGTCGCGCTCGAGCGTCGACCGAGTTTGGCGCTCGCCACTTGCCCCTCCCAGTTCTTTTTAAATCTTCTGTACACGGCGAGCGCGGCGAGCGCATCCTCGGCGGGGTCGTGCGCGTCGTCGCCGCTCTGAATGCGAAGTGTGCAAAAATCTCTTGCCAGGTGCCGAAGCTTTCGAGGCTTGGCGAATCGCGGTGGACGAAGCAGCGGGCGCCAGACGGCGGTGTCGCGAACGTCGTCGCGCGGATGGTGGAGCTGGAGCGCCTGGAAGTCGTTCTCGAGGGCGTGACCGACGACGATGCGACCTCGGATGAGCGCGGCGACGTCGGCGCGCACCTTTGCGAATTCGGGCGCCGAAGAATCGACGTGCCGAGGCAATATACCAGAGACGTGCGTGCGATAATCCGTCACTGTTTTGTACGCGCGACTGTAAGAACAATACAACGCGTTCCCGTGTTCGTTCAAGACGCACACCTGGGCGAGCATGCTCTCGACGCCGCCGTCGCCGACGCCGACCATTTCGCAATCGAGCGCCACCACCTCTGTCTCTGAACAATCGTCGCTGAATGGTTTCGGTCGCTCGAGCGCGCGCTCATCGCGATCCATCGGTCGAACGTTCGCGTATGCGTCTCGGTGCGAACGCTTCCGAGCGTCGTCCCAGGACGCGGCGCCGTCGATGCACCCGTTTCCGACGACGTCGTCCCCGTCGACGCATCGCGCGAGACCGAGCGCCACGTCTCGTCGCCACAACTCTCTCACCGCGCGCCAAAACCCATCCCCAGCGTCAGACTCGCTCGTCGACGTCTCAACGAACGGAATGAACGCCGCCGACGCGTCCTCGTCCGACGCTTTCGATCCGACGAGCGCTAATTGATCCGCGCGCGCGTTATCCGTGTGCGGTCCGCCGACGTGCGCGCGCACTTTTTGAATCACCGTCTTCCCACGCCTCGCCCGCAACACGTACGCCGTCGCCACCGTCACCGCGTTCACCCCGCTCATCTCCCGCAATCTTCCCTCGCACACGCGCTCCATCGCTCGACACACCCACCTCGAATCGCTGTGAATCGTCACCTTTTCGTCGACGTCGTGTCGACTCAGCGCCGCGAACGCTGCGCACGTCTCCACCACGTTATTATCCATCGATCTCGTCGTCGTTCGCGCCGCAAAGTTCAACTCGTGCCCGAACGAGTACCACACGCCCACTCCCGACCGTCTGTTCCCGACGTCGACGCTTCCATCGACGTAACACTCGTCGCCCGCGTCTCGTCGGCGACGCTCCGCCGCCGCCGACCGCCGTCGTCCCTTCCCACCACCGTGCGCGCCGCCCCCGCCGCGCCCGCCCCCGGCGCTCGAGCGCACGACGACGCGCGCGTACGTCCGCGCGAACGCGCGCTCGAGTGCCGGCACCCACCGCCCGAGCGCGCGCGTCAGGTAAAAGCGCGCGACGAACCAAAACACGTCCCAGCGCGCGCGAATCAGTCTCCACGTCCTCGACGTCGACATGGTCCCGCGACGCGCGACACGCGCGAGCGATGCGATCGAACCACGCATCGTCGACCGCGTCGCCTCGCCGTCGTCTCGAACGATGGACGACGGCGACGACGGCGCGGCGAGATGTGATGCGCGCGCGTCTGGGCGTCTCGGCGGCGCATTCGAGTCGTCACGTCTCGACGCGCGCGGACGCGTCATCGTCGCGCGAGCGTCGACGAAAGACACGAGCGCGCGTTCGTCGGCGTCGGTGTCGTCGGCGTCATGGAGTACGTCTCGTTCGAGGGCTTGCGCCTGGACGGTCGACGTTTCAACGAATGTCGGCGCGTCCGGCACGAATTCGCCGTCGACGCCGCCGCGGACGGGTCGTGTCGACTCGAGATGGGGAACACGGTGGTGCAGGCGGTCGTGTACGGACCGTACGAGCGTCGAACGGCGATCGAGGAGGGAGCGAGCGAGGCGTGCGAGTGCGAGGCGACGTACGGCGCGAGCGCGTTTTCCACAGACGGCGCGCGGGCGGCGCGTCGCGTCGATCGGCGGTCGCAGGCGCACGCGGCGGTGCTCACGAAGATTGTCGGAGAGGTGGTGATGGTGGATTTGATGCCGAGGTGCGCGCTGAGCGTGCGCGTGACGGTTTTGTGTGACGACGGAGGCGCGCGGGCGGCGAGCGTCAACGCGGCGGTGTTAGCCTTGGCGGACGCCGGCGTGCCGATGCGTGACACGGCGAGCGCGGTGACGTGCGGATACCTCGATGGAGAGGTTTTAGTCGATTTGAATCGAGACGAGGAGCGAGGACGCGGGCCGGAGCTGTTGTTGTGCGCCGTCGGGGCGAGCGCAAGCGGCGACGGCGAAGACGCCGAGGACGACGAGCGTTTGGAGGAAGATTTAAGCTCGATGGAGATCATCGCCGAGGAATTGGAGCGAGGGAAAACGACCATGGAAACGTTTGATTCCATGCACGATCTCGCGCTCGCGGCGACGGCGACGATCGCCGCGTATATGCGAGGCGCCGCGTTATCGCGGACCAAGGCGTTGGCGAGCGCGCGCGCGCTCGAAAAGTTTTAACTCTCGACCGCGTCGGCGTCGCATGTCACGCGTCGCATTTCACATCGCGCCTTCGAGCGTCTTCGTCGACGCGACGCGCGACGCGGGCGCACCGTCGTTTGTAGTAAACACCTTAAAGTAGCCTTTGCCTTGCGCGTCTCGCCGCACACGTCGACCCGCGCGCGATGCCCGAGTCCAGCGCGCGCTCGCGCGACGTCTCGGCCTCGTCTGAGGTTCTTTCGAGCAGTAATCGCGGACGCGGACGCGGGAAACGCGCGCGATTGAGCACGAGCAGCGCCGACGTTCGCGACGATTCTTCGGGCCCCTCGCAGTGTCTGTTGGGATTCGTGCGCGTCGACGTGCGCTCGCTCGACGAGGCGAGCACGAGCGCGCCGAAATATGAGGAACCGCTCGAGTGTGGACAGGTGCGCGCGCGAAGACGCGCGAAGACGCGACGAGGACGACGAGAGACGTCGGGGACGAGTCGAGCTCGGGGACGTCGGTAACTAACGAGCCGCGCGACGCCGCGTGAACCGAGGCTCATGACGACGACGAGGACGACGCGCGGAGAGACTGACGATGAACGACGGCACGCGTTTCGTGACCTCGCGTCTAGGTGAGCAAACGGAGAGACGAGGGATCGACGACGTACGACGCGTCGAATTTACGACGGTTGCGAGGCGCCAACGCCGGCGCCGGCGCCGACCTGAACAGAGGTTTCGGTACTTTTCGCGATCGCGACCGGCGGGAGATTTACCCCGCTCCGTTGCACTCGATATTCAGCGCGCTCGAGGTGAGCGAGCGAACGCACGTGTTGGAGGACGCGGACGTGGTGACGTGGAGAGGGAACATGAGTAAACTGATGACGAGCCCGTGGAACGTCTCCGAACCGTGGACGATGGAGGCGGAGCTCGTGAATAATCGAACCATCGTCCTGAACGTCAAGGAGACGGAGGAAGGGTTGAGAAAAGCGCTGAATCGCGACGAGCGCGACGAGAGGATGTGTTACTGGGGGTACGCATTCGAGGAGGCGGTGTGCTCGGAGCACCCGTTCGAGGAACCAGTGGATTGCATGGAGTGTTTCTGTTGCGTGGTAAAGACGAAACTGGGCGATTTGAACGTGGTGATGTGCGGCGAGGTTGATTGCGTCGATGGTGATCAAGAGTTGGCGAATTACGTCGAGTTGAAGACATCGAGAGTGATGAACGACGAGCGTCAGGTGAAGCGCTTTGAAAAGGAAAAATTGCTCAAGTGGTGGGCGCAATCCTTTGCACTCGGCGTGCGACGCATCATGGTCGGGTTTCGCGACGATCGAGGCAAGGTGGTGAAAACACAAATGTTGGAGACTTTGAAACTGCCCGGATACGTCGCCAAGCACAAGGGTGCGTGGAGCGTGAAGGTGGCGTTGCGGTGCGCGTCGGTGGTGTTGACAAAGGTGAAAGAGTTGTTGTCGAGCGAGCCGAGCGGGACGCGCGTTCGCGTCGAATATGACCCGAAGAAGTCACAACACCGCGTCAACATCATCAAAGATGATTCCATTCCGGACTTTTTACCAGCGGAAGCGCGCGAAAAGTTGATGAATGACGGTTCTTGGCACGAGAGCGCTCCGCGCGCGAAACCGACGCTCGCACCCGCGGGGTCGGAGGCGAGAGACACCGCGCCTGAAATCTCCGAGACCGCGTCCGCGATGAGCATCCGGGCGCGAACCGAGGTGACGAATCGCATCGATTACATCCGTTCCCTCGGACCCGCCGCGCTTTTATACATGCAAGGCAAAGATCCGCGACGAACGCTTCCGGGACGCGTCGACGACGACACCATGGGAGGCATCGGCATGGATCCCTCGGCGTGGATGCAACAGACACACCCTGGCGCGAGTTTACAGGGCAATCACGCCGTCGTCAGCGCGCACAAGATGGCACCGACGGCGTCCGCCGGAAAAGCGCAGTCGCACGCGCCCTCCGCCGCCGCGCCGAGCTTGTCGGGCGTACGCGACGCCAAGAGCGCCGCCGAGGACAACTCTCTAGAAAATAGCGATTGATGTCATCCCTGCGCGCGCTCTACGCAGTTGTTTGTGCTCCGACCGCCCTTTCCCATGCCCCGCGCCCGTCTTTTGACCGCCGTCCACTCTCGGACAGTTACCCAACTGTCCCCACACGAACGCGCGCATGCCGCCCCCAGCGCGCGCGCTCTCGAGCTGCGCCGCCGCCCACGACGCCACCAACGTCCCATGTCTCCTCACCATCGCTTCTCTGTGCCTCGCCGGCCTCGCCGGCGTCGTCGATCCACTGTTCGTCACGCACGTCTTTCTGGTGTACATGGTAATCGATGGCGCGTGGATCGCGTGCTTCCCGCGCGCCGTGCCCAGCGCCGCGCGCGCCGTCGTCGTGCATCACGTCGTGGCGTCTACGCTCCTCTTACACGTCGTCATGCGACCGGAGCGCGCGATGGAGACGTGCAGAAACGGTTTAGTGGAGGGGAATACGCTGGCGCTGATTTTACGCCGAAGAGCCGCTCGAGGGACGTCGTCGCACCGCGTCTGGCACGCCCTGTACGTCTCGACGCTCGTGCCGGTGCGATTCGTGTGGCAACCGTATTTATTGTGGCGATTCTTTTTCGTGGTGACGAAGGATGATGTGATTTGGGAACGCGCCGCCGTATGCGGCGCGCAGTTGTTTCTCCTTGGATTTAACGTCTTCTTGGTCGCTCGACGACGATTGGCGACGGAAGAGAAAAAGACGGCGTGACGCCGATTCGTTCGTCGAGCGATGCGTCATCTATTATGTGTATGTATAGCTATGTAACAATGACTAGTGCGTGTTCTCGTTCGTCGTCGGCGCGGCGGTGATGTTTGGCTTTTCGTAGCCACCGTCTCGCCAATGGCCTTGACACAAACGACACGACATGGCGCATGATGTGTGCATGAAACCCGGATTTTTAGCGCACTCACCCGATTGCGCCCATCCAGCGCACGCGTCGTTGGCGTCTTTACACGCCGGCGTGGGTAACGGGCCGCCATCGTAAAAGATTTTGTGCACGTCGTCCCCCGGAGCGCCGAGCGGGTTGACGTGCATCCATTTCGTCGCCGTCCATTTTTCACCCTTGATGACGGGACAGCCCGCGTGAGAGCTTCCCGGGTCTAATTCCCCACCTGGTTTCATGCCCCAAAACAACAGCGCGTCGCCCTTGCGCGCCTTGACGCTGCGTCCGAGATTACCGCACTCTGAAAACTTTGACGTGTCGCGATTCGTTGGCGCATCCGTGTTCGGAAACACCGTCTCCCCTCCCTCCTCCACGTCGGAGAGATAGAGTAACACCGTGGCGATTCGATTGTTTCGCATGCCGCTCTTGTGAAAAAAGTAATCAAAGTGCGCCTTATATTCTTGGCCGTGCTGGTATCGCAACACTTGAAACGCCTCGCCGTGCGTCTCCGGCACGTGCGACCAAAGTTCTATGCGCTTTTCTATTCTCGCGATGACATCGTCGCGTTTACGAGCGATGAACGTCCCCGTGGACGTGCGAATATCGCTCGTCGTCGACCCGCCCGTGGCGACGTCGACGACGCCGGATTTCGTCAACCGTCCCTGCGATAACTCCAACATGTGGTCGCACTCCTCCTCGGTGAGAAATCCTTCGTACACGTACGCGCGAGGCGAGTTTAACGAAATCGTCCGCACGCGCGTCGGATCGATCGCGAGCGTCGGCGCGCGATCGTCTGCGACCGACGTCATCGGTTTGGCTGATTCCCGAATCGCTCGTAATTCATCCTCGATCGATCCAATGACCGTCTCTTCGTCGGCGACGTCGTCTCTCGTCGGTGTCTCTTCGTCTTCTCGTCGCTCCTCGCCGCCGTCCGTGGTGACGACGTTCGGTGGAAGCACCGCACCCCGCGCGCGATGATCATCCAACGACTCCGCTCCGCGCGTCGAGCTCGACGACGAGACATCGCGCCGCTCGCCCACCCCGCGCGCCGTTCGATCCGTCGCGTCTTCGTCTTCGGCGGCGACGCGCGCGAGCTCAATCGCCTCGTGTTCCCTCTTCAACGCCTCCAACGTCGCCTCCGCGCGCGTCGCCGTCTCCACCGCCGCTCGCTCGCGCTCTCGTCGCATCCCATCCACCGTCGTCGTCGTCGTCGTCGTCGCTCTCGGTCGTCCGCTCGCGCGCGCGCGTCGACTCGCGCCGCCGCCGCCGCCGCCGTCGATCGCGCCTCCTCCTCCCCCACCGCGCTCACCCCCACCGAACACCAACCACGCGCACGCGCACAACGCGACGCACCGCGCCAACCATCCCATCTCCGCGCGCCATCCTCGCCCATCGCGCGCGCGTCGATGCGTCGACGACGACGGGCGGTGTCGAGGACGCATCCATCGCTCGCGATGGGACGCCCCGCGCTCGACGTCCACACCTCGCCACCGACCGACGCGCGCGTCCATGACGACGACGACGACGACGACGACCGCGACGACGGCGTCGCGTCGCGTCGCGTCGATGACGCGCGATCGAACGATCGCGACTTCACGCGCCCACCGACCGGATGACACGTGCACCACGTGGATGACTACATGACGAGTCCTGACCCACCAAACCATACAAAAACCCACACCACCGTACTCGCATCCACCACACACCCATGAAGACAAAGATTCGATCACGATCACGAGGGAGTCTACCATTTAACCGTTCATGACTCGTCAATATCGGGGGTACTCCTCTGAAGCTGTGTGTGTACTATGTGTCTCCATCACGAGTGTACCCACCGCACATAAAAACACACGACATAGGAGACGATCCACCTTCACTACGATACGTCGGATACACGGTCGGACATTCGGAAACGCGCGCGCGCGCGCGATCGCCCCATCGTCGATCGATCGATCGTCTCGTGCCCCACACCTCGACCGATCGTCCACGACTCGCACGTACGACGACGATGTTTGCCCGAGCGCGCGCGTTTACCCGCGCGGCGATGCCGATCGCGACCGAACGTCGCGGCGCGAGCGTCACGACGCGCGCGAGCGCCGCGCGCCCGAACTGGTTCCCAGGCTCCGACGTCCCCGCGTACTTGGATGGATCGTCGCCGTGGTGCGTTGCGTGTGGTGTGGTGTCGTCGTATGGGTAAACAGTGTGTGTTGGGTCGTATCTCGAGATACGGGCACGGATCGCGCATCACGATGGGAACGCGCGCGAGTGGATGGATGAATGAATGATGCGCTCGAGTGACGAACGACGACGACGGGAGTGAAGACGCGCGATGTCGATGATCGATGATCGATGATCGATGATCGTCGTCGGTGTCGTCGCGCGCGAGGGTCGTGACGCGACGGTGGTGATGGATCCGCGAAGGAGAGACAGAGACTGACTCCGCGATTGTATTCTCCGACGCAGCGATTACGGATTCGATCCGTTAAAGCTCGGTGAAAAGCCGGAAAACTTGGCGCGATACCGCGAGGCTGAACTCATGCACGCGCGCTGGGCCATGCTCGGCGTCGCCGGCGCCGTCGCCGTCGAGGTCACGGGGAACGGCACCTGGGTCGACGCGCAGCCGACGACGTGGGACGGCACGGCTAAGTACCTCGGAAACGAGACGCACGCGCCGTTGTTCGCCGTGATCGGTCTTAACACGCTCTTGATGGCGTTTGCCGAGTCTCAACGCGGTGCCGCGTCCGCCGAGGAACGTTTGTACCCCGGGGGCAAGTTTGACCCGGCGGGACTCTCCAAGGGGAAGGATTTCGAAACCTTGAAGCGCAAGGAACTCGCCAACGGCAGAGTCGCCATGTTGGCCTTCTTGGGCATCATGGCGCAAAACCAAGCCAACCCGGGCGGTCCGGGACCGGTCGCGACGCTCGCGAGCCACATCGCCGATCCGTGGCACGTCAACGTCGCCACCAACCCGGCGGCGATTCCGTGGTTGTAAACGCCGTCGGCGTCGACGGTTCGCCGCGTCTGTCGCGTCGACGCGCGCGAACACACGCGATGACGACGACAGCGACACAAAAACAAACAACAACAACAACGACAACGACAACAACAGCACACGAAAACATTAATTAGCGTTCGTTCGTTCGTGCGTGCGGTAGTTTTTACATGAATGAAATGAAACTTCGCGTCTGGTGAAGGATTGATGATTCGTCGCGCCCTCTCGTCTTCATCGCGCGCGTGACATCGCGACGCGCGGTCGACCGATCGATCGAACGGTCGACGCGACGCGATGGAACGCGCGCGCGTCGATGCGTGTCGCGCGACGTCGCACGCGCGCGCGACGTCGCGCGTACGGGAGTCGGGACGCGCGCGGGGACACCACGCGCCCGACCGTCAACATCGTCGTCTGCGCGGCGTCGGACGACGCGCGGTGACGCGCGAGGCGGCGACGCGCGTCGATGGAGGCGTGCGCGACGCGTCTCGAGCGATGGTGCACACGAAACTCGGACGCGCGGTGTCGGTGCGCGTGGAGAGGGACGAACGCGCGGAGACGTTTACGGCGACGGTGACGCTCGAACGTCGCCGAGACGACGACGAGGCGTCGTCGTCCATCGAACACCTGCGCGTGCACTGTGGATTGACGAGAGAGAGCGTGCGAGAGTGGATGTGTTCGGAGGAGTTACCGGAGGGGGCGACGTACGATGAGGGGACGTCGGCGATGCGGATACCGTTCGACGAGACGACGCGCGCGGCGAGCGTCTACGTTCCCGAGTACGCGGCGCCGGCGAGTTTAGATTTCGTCTTGTACGACGAATCGACGGGGACGTACGATGAACCGAGCGGGGCGCCCGTGGGGTCGGCGTTCAGCGTGCCGATGGGGTTCGGATTGGGACACGCGAGAGAGTTGGGGGCGACGACGTCGACGTACGACGCCGAGACGCGCGCGGGCGAGTTTAATTTCGCCGTGCTCTCGAGACACGCCACGGCGTGCGCGCTCGTGCTTCAGTACGGTGAAAACACGATGGAATTAGCGTTAAATCCCGTGTCCCATCGCACGGGGAACGTGTGGCACGTGAGCGTCCCTTTCGGCGGACCTCGGGACGTGTTGCACGCGCCGACGCGAGACGACGACGTGCGATACGCGTTTCGATTCGAGGGCGATCCCGAGGGTCGAGGCGGGTCGAGATTTTACCCGGCGCAGGTCTTGTTCGACCCGCGCGCGATTGAGCTCGCATCTCCGCTGAGCGAGATGGAGGAACCGACGCCGACGCCGCGGTTCATGGGTTCGCTCGCCGCCGCGCTTGAGCGCGGCGTCGTCGGCGACGCGAGCTCGCCGCCCGTGGCCGCCGTCTCCGACGTCGAGGGACGCTCGACGACAGCGCTCGACGTCGACGTGTCGACGTTGACGCGCGAAGGCACGCTTCGCGCCGCCGTGGGAGAGATTCAACGCCTCCGTTCGACGATGTACTTTAACGCCGTGACGCTCGCGCCGTTGCAGGCGCGATCGCCCGACGACAGACCGGATTCGCCCGTGAGTTTTTTCGCCATCGATCCTCGCTTCGGCACGCGCGCTGATCTCCGCGCGTTCGTATCCGCGATGAAAACGATCGGCGTGGACGTGTGGATGCGCGTCGTGGTGACGCAAACGGGTGAAGGCACGGATGCGTCGCCTCGCAGCGAAAGTTTGCGAGGCGTCGACGCGGCGTCGTACTTCCAATTGGATCACAGCGGTGGACTCGACTCCGCGGGCGTGCCGATGACGACCGCGCTCAATCCGTGCTCTGCGGCGACAATCGAATTACTCGTCGACGCTCTGCGCACGTTCGCGACGTACGACGGCGTGTCGAGTTTCGTCGTCGAGACGGGCGGCGGCATCGTTCGAGGACCGCTCGGCCGGTCTCCGCTATTGGAGACGCTCGCGCACGACGCGGTCCTCGGAAACGCAGCGAAGAAGCTGTGGTTGACGCCGAGCGCGAACGAGTGCGGCTCGATGCCGTCTTGGGGAACGATCGGAGAGATCAACTCCAAGTTCGCGGAGACGGTGGAAAATTTCTTTCGAGGCGCGTCCGGCGCGCTCGACGACATGGCGCTTCGTCTCGGGGGATCGCCGGATATTTTCCGAAGCGTGCGCGACAGTCGTCATGGCATGAACGCGTTCCACCACCCCGCGCCGGCGTGTTCGATTCCGCCGAGCTGCGCCGTGCCGAAAGCCGCGTCGGAGTCGAGCGATCCCGTGGCGCGCGCCGAGCTCGCCGCCCTCTTCACCTCCACGGGCGGCGTCTTACTCAGCGCCCACGGCCTCGACGTCGATCTCCTCCCGCTCGCGTCGGAACTCTCTCGATTCCGCGCGAGCCGATCGGACGTCTTCAACGACGATACCGCCGTCGATCACCTCCGTTGGCTCGATCCGGTTTCCGGCGCGTCGCCGCGTTTCGACGACGCCTTCGCCCCGCCCATCCTCGCGTGTCTCCGGCGCGACACCACGGGCCAAAACCGCGACATTTGGATCGGTTACAACGGCACCGACGCCGGAGTCGCTACCAATCTCCCGATTCCACCCTCCGGTTTCCAATGGATCCGTCTCTTCGACACGTCGCTCGCCGCCGACGCGTCGGCGCCGACGCCGTGGAGCGCCAAATCCTACGTCATCGGTCCTCGATCGACGTCCATTCTCGAGATTCGTCCGTTCACCGCACCGAGCGCGTCGCCTGTGTCGTCCGCGACGCCGTGAACGCGCGACACAGCGTGTAAAACAGCCGCCAATCCATTCATTTCGTCTCTCCTCGCCGGCGTCGCCGGCGGCCCCGAGATCTCCAGCACGGGGACATCAATCAATAATCCGCCCGCACACGACGACTCGCGCGGTCGACCGTTCCGCGAGCGCGGCACCCCCGCGTACCGACGTCTCGCGCGCCCCTCTCCCGCGCGAACGCGTCGATTTGAATCTCGCGCGCACGTCGACGCGCGCATCTTCGCGTTTCGCTTCGGTGGCGGCGGCGCGGATTAGCCACGGCATCGTCCCCTCGCCCGCGCGCGCGTCATCATGAGCGGCATCACCCTCGAGCGTCGAGGACGGATACCGAGCGTTGCCTCCATGTCTAACATGTCTGAGATATCGTGCACGTCCGTGGAGACGGCGGACGAGCGCTCGGAGGATGAGGTGCGCGAGGCTAAGGAGGCGGTGCTCGCGAGCGACCGAGAGGCGTTCGTCTCGGCGGTTCGTCAGGGGAAATTCATCGGTACGAAGATTGCGGGGGCGTTAGGAGACGTTTCGGCGGACGTTCGCGAGGCGGCGTTGATGGTGGGGCGCGCGGCGTTGTCGGACGTGACGGATGCGGCGAGCGGCGGCGAGTGCGTCGAGGCGTTTTTGTCGTATTTGACGGGACAGGGTGCGTGCGAACCGGCGTCTCACAGCGAAGATCACACGCACGGTGCCGCGATCGCGCTGTACGCGCACGCGGCGCAGTTGTTTCGCGATGACGCTGGGAAAGTGGCGGCGATTGAGCACATCGTCGAGGCGTTGCGATGCGTGCGAGACGCCGGCGCCTTTGTCGGCGCGAGAGCCATCGGTAATTTGGCGGCGGACGTGCGAGACGCGGCGATCGCCATGCTTCCGGGATTGAAAACAAAGGCGTTCACGGGCGCGGACGTCGCCGAGCGTCGTCAGGGCGCGGCGGCGATGGCGGGGATTTGTAAAGGGGTCGGCGTGGCGGCGCTCGCCGACTTGAACGTCGTCGAGGATGTGAAAAAAGCCATCGAGGATAAGAAGGATCCCATCGCTCGCGCGGGCGCGCTCCTGACGTACGCGCACATGTGCCGAACCGCCGGTCGCGGCTTTGAGCCGTACGCCATCGGTGAGGCGCCGATCGTGTTCACCCTCTTGGGCGACAGAAACGGCGACGTTCGCGAGGGCGCCAATCTCGCCCAAGCCGCCGTCGTCAAGGCGTTGCCGTTGACGGCGATGAAACTCTTAGCCCCGGCGCTCATCGCCGGGATGACGCATAAAGATTGGCAGAGCAAGCTCGGGTCGCTTCACATCATGGGTGATCTCGCTAATCGCGTGCCGCAATCGTTCATGCGCACCATTCCCGAGCTCTTTCCGGTGTTCCTCGACACGCTCTTCGATACCCATCCCAAAGTTTCGGCGCTGTGTCAAGAGATCCTTCCCACGATTTGCGCGTGCGTGAAGAACGCTGAGGTTTTGGGCATGCTCGACCTCATCTTGGACGCCATCCGCACGCCTCAAAAGGCGACCGAGGATTGTTTGGATAAGCTCATGGAGACGACGTTCGTCAACTCGATGGACGCGCCGTCGCTCGCCGTCGTCTTGCCGGTGATTTTGCGGGGTTTGCGCGAGCGCACCAAGGAATTAAAACAAAAGGCGGCGACGACGTTCGGGAACATTTGCGCGCTCGTGGACGACACGCGCGATTTGCTTCCGTTCATTCCCGTCTTGTTGCCCGAGTTGGAAAAGGCGGAGGAGCACTCGCACCCGGATTTGCGAGAAGCCGCTTCGCGCGCCAAGGCGAGTCTCATGAAGGGTATCGACGCGACGCAAAACGATGAACGCAAGGTGGCGTCCGATATCGTTCAACGCGCCATCGAAGACGCGGGTGTGCGCGTGGACGGCGAGACGCAGTTGTATGCGGCGGCGCTCGGCGGTTGGGTCATGGACTCGGCGCCGATGCGCATTCCGCCGTCCATTTTGTCCAACGACATCAAGCGCGAGCTCACGCCGATCCTCGAGAGCGCGCTCGCGAACGAGCTCGAGTCCATCGAAAAGATCGCAAACGCCTCCGTCATGGTGTACAAGGGGCTCGACGAGTCTGCGCTTCTCGATGAGAGCACGAAGGATTACATCGTCGACTTGCAGGGTATCATCTTAGCCTTCGCCGGTCGCGTGTTGCTTCAGCGAACCAACTTCACGCTCGAACGAGGTCGCACGTACGGTATCGTCGGTCAAAACGGTACGGGTAAGACGACGCTTCTCAATCGCGTCGCGGCGAAGGACATCGCCGGATTCCCCGAAGACGTCTCCGTGTACTACATTCAACACGAAATCACGAGCGAAAAGGAAGAAACCATCGTCGATTTCATGGTGCAAATGGTTCCCGAGGGTGTTTCTCGCGAGACTGTCGTCAACACGCTCAAAGAGGTTGGTTTCGACGACGAAAAGATGGCGGCTACGATTCAGTCGCTCTCTGGCGGTTGGCGGATGAAGCTCGCCATTGCGCGCGCCATGCTCTGGAACGCCGACGTTCTCTTGTTGGATGAGCCCACGAACCACTTGGACACGAGCGCCATCGCGTGGCTCTCCAACTACCTCAAGTCTCTCACGAACACCACCATCTGCCTCGTGTCGCACGACTACGACTTCTTGGCGGATGTTCTCACCGACGTCATTCACTTGAGCGAAAAGACGTTGACATACTACCCGATGGGATTCCGTGATTTCCAATCCTTAAAGCCGGAAATCGTCGCCGCGTTGCCCTCCAACGCGAACGCCATCTCCAAACAAGCGAACATCGAAGGCAATGCCCTCGCCGATGCCCCGAAGGAGGCGGCGCCGAGTGCTGGATTCGCCATTGATCAAATCGGCAATAACCAGCCGTCGCACATCAAGCCGATTCGCTTCCCAGAACCGGGTGACTTGGAGGGCGTCAAGTCGCGCGCCAAGGTTGTCATGTACATGAAAGACGTGTCGTTCGGATACCCGGGCACGTCTAAGAAGATTCTCAACGGCGCCACGGTGAAGATTACGCAAAACTCGAGAGCAGCGCTCGTCGGATTGAACGGCGCCGGTAAGACGACGTTGTTGAAATTGCTCATCGGCGAGCTCGAAACCGACGAAGGCGTCGGCGAAGTGTGGCGTCACCACAACTTACGACTGTCCTACATCGCGCAGCACTCCATGCAGCACTTGGAAGACTCCCTGGAGAACACGCCGCTCGAGTACTTGCAGAATAGATTTTACCAAGGCAGAGACAAGGAAATCGCCAAGCGCGCGTCTCACAACTTATCCAAGGATGAGCTCGCCCTCGCTCAAGAGCGTGGTAACATTTTGGACATCGTCGGTCGTCAGCAACGCGGTAAGCACTTGTTCTACGAGGTGCGTCGCTCCGGTCGCGAAGAGAACGACACGGATTGGGAGATGATGAGCTCGTTGGAGCGCAAGGATGCGTACGTCATGAAGATGGTACGCAACTTTGACGAAAAGCTCAAGTCGATGCAGTCCGGTATGGATCTCCGACCGCTCACGAAGGAAGAGGTGCGCATTCACCTCGAAAACTTTGGCATCGACCAAGATTTGGCGATGGGTAAGATTAAGCGCATGTCTGGCGGGCAAAAGAGTCGTCTCGTCCTTGCGGCGGCGATGTGGACCAACCCGCACATCATCGCGCTCGACGAGCCCACCAACTACTTAGATAACGACACGTTAGCCGCGCTCACCAAGGCTCTCATCGACTTCAAGGGCGGCGTGATTACGATTTCGCACAACGAGCCGTTCGTACACGCGGTGTGCGACGAACTGTGGCGTGTTGGTGACGGCGTCGTGCAAACGGAAGCCGTCCCGGGCAAGGCTGCGAAAAAGTTGTCCGTGGCTGAGAGACGCGCGCTCAAGGCTGGCGTCGACGCGGAGACGGCCACGCTGAAGGAGGCGCAAAACAACAAAAAGCTGACCGCCAAGGAGAAGAAAGAAGCTGCGGCGGCGAAGAAGGCTGCGTCCGGCCCAATCAAGGACATGTACGGTCGCGGAAAGTAAACGATTCATTCGCATATTAGTTTTTAAATGCAAGCTCCTAACACAAACAAAACCTACTACTAGTACTTACTTCGCCTGCTCCGCCGTCATGACTTCGCGCTCCACGAATTCGAGGATATCTTTCGACGTGATGTTGTCCTGAATGCTTTGCCAGGTCTTTTGATACACGGTGATGAAATTCGGCGTATCCTTATCCGCTCTCGTGCGCATAAAGACCCACGTCTTCGCCTCCATGTCCCACGAACACTCGACGATCTTCCCGTCCAGCGCGTCCATCGGATCGGTTCTCGACACGAATTCATCCTCGAGTCGCGCGTATTGACCACCCTTTTCACCCACGAAGAGTAAGCCTTTACCTCTCGAGACGCGCAATAGAAAATCGACCGAGTTGAGTTCAGGAAATTTCCACTTGAGCAACGCCTCGTACGTCTGCGGGACGTACGGTGCGTTCGAAGGTTGAAAAATTAAACCGTCGCTCTCGTGACAGAGAGCGGGGATAAACTTTTCCACGAGCGTGCGCGCAAACTTGAGCGGATGAAATTCCTTGGTGCGAACAGAAAACGGTTCCTTGTGCGATGCGTACGCTCCACTCGGTCCGGCTTGCGCGAGAAACACTTTTCTCGGTTCCACGACAAACTCACGAATGATGTTTAATCGCTCTAAGAACGGACGCTGGGTGACGCGTTCGCCGTTGATAGCCATGAGATCGTACGCCAGGTATCGCCTCGTCTCCTTTTTCGTCTGCGGATCCGTGTCCACGACCATCTCACCGTCCATCAGCGTGCAGTGATGGACGGACGTGCCGAATTTTTTATGCGGTAGCGGAAACCGCATCTGCACGCGCCGAACCGCGAATTTTCTATCCACCAAGTACGCGCCGTCGCGCATGAGCAACAACATGTACCGCGTTCCGTCTGCCTTCCACGTCACGCTATACGGCTGACTCTTCAACAGACTCATGTTATCTCGACTCAGACTCACGGGCTGCGATCCCGGAAATTTCGTCACGTTCGCCCCCGCGTCGTCTGGCATGCACGCCCACACGCACACCTTTTGCACCTCGAGCACCATCTCTTCGTACACATCCTCACCGACAACGTCCTCGTGGTGCATGGGCCCCGCCTCTTCTTCCGGCCCCACGTTCGTCACCACCGCGCGCGCCCGCCGTCCCCTCGCCCCCGGAATCGGCGCTCGACTGTGCGCGAGCGTCCTTCTGTACGCCGCGTTGACCCTCGGATCGAATAAATCACCCTCGGGCACTTTTTCATCCGCCAACGGCGGCGCATCGCTCAGATCATCGCTCTTCCAACTCGGCACCTGCGGATCTTTCGTCGTACTGAATCGTCGTTCGAGATAATACGCAAACAAACTCTGCAGATACTCCGCCTTGTATATTCCCGGCGGTCGCGCGCGCGCGAACTCCGCCACGCCCGCGTTCAATTCCGGCCACGCTCGCGACCGCTGCAAATAATGCACCAACATCGCCCCCGTTCGATTAAACCCATGCGTACAGTGCACCAATATCGCCGGTTGATACCCTCGTCTCGCGCGATCCACCCACGCCGGATCGTTCGCCACCTCCGCCAAGACTCGTTGCGTCACGTAGACGAATTCGCTCACCTCTCTCGCCTCGGGCGCCCCCTCCCGTCCCGCGCACCGAATCTTATACGTCCGCACCCCGAACCGCTCGAAATCGTTCGGATCGTAATACCTCGACGTGTTCGTCAGGTCGATGACGAGCGCGATCCCTCGTCCGCGACGTTCCGCCTCGGCGAGCGCATCCTCGGGTCGGTACCAATCGGATTGGGGCACGTCGGTGTAAAACGCCTCGCGGAGCGGTGCCTTGCTCGCGAGAAAGGTACCGGCGATGAGATCGGACATGCGCGGACACTGCGTCCATCCCTCGGGGAGCGCCCACGCGCCGCGCGCGTCGGACGTGGACATGACGACGATGGGCGCGCGTCTGACGTTTAGCGTCATTTTCATTCGTGGTGGAATGGGCGTCGCGTTCGACGTTCGCGCGACGGCGCGGGTCGGGGCGAACGATGGAGAAAGTGATGGTGCGATGCGGTTTGCACGATGTGGGGTCATCGTCTCGGACGACGCGCGCACGCCGACGCCGTGTGCGCTCGCGCCGACGTCCAGGGGTGAACACGCGGTGCTCACGATGGATGTGCTCGAGGACGTCGACGCGCGATTGCGCGCGCGGGCGACGGAGGATGGGGACGAGGATGCGCGCGACGCCGGCGTTCGGCACTTTGGGGTCGTCCTCGCGGGGGCGCACTTCGCGAAAAAGGCGGATCGAGGACGGAAGAGGAAGGCGGCGGGCGCGACGGCGGCGGCGGCGGCGCGCGCAAACGGGAACGAGGCGAGCGACGACGCGTCGAGGGAACGGTGTCCACCGCCCGGACGATTCGCGTTGGGACACTATCGAGACTCGATGCACTTCGGATTGAACGCGTGGGCGAGATCGAACGACGAAGAGTTGGTGGTCGAGACGCCGTTCGGGCAGCAGACGTATTCGCCCGTCGAGTACGCGAGACTCTGGGGACGGTCCGCGCACGCAGCGTGTGCGCTCGCGGACGAACACGGGGCGTGGGAAAACGATAAAAAGAGTAAAACGGCGGCGATACGCACGCGAGCGTGGTTGGACGCGTGCTTGGAGGAGGCGAAAGCGGTGGGATTGCCGATGTGGGCGACGCTCGTCGGCGGCGAACACGTCGAGGTGCGCGAGGAGTGTTCGCGAGCGATCGCGGCGCGCGACGAGGACGTGTGTGGGTACGTCGTCGGTGGTCTTTTCGCGGGCGAGCGCGATGACGCGCGCGGGAAGTGCGTGGAGGCGTCGTTGAGACACATCAAGAGCGAAGGCAAACCGAGGTATCTATCGGGCCAGGCGACGGTGGAGGACATCGTCGACAACATCGAGCGCGGCATCGACGTCTTCGACGCGAGTTGGGCGAGCGCGACCGCCGCGAGAGGTCGTGCGTTTTCGTTTCCGATCGACGCGAACGATGCGTGCGAGATTGAAGACGCATCCTCTCGCGCGACGACGGGCGAGGATGCCTACTCCATCAACGTCTGGTCGACGGCGTACAAGACAGATTTCGTCCCATTCCTGGGACCCGATCGATGCCACTGTCCCGCCTGCGTCGACCACACGCGCGCGTACGTGCACCATCTCTTACAAGCGCACGAGATGACGGCGCACGTGTTGCTCGAGGCGCACAATCTGTACCACTTGTGTCGATTTTTTGCCGCGGCGAGACGCGCGATACGCCGCGACGAGTGGGCCGCCTTCGCCGCCTTCCACCGCGCGCACGCCCGTCGCGCGCGCGAGTGATGAACACATAAAACCGTGCGTCATTCACACCCATCATCACGTAGAGCACTGTCATAGACGACGCGTAGAAGAAATCAGAGACGCGCGCTCGCCGTCCCCACACCGGGACGCGTCATCACCATGCGCGCCTCGAGCGTCACCGACCCCTCTGGCGCGCCACTCTCGCGCCCCGCGACGTCGCGCGCGTCGTCATTGCGCGCGCGCGCCCCGCGCACGCGTCGCGCGTCGACGTCATCGACATCATCGGCGTCATCAACCTCGGACACCGTCCCGACGTCATCATCATCATCGCGCCGCATCCTCGGCGTCGGCAGCGCGGGCGTCGATTTCATCGCCCGTCTCGACGGTGACGTTTTCCCCGAACCCGACGGTAAATACCGCGCGAGCGCGCTCGACGTCGTCGGCGGTGGAAACGTCGCCAACGGACTCGTCGCGGCGTCTCGGCTCGGCGCGTCGTGCGCGTTGTTCACGAAACTCGGTCTCGACGCCAACGCGCGCGCGGTGACGGATGAATTACTGCGAGACGGCGTGGTGTGCGACCACATCGTGTACGGTGGCGCGCGAACGCCGTTCACGTACATCATGGTGACGAAGACGAAAGACGGGGACCACGCGAGGACGTGCGTGCACACGCCGGGCGAGGCGTTAACGCGCGAAGAGACGACGCCGGAGATCGCGAGACGCGTGTTAGACGCCGTGAATCCGCACGTCGTGTACTTTGACGGACGTTTAACGGAATTTGCGATCGTGATGGCGAGAGAGGCGAAGAAGAGAGAGATACGCGTGTTGGTGGAGGCGGAGCGTCTGCGAGACGGTTTGGACGAATTGGTGGCGACGGCGGACGTCGTGGTAACGTCGAAGACGTACCCGTCGGCGAGGTTTCCGGAGTGTCGAACGTTGGGGGAGGCGATGATGCGCGTGTTGGCGTCGGCGCCGGAGGCGAGAAGCGTGACGACGACGTTGGGCGCGCGAGGCGCGGTGGCGTTGGCGCGCGTCGACGAAGACGACGAAGACGCGGACGCGGACGCGAAGACGCGCGAGGCGACGTGCATCGATGACGTCATCGCGCGCGTGGAGGCGCTCGCGAACGAGACGTCGAGCGAAGAGTCCGACGCGCCGGGCCCGTCGCGCTCGACGGCGCCGACGCGCGTGCGAGATTCGAGCGGCGCGTCGGAGATGACGGTCGAGGTGATTTTTACGCCGGCGAGACGACTTCGGGACGAAGACGTCGTCGACACCACGGGTGCGGGCGACGCGTTCATCGGTACACTCGCCACTGTGATGTGTTCGGAAGAGTTTCATCTCGGCGACGCGATGCGTCTCGGCGCGTACGTCGCCGCGGCGAAGTGCGGCGACGTCGGCGCGAGGCGCGCGCTTCCGCGAGCGGAAACCATCCCGAAGACGCTCGCGGGGCCCATTCTCGATGCGTCGCCGGCGGCGTCCGCGACGGGGAATGAGACGAATGTGACGTCCACGAGACGCGCCGCCATCTTTTCCGCCGTCGTCGCGGGCGCGTCGGCGCTCTCGCTCGGCGTCGCGCGTCCCGCGAACGCGGGCGCGGCGGACGCGAAGAAACTCGCCGAGACGTTCAACGCCGCCATGTCGGCGCCGACGTTTGAAGAGAGCGACGCTTTGTGGGGCGAAGCGGTGAAACTATCCCCGCCGGGCTCGCCCGCGATGAGCGCGGCGCTCAGTAACCGCGGAACGCTGCGTCTTCAGTACAGAGAGTGGGCGAGCGCGCTCGACGATTTGCAGGCGAGCGTCGACTTGGACGGCGACTCGCCTGATCCGTTGGCGCTGAACAATCTCGGCAACGCCAAGGGCGCTCTCGGTCGATGGGATGAGGCGATGGCGGATTTCTTAGAGTCGTCGCGCGGATCGGAGGACATGCGCGAGATCGCACTCGCGAATTACGCGCTCGCCGCGTTTCAAGTCGGTAAAGAGGACCTCGCCGTGGCTACGTGCCGGAAATTATTGCGAAGAGACCCGGAATTTCTCGACATGCGCGCCGCGCTCGCCGCCTTCCTCTGGGCTCTCGGCGATGAACCGAACGCCGAGGCGGAGTGGACGTTTCTGTGTAAATCCGGTCGAGGTTTCGGCGCGAAACGCTCCGCCGAGGAAAAACGCGATGCCGGCGCGTTGGCGTACGGATTCGAGCTCTTCGCGCAATCCGCCAATCAAATCGCCGCCGAACTCGACGGCGGCGTCAAGGACGCCGGTCTGGACACCCCGTGTCGACTGTACAAAACCACCGACACCGTCGCCAACCGATGGCCACCGCGCGCGACCGCCGCGTTGGACGCGTTTTTACGCGTCAGACGGTCGGGCGAAGCCGTCGATTACGACGGCGACGTGAAAACGTTCGAGTTCCCCATGTAGACGCGTCGACGCCACAAAAATTCTGGAAAAATCACAGAAACATAGTAAAAAATGCGCGCGACGCGACTGTCGCTCGATATCACCCGAACTCGACCCTCGCGCGCGTCACCCGTCGTCGGTCGGTCTCTCTCTCGCGCTCGCGTCCCGCCCGAGCGCATTCGTCACACGCCACCTCACCACCATGCGCGCGCGTCTCGCGCGTCTCGCGCGCCACCTCGCGGTCCATCCATCGACGTCGGCATCGTCCGTCGTCGCGACGCCGCCCCTCGCGCGTCTCTCGTCCACCACCGTCGACGTCCCGTCGACCGCGCCCACGTCGGAAAAGAAACCGAAAAGAGACATGACGAACGCCGTCGTCGTCGAATCCATTCGTCGTAAAAAGCTCGCCAAGGGCATCGTCGACGATAGACTTCCCCCACCGCCGCTCTGCGTCGCGTGCGGACGACGGTTCTGTCGATGCGAGGCGAGGGCGCTCGAGAGACCGAGGGAACCGCTCGAGAGCGATTGTTGTCACAGCGAGCCCGCGTGTACATTTTGCGTTAAAGTCGTGTACGCCGAGTTATTGGACGAGTACGAGCGAGCGATGGCGAAGAGGGGTGAGAGTAGTGATCAATAGCGCGGTGTCGGCGGCGTCGACGCGAACGGTAGTCATCTAATCTAATCTATTCTATTCTTTCTATTCGGCTCGGCGCTCGGCGCTTTTTTCGGGACGCGGCGTCACCCGACCGCCACGCTCGCGCTCGCGTGCGCGGGATCCGCCCCGATCGGTGATAATCGCACGCCTATCCGTAACGAACACCCGCCGCACTCCAACACGCACTCGTCGTGCGTGCGACGAAGGGATTGAAGTTCGCCCACCGGTATCTCGTACGCGTCGCCGCACCGACACGCGCGCGAGTACACGTCCCACGCACCGCCCGCGACGCGAGACGCGGTCTCCGGAGAGTCGAAGGAGACGGTGCGAACGTCCATCTCTTCGACGTCGACGACGTCGGCGAGCGGTCGAGACGCGCGCGACGCGAGCGCGGCGTCGTATCGCTTGCGAAGGGTGGCGTCGACGAGACAATCGTACGCGCGTTTGAGCTCGAGAAACGCGCGCGCGTCGCCCCCGGGTCGGTCGGGGTGGAGGACGAGGGCGAGGCGTTTGTAGGCGTCGCGCACGTCGTCCACGGTGGCGGCGGCGGTGAGACCGAGGGTGTCGTAGTGGGTCATGGTGTGAGGGCGCGGAGGACGAGGAGGAGCGAAGAGGTTCAGGGACGGCGTCGGAACGGCGTCGGAACGGCGTCGTTGTGATGTTACAACGTCACGCATCGCATTCGCGCGCGTTTCGAGCGCGAAGCGTGGCGGTGACGGCGACGATGAGACGCTCGAGCGAGTCGACGATTTCTTCGGCGTCTTCGCCGCGGGCGGCGGCGGCGCGCGCCTCGGTGATGGTGGCGGTGTGTCTCCGCGCGACGTCGAGGACGGGTGAGCGCGTCTCCACCACAGCCGCGCCGTTCTCGTCGTAGAGCGCGCGAACGACGTCGGCGGTGCGAAGCATGACCTCGGCGGCGATGTCGACGTCGACGTCGGCGGCGGATTGCCGAAGCGGTAAATCGTTCCAATCTTCGATGAGCGTGCGGAAGGATTTGCTCATGACTTCGAACGCGTCGGCGGCGAAACATCGAGCGTCATCGATCGAATCGCGTCGGTGGTTGAGCTCGGCGACGAGGACGTCGTGTGCGAGGTCCCATCCCGCGAGCGTCGTCTTGCCGCGCTGCGCGTACGCTCTCTTCGGCCGCGCGCCGTATAATCCGCCGAACGTGAGCGCGACGTACACGCCGCTCCGCGCGAAATCGGCTGCGCACAGAGTTGCGGCGATGGCGCGCGCGAGGGCGTCCGCCGCGTCGCCGTCTCCGAAACGGTCCAAGAGCGCGCCGGGCGATTCCGTAACGCGTATGGCGCGTTTGGCCAAATCGACCCTCGACGCGCCCGTCTCCGCCGCCACGGCGTCGATGAGTGCGATGGCGTATCGCGGCGCGATGCGATACACCAAGTGCATCGTCGCCTCGAACGAGCACAGGGACGCTTCGTGCGCGCGCGTCGACGCGTTGACGCGCGATTTTGCGGCGTCCGCGAAGGCGCGCGTCTGCACCGCCAACTCGTCGTCATCCGTCGGGATCACCAACGGTTTCCCGTTCCACACCGCGTTCACGAAGGGTTCTAACGCTTCGCAATCGGACAACACGCGCAATGCCGCGGCGCTGACCCACGCAAACGACGGGAGCTTCGCCCCGCGCGTCGTCTCGAGTTCACGCACAAAGGTGGAGACGTGCGTCGTCTCCGTCTCCGTCTCTCTCGCGCGACTCGACGCGCTCTCGCGCGCCGCCTCCCAGTCCCTGAGCAAAATATCACGCATGTCGTCCACGTTCTCGCTCGCGAGACGCGAGAACGCGTCGTCTCCGCGGGCGGCGTTTTCCAGCGCCTCTATGGCTTCTCTCGCCGCGAAATTCCATCTCGCCGCGGAGACGTCGTCGAATCGTCCGGTGAGACGCGCCTTGAGCAAGAGCGCCGGCGTGAACGAACACGACGCGCGCGCGTCTTTAAAATCTAAACTCTGGGACGCGCACCGTTTCGTTTTGAACGCCTCGGGCGCGGTATCGGCTTCTCTTCTCGCCATGACGAGCGCGCGCCACAGCGGCTCGGCGCATCCGCCGAACGACTTCATCTCGGCGAGAAGTCGATCGATGCGCTCGACGCCGTGCGCCGCTGGGTCCAAGACGACTGGTTCGACTATTTTCGCGAGCGCGCTCGGGACGTGTATGGAACACCTGTACGCGGGCGCGAGCGCGCCCGGGACGTAGACGCGAGCGAAGACGCCCATCTCGCCCGCGTTCAGCACCTCAAACACCGGATTCTGAGACCAAACCTTCGATACCGCCGTCGTCTGCGATACCACGGGCGCGGGCACGTCGGCCGAGGCGATATGCGCGCCCGTGATGGCGTGGTACACGTCTATGGATCGTCGCTCGCCGTCGACGGATGCCGTCCACACAAAGCCACCGTGTCGCGAAGCGCTCACGATGTCGCTCGTCGACGCCTCGTCACCGCTCGTCGCGCGCTGAATCGCGCACACGCGCTCGACGGTGTGATCGCGCGTCGTCGCATCCGAGCGCGCGTTCGGCGCGAAGAGCGCGGGAAAAATCTCGTACCCGCGACCGGCGTCGGCGTCAAAACACAACAGCGCGTCGTTCGGGTATGATTTCGACGTGAGCAACGCGCGACCACCGCGTCGCGCGACGCCGTCTGCACCATCACCATCATCACCCATCGCGTTCCACACGTTCACGCGTGCCACCGCGCGCCCTAAACGACAATTCCATCTATAAAACGTCCCGCTCGTCGTCGTCACCCAAAAATCTTCGCCGCCCGCGCCCACCAACCCTCTCGCGTCCGCGTACCTCACCGTCGCCGTCGTCGTCGTCGCCTCGCCGTCCACACCGATTCGTCGCAACACCAACCACGCTCCACCGCCCCCGTCCTCGCTCAGCGTCGCGCAGTACACACCCCCGTCGCTCGCCGAACACGCCGTCGCCGCGAACGCGTCGCCCAACCGCGAATCCCCTCTCTCGAGCGCGTTCGCCACGATCGGCGGCGCCCCAGCGTACGGCGCCTCCGCCTGCGCGACCCAGCGACCGTCGCGTCCTTTTAGCCACATCGCGAGCGCGCCGTCTCTCTGCGCGGCGATTAAATACCGTCCCGTCGTCGTCGTCGTCGCCGCCGGCGACGCTCCGTGAAAACCGACGTGCGTCGTCACCAATCTCGATCCACGCCTCGCGTCGCTCGCGCGCGTCGGCGATGAGACGGCGTAGGATTCAAACGCGCGACGCACCGCCTCCAACGGCGCGTCGTCGTCGTCGTCGTCCGCGTCATTCATCTCGGTTGTCGATGATGAATCGTGCGCCCACGCGTGCGCGCGCACGACGCGCGCGCCGTCGCTCGCGCTCACGAACGACCCATCGTCAACGACGTGCGCGAGGTGATCGATCGACCCACCCTCGTCGTCGATCGCGGGCTCGAGCGCGAGCGCGACGGACATTCGTCGGTCGCGAAGCGAAGCGTCGAGCACTGACGACGCCCATCGTCGTCATCGCTCGACGCGCGCCCGCTCGACCGCGCGCGCGCGACGTCACGACGACCACGACCACCAGTCGCGTTTCTTTCGCGTCCTCGACGCCGACGCGTCGCTCGACGACGCGCGCGCGCGAGGGGCGCGCGTCGTGCATTTGAACGGGCGTTCGGGGAACGCGCGCGCGACGCCTCTCCCACGCCTTCTCTCGACGACGACGCGCGATGTCGCGCGCGAGAGACGACCGCGCGCTGTTTTGGCTCGCGCGCGCCGCGGGCGCGCCGAGCGGGACGCACGCGGACGATCGAGGGACGCTGGCGCCGTCGTGCGACCCGGGGACGTTGGCCAACGGTGTCGTTCGGGACGAGGCGCTCCATCGCGCGCGCGCGCGCGCGACGCGCGCGGCGAACGCGCGAGCGTATCGAGACGCTTTAGACGCGCAGGTGGCGACGCGCGCGAGGATGGATGGGCGAGAAGCGCTTCGCGAACGGTCGAGGAACGCGGCGAACGCGCGCGGGCGAGACGCCGCCGCCGCCGCCGCCGCGCGCGCGCACGCCGAGGAACGGAAGCGTCGAGACGCGTACGTGGAGGCGCTGGATCGACAGGTGGCGGAACGACGCGAGCGCGAGCGTCGCGCGCGAGAGGAGGCTGAGCGGCGCGATAGGGAGGAGAATGAACGCATTCGACGCGCGGTGGAGGAGGAACGCGACGTCTTGCGACAAAAGCGCGCCGCCATGGCGGCGCGCGAGGCGTCGTCGTCCGCGACGACGACGGACGATGGGACACGACGCGCGAGGATCACGCACTCACCGCCGGTGTCACCGAGACCGTCCCCGTCCCCGTCCCCGACGGCGACGACGTTTCGAGCCCGCGCCGGTTCGGACGCCGCCGTCTTCGCCGGCGGCTACGAACCCGTCCCCGAACGCGTCGTCGACGACGACGACGGTGACCTCTTCGACGACGAAAACGACGACCCGTTCGGTCATCCTCCCGACGTCGTCCCCGACGCCGTCTCTCTCGACGCCGCGAGCGCGGAGGAACTCGCATCCATCGTTCGCGAGTTGGTGGTCGAGATGCGAGACGTGCGCGCGCGGCTCGCTCGCGCCGAACGCGCCCTCGAGGCGCGATCGGCACCGCGTCAGCGGTGACAACGTTTATACGTGTAAGGAATATATTTTATACTCATGTAAATACTCGCGCGGCGCACGCACCGCACCGCGCGCCTCGCGCGTCGTCGAACGCATACGCGCAATGATTTCCGGGCTCGAAATCTCAATTCGAGCTCATTCGACATCCACACACGCCGACGCGTCGTCGTCGTCGACATGCCGGCGACGCCTCGCGCGTCACCGCTCGCGGACACCCCGCGACGCGCGCCCGCGCACTATTACGAGAGCATCGATTACGAGTGTCCTCGCAACGCCGTCCACGCGCGTCGTCGTCGAGAATCTCATGAAGAATCCATTCGTCGCCGACGACGCCTCTCGCCGACGACGACGTCCTCTCGCGTGCCGTCCGCGACGACGATGAAATACGCGCTCACACTGTGCGTCGGTCTGTCCGTCGGCGTCGTCGCGTGGGCGATCGAAGGGACGACGGGACGGGTGGTGGCGGCGCAAGCGGCGTTGGTGTCGAGATATTACGCCGACGCGCCGACGACGACGGCGACGCTCTTCGCGTGCACGTCGGCGGTGTTGGTGCTCGTGGCGGGATGGGTGGCGACGTATCACGCGCCGATGTGCGCGGGTGGGGGAGTGACGGCGGTGATGGCGACGTTGAATGGAAGCGATGTGCCGGGATTGTTGAGCGGGCGGACGACGGCGGCGAAAATTGTCGGCGTGTGCGGAGGCGTGGGAAGCGCGTTGGCGGTCGGGCCGGAGGGGCCGATGGTGCACATAGGGGCGGGGATCGCGAGTGTGTGTGCGTTGTGGTGGCCGAGACGGGCGATGGGAGCGGCGGATGGTGGAGGTGGAGTCGCGTCGACGTCGCGCGGGGCGGCTGAGGATTCGGAGGATTCGGACGACGACGACGAGGATTCGGAGGGGTATTCGTCGATGGAGGATGCGGAGGATTCAGAGGCTTTAGACGACGCGTGCGACGAGGGGCGCGACGTGCGCGAACGTTTATCGCGTCGACGTCGACGGCGCCGACGAGGAAGACGTCAGGGGTACATTCGATTCGGCGAGTCGCCGAAACTCGACGCCGTCTTGCTCGATTTAGCGTCGCCGTCGACGCACCGAGAATTCGTCTCCGCGGGCGCCGCCGCCGGATTAGCCGCGGCTTTCGGTGCGCCCATCGGTGGTGTGTTGTTCTCGTTCGAAGAGGCGAGCACGTTTTGGAGTCAACGCACGATGTGGCGATGTTTAATGTGCGCCGCCGTCGCCTCCTTCGTCTTGGCGTTGCTCGATTTACGAGGCAATCCCGGAATGGTGTTCATCACCGGTGATACCCTTCGCCCGACGACGCCGAGGGATTATTTTCATCAGTTGCCGTTCTTCGTCGCCGTCGCCGCGGCGTGCGGACTCTTCGGGGCGACGTTCAACGCGATTCAGGCGCGAACGGCGAGATTTCGACCGTCGCCGAGGCAAAAAATCGCGCGCATGTGCGAGTGCGTCGTCGTCGTCCTCGCCACCGTCGCCATTCGCTTCGCTGCGTCCGCGTACGCCGGCCAGTGCATCGTACCGCCGGATACGTGGAAGAAGGACGATTTCGGCGTGCGTTTCAACTGTCCAGAGGGTGAAATCAACGACATCGCCACCGTCTTCTTCGTCTATCCCGGTCGATCCATCGGATGGATGTTCGGCATGGCGGAGCACGTGTGGGGGGAGGCGTACGGATTCACCGCGCGAGGATTAGCCATCGCGGCCGCGTGTTACCTCGTCATGATGGCGCTCGCGTTCGGGATCGCGGTGCCCGGTGGATTATTCATGCCGAGTTTGTTTCTCGGCGCGTGCGCGGGCGGATGCGCCGGATTGACGCTGAAGAGCGCGCTCCCGGAATCGTGGGACATCCAACCTGGTCTCTACGCCCTCATCGGCGCTACCTCGGCGCTCGGCGGCGTGTTTCGATCCTCCGTGTCCCTGGTGGTCATCATGGTCGAGAGCACGAACGGGCAGGCGTTCGTCTTCGCCATCATCGTCGCCGTCGTCGTGAGCAACATCGTCGGCAATTACTTTGCGAGCGGCATTTATCACGCCGAGCTCTCTCGAAGCAAAACGGTGGCGTACCTTCCGCGAGAGCCATCGAGGTTGCTCGACGATAAGACGGCGCGCGACGTCATGGCGGTGCCACCGGCTATTTTACCGGAAATTGCGGACCGAGACGCCGCGCGATCGCTCCTCGCGCACGCGTCTCACAACGGGTTCCCCGTCGTGGACGATCGAGGGAAACTCGTCGGTCTCATCCTGCGTTCGCAGCTCGATGTGCTCCTCGCTGCGACCGACGTCGACGCCTCTCCGGACGCGTCCGAATCGACGCAAACGAGACTCGATCTCGAGATGCGAACCGCGCACGTGCGCCGCGTCACCGCCGCCGCCGTGCCGGGCGTCGCCGCCGGCGTCCTCGACGAAACCATCGACGCCATCGAGGTCGAACGTCTCATGCGCGCGCACGCCTCACCGCTTCGAGTCGATCGCCCGTCCACCGTCGACGCCTTCGGCGCCGCCGTCGTCGACGTGCGCACGTACATGAACCCGGCGCCGCTCGCCGTCTCCCTCGATTTCCCGGCGAGACGCGCGCACGACCTCTTCCTCTCCCTGGGACTTCGACATCTCGTCGTCGTCGACGACGAACACGTTCCGCGAGGCGTCATCACCAGGAAAGATCTCATCGACGCTCGCTGACAGCGCGCGTACGTGTAAACGACCGCTGTACATTCTTGTTTTGTCCGTTTCGCCGCCTCGTCGCCGTCGCCGCAGAGTCAGCCTCGATGGCGCGCAACGCCACCGTCGACATCGCCGTCGACGCGCCGCGCGCGTGCCCCGACGTCGACGACGCGCCCTCGAGTTCATCCGAACCCCCGCCGAGAGCGCTCGCGCGCGCGTCGACGCACCGCGGGGACGAATCGACGTCCCGCGAAAAAGCGCGCGAGCAACGGTGGCGACGAAAACGCGCGCGCGACGCCCCGAACGCGCGCGTCGACGGACGCAGACGCTCGAAAAAGACAGACAAGACGTATCGGTACGGGAATTACGATCGATACTACGGGTACCGCGTCGGTGAGGCGATGGAGGATCACCGTTTGAGCGCGCTTCGGGACGAATGGTTTCGGGGACGACGCGTCGTCGACGTCGGGTGTAACGACGGATTGTTTTCGTTATCACTCGTCGGTGCGTTCGAGCCGAGCGCGTGTTTGTGTTTAGACATTGATGCGGATTTAGTCCGCGCGGGGGAGAGGAAATTGGCGTCGTTGCGAAGACACGCGCGCCGCGCCGACGAAGACGAAGACGAGGCGCCCGAGACGAAAAAGACCAAAAAGACCAAAACGTCCGCCTTTGACGGCGTCGAGTTTCGATGCGCGAACGCGTTGGAACACGATTTCGGTACCGAAACCTTCGACGTCATACTCTTACTCAGCGTCACCAAGTGGATACACTTAAACTTTGGAGACGAGGGCGTGCGCGCAATCTTTCGCAAGTGTCGAGACGCCCTCGTCCCCGGCGGTTCGCTCATACTCGAGCCGCAACCGTGGCGTTCGTACCGATCGACGCTCCGCAAAAAGGTCCTCGGTCGTCCCATCCTTCCCGACGAGTGCAAGGCGAGGTACGGATCGATACAATTTCGTCCCGACGCGTTCGCGGATTTCTTGTCCAGTCCCGAGGGCGGTTTCGGCGTCGCCGAGCGTCTGCGCGTCGCGTCCGAGGGCGCCGGCGCCTTCGATCGCGACGTGTTTCGATTCGTGCGTCTTAATCAAGATAGTCACGCGTAGAATCACCGGTCGCGCTCGCGACGACGGAGCGCGCGAGGAGACGTCTCCGTCTCGCGAGCTCGCGGCTGTTTGCCCAAAAATTGAAAAAACAAAACACGTGGGAACGAATCGTGAATCCGCGCGCCGACTCGCCGCACACGCCGACGCGCGCTGACCATGTCCGCCATGAGCATGCAAGAGTACGACGCCCTCATATATCCCGGCTTCGTGCGGCGAAACGTCGCCAAGTGGAACGAGGACGGGAGCGCCGCGCCCTTATCCCGCGCGCGGGGCCCTCGCGGGGAAACCTTTGTGTTACACCTGCGCAGCGGCGAGATCGATCAAGACGTGAGCGCGATCGAGGCTGAGGTGCGCTCGAACGGTCGTTCGGCGCGAGACGACGCGACGCGACGCGACACGCAAGACTCGAGACGCGATGGGCGCGCGCGGGCGGGATGGGCCGGAGATTTGGGTTGACATGATTTGGGTTTGACTGACGCGACTCTGTGCGCGCGAACAGCTCGGGTTGGCGCTCAAGGGTTTGAAGGGGTCGAGAAAACGAACGGTGACGGCGGAGTGAGCGCGCGAGTCGCGCGAACGGGGCGCGAGGGTCGTGAAAAAGGTTGATGTAGATTCCGTCGTATTCGGTTCGGGCGTCGTCGACACCGCGCGACGCGGAGTTCGCGGTCGCGCGCGCGCGCGGGCGTTCGACGTTGTAGTCATCTAATTGTAACATAAGTATTACACACGCGTAGACGGAAAGACGAACGCGCGAGCGAGCGGTGCCGAAAAGACTGGTCGAGTCGGCGAACGCGCGTTCGAGCCTCACACCTCGGGAACCGGGACGATGCTACCGTTGCTCGCGCATCGCGCGCGCATCGCCCGCGGGGCTGAACCGGACGCGGCGACGTCGACGAGCGCGGTGATCGACGCGTCGGACGCCGCGGTGGAGGCGTCGATCGCGAGAAACAGACGACGACGTCGTCGCGATTTGGACCCAGCCATTCGTCCGACATTCTTTGAGCTCATCGCCGCCGAGCGGTTAGCGCCGAGCCTCAAGGGGGCGCTGGCGTACGCGCTGGGGACGCTCGCGAACGCGGGCGCGCCCGGGGTGGCGCACTACGCGCTCGATCGAGGTGATGAGGTGTTCGCGGCGTTGACGTTTCTCGCAGAGTTGAAGAGTTTCGCGAGCGGCGACGGGTCGCTCGCGGAGAGCGTCTACGGACTGCAGCGCGTGCCGAGAACGCTCACGAGCGCGCACGTGCGAAGCGATGGGAGGTATAGGATCGATGGGTGGCAGCGATTCTTGAGCGCGGCCATCTTGGCGTTCGGGCCGTACGCGCGGAGCAAGGCGGCGGCGCTGCACGAACGGTTGGCGCCGGAACAGTACGTCGACGCGAGACGACGCTCGAGCGTGTTCGAGGCGAGCGGTGATCGCATGGGCGTGAGCGAATCAGAGGATGCGGCGATCGAGGCGGCGGTGCGAGCGAGACGAGAGGCGAGAGGTTTGAGGGGCGCGGCGACGCGCGCGTTCGTGGCGGCGTATCCTGCGGCCAACGCGCTCGCCGAGGCGGCGACGTTCGTGACGTGGACGGGATACTTACTCGGTCGTTGGAACGTAAACGATCCGACGTTGATGCTCGTGGACTGTTACGTGACGCGCGCGCTTCCCGCGGAATTAGAGGCGAACGCGCGCGAGCTCGACGCCTACCGACAGCGGCAACTCGCCGGCGCGCGCGCGTCCAACAGCGCGGCGTCGCGCGCCCTCGGCGTGGGCGCGCTCAAAACGAAGAATTTCATCATGGATTACGCGCAATCCGCTCTCATCGCCGCCGTCATCGGATTCAAGCTCACCGAGTGGTGGTACGGCGCCGCCGAGGAGCGCGTCGTCGGCGCCGCCACGCTCCCCGTCCCGCCTCCGCCGCCGCGTCCGCCGCCTCACCCCGAGGGCATCGCTCTTCCCGACGACACCGGGCTGTGCCCGCTCTGTCGCAAACAAATTCGTAATCCCGCCGTGTTGACGTGTTCTGGGTACGTCTTTTGCTTCGCGTGCGTCCACGCGCACGTCGATCGATACGGAGACTGTCCCGTCTCTCGCCACCGCGCCTTCAACGGCGTCGACGACATTCGTCGCGTCTACGAGGGCAATTAGTCTACATCATCCCGCCTATCGAACGAAAGCAAACGTAGTGTAAAATCTTTTACGAAAGCGCTCGCTCTCAGTATTTCATTCATCACAGGCTACAGCGTCCTCGAGCGTCTTCTCGCGAAAAGACTCCGCGACTCCTCCCCTCGCGCTCGAAAACTACAAACTACAGTACACATCCTCTCTCTCTCACGTCGGCTCACTTCTTCGACCTGGCCAAATCCCGGTAATAATCCTGCGTCGCCTGACGGTGCTGCAGGTGATTCCACTTCCAGACGCCCCCGGCGACTAAACCGAGCGCCAGTCCCACGAAAGCCTCCTTGTTGAAGTAGATGCGTTGCGCTGCGTCGAGAAAAACGAACGTCATCGCGCCGTCGATCGTCGTCAGTCGATGATGATGGGAAAAACACTCTCGTCGCTCGCGTCGTCGCGCGGCGGGGACGATGGGACGATCGTTTGGTTTTAGGTTTGCCTGTGATCCGTCGTTTTCGATCGTCCACCGCCGCGCGCGTCGACGCGCATCGCGTCGCGCGCGCGTCGCATCGCATCGCGCGAGGTCTCGTTCGCGGTCTCGTTCGCACCTATGCCGTGATACACCGTGTGCGCCATGATGGGAACGCGTTCGAATGACGACGGGCCGGGATGTGGGTGGATTCAGTCTGTGGGAACGCACGTATGGGTAAACAGTATAGAATGTCTAATCTTACAGAAATGTCCACGTCCGACGACGATGAGCGCGCGCGCGGCGCGCGCGTGCGCTCGCGCGCTACAGCATGCGAAGCTTTTTCAATTTCGCGCGCTCCTTGGCTGATTTCTTGGCGATCGTCTTCGGATTGGTGATCGCCGTCGGGACGCCGACGCCCGTGCGCGTTCTATTCTCCTCCTTGAGCGCCTTCTTCGCCTCTCTTCGCTCGCGCTCGGCGCGAATCTTCGCCCCGCGCGCCGCCTTGGCGTCAGCCTTCGCCTGTTGGAACCGTTTCTTCTCCGCCTTTTCCGCCATGCGCTCGTCCCAAGACTTGGACGACGGCACGGCGCCGAGCGCCGACGCGCGCTTCGCCTGAAGCTTCCAACTTCGTCCAGATTTTCGACCGGCGACCGACTCGTACGTCGCTCTGGGAGCTTTATAATCGCGATACAGCTCACCGTCCATCATGTCCTCGTCGCCGCGCGCGCCGTCGCCCTCGCCGTCGTCGGCGCGTTTGCGCTTTCCGTGCTTCACCGTCTTGGTGATGCCTCGATGGTCGACGCCCGACGTGAACGTCTCCTGCGCGGGAACGTAGGCATCGGCGGCGGCCTCATCGATGGACGCCTCGCGCGCGTTCGCCGCGTCGACGTCGACGACGACGCGTCGCGCGCGTCGCGCGCCCGCCATGGTGTGTCGGCGGCCGAGACCATGGAGACGGCGGCGGCGGCGTGTTTATCGTCGTCGCATCAACTTTGATGGAGTTTTTGCGTCTACACTACACAACTAGATTCTACACGACGCGAGGACGTTAGCAGTCGACGTTGAACGCGACGGACACGCGCAGGGCGTCGTCGCGCTCGCACTCGTCCTCCGTCGTCGGTGCGTCGATCCCTCTCGGCCGCGGGAACGCGCTCACGGCGTGAAGGGCGGCGCCGGAGAAGACGACGAGGTCGCCCGCGCGCGGCGCGTGGGCAAAGTACGGCGTCGAGGACTCGGACGCGACGCCGAGCGGTGGCGGCGACGCGCGCACGCCGAGACACCCGGCGTCGATGGGCGCGTCGAGCGCATCGGTGAGATCGGGCACGGCGAGATAGAGCACGCCGCTCCATCGATCGGCGCTGTCGTGCGCGTGGAGTTTGTTGTAGTCGCCGGGAGAGTTGACGTTGAGCCAACCGTACACATCGCTCGGCGCCACGTCTGCGCGCTGCGACGGCGCGCGAACGCGCGCGTAAGCTTCGAGGGCGACGTCGACGACCGTTCGCCAGGTGGGTGGTCCTCGCGTCGACGCGTTCGCGTTCGCGTTCGCGTTCGCGTTCGCGTTCGCGGTTTCGTCGTCGCCTCCGGCTCTCGTCACAACGTCCACCGCCTCCTCCTCCTCCTCGTCCGAATCCGAATCCAAGAGATCGGCGTAACTCTGATACCCGCCTCGATTCGATCGCACGACGGAGACGTCCGATCCCGGGCCCGGGATCGCCGCGCCCAGCGCGCGCGCCTCGTCCTCTCGCCCGCGCCGAAACTTTCGCAATCCCACGGGTACGAGCGCGCGCACGATCGCCTCTCGCGCGTCGTCGCGCAGACGAAACACGTGTACGACATCCGCGACGTCGCTCGCGCGCGCCGCGGACGTCGTCGCCACCTCGTACGCGTCGTGTGATTGGAAAAACGTCGACCGGGACACCGGCGGCGGTTCGTCGACCGACGACGCGTCGACGCCCTCCTCGCGCGAGACGCGCGCGCGAGGCGCGGTGGACGCGTCCACGCGCGCGAGCGTCGACGCGTCGCGCGCGTGCACGCCGTCGGCGGCGGCGACGAGGGTGACCAGGTCCATGAGCGCGGGACGGCGACTGCGGCGAACGAAATACGACGCCGTGTGAGTGTGTGTGTGTGTTGGACTGATTTTACCCTTGGAAACCTACTAAACCGCGACCCTCGACGCTGGGTGTGTACGCCTGACCGCTCTTATTTTTGTTCTTCGTCACCTTGGACACGAGCTGACGAACGCGCTGTTGAGACGCGGTTTGCGTGCGCGCCTTGATTTCGCTGGGATCGATTTCGAGTCGCGGTTGTTTGATGTATTGCGTGCTCGAACGCTCGGGAACCATGGCGTGATGACGGTATCCTCGCTCACCGTATTTCGGTTCGTCGTCACCGCCGTCGACGTTCCCGCCGACGTCGGCGGAGTGATCGACCGCGCTCGCCTTGCTCTTTTTCGGACGGCGGCGCTCGTCGGCGTCGACGGTTTCTCGTCCGACGTGAATGTCGCCGTAGTGCGACGAGAGTTCGTACACCGGTCGAGACCACTTCTCGACGAGTTTCTTACACCTCGCACGGTTTTTCGGCGTCTCTTCCTCGAGCGTGGATAAGAACAGGATGTTTCTTCCCAAACCGGATCGCTTGAGCTCCTCCTTGCGCTCGTGCGAATCCGTCGACACCGGCAACTGCTGAATCAGCTCAATCAGGCTCGTGCGCACCGTGAGATTGGGAAGATTGCCGTCCGGTAACAGATCCAACCACGCCCTGAGCACCGTCAACAGCCCGTGACGCAGGAACGCCTCGTGCAACTCCACCATGACGAGCTTCTTCTCCACCTCGGGCAAGAGCTTCAACTTCTTCACCGCGGGCTTCCCCGCCGCGTACGCGCGCGCGTCCTCCTCCACCGCGATCTCCATCTTGGACAAGAAATCCAACACCTCCATGCGCGCCATCTCCTCATCCTTTCTTCGTCGCTTCCCTTTCCCACCCGGCGCGAAGAGTTTTTCCAGCTCGTCGTCGCTCTCCTCCGCCTCGCTCGCGTACCCGCGTTTTCCATCCTCGTCGTCCGACATGTTCGCCCACTTATCCTCCTCCGCGACACCCGCGTCATCGATGAACGCGTCGTCCTCCGCCGTTCGCGGCGCGACGTAATCCTCGTTCTGTATCGCGTCGAAATCCACGTCGCGGCTTCGGCTCGCCGAAGGTTTTCCACTCGCCCCACCCTTTGTCGACTTCTTCGCCGCCTCCCTCGCCTTGGCGCGCTTCGTCTTCGCCTTGAGGCGCTCGATCTGTGCCATCTCTTCATCTTCGTCGTCGTCGTCGCCGCCCTTGGCGCGCGCTCTCGCGCGCGCCGCGACGTCGTCGTCGTCGTCGTCATCCTCGTCGTCGGATCCGAAGAGCGATTGCATCATCGCGCGCTTCGTCGCGTCACCGTCCGCGTTCGGCGCCGGCGCCGACGCATCGTTCGCGGCGGTGGACGCCGGCGCATTCGCGCGCGCGTCCTCGTCCGCGGCGTCGTCGGACGGCATGGCGCGCGTCGGGATGTCCCGTCAATCGTCACGATGCGGCTCGCGCTTCGACATTCGAATCGAGTGACGATCGCGCTCGCGCGGGCGTGCGCCGACTCGTGCGCGCGCGAGAGCGCGCGACGCGGTCGTCGCGTCGCGTCGACGCGCGCGATCGGGAGAGAGCGCGAGATGCGCGCGGCGTGGACGCGCGAGATGGATGATTGGGCGAAACCTGAAATCAGAAGATTCGAGCGTTTAGACGCCGAGGCGCGCGAGGCGCGAGGCGACGCGGCGCGCGAGCGCGCGGTCGTGTTCGTGGGGTCGTCCATCTTTCGCGAGTGGCGAGAGATTCGCGATTTCGATCGGGATTGGGAGGGGACGTCGAGTCGATTGGCGGGGACGCCGAGGTTCATCAACAGAGCCTTCGGCGGCTCGACGACGATTGACGTGCTCAGACACGCGTCGTCGTGCGTGAGCTTCGAGACGAGAGATGTGCGAGTGGTGGTGTATTACTGTGGATCGAATGACATCAGCGTCGGCGTGGAGGCGAAAACTGTGCGCGACCATTTCGTAGATTTTGCCGAGTGGTGTCGCGCGCGCGCGAGAGACGCGGGGACGCCGCGTTTGGGCGTGGTGTTCGTGGGCGTGATCGATTCGCCGCAGAAACGAATGTTTGGGATGAGCGATGTCGTGCGCGAGACGAACGCGCTGTGTCGAGCGTGGTGCGAGAAGACGCCGGACAGCGCGTTCGTCGACGTGACCGAGGTGTTTGAGCGTCGGGACGAGTTGTTTCGCGAAGACGCGACGCACTTGAAGCCCGAGGCGTACGATTTTTTCGCGGCGGCGATCGCACCCGTCGTGGAGAGTGTGTGCGCCAGCGTGCTCGACGATTCGGTCAAGGAGACGACGCGCTCGGGAAGGGCGGATGATGACTTCTTGCCGCCGTCGATGCGTTCGCATGCCTAGTGTAGTCTACTCGATGTTGTAATACCGTAGTGCGATTGTACCCACTGTAGTAATTGACGTCAGTTACATGTCAATGTGTGCGATTTACAAATGAAAAAATACGTACTGTACTACTGCAAGGAATTGTGAGGTGCGAGTGAGATGCGAGACGCCGCTCACCGTTTCCGCGGGAACGGTTCGTAATCTTCGAGCGCCTCCCACGAGCTGTTTTGCACGAAAGAATCAAAGTTTTTGCCCAGGTGTTTCTCGATCGAGTCGCTCACGCACGGTTGCTTCAAATCTAAACCGCGCGTCCACACGCAAAACTCGCCGTTGATCTCGATGCAACCGGCGCCGCGGCACGTCGCCGGGACGCACAACCAATCCCAGACGAATCCGCGAAGCTTAGCCTTGAACGAGTGCGTGTGTCGGCCGTAGTTGTTGACGAATATTTTACGCAACAGGAACGGGGTCTGCACGTCCCAAATCGGACCGGTGGGCGGCGCGGCTATTTTATCGAACGCCTCGCGGTACCGCACGCGAATGTCACCTCGCAAATCATCCGCCGACGTCAGGTAGGCCGGCACGGCGCGCGGGCTGAAATTCAACAGGCAAAAGTACCCCTTCAGACCGGCGACGCGCTCCCACCCTTTCAAAGCCGCGATGAGACGGTGAAATCCTTTCGGATGTTCCGGTCTGTACACGCGGTATTCGCACGCCGGCGCGGCGCCCTTTTCGGCGTATAAATCAAACAATGCCTTCGGCGTGTTCGGCGCGCGCACGCCGTCGTACTCGGGCGCTTGTCTCGCGTTCACGCGTCCGTACCCGAGTCCGAGCTTGTATCCCACGACGTCCACCGCCGTCTCGAACAACACGCGTCGAACAAAGTTGAACGCCTGTCGCGCGCCGTATGAATACTTTGGATTCTTCTTAAACGCGCTCTCCGTCATCGCCTCGCTCCCGCCCTCGACGATCTCGAGCGCGTGCAGCGCCGCGCGCACCGCCGTCACGCCGTCGCACGCGCCGAGCTTGGTGAGCACGCGCGCGCCCAACGCGTCCCCGGACGCCGAGTAGACGTAATCCACCGACACGTGCGCGTCTCTCGCACGCGCCCACGCGTCAAAGTCGGCGTCGTGCGTCGCGCGAAGAGACGCGGAGGATGCCGCGTCGACGACCCGCGCGCGCGCCTTGCCGGTGATCTTTCGAGACTCGGCGACGTCGTCGAAGAGCGTCGTTCGAGCGATGACTTGTTTGAGCGCGGCGTCGTGGTCAGTCTCGCGCATGCGCGCGCGCGTCTCCTCAGCAACGTCCGAGAGATCGAACTCAAAGCACAGGCACAGCGTCTCCGAGCCCCAGGGCGGGGATCCGACGGGGGCGACGCGAGGGGCGGGCATGGTTTCACGACGCGCGAGGCGCGCACTGAAGCGTTCGTGTCGATGTTCGGCGCATTCGTTCGTTCGTTTTACAAAAGGGCTTCTATAAAAGCGCGCATCATCGCTCGTTCGCTCGTTCGCTCGTTCGCTCGAGACGTTCTCACCACGAACCGACGTTTTGCATCGACGCCCACGGCTCGGCGGGCGCCAACGCGTCGCCCTTTTGTAACAACTCGACCGAGATACCGTCGGGTGAGATCACGAACGCCATGCGTCCATCCCTCGGCGGACGATTGATGACGATCCCGGCGTCTCGCAGCGCGGCGCACTTCGCGTAAATGTCGTCGACGGCGAACGCGAGGTGTCCCATCGAACGACTCGGCGGCGCGAAGGTCTCCGTCTCGCCGTTTTCATCCGGCCAATTGTACGTGATCTCGATCTCCGGCGCGCCCGGGGCGGAGGCCATGAAGACGAGGGTGAATTTTCCATTCTGCGATTCCTTGCGACGCGTCTCTCGAAGGCCGAGCGCGGCGAAGAAGCTCATCGTGCGTTCCAAATCTTTGGCTCGAACCATGGTGTGCAAAAACGTCACGTCGCCATCCTTCGGAAGCGAGTGGTACGTGTCCGGCGGGAGGTAACTGCTCAGCGACGCGCGCGCGGTCGTCATGACGCGCGCGGCACGGGATCGAGCGACGAACGCGCGGGTCGGGACGCACGCGCGGGCGAGCGCCATGGAGTGTGGGACGAATCGCGAATTGCATCCGCGATTCGTCGCCGCGGGATGGCGTCGGTGACGCTCGCGCGCGCGACGCTCGTCTCGACGCGGTCGTCGTCACCGTTCGCGCGCTCGCGGGAGGACGCGCGACGCGCGACGCGCGCGAGAGGCGCGTCAGAAGACATCGATGATGACTCCACGTCATCGTCGTCATCGTCGGGGACACCGTCCGCGCCGCCGCGTTCGCCGACGACGGGCGGTCTCGCGCCGGTCTCGCCTCGACGCGTCGTCGTCGGCGTCGCCGGTACCGTCGCGCTCGCGCTGGGGGCGAATTTCGCGCGCGTCACCGAAAAGGTTTTGGGCAACATTCCCGATTTCGCGCGCGCCAACAGACTCGACGTCTTGTATCCGGTGCTCGGCTACTCGAGGTGTTACAAACCGGCTCGTGGGTACGAGTATATCGTGCCGACGACGTACGTCGTGGATCAGACGATGGCGCGAAGGAACGCGACGCGAGGCGTGAGCGCGTTGGATCCGCCCGCGCTCTCGGCGAGCGCGCGGCGAGAGGTGAACGAGCCCGACAGCGCGTACGGACCGATCGGTTCGAGCGGGGAGGAGAACGTGTCGGTGATCACGAGCGCGGTACCGAGAGGGTTTAATTTAGCGGTGTTCGGTGACGCGGAGGCGCAGGCGGGGTGGTTGTTGGAGAACGTGTTGGCGAAGCCGGGGAGCGGGAAGACGGGACGGTTGATAAGGGCGATGACGAGAACGGGAAACGACGGGACGACGTATTACACGTTTGAGTACACGATTCAGACGGATACGTGGTTTAGACACAATGTGGCGGTATTCGCGACGAGAGGGACGACGCTGTACACGTTCGTGGCTCAAATTCCGGAGACGCGATGGCTCGAGATGCGAGAGACGTTTTTCGACATGGCGGATTCGTTTCGCGTCTTCGTTCCGACGGGGTGACGGCGTCGCGTCGGTGCTGCGTGTTGAGATGTATTAAAGAAAGAAGCGATTGATATATTATCGAAACGCGCGTGTCTATGTGGTTCTAACGGCTTCCGCGACCTCGCTCGCGAAATCCTTCTCTTCGACTTCGATGCCTTCGCCCACCTTGACGCGACTAAACGCGACAATCTCTCCACCCTCAGCCTTGACGGCTTTCGCCACAGTGATTGAATCATCGAGCACAAACTTTTGATTCTCAAAGCACACCTCCTCGTAATACTTGTTCACGCGTCCGGCTAAGATTTTCTCGACGATGTTTGCCGGTTTCCCCGTGCCCTCGGTTTGCGCCCGGAACACCGACATCTCGCGCTCGAGCGCATCGCTCGGCACGCAATCGCTTCGCAGGTACAGCGGCGAACTCGCGACGACGTGCATCGCGAGTTTGTTCGCGAAATCTTCGCTCACGCCCTTGGCGACGACGCACGCCGCCTGTCGACCGACGCCCGGCGAGAGCGCGCCGTGCACGTACGTCCCGATAACCTCTTCGGCGCCATCCGTCGCCGCGTACGCGAACGCGCGGCGCACGCGCACGTTCTCACGCACGCTCACGGCCGTTTCTTTCGCTAAATCTTCCAGCGTCATCCCGTTCGACGCCTTGGCGGACGCCAATCGCGTCTCGCTCACCGCGCGCAACGCGCCAGCCGTCGCGCCGGCGTGTTCCGCCGCGAACGCGGCGTCCGCCCGCACGCCCTCTCGAACCGCCGACACCGCCTCTCGAACCAACGCTTGAAATTCGTCGTTACGCGCGACGAAATCCGTCTCGCTGTTCACCTCGACGACGACGCACGCGCCGTTTCCGTCGCTCGCCACGCCCACTAAACCATCCGCGCTCGTTCGACCAGCCTTTTTCGCCGCCGCCGCGAGTCCCTTGGCCCGAAGCGCGTCGAACGCCGCCTCGACGTCGTAATCGTGCGCCGCGAGCGCGCTCTTGACGTCGACGATGGGCGCGCCGGTGCGCTCGCGCAGCGATTTGATTAACCCCATTTTATTGGGCGCGCCATCGTTCGTCGCGGTGGACGCTCGGAACGCGCGCGCGTTGGACGCGAGCGCGCGGTGCGCGTCGTCTCGCGCGCGGGCGAGGGCGTACGCGCGCAGGCTGGCGCGGCGAAGCATGCTCGCGAGGCTGGGACTGCGGCGCACGTGGGACGAAAAAGTGTCTCTCGCCGGCGGCGCGCACGACGGCGAGAACGGCGACGCCGACGCGCGTGACCACTGAATCAAAACGTGTGTGATGAATTAATTAATCAATGGATGCGCACCGATGTTCGATGCGTGGTGTTTATTCTAGTTCGATGTGCCCGGAGATCGCGAGCGTTGGCTCGGCGAGACGCTCGCGTCTCGAGCTATCACCGCTCGACCGACAAAGTCTCCGAGGACGCGCCAGGACGTTTCGTCAAAGGCGCCGACGTCACCTAGACGCATGAGTTCGGCGAGTGAACGCAAAAACGCCCAGTACGCGACGCGTTGACCGTCGGTGCGAGCGAGTCGATCCGTCAGGACGGATTCCGCCTTGGCCCAGTCGCCTCTGGCGTCGCCGGGCTCGCCGCGCGCCTCGCGGTGACGCCAATTCAGGTGCGCCTCGATGGATTGCGCGACGTGCGGTGGTATCGCGGCGATAAGATCGGCGTTCGGTTCAATCGTTCCGAGTGCGATGCCGTCGCCGGATCCCTCGCGTCGCAGCGCCTCGACTTCTTCGCGCAACGCGTCGCACAACTCCTTCGTCGCGTCCTTCTCGAGGGTGAGATCCGCGAGCTCGGTCTCCAATCGTTCACGAACGGTCTTTTCGCGCTCCAATTCATCGCGAAGAGTCGTCGCGTCGTCCTGATACGACGTCGACGTCTTCCCATCCGCGGTCTCGTAAGCGCGCAGGCGTTCCGCCAACCGTCGTCCGACTTCCTCGCTCTCTTGAAACTTTTTCTGAATGTCGCGCATCTTCGCGTGTGTGACTTCATTTTCAGATTCGATGCGTTCCTTGATTTCGCGCACCGTCCGCGCCTCCACGCGCACCTGTTCGGCTTGCTCCTCCAACGCGTGCTTCACCTCCAATAGCCGCGCGCGCTCTCGTATCGATTCCGCCTTTTCGCGCTCGAGCTCGGTGATCTCCTCCCCCAACGCGCGCGCGTTCTGCGCGTTATCCCCCATCGCCTCGGTCGACGCGCGCGTCGCTCGTTCCACGGCGGATGTCAATTCCGCGCACCGTCGACGCTCGAAATCCAGTTCGTTTTGCGTCGCGCGCAACGACGTCGTCGCCGATCGAAGCCGCTCCTCGAGCTCGTTCGCGCGCCGATTCAACGCATCCGCGCCCGCGACCGCCTCGAACGTCACCGAAGACGTCGTCGTCGCCGTCATCGTCTTCGACGAGGACGCGCGTCGTCTCACCGCCTCGAACGCCGCCTCGAACGCCGCCTCCATCCTCGCCTCCATCCTCGCCGCGATGCGCTCGTACTCGTCATCCGCGTCGCTCTGAAACACCATCGTCTCCACGCGCCGTTCGCGTATCTCTCGCGCGTCGAAATCCAATTCGAGCTCGACGGCGCCCTCGTCGTCGTCGTCGTCCCTCGCCGCCGCGTCCTCGCGTCCCGCGCGCGCGTCCCCGATCGCCCGCGTCGACGACGACGACGCCTCGTCAGCACGTCGCCCATTCGCGTTCGCGCGGCGCCGCGGTCGTCTCGCGCGGTGCGTCCGAGACGACGACGACGCCGCGAGGCGCGCGCGCGTCGCCATCGCGCGCGCGGACGTCGTCGTCGTCGCGCGCGACATCGCGGACGGCGGTCTCGTCGACGCGCGACGCGTTCTCAGGGGACAATTGACAAAAATGCGCACCAACGCCAGTGCGCGACGGCGCTCGAACGCGACCCGCGCGCGACCCGCGCGACGGGCGAGATCGCGGTCGTCGAGTCGTCGCGTCTCGGACTCGCGGTCGCGCGACGACGCCGGTTCGGTGATGATTCGTCGGTCGTTCGGTGGTGAAAGGAATCGACAGACGAACTCGGCGCGCGGTGACGACGACGACGTCGTCGACGACGCGTCGTCGTCGTCGCGGTGGAGATGCACGCGATGATGTTTGTACGACGCGCGTTCGAATCGATCGCGCGCGCGTTCGAGGTGTTCGCGCTGAGGTGTACGCTCGCGACGCTTCGACGTCGACGGACGGCGCTGGAGCGCGCGCGCGAGTTGGCTCAAACGCTCGAACGCGTCGAGACGACGCTCGATCGATTGGACGTGGCGTCGAGAGAGATTCTCGAGGAAATTCTCTTCGAACTCGCGCCGACGTGCGACGGTGGTCCTCCGAACGCGGAGGTGGAAGACGAAGCGTTTCGCTCGTCGGCGGCGGACGCGTTCGTCGAGGAAATCTTCGAAAACGACGACATCGACGTCAGCGTTCGTGAAAAGGTGGACAAACGTCGATTAGAGAGACGCGTGCGTGAGATGTTGCGCGAGTATCGAGATTTCACGCGTCGCGACGCGTCCAAGTTTCCGCTCCATCGACGACTGTACCACTTCGCGGACGCGCACCTCTCGCGACTCGACAAATTTCGCGGCGAGCTTCGATCGCGGCCGCCGTTCACGAAAGACGAAGAGTTGAGAGGCGTGATTGAGCGAATCACCGAAGTCGAAGAGAAATTGAGCGTCGACGCGTCGTCCGCGCGCGCGTTTCTGTGAGCTTCCCCGCATGGAGTACTTGATGATTCTACATGGCCCTTTTCATACTAGTACATGTTCCATGTGTCCTACTTGTATTATTACACAGGGCACCCACAATGGATAGGGTCGGCGGCCGACGCGTCTCGCCGACGACGTCCGGTCGCGCGCGCGCCGCACACGCCGACGCCCCTCGCCGACGACGCGCGACAGACATGAGCTCTGCGCAGGGTGGACACTCGCGCGACCGCGTCGCGTCGCAGCAAATGTCCGCGGGCGGTTTGCCCGGCGGTCGACGACCGGCGCAAAAGACATTCGCCGGGTACAGCGAAAAGAGCGAGCTCGCGGTGGCTGGACAGCGCGTCGCGACGCCGCCGCAGAGGAAGGTGAAGCGATCGCACCCGTGGTTGGATTACCCGCCGGATTTCGAGCGTAAGATGGCGGGCGCGGTGGTGGCGGTGATGCGCGTGCCGGGGCTGTTGTTATCGCCGTTGCCGCCGGCGGTGCGGTTTTCGCTCTCGAGGAATTTCGGATTCGTGACGAAGACGTTCACGCAATTTTTTGACAAGGATGGGGTGTCCAGCGTGCAAGAATCCATCGGGCTCAAGTAGTGGGCTAGGTAGTAGCTAAAGATTTGTTGTTAAAAAAGTTGACGTCGCGTCGTCAATCACCAGCGACCGAGAGCCATGCCCATGACGCCGACGAGACCGGCGGCGTACGAGGCGACGGCGGCGGTTTTCTGTTGTCGATCGTAATAATTCGCCCCGCGTTTACCGACCGCGACGACGAGCTCGCGCGTCGTGTTGTTGGGCTCGACGCCGCGCTGTAAGAGCTCGTCGTACACCTCCACCGCCTTGTCGTAGTTACCCGCGATGTCTGCCGCCTGAATGAGGGCGTTGTACGTGTGCACGGTGTGCTCGACGCCGTATTCCTCCTTCATCTCGGTGGCGATGCGCGCGCACTCTCGAAAGTTACCTTCGAGCGCGGGACCGAGCATCAAACCGACAAAGGTGTAATCGTCGGGTGGTATGCGCCTCGCGAGCATCTGTTTGAACACCTTACGGGCGAGTTCCGTCTTCCCACTTCGCCCGTAGGCGGAGATGAGCGTGCTATACGTCACGCGAGAGGGTTCTATGCCGTACAACTCTCGCATGTCTCTAAATAAAACCTCCGCGCGTTCCCACTGCGTGCACTTGCCCAAGACGCTCAGGACGATGTTGTGATGAATCTCCTTTGCCCGCCTCTGCGCGGTGAGCTCGTTGAGAAGACGCACCGCGCGCTCCCACTGTAAACTCTTCTCGTACGCGTGCAGGACGGCGGTGTGCGTGTGATCGTTCGGCGGCGGTCCGTCTCGACGCATCTCCTCGAATAACGTCTCAGCGAGTTTCCAATCCATCGTCTCCGCGTACGCCTTCATCACCGCCGTGCACGTGAACGTCGTCCTGGGCACGCGGGAGAACACCTCCGTGGCCTCCTCGTAGTTTCCGCATCTACACATGGCGGTGATGTAATCCACGTACAGCTTGGCGTCCGTCCCTCGTCCGCTCGACTCGATGGCGCGCAACATCGCGCGCGCGTTGTCCTCGCTCCCCAACACCCCGAACGCGCTTATCAACGCCGACGCGATCGCTAAATCCGGTTCGATTGAATCTTTCTTCATCTCCGGTATCAATTTCACCGCCGCCCGTGCCCCCGCGCGTCCACCGTTTGCCCCCGCTCGGACCAACGCGCTGTACGTGTGCGCGTTTCTTCGCGTCCCCGTCGTCGTCATCTCTTCAAACATCCCCAACGCCTCCTTCCACCGCCCCGCCGCGTCCAGCGCGCGCACGCACGTCGTGTACGTGTGCGTCGTCGGCGCGCACATCTTCGCCGCGTCTCCGCCCCGCGCGCTCGTCGTTTTCATCCACTCCAACACCTCGAGCGCCTTATCCGCGTCCCCCGTCGCCGCCAACGACGAAATCACCGTCGTGCACACGTGCACGTTCGGCCACGATCCCTCGCGCTCGGCGCGCGACATCTCCTCGAACACGCGCGCGGCCACGTTCGCCCCGCGCGTCGCCCCGAGTTCCCGCGTCGCGCGTTTGAGCTCGGCGACGACGCGCGTCGACGGCTCTCGAGGCAAACACGCCCCATCGAACGACGTCGACGCCGACGCCCGCGCGTCGCGCGCGAGCGCCTCGACCAGACGATCGTCGCTGTCGGCGTCGTTCCCACCGCGCGCGACGTCCGAGCGTCGCGCGCGCGCGTCGCGCTCGGCGTCGCTCGCCCCGACGTCGACGTCAGAGACGGCGCGCGGCGGCGCGACGCGCGCGACGCGCGCATGCGAGACCGAAACGCG